>ERZ838839.106-NODE-106-length-109235-cov-35.452647_pt1 | contig 109235 bp, 99 predicted proteins | sample MGYA00519909_ERZ838839 | MGnify/ENA primary metagenome ERZ838839 (study PRJEB31850, sample SAMEA3708843) | human gut metagenome | biome: human gut; feature: human-associated habitat; material: faeces | place: China | collected 2014 ...
TGCCGGTTTTATTGTTTAACTTTTAATTTTTCGGTAAAAATTTACCGAAGTATTGAACAGTATTATCATGAATGAAAAATGGTATGAAATATTCTTTGTTAGCTTTTATTTTCGGATGTATATGGATGTGCTGGGGATGTACTCCGCAAAAAGCACATTATATAATAGGTGTTTCTCAGTGTAGCGATGATGAATGGCGTGAACAGATGAACAAGGAAATAAAGCGTGAAGCTTTGTTTTATCCGGGAGTGAAAGTGGATATTTGTACCGCAAAGGATGATAATGCTAAACAAATTGCAGATGTAGAAGACTTTATAGATAAAGGTGTTGATTTATTGATTGTCTCTCCCAACGAAGCTGAGGCCATAACTCCGGTTATTGAAAAGGCATATGATAAAGGTATTCCTGTTGTTTTGGTCGATCGTAGAATTTATTCCGATAAATATACGGCATACGTGGGAGCAGACAATTATGAAATAGGTTTTCAAGTAGGTAATTATATAGCTGAGAGACTTCATGGAAAAGGACAATTGGTAGAAATAGCCGGATTACATGGGTCTACATCAGCTTTGGAGCGCCATCGAGGGATAATGGCGGCTTTAAAAAAAACTCCAGATATTAAAATTGTAGCCTCTGCCGATGCTGCTTGGCTCCGAGTGTCGGCAAAAGAGGCTTTTGATTCTATTCTTAATTGCCATCCACATATTGATATGGTTGTTTCTCATAACGACCGGATGGCAGAAGGTGCTTATGAAGCAGCTTTGGAAAAAGGCCGACAAAAGGAAATGCTTTTTGTCGGCATTGATGCGTTAGCAGGAGAAGGACATGGTGTGGAGCAAGTGATTAATGGGCAATTGGATGCAACCTTTATTTATCCGACTGGAGGGGATAAAGTATTCGAGGTTGCTATGAATATTTTGCAGAAGAAAAAATATAATCGTGAGACAATTCTTTCTACTGCTCTTGTCAATCAGGCAAATGCCCGTATTATGCAAATGCAGACTGCACACATCAGCCAACTGGATTCGAAAATAGAGGTACTTGATAAACGGCTTGATGCATACTTGATGCGTTATTCTTCACAACAGATGTTGTTGTATGCTTGTATTATTATTTTGATATTGGTTGGCTTGTTGCTTTTCTTTGTGGTACGTGCTTTTTGGACGAAGAATAGAATGAATGAAGAACTTTCCGACCAGAAACGACGCTTGGAAGAACAGCGTGATCAGTTGGTGGATTTGTCTGAGCAATTAGAACAAGCTACTCATGCTAAATTGGCTTTTTTTACCAATGTCTCACACGATTTCCGAACTCCATTAACGTTGATTGCAGATCCTGTTAATCAATTGGTAGAAACGGGTAACTTGGGTGAACATGAGCGCTTTCTTTTACGTATTGTACAGAAAAATGTAACTGTATTACTTCGTCTGATTAATCAGATTCTGGATTTTCGTAAGTTTGAAAATGGAAAGTTGGACTTGACTCTTTCTAAATTTAATATAGCTGAAACCATAAAAGAATGGACAGAGGCTTTTCGTACCTTGTCTTATCGTAAGCATATACATTTTATCGTGTCAGTTGAGACTGAAAAAGAAGATTGTGTGATGATTGCTGATGCTGAAAAAATGGAACGTATTACTTATAATCTTTTATCGAATGCATTTAAGTTTACTCCAGAAAATGGAAAGATAGAAGTTTCGATTGCAGTTTACAAACGGGACAATAATAGATGGCTGTGTTATAGGGTCTCAGATACAGGCATTGGTATGCCAGCTGAACATGTACAGCATATTTTTAAAAGTTTTTATCAGGTAGATGTACATCATGCGGGGTCGGGTATTGGACTTGCTTTGGTAAAAGCTTTTGTAGAAATGCATGGGGGCAGTATTACCGTAGACAGCGCAGAAGGTAAGGGCACTATTTTTACCATCGACATGCCAATGGAACAGCAAGGCGTTTTAAATGATAACGTGGAAAGAAATATAGTCCTAGAAAATCTTCAGGAAGGAGCTGTGCTTTCTGCTGATCAGGAAACGCTTCAAACAGTATCAGAGCCGGTAGAATGCAGTGATAAAGAAACAGTACTGGTAATTGATGATAATCAAGATGTTAGAGATTATGTGAAGATTCTTCTGCAAGAAACGTATACTGTCATAGAAGCATCCAATGGGCAGGAAGGATTACTTTTGGCTATGAAATATGTTCCTGATGCAATTATTTGTGATGTAATGATGCCTGTAATGGATGGAATGGAGTGCTGTCGTAAGTTAAAGTCTGAGTTGCAGACATCACATATTCCTGTCATGATGCTGACTGCTTATACAATGGATGAACAGAAAGTGAAAGGATATGAGTGTGGTGCGGACTCTTATATTTTAAAACCTTTTAGTGCACGTTTACTCCAGGTTCGTTTGCGGAATTTAATTGATAACAGACGTCGTTTGCAGAGTTTCTTTTCCGATAAGATGACTCTTCGGAAAGAACCTATAGCAGAATTGGATAAAGGATTTGTAGAGCGCCTTCGTACGTTGATTGATGAGCATTTAAGTGACCCTGATTTGAGTGTGGAGGATTTAGGGGATAAGATTGGCATGAGCCGTGTTCAATTGTATAGAAAGGCAAAAGCACTGACGGGGTATGCTCCTAATGAATTGTTGCGTATTGCCCGTCTTAAGAAAGCAGCTGCATTGTTGGCTTCTACCGATAAAACTGTGGCTGAAGTTACTTATGAAGTGGGATTTAGTTCTCCTTCCTATTTTACAAAGTGCTACAAAGATTATTTTGGTGAAAGTCCTACCGATTTTTTAAAACGTAAGAAATAAGATATTTTGGGGAGACTATAAAGCCTTTTCTGCTGAAAGATAGAAAAGGCTTTTTGTAAATAATTTACAGGTTGGTATAGCCAAAACAAGAACTGCAGGTAAATTTGGTGGGAAAATGTAGAATATGTATCTTTGACTCGATTAAAAAATAAATATTCTCATGAAAAAAATACTTTTAATTCTTGGTATGTGTCTTTGTGTATTGACAACACAGGCACAAGATATCAAGTCCTTGTTTATTACTATGCCCGATTCACTTTCTCTTTTACTGACGAAAGTTAATAGGGAAGATTTTGGCGATTTCCTTGCCAGTAATATGAAGGCTGAGGTAAAGAATCGCTTTGGTAAACCCTCTGAAATGACAAAACTTACAGCAGATTATTTGAAAATAAAGATGACTTCGGCCAGTGAAGTTGAAATGAAGCTGCTCCCTCTAAACGATTCGACAAAGATTCTTTGTGTGGTTCATACTTATATGGCCCCTACATCAGACAGCCATATTTCTTTTTATAATACGTCTTGGAGAAAATTATCGGATGAGGCCTTTCTTACTCTTCCGGAAGAAGATTCTTTTTATAGAAATGATCTTTCTGAAATTCAAACTGATTCAGTACGCAACTTGCGCATGCGTGCAGATATGTATATGTTAAAGGCTGAACTGTCGGAGGATACGAATTCATTACGTTTTGTATATACTACTCCTGATTACCTTGATAAAGAAACAGCAAAAGAACTGGCTCCTTATTTGAGGAAAATGCCACTATTGTATGAGTGGAAAGAAGGAAAATTTGTTCTTTCAGAAAAAGATTCATCTATTTCAGAGAAATGAAATTAGAGAAAAGCGATGTATATCAGCAGGGATACATACATTGTTTAAAACGTTCTTATGTTTAAAAACATAGAATTAACATGTCTTCATTATTATGGTCTGAAAATAGATAAAAAATAGTTAATTCGTCGTGGCGGTCTGATGGAAAAAAACTATCTTTGAGACAGTTTTTGCGAAACATAACAAGTTTTCGTGATAGTTACATGGAATTTTTATAATGTGGGCTTGTATCGATACGTTTCAGTTTCTAAAGGCCAATGCTTCACTGAGTATAGATACAGGTCGGAAAATAACATAAGAGGAATGATATTAAAATGTATTAAGACCGTCGCTGTAGCAGCTTTAGCTTTTGTTAGCTTAAATGCCTCAGGACAAGATTTGTTGGCGCGTCAAGCTCCAATTGACAGAAAATTAAAAGCTGTTGATTCTTTGGCTTTGGTTCGCCAGATTAAAGCAGAGCAAGCTGTATATCCAGCTTACACTCTTTATCCTAATTGGAGTAACGACCGTGTGCATGCTTATGGTAATGCAGTTCAGGTTCCAGATAGTTTCCGTATTGATTTGACAGGCTTTTGTATGCCTACTACCCATACTAAAATCACTTCTAAATGTGGCCCTCGTTGGCGTCGTATGCACAATGGACTTGATATTAAGGTATATATTGGCGATACGATTCGTGCTGCTTTTGATGGTCGTGTGCGTATTGTGAAGTATGAGCGTCGTGGGTATGGAAAATACGTGGTCATTCGTCATGATAACGGATTGGAAACTATTTATGGCCATCTTTCTAAACAAATAGTCAAAGAAAATGAATATGTAAAGGCAGGTGATCCTATCGGTTTGGGAGGAAATACCGGACGTTCTACTGGTTCTCATCTGCATTTCGAGACCCGTTTCTTAGGTGAGGTAATTAATCCTGAGTTTATGTTTGATTTCCCAAAACAGGATATCGTTGCGGATAATTATTTGTTTGTTCGTGGGGCCAATCGTTATGATTGGCAGCGTAATCGTGCTTTAGCTGCTGTAAAGGCAGGAAAGTCGGGAGCTGCAGAAGCGGAGAAATCAGCTATTCGTTATCACAAGATTCGTAAGGGAGATACATTAGGCAAAGTATCTCGTTTGTACCATGTATCTATCGATCGTTTGTGTCAGATGAATGGTATTAAACGAACTACAACTTTGCGTATTGGTCAAGTGTTGAGATGCTCTTGAAATAAGGAAATTAATTAATCTGTATACATCTTTAAAATGTCATTCTGAATGATAGGTAAGCTTAATGCTTATGTTTTCTCTTTCAGAATGACATTTTTGTTTTGTGATTTTCACGATTTGAAATGAGAATTTTTGCTGAAAAAACAGTAACTTTGCTGCCTATTCGGAACGTATTATGAAGGAAACAAAACAGCAGTTTGAACATATCATTGCTATTTGCCGTGATTTGTTTGCCAAGAAATTACACGATTATGGGGCTGCATGGCGTATTATGCGTCCGTCGTCCGTTACTGATCAGATTTTTATTAAGGCAAATCGTATTCGTAGTATTGAAGTGAAAGGTGTAGCTTTGATTAACGAAGGCATACGCTCAGAGTTTATTGCTATTGTAAATTATGGTATTATTGGTTTAATTCAGTTGGAGTTAGGCTATTCGGATACAGAAGATCTGACAGAGCAACAAGCACTCGATTTGTATGACAAATATGCCAATCAGGCATTAGAGTTGATGCTTGCCAAAAATCATGACTATGATGAAGCTTGGCGTAGCATGCGCATCACTTCATATACCGATTTAATTCTGATGAAGATATATCGGACCAAGCAGATTGAATCGTTGAGTGGAGCTACGCTGGTGTCTGAAGGTGTAGATGCCAATTATATGGATATGATAAATTATTCAGTTTTCGGATTGATTAAAATAGAATTTGGAGAATAAGCGTTTACATATAGCTGTTTTAGTTTGGACAAATTTTTGCCGGTTTCTGTTAGCATTAGTCTTTACTTTTTCCGGTTTTGTCAAGGCCAATGATCCTTTAGGTACAGTTTACAAGATTACAGATTACTTAGAGGCATGGGGTATAGTCGATCTTGTCCCTAATGCATTGGTCTATTTAGCCTCTATGCTCATGGGGATGGTCGAATTCACCTTGGGTATTTATTTGCTTTTTGGAATTCGTAGTCGTATCGCTTCCTCACTGGTTCTTCTTTTGATGTCAGTGATGACTCCTTTAACGTTATGGCTGGCTATTGAAAATCCAATTTCAGATTGTGGCTGTTTTGGTGACGCTATCGTTTTAACAAACTGGGAAACATTTGGAAAGAACATTGTATTGTTACTTGCTGCTATTTCTGTTTTTAAGTGGAGAAAGCAGATTTTTCAGCTGGTCACAAGCAAAGTCGATTGGTTAGTTGCTTTATACAGTACGGTATTTATTGTTTTCTATACCTTTTTCTGCATTAGTAAGTTGCCTGTTTTTGATTTTCGTCCTTATCATGTTGGAGCTGATATACGAAAAGGTATGGAAATACCAAAAGGAGAAAAGCCTACTACCTATGAGACAACTTTTATTTATGCTAAAAATGGAGTAGAGAAGGAGTTTACTATAGATAATTTTCCGGCATCAGATAGTACGTGGGTTTTCGTAGATTCTCGCACTCGTGTAAAAGAGAAAGGATATGAACCTCCTATTCATGATTTCTCTATAGTTTCACAGGAAGATGGAACAGATTTGACTGATGTAATATTGGATGATGAAAATTATACTTTTTTGTTGGTATCTCCTCGATTGTCTACGGCCGATGACAGTAACATTGATTTGATAAATGAGGTATACGATTATAGCTTGGAACATGGTTATCGTTTTTTGTGTGTGACAGCTTCATCAGATGAAGATATTGCTATGTGGCAAGAGTATACTGGAGCAGAATATCCTTTTGCTTTAATGGATGATATCACACTGAAGACTATGATTCGATCTAATCCAGGTTTGATGTTGCTGAAAAAGGGAATTGTCATCAATAAATGGAGTGATGGGGATTTGCCCGATGAGTATCAATTGAACGCATCGCTGGAAAACTTACCGATAGGGCAGTTGAACAGAAAAACAGTAATTCATAAAATTGTAGAGGTTGTGGCATGGTTTGTGGCTCCTCTTCTACTGTTGACTTTATCTGATCTGGCTTGGCTTAATTATCGTAACCGGAAAATGAAGCAGAAAGAAAAAGGCAAAGAGGAAAAAGCAAACTAAGTTTAAGTGAAAGTATATAATAAACCAATTTGATATATTAATTTTAAAATTTAAACGAAATGAGAAAAAACATTGTAGCAGGTAACTGGAAAATGAACAAGAACCTGCAAGAAGGTATTGCTTTGGCAAAAGAATTGAACGCAGCTTTGGCTGCAGACAAACCTAACTGCGACGTAATCATCTGTACTCCGTTCATCCACCTGGCTTCTGTAACTCCTATCGTTGACAAAGCTGTAATCGGTGTAGGTGCAGAAAACTGTGCAGACAAAGTTTCAGGTGCTTATACTGGTGAAGTTTCTGCAGAAATGGTTGCTTCAACAGGTGCAGAATATGTAATCTTGGGTCACTCTGAACGTCGTGCTTACTATCACGAAACAGTAGAAATTTTGGAAGAAAAAGTAAAATTGGCTTTGGCTAACAACTTGAAACCTATCTTCTGTATCGGTGAAGTTTTGGAAGAACGTGAAGCTAACAAGCAGAACGAAGTTGTAGAAGCACAGTTGGCTTCTGTATTCTCTTTGTCTGCTGAAGATTTCGGTAAAGTAATCTTGGCTTACGAACCAGTTTGGGCTATCGGTACAGGTAAGACTGCTACTCCTGCTCAGGCTCAGGAAATCCACGCTCACATCCGTTCTTTGGTTGCTGCTAAATATGGCCAGGAAGTTGCTGAAAATACTTCTATCTTGTACGGTGGTAGCTGCAAACCTTCAAATGCAAAAGAATTGTTTGCTAACCCAGATGTTGACGGTGGTTTGATTGGTGGTGCTGCTTTGAAAGTAGAAGACTTCAAAGGCATTATCGATGCATTTAAATAATTAACCGAATCTTTTTCCCTCCTTCTTCCTCTTTTGGGAAGAGGAAGAAGGAGGATTTTTATTAACTATCTACAAAACCGGTAATGATGAGATACATCTTATTCTTTATATCCTTTCTTTGGGCAGGTATGTTGAGTGCTCAGACTATTGTAGAAAGCCTTGAACAGAAGCGTCCCGGAGAAGGTACGGTAACTATTCATCAGAGTGCGCAGATTAAGGCTTTGATAGGGTTACGTTATGTTCCTTCTACTGCTGCAGGTACTCAGAAGGCTTTGAAAACACGTGGATTTCGTGTACAGGTGTATGCTGGAAACAATTCGCGTATAGCACGTAATGAAGCACATGCGGTAGCGGAAAAGATGAAAGAATTATTTCCGGATATGCCGGTATATACATATTTTCAGTCTCCCCGCTGGCTTTGCCGGGTTGGCGATTTTAAAAGTATAGAAGAAGCGCATGTGGCAATGCGCAAACTGAAAGCAAGTGGAGAGTTTAAAGAAGCTGCAATAGTGCAGGAAATAATTAATATCTCGTTAGAATAATGATTGATACGAATTTACTGAGTTTTCCTGAGGAAAAGGTACAGAAGCTGATGGCACATTATAAGGAGATTCTAGCCTTGTTGGGAGAAGATCCTGAACGTGAAGGATTGTTGAAAACACCGGAACGAGTTGCTAAGGCCATGCTGACTTTGACTCGAGGATATGAAGTTGATCCGAAAGCTGTATTGAGTGCAGCCAAATTTAAGGAAGAATATCGCCAGATGGTAATTGTAAAGGACATTGATTTCTTTTCAATGTGCGAGCATCATATGCTTCCTTTCTATGGAAAAGCTCATGTAGCTTATATTCCAAACGGATATATTACCGGATTAAGCAAGATTGCTCGTGTGGTAGATATCTTTTCGCATCGCCTGCAGGTACAAGAACGTATGACATTGCAGATAAAGGAATGTATACAGGAAACCTTGAACCCTTTGGGAGTGATGGTAGTGGTAGAAGCAAAGCATATGTGTATGCAGATGCGTGGAGTAGAAAAGCAGAATTCTGTAACTACTACTTCTGATTTTACCGGAGCTTTCAATCAGGCCAAGACGCGTGAAGAGTTTATGAATCTGATTCGGAGAGGTTATTAAGCCTCTCTTTTTTTATGCCAGTAGGTTTGCAACTGAATTGCATAGTATATTCCTTATCTTTGCAAAAAGAGTCAGTCAGATGAACGAAGTTTCTTTTTATATACAACGCTTGGAAAAAAAGCAGATTAAGCCTACTGCTGTGCGTATTTTGGTACTGCGTACCCTGATGGAGAGTTCGTATGCCTTGTCTTTGTCTGAGTTGGAAGCACAGCTGGTTACTGTAGATAAGTCGACTATTTTCCGTACATTAAATTTGTTTTTGGCGCATCATCTAGTACACGAGATGGAAGATGGAAGCGGTTCGTCCAAATATGAGGTATGCGAGAATGAAGATTCTTGTAGTATCGAAGATATGCATGTTCATTTTTATTGCGAACGGTGTCATCGTACCTTCTGTTTTAAGAATATCCAGATTCCATTAATCAGCCTTCCCGAAAATTTCCGTATGCAAAGTGTCAATTATATGATAAAAGGTATATGCGATAATTGCATAAAAAAAACAGACCCGACGGAAGATTAACTTCTCTTTCCATCAGGTCTGCTTGCTTATTCTGTTTTACATTTTCTCTGTCAGATACTGGCCGGTATAGGAGGCACCACATTGTGCTACTTCTTCTGGGGTACCGGCAATTACCAGATTACCTCCCTTGTCTCCTCCTTCCGGACCTAAATCTATAATGTAGTCAGCACATTTAATAACATCCATATTATGCTCGATAATCACTACCGTATGTCCTCGGCTGATTAGCGAATCGAAAGCTTCCAACAGTTTCTTGATATCGTGAAAATGAAGTCCGGTCGTGGGTTCATCGAATACGAAAATAGTTGGTTGAGCCTTTTCTATACTGAGGAAATAAGCCAGTTTTACGCGCTGATTCTCTCCCCCTGATAGGGTAGACGATGACTGTCCCAGCTTGATGTAACCTAATCCCACCTCTTGTAATGGAAGGAGTTTCTTTACGATTTTTTTCTGTTTATGCTCTGTAAAGAACTCGATGGCCTGGTTTACAGTCATTTCCAATATATCATAAATGTTTTTGCCCTCATAACACACTTCCAGGGTTTCATTTTTGAACCGTTTTCCGTGGCACGATTCGCATTCCAGTACAAGGTCGGCCATAAACTGCATTTCTACAGTAACGGTACCTTCTCCCTTACACTCTTCACAGCGTCCGCCTTCGGTGTTGAAAGAAAAATAACCGGCCGAATATCCCATTTGTTTGGAAAGAGGCTGTTCGGCAAACAGTTTACGTATTTCATCGTAAGCTTTGATATAGGTTACGGGATTACTGCGCGAAGATTTTCCGATGGGGTTCTGGTCGACAAACTCAATATCCTTTATCATCGACAGGTCGCCTTCCATGGAAACAAATTCTCCTGGGCGGTCTGTTGCTTCGCTGAATTCTCTTTTCAGTGCCTTGTAGAAAATATCTCGTACCAGCGTACTTTTACCCGAGCCGCTTACTCCGGTAACTACAGTCATCACGTTCAGCGGAAAGCGTACATCAATGCCTTTCAGGTTGTTTTCGCGGGCTCCTTTTATTTCGATGTAATTATTCCATGAGCGGTGTGTAAGCGGACGGTCGATGGTTTCTTCTCCCAGTAAGTACTTTACAGTATAACTGTTACTTCCTTTCTGTAAGTCTTTCATATCACCTTGGTATACGATTTCACCTCCCAGGCGTCCGGCTTTCGGACCGATGTCGATGATATAGTCTGCAGCACGGATAATTTCTTCATCGTGCTCTACCACTACTACCGTATTACCTAATTCCTGCAGCTGACGCAATACTTTCACCAGACGGTCTGTGTCACGGCTGTGCAGACCGATACTGGGTTCGTCTAAGATATATAGCGAACCTACCAGACTGCTTCCCAATGAGGTAGCCAAGTTGATACGCTGGCTTTCTCCACCCGAAAGTGAGTTACTCAGACGGTTCAGTGTCAGATAGCCTAATCCTACATCGAGCAGGAAGTTGATACGGTTGTTTATTTCATTCAGAAGACGACGGGCGATAGCCGCATCGTGCTCGTTCAACTGTAGGGTGCGGAAGAACTCTTTCAAGTCGTAGATAGGCATCTCTACCAGTTCGGCAATGGAGCGTCCGCCTACTTTTACATAAAAAGCTTCTTTTTTCAGCCGGCTTCCCTGACATTCGGGGCAAACCGTTTTTCCTCTATAGCGTGCCAGCATTACACGATACTGGATTTTATATTGATTTTCTTCCAGCATACGGAAGAAAGAGTCGATACAGACTTTCTCTCTCGGACCATGCCACAGATAGTCTTTCTGCTCTTTAGTAAGTTCGTAGTATGGAGTAAATATCGGGAAATCGTGTGCCGGTGCTTCGCGTAGAAACTCTGTCAGCCATTCTCCCATTTTTTCTCCTCTCCAGCACATCACCGCACCATCGTATACGCTCAGTGCACGATTGGGGATGACAAGATGCTCGTCTATACCAATAACTTTTCCGAATCCTTCGCAGGTAGGGCAGGCACCAACAGGTGAGTTGAACGAGAACATCTGGTCGGTGGGCTCTTCGAAAGTAATACCGTCCGCTTCAAACTTGGTACTGAAACGGTGCAGACGGGATTCCTTTCCGGCCGGATAGAAGCGTAGCATACATGCACCATTACCTTCGAACATAGCAGTTTCTGCAGAATCGGTCAGTCGGCTCACGGCATCTTTGCTGTCGTCGCAACTCATGCGGTCTACCAGCAGATATACAGTATCTTCCTCTTTGTATTGATATTCGTCGATGCGAATCATTTCGCCATTGACTTCCAGTCGGGTGAATCCCTGCTTCATGTCAATTTCAATCTGTTCGGCTATCGTACGTCCTTCTCTCGGACAAATAGGAGTCAGTACTGTGTATCGTGTACCTTTAGGGTATGATAACATGCAATTGACAATATCCTCCGGGCTGTCTTTCTTGACTTCCTGTCCGCTTACAGGCGAGAAAGTATGTCCTACGCGAGCAAAAAGCAGACGCAGGTATTCGTATATTTCAGTCGATGTACCGACGGTTGAACGGGGATTGCGGCTGATCACCTTTTGTTCGATGGCAATAGCAGGCGGAATCCCTTTGATGAAGTCACATTCCGGTTTGCTCATTCGTCCCAAGAACTGGCGGGCATACGAAGACAAGCTTTCTACATAGCGACGCTGGCCTTCGGCATACAGAGTGTCGAAAGCAAGAGAAGACTTACCGGAACCGGACAGTCCTGTAATGACTACCAGCTTATTTCTTGGAATGTCTACATCAATGTTTTTCAGGTTGTTTACCTTAGCTCCTTTGATGGATATATATTTACTGTCGGACATACTAATAGAATGGTATAAATTGTAATATGCAAAGATACGCAAAGGCGAGTGGAGAGACAAACGAAAAACAGAGTTTTTCAGTTTGGCTATCCCGAGCTGCATTCTGTCTTATTGAGAGATAGCGAAAGGTGAGGGCAGAGGCAAGCGAAAACTAAGTTTTATTGGTTTGCAATCCTTGTATCATTATTTGTATCCGTGCCAATAACTCGTATCAGGAATAGAAGAGGTGTCTTGCTTTTTCTAGACAGGAAAGGCTGTCTCGAATTCACCTTATGGACATCAAGGGAGAAAGGGATTGTTTTAAAATCGGCGTCGTTGAATGTAAAAACGCCGTTGTTGATTGTATAGCCAACGACGTCGGCTACACAACCGACGTCGTTGGCTATAATGTATGAATGAGACTATGATTTTAAGGAATTAGTCTTGGTAATACACTCGTTTTACTCGTTCCGATACGCTGGTCAGAATTTCGTATGGAATAGTATCGAGTATGTCGGAAAGTACAGTGACAGGTAATTCATCGCCAAAGATAATTGCCTTATCTCCCTCTTTGCAGTCGATGTCAGTCACATCAATCATACATACATCCATACAAATATTGCCTACATAGGGAGCTTTCTGACCGTTTACCAGACAATAGCCTTTTCCGTTGCCCAAGTGTCGGTTCAGTCCGTCGGCATAACCTATCGGCAGGGCTGCAATACGTGAATTGCGGTTTAATACTCCTTTGCGGCTGTATCCCACGGTTTCATCGGCTGGCACATCATGTATTTGCAGAATTGTAGTTTTGAGTGTGGTAACGTTGTGCAACATCTGGTTTGTGAATGGATCAATACCGTATAATCCGATACCCAAACGAACCATATCGAACTGAGCTCCAGGGTAACGCTGGATACCTGCCGTATTGCAGATATGACGCAGAATCTTATGGCTGAAACCTGCCTGCAGTTCGGCTGCAGCCTGTTCGAATGTTTCAATCTGGTGGCGTGTAAATGCATCGAAACGCTCGGCGTCACTGCCTACTAAATGTGAAAATACGGAACGGGGAATGACGGCAGACTGTCTTTTCAATCGTTCGATAAGCCGCGGCATATCAGCTGGGTCAAATCCCAAACGGTGCATACCAGTATCGATCTTGATATGAATAGGACAATTGGTTGCCCCTTCACGTTCGGCTGCCTTTATGAGTTCTTCCAATAAGTGGAAACTATACACTTCAGGCTCCAGCCGATAGTCGAACATGGTTTTGAATGCAGTGACTTCTGGGTTCATGATAATAATGGAACTTCCTATACCGGCTTTTCGCAGATCGGCTCCCTCATCGGCTACGGCTACTGCCAGATAATCTACACGATGGTCTTCCAGTGTTTTGGCAATCTCAAACGAACCTGCCCCGTATGCAGATGCTTTTACCATACATACCATTTTGGTTTCCGGCTTCAACTTATTACGGTAAAAGTTGAGGTTGTCTGTCAGAGCATTCAGGTTGATTTCCAGAATGGTTTCGTGTACTTTCAGTTCCAGTAAGTCTGTTATCTGGTCGAAGTGGAACATACGGGCTCCTTTGATCAGCACCACTTCATTTTTTAGTGTAGAAAGAATACCCGATTCAATTAGTTCGGAAGTGGAACGGAAGAAATTTTTTTCGATTTCAAACCGTGAAGCCGAAACTGAAATTTCTTCGCCTACTCCAATAATACGGTTTACTCCACGGCTGTGTACAAGTTCAGCCACTTGTCGGTAAAGCAGCTTGCCGGACTGTCCGATTTCCAGTATATCGGAAAGTATCAGTGTACGTTTGCGTTCTTTGTCTTCAGTGCGGCGTGCCATAAAGTCGAGAGCAATGTCGAGCGAAGCAAAATCGGAGTTATAACTATCATTGATGAGGATACATCCGTTCTTGCCTTCTTTTACTTCCAGTCGCATGGCGATAGGTTCCAGATGAAGCATACGTTCGGCAATGTCTTCGGGAGATACCATAAGGTATAATGCTACAGCCAGACAGTGCAAGGAGTTCTCAATGGAAGCATCGTCGATAAACGGGATGCGGTATTCTTTGAAAAATCCTAAATAGCGGTATTTAATGGTGGTACCGGTATCATCTTTCTGTATGCTTTCTATAAACAGCGGACGTTCATTGTCTTTGGTAGACCAGGCGATTTCTCGTGCAGTGAACAGTGACTTTGATACACAACTGCTTATTAACTCGTTGTCGCCATTGTATACAATGACATCACAGTCTTTGAACAGTTGCAGTTTCTCCATGCATTTGTCTTGCAGTGAAGTAAAGTTTTCCTGATGTGCACCTCCGATGTTGGTCAGAACTCCAATGGTAGGCTGGATGATAGGTTTCAAGGCTTCCATTTCTCCCATTTCAGAGATGCCGGCCTCGAATATACCTAATTCTGTGTGTTCGTTCATCATCCATACAGAAAGAGGCACTCCAATCTGTGAGTTGTAACTGCGTGGCGAACGGGTAATGATACGTTCCGGACTGAGTATCTGATAAAGCCATTCTTTTACGATGGTTTTACCGTTACTTCCGGTAATTCCCACTACGGGTACCTGAAATTGTTCACGATGGCGGCTGGCCAGGCGTTGCAGAGCTTTGAGCGGACTTCCCACTACCAGAAAGTTGGCATCGGGGTAAGATTCCGGTTCTGTAGTCAAGGTTCCGACAACAAAGTTTCTTACTCCACGTTCGTACAAGTCGGCTATATATTTATGTCCGTCGTTTCTTTTTGTCTTTAGTGCAAAGAACAGCGTTTCTTCCGGAAAGCAAAGCGACCGGCTGTCTGTCAGAATCCAGTCTATATGTGCTGGATGGTTTCCTATGCGTTTGGCTCCTATAACAGAAGCTATTTCTTCAATCGAGTTTGACATAATGCGATTTCATTTTGTACATCTAAGTACGGTAATTTTTCTTTTAACCTTTCTATCTTTAACAGAATTTGACTTAAAAAAATATGATATGCTTCTGAATCCTCATTGAATGGGCGATGTTCCAATCCTTTACGTATTGCATCCCATTCTTTTATTATATGTAAAGTATTCTGACTAAAATAGGTTTGTGCAAAACACTCCCATATATATTCTATAGCCAAAGAAGAGGGGTGCAGCATATCGTCTGCATAAAAGCGGTAATCCCTCAGTTCGTCCATCATGATTTCATAAGAAGGGAAATAATGGCAATAAGAAAAGAGATTGCACAACTTTTCAATTGCGATAAGCAATACGGCTTTATTGAGCTGGTTGCCATGAAGACCGTCTTTGGCATGGCGGATGGGGCTGACTGTGAATATTATTTGTAGGTTGGGATTTAATGAACGGAGATGAGGAAGTAATATTCGGTACTGCTCTACAATTTCCTCTACATGGAGTAAACGGCGTTCGAATAGTTTTTCCGGTAATTTGTGGCAATTGCCTACAATGCTTCCATCTTCTTTCCATTGATATACCCGAGCGGTTCCCCAAGTCATTATCAGCCAGTCGGATTGACGAAGATGAGTGGCTCCTTGTCTTATCCGTTCGTTGATTTTTGACAGGCAAGTTTCTTTTTCTGAACTGGAGAAAGAACCATGATGCATCAGACTATACCACATGCCTTTGTCGAAACGTAAATTTGTCTCTGTATATGTTTTCCCTGTAGCAATCTCTTCGAGTCCTTTTGCTATCGACATGGGATTATACAAAATGCCAAAAGGATTAATGTCGCAGGTAAATTTGTTATCGGACAATTGCTTACCAATGTTTTGTACGAAACAGGAGCCCCACAGCATGAGCTTGTCTGAGTGGCGTATTTCCCATTGACCGGCTGGTAATTCAACTTTTGTTCTAAACTCCATAACTTCAAGATTTATTCCTGTGTTCTAAAAAAGACTTGCAAATGTAAGCACAATACATATATTTATACTATTTTTGTACGATTAATTGAATAATAAAATAGGATGGAATCACCCACTTCTTACGAATTATTAAATAAAATCGATAGTCCGAACGATTTGAGACAATTGCCTGCCGAGGTTTTGCCAGAGGTTTGTGGTGAGCTTCGTCAGAAGATTATCGACGAGTTGTCTCGCAATCCCGGACATTTCGGTTCCAGTCTTGGAGTTGTAGAACTGACTGTGGCCTTACATTATGTGTTTAATACACCTTATGACCGTATTGTATGGGATGTAGGGCATCAGGCTTATGGACATAAAATACTGACTGGACGGCGGGACCGATTTTATACAAACCGTAAGTTGAACGGATTGTGTCCTTTTCCTTCTCCTTCGGAAAGTGAGTATGATACTTTTACCTGTGGTCATGCTTCGAACTCTATTTCGGCAGCTTTGGGAATGGCTGTTGCTGCTGCCAGAAAGGGAGAAGATTCCCGTAAAGTGGTAGCTGTCATTGGAGATGGTTCGATGAGTGGAGGGCTGGCTTTTGAGGGATTGAATAACGCTTCAAGTACTCCTAATAATTTATTGATAATCCTCAACGACAATAATATGGCCATCGACCGGAGTGTGGGTGGTATGAAACAGTATTTGTTGAATCTTCAGACTTCGGAAGGATACAATCGTTTGCGCTATAGTGTTTCACGGATGTTTCATCATTGGGGAATCTTGAATGAGGAGCGCAGAAAAAGTCTCATACGTTTCAACAATAGCTTGAAGTCGGTGATAACCCAGCAGCAGAATATTTTTGAGGGAATGAACATCCGTTATTTCGGTCCGGTAGACGGACACGATGTGCAGGCTTTAATAAAAGTATTGCGCGAAATAAAGGAAATGAAAGGCCCTAAACTGTTGCATGTACATACTGTAAAAGGCAAAGGTTTTAAACCGGCCGAAGAAGCTGCTACATTGTGGCATGCTCCTGGTATCTTTGATAAAGAAACCGGTGAGCGCATTGTGATGGATACTACAGGAATGCCACCCTTGTTTCAGGATGTATTTGGACAGACTTTACTGGAACTGGCTCAGCAGAATGACAAGATTATAGGAGTAACACCGGCGATGCCGACTGGATGTTCCATGAATGTATTGATGAAAGCGATGCCGGACCGTGCTTTCGATGTAGGCATAGCCGAAGGTCATGCTGTTACGTTTTCCGGAGGAATGGCAGAGGAGGGATTATTGCCTTTCTGCAATATTTACTCGTCGTTTATGCAACGTGCCTACGATAATGTGATTCATGATGTGGCTATCCAGAAACTGAATGTAGTGTTGTGTCTGGATCGTGCCGGGTTGGTCGGAGAGGATGGAGCTACGCATCATGGTGTGTTCGATATGGCCTACCTTCGTCCTATACCTAATTTGATAATTTCTTCTCCTTATGATGAAAAGGAATTGAGAAGACTGATGTATACAGCTCAGTTGCCTAATCAAGGACCTTTTGTAATCCGCTATCCGCGTGGAAGAGGGGTGCTGACCGATTGGAAATGTCCACTTGAAGCTGTTGAAATAGGTAGGGGACGTAAGATGAAAGATGGAACCGATATGGCTGTGATCACCATTGGTCCGGTAGGTAATGTGGCTGCCAAGGCAATAGAAGAAGCCGAGAAGAATAATAATTGTTCGATAGCACATTATGATTTGCGATTCCTGAAACCGATAGATGAAGAAATGTTGCACGAGGTGGGCCGACGCTTTAAAAAGGTTGTGACAGTGGAAGACGGAGTCTTGAAAGGAGGCATGGGAAGTGCCGTACTGGAGTTTATGTCTGACAATGGTTATACACCAACGGTGAAGCGTTTGGGTATTGAAGATACGTTTATACAGCATGGTGCAGTGAAAGAATTGTATGCAATTTGCGGTATTGATCAGACGGGAATATATAATACATTAATTCAAACGCTGAACTTATGAAAATTATCATTGCTGGGGCAGGAGCTGTAGGTACTCATTTGGCCAAACTCTTGTCAGGGGAAAAGCAAGACATTATTCTGATGGATGAGGATGAGGAAAAGTTAAGTAAAGTAGGAAATAATCTGGACCTGATGACTGTAGACTTGTCCCCGACTTCTATCTCCGGCTTGAAAGAGGCGGGGGTAGCGGGTGCCGATTTGTTTATTGCTGTAACACCTAATGAAAGCCAGAATATGACTGCCTGTATGTTGGCTACCAGTTTGGGAGCCAAGAAAACAGTAGCACGTATAGATAACTATGAGTATCTTTTACCTAAGCACAAGGAGTTTTTTGCTAAATTAGGGGTACATTCTTTGATTTACCCGGAAATGTTGGCAGCAAAGGACATTGTGGATGCAGTCAAGATGAGCTGGATACGCCAGTGGTGGGAATTTGCTGGAGGGGCTTTAGTCTTGATTGGTACTAAGATGCGTGAAACTGCCGAAATACTTAATGTATCGTTGCACGAACTCGGAGGTAGAAATATTCCTTTTCACATCGTAGCTATAAAAAGAGGAGGAGAGACAATTATCCCGCGAGGTGATGATGTGATTATGCTGAATGATGTGGTATATTTTACTACAACAAAGAAATATATTCCGTATATCCGTAAAATAGCCGGTAAGGAACATTATGCGGATATCCGTAATGTAATGATTATGGGAGGAAGCCGTATTGCTGTGCGTACAGTGCAATATATGCCGGAGTATATGCGGACGAAGATTATAGAAAGTGACTTGAACCGTTGTAATCGTCTGACTGAACTTGTGGATGATAAAGTAATGATTATCAACGGGGACGGACGTGATATGGAATTGCTTTTGGAAGAGGGTATCGGGAATACAGAAGCATTTGTTGCACTGACTGGAAACTCGGAAACCAATATCTTGGCTTGTCTGGCTGCTAAACGGATGGGAGTAACCAAGACTGTAGCAGAAGTGGAAAATGTGGATTATATCAGCATGGCAGAAAGCTTGGATATCGGTACGGTGATTAATAAGAAATTTATTGCTGCCAGCCATATTTATCAGATGATGTTGGATGCCGATGTATCGAATGTAAAGTGTCTGACATTTGCCAATGCCGATGTAGCAGAGTTTGTGGTGAAACCGGGAGCGCGTATTACAAAAGTACAAGTAAAGGATGCCGGTTTACCGAAAGGCGCAACAATCGGTGGATTGATTCGTAACGGCGAAGGTATTTTGGTAACTGGTAATACAAACATTCAGGAGAATGACCATGTAGTGGTGTTCTGTTTGGGAATGATGATTAAGAAACTGGAAAAATTCTTTAATTAATTGGTTTTTCATTCTTTTTCATATGAAAGAGAATGAAAAATCTTTCTTTATCTTTCTCGTAATACGTCATGGTGCTGTGTTTTAAAAGATGAATGAAGATAAGGTAGAATTGTTTTGGAAGATTTTTGTGAAAATGTGTTCGAAAACATATTTTATAGGATGTAATTAACTCTACTCGAAATAAATTCTTATCTTTGCTTCACTTTTAAAAGATGAAATCATGAGAAAGTGGATGAAAGTATTCGTATTATGTCTATGGACCTTGACCATATGTGTGATAGGGAATACTATGTCGTGTATGAATCAGGGTGCTGGTGGTATGGAACTTGTAAAAGAATCTGTTGTATCTCAAGAACAGGTGGTTGCACAAGATACATCGCACGATATTCAGTCTTGTATCAATTATCTTCTTTCTTCTCGATATGCCGATTTGTTGCAGCATTCATCTGTATATCATTCTGGTAGTACTAACGATTTTAAGTTTTTGCTGCGTAGTATAAATGTACTTCTTTTCAGGCAGACAGACTCTCTATTCAATAAATTATATAAGTTGACTCATTCTACTCATCCGTATATGGGTGGAAGTATTGATTATTATATCTATACACTGGAACGAATCCTGATCTAAATACTATCTAAGACTTCTCTTTATGTTTTTCTGCAAAGGCGTTTTGTAGAAAAATATTTTGTATCGTATCATTTAAAATCTTAGATATATGTTTTTTACATTTTTAATTGTCGTTATTCTGACGGCTATTGCACTCGTGGTGTTGGCTATGACTACTGCCAAACTTATTGCACCTCGTTCGTTCAATCCGCAGAAAGGCGAACCTTATGAATGTGGTATTCCTACTCGCGGACAGTCTTGGGTACAGTTTAAGGTAGGATATTATTTGTTCGCTATTTTGTTTTTGATGTTCGACATCGAAACGGTATTCTTGTTTCCGTGGGCGGTAGTCGTACACGAGGTTGGGGGTTATGCCCTTGTGAGTGTGATATTCTTTTTGTTGATTTTAATTTTAGGCTTGGCGTATGCTTGGCGGAAAGGAGCACTTGAATGGAAGTAAAGAAACCCGCTATCCGGTCTATGAAGTATGAAGAATTTAAAAACAACGATTATTTGGAGCGTTTGGTAGATGAATTGAACCGTAATGGAGCAGGAGTCGTTGTTGGAACTTTGGATGAACTGATAAACTGGGGACGAAGTAATTCTTTGTGGTCATTGACTTTTGGTACAAGCTGTTGTGCAATTGAATTTATGGCTTTGGGAGCTGCCCGGTATGATATGGCTCGTTTTGGCTTTGAGGTAACCCGTAACTCTCCTCGCCAGGCTGATATGATTATGGTGCTGGGAACTATAACCTATAAGATGGCTCCGGTATTGAAGCGTTTGTACGATCAGATGGCAGAACCAAAATATGTAGTGGCTGTTGGAGGTTGTACTATCAGTGGAGGACCTTTTGTCAAATCTTATCATGTGGTAAATGGAATCGATAAAATTATCCCGGTAGATGTTTTTATACCAGGATGTCCTCCTCGTCCGGAAGCTTTCTATTATGGAATGATGCAGTTGCAGCGTAAAATAAAAGTGGAAAAGTTTTTGGGTGGAGTAAACCGAAAAGAAAAGAAAGAAGAGTAGAATATAAAGCTCTTCTTTGGTAGGTATTATTTTTTCATTAAAAAAGATTATGGAATTAATAGATAAAATTAAAGCCATAGCTCCTGAAGCTGTATGTAGTGAGACCGGTGAGGCGGTGATTACATTGAAAGTTGATGACTTTCGACGAGTAGCAGAGATGCTGCGTGCAGATAAGGAAGCGCCAATGGATTATCTTCGCGATATAGTGGGGATGGATTGGGGAGAAAAAGGCTTGGGTGCATTGTATTATTTGGAGTCGAGCCAGACATATGAACGGGTAGCATTGAAAATATCTACTCTTGACAGAGAGAATGCATTCCTTCCTTCTGTTTGTGACTTGTGGAAGACTGCGGAAATCAAAGAACGCGAAGTGTTCGACTTTTTTGGTATCCGTTTTCTGAACAATCCGGATATGCGCCGTTTGTTCTTACGTGAAGACTGGAAGGGATATCCACTTCGGAAAGATTATGATATGAACTCCAATCCATTAAATATGGAGAACGAGGAGAATGCAGATGTAACCGATGAGTATTTTCTGAAGCCCGATGGAACGATTTGCGGTCGTAAAAATATTGTATTCGATCAGAAGGATTTCGTGGTGAATATCGGTCCTCAACACCCTTCTACTCATGGAGTATTACGTCTAAGAACTTCTTTGGAGGGAGAAACAATCAGTAAAGTAGACCCTATTTGCGGATATATCCACCGTGGCATTGAGAAAATGAATGAAAGTCTGACTTACCCTCAGACTCTGGCACTTACAGACCGTTTGGACTATTTGAGTGCTCATCAGAACCGTCATGCACTGTGTATGTGTATTGAACAGGCTATGGGACTGGAGATTCCAGAGCGTGTACAATATATCCGTACCATTATGGATGAGCTTCAACGTATCGATTCTCACTTGTTGTTTTACTCTTGTCTGGTAATGGATATGGGAGGATTGACTCCATTCTTCTATGGGTTCCGCGAGAGAGAAATGATTCTGGATATCTTCGAGGAAACCACAGGAGGACGTCTGATACAAAACTACAACGTGATTGGTGGAGTACAGGCCGATTTGCACCCTGATTTCCAAAAGAAGGTAAAAGAGTTTATCGTTCATCTGAGAAGTGTAATCAAAGACTATCATGATATCTTTACCGGTAATGTAATTGCCACTACCCGTTTAAAAGGAGTCGGATTGCTAAGTAAGGAAGATGCTATTTCTTTGGGAGCTACAGGAGGTACCGGACGTGCTTCCGGATGGGCAAACGATGTGCGTAAGCATCATCCTTATGCGATGTATGATAAGGTAGACTTTAAGGAAATTCTTTATACCGAAGGCGATAGCTTTGCTCGGTATATGGTTCGTATGGATGAAATCATGGAATCTTGCCATATTATCGAACAACTTATTGATAATATTCCTGAAGGAGAATTCCGGGTCAAGACAAAACCTATTATCAAGTTGCCGGAAGGAAACTATTCTGCTTCTGTAGAAACCAGTCGTGGAGAGTTTGATGTATTCCTGGAAAGCCACGGTGATAAGAGTCCTTATCGTTTGCATTACCGCAGTACAGGTCTTCCATTGGTACATGCACTTGATACCGTATGTCGGGGTAACAAAATTGCCGACTTGATTGCAATCGGGGGTACATTAGACTATGTAATTCCGGATATTGACAGATAATAAATATAGAGGTAATATAGAATATAATATGAATCAGTCATTTTTAGATTATTATAATCTTCAGCCACTTTTTATGGCAATCCATTCTGCTTTGTGCAGCGTGATGCCCGAAGGTTTGGCTATTTTTCTGGAAGGATTGGTAGTTGGTGTAGTAATTTTGTTGCTATATGCTGTACTTGCTATTATTCTTATCTATATGGAGCGCAAGGTTTGTGCTGCTTTTCAATGTCGTATTGGCCCTAACCGTGTGGGAGGCCGTGGTGGTTTGCTCCAAGTGCCTGCAGATGTATTCAAGATTCTGACCAAGGAAATTATTGAACTGAAGAATTCAGACCATTTGCTATATAACCTGGCACCGTTTCTGGTAATACTGGCTTCTATCCTTACTTTTTCATGCTTGCCTTGGAATAAAGGAGGAGAAATTCTTCATATGAATATTGGTATCTTCTTCGTATTGGCAGCTTCTTCCATTGGAGTGTTGGGTATATTGCTTGCCGGATGGAGTAGTAACAGTAAATATACCATTATCGGTGCAGTACGAAGCGGAGCGATGATTATCAGTTATGAACTCTCTATCGGTATCACTGTACTGACAATGGTTTTGATGAGCGGTACAATGGATATTCAAGGCATTGTAAGTGGGCAGGAAGACGGATGGAATCTTTTTAAAGGACACATTCCAGCTTTTGCAGCCTTTATTATTTATCTCATTGCCGGTAATGCAGAAGCTAATCGTGCTCCGTTCGACCTTGCTGAGGCAGAGCAGGAGTTGACTGCCGGTTATCATACTGAATACTCCGGTATGCACTTCGGATTCTTCTATCTGGCAGAATACCTGAATCTGTTTATTACAGCCGGTATTGCTACTACCTTGTTTTTAGGTGGATGGATGCCGTTGCATATTGCAGGTTTAGATGGATTCAATGCTGTTATGGATTATATTCCGGGTGTGATATGGTTTGTGGGCAAGACTTTCGTAATAGTCTTCCTGCTGATGTGGATCCGCTGGACATTTCCACGTTTGCGTATCGACCAGGTACTTACACTGGAATGGAAATATCTCATGCCTTTATCCTTGGTAGTATTATTACTTATGGCTGTATGTAAGGTTTTTGGTTTAGTTTTTTAAAGAAGTGATGTATGAATAGTTTTAGCAAATATATAAAAGGATATGCTTCGGGTATAAAAAGTCTGTTGATTGGTATGCGTACCTCTATGAAGGTTTTTCTTCAGCCGAATGTCACAGAGCAATATCCGGAAAATCGTCATACCACTCTTCACATACCAGAGCGTCATCGTGCAAAACTGGTGATGGTACATGATGAAGAGAATCATCATCACTGTGTAGCATGTGGACTTTGTCAGATGGCATGTCCGAACGGAACCATTAAAGTGATTTCCGAAACACGTGAAGATGAAGAAGGAAAGAAAAAGAAAGTGCTGGTTAAGTACGAATACAATTTAGGTTCGTGCATGTTTTGCGAACTGTGTGTCAATGCTTGTCCGCACGGGGCAATCAAGTTTAGCAATGATTTTGAGAATGCCGTATTCGAGAAAGATAAACTGCTTCTGACATTGAACAATGAAGGTTCTTCGCTTGCTCCTAAAAAATGATAAGTCACTAAATAGAAGAAATTATGGGAATAACACTACAAGAAATAGTTTTCTATACGGTAGCAGTTATGATTGCCGCATGTTCGGTACTGGCTGTTACTACGGGTAAGATTCTCCGTGCAGCCACTTACTTGCTGTTTGTTTTATTCGGCACTGCCGGTATTTATGGCATTCTTGGATATACTTTTCTGGGTGCCGTACAATTGATGGTGTATGCCGGAGGTATTGTGGTACTGTATGTATTCTCCATCCTGCTAACCCGTTCGGATAAGGATATGAAATACAAAATCAGTCGTCCTAAGTTGTGGAGTATGTTGCTGACTTGTATTGTCGGAGCCGGATTGGTACTCTTCTTGGTCTTTACCAATGGATTTGCATTGAATATGATACCACAAGGAGTGGAATTACCTGTCCGTGAAATAGGCTTGGCTCTGATTGGTACAGATAAATATCAGTATGTATTACCTTTCGAAGTAACCAGTATACTATTGTTGGCCTGCATGATTGGCGGTATTCTGATTGCACGTAAACATTAAATGAAGGAGGATTTTATTATGGAATTAGAAGTACATGTCATACATTATCTGGTTATCAGCACTATTATGATGTTTTGTGGTATTTACGGATTTTTTACCCGTAAAAACCTTCTGGCATTGCTTATCTCTGTAGAGCTGATGCTGAATGCGACAAATATCAACTTTGCCGTGTTCAACCGATATCTTTTCCCGGGACAACTGGAAGGGCATTTTTTTGCATTGTTCGGTGTTGCGATTGCTGCCGCTGAAACTGCTGTAGCAATTGCTATTATTATTAATGTATATCGGAATATCCGTCAGATACTGACCGATGATATCACCGATTTAAAAGGATAATATAGATGAATATGGAATATACAGTGTTGATTCTTTTACTGCCGGTACTGAGCTTCCTGATATTGGGGCTGACTGGTATGTACATGAAGCATCGGGTAGCCGGACTGATTGGTACGGCATCGCTGGCAGGAGTTACTTTTCTCAGTTATCTCACTGCCTGGAATTATTTTACTGCAGGACGTACTGCCGAAGGCGTATTCCCGACGCTTACTCCTTATAATATAGAATGGTTGCCGTTCACCGGTTCGCTGCATATTGATATGGGTATTTTGCTCGATCCGATCTCTGTGATGATGCTGGTTGTCATCAGTACTGTCAGTCTGATGGTGCATATCTACTCATTCGGTTATATGAAAGGAGAGAGAGGCTTTCAGCGTTATTACGCTTTTCTGAGCTTGTTTACATTCTCTATGCTCGGGTTGGTAGTCGCTACTAATATCTTTCAGATGTATGTGTTCTGGGAATTGGTAGGTGTTTCTTCTTATTTGCTCATCGGCTTCTATTATACCAAGCCCGAAGCCATTGCAGCCAGTAAGAAAGCTTTCATCGTAACCCGTTTTGCCGATTTGGGATTCTTGATTGGTATCCTGATTTATGGTTATTATATGCAGACCTTTACCTTTACTCCGGGACAGGAGCAGTTGATGAAGGCCGGAATGGTATTGCCTTGGGCATTGGGACTGATGTTTGTAGGTGGAGCCGGAAAAAGTGCCATGTTTCCCTTGCACATCTGGCTTCCCGATGCAATGGAAGGTCCTACCCCTGTCAGTGCCTTGATTCATGCCGCTACCATGGTAGTAGCTGGTGTATATCTGGTAGCTCGCATGTTCCCTCTGTTTATCGGTTTTGCCCCCAACGTGTTACATCTTATTGCGTGGGTAGGAGCCTTTACAGCTTTTTATGCAGCTTCCGTTGCCTGTGCTCAGAGCGATATCAAACGTGTGCTGGCTTTTTCTACCATTTCTCAAATTGGCTTTATGATGGTTGCACTTGGAGTATGTACAGCTGCTCATCCTCACGAAGGAGGATTGGGATATATGGCCAGCATGTTCCATTTGTTTACTCATGCCATGTTTAAGGCCTTGCTGTTCCTGGGAGCTGGATGCATTATTCATGCCGTACACAGTAACGAAATGTCGACAATGGGCGGCTTGCGAAAATACATGCCCATTACGCATATCACATTCCTGATAGCTTGTCTGGCTATTGCAGGTATTCCTCCTTTTTCCGGATTCTTCTCGAAAGATGAAATTCTGACAGCTTGTTTCCAGTTTAGTCCGGCAATAGGTTGGGTGATGACTGTGATTGCAGGAATGACAGCCTTTTATATGTTCCGTCTGTATTATTGTATTTTCTGGGGAAAAGAAAACAAGGAACTTCATGCTGCACATGTACCTCATGAAAGTCCGCTTGCCATGACTTTCCCACTGATGTTTCTGGCTGCAGTAACTTTGGTTGCCGGCTTTATACCTTTCGGACATTTTGTTTCTTCCAATGGAGAGTTGTATGATATCCATCTCGATTGGAGTGTAGCTGCTACCAGCATTGTTGTAGCGGTATTGTCCATAGCCTTGGCTACTTGGATGTATGCACGTGAGAAACAACCGGTGGCCGATGCGCTGGCATGTCGTTTTGCAACCCTGCATCGTGCTGCTTACCGCCGTTTCTATATGGATGAACTCTGGCTGTTTGTGACAAAGAAAATCATTTTCCGTTGTATTTCTACTCCACTTGCCTGGTTCGACCGTCACGTCATCGACCAATTCATGAATTTTATGGCATGGGGAGCACAAGCTTCCGGCGAAGAATTACAGCCCATACAGAGTGGCAAGATTCAGAGCTACACCATGTGGTTCCTGATTGGAGTGATTGTATTAACACTTGTCTTATTAATCGGTTAGGAGAGTTGAACAAATGAATATATTAAGTCTTTTTGTATTGATTCCTTTGCTGATGTTGCTGGGACTTTGGATAGCCCGCAATGTCAATCAGGTAAGGGGAGTAATGGTAGTAGGATCCAGTATGTTGCTGGCTTTGGCTGCTTATCTTACCGTATCCTATATCGGATTACGTAATGGTGGAGCTACAGAAGAGATGCTGTTTACCGACAGTATTTCATGGTATGCACCTTTACACATCTGTTATTCGGTAGGAGTAGATGGTATTTCGGTAGTAATGTTGCTTTTGAGTGCCATCATTGTATTTACCGGAACTTTTGCATCGTGGAAACTGAAACCTATGACCAAAGAATATTTCCTTTGGTTTACCTTATTGAGCACTGGAGTATTCGGATTCTTCATTTCTACCGATTTGTTTACCATGTTCATGTTTTACGAGGTAGCTTTGATTCCGATGTATCTTCTGATTGGTGTCTGGGGAAGTGGTAAGAAAGAATATGCCGCCATGAAGCTGACCTTGATGCTGATGGGAGGTTCTGCTTTCCTTCTGATCGGCATTTTAGGTATTTTCTACGGAGCCGGAGGAGAGACTATGAATATTCTTGAAATCGTAAAACTGCAAATCCCTACCGAAATGCAGCGTATCTTCTTCCCGATGGTTTTCCTGGGATTCGGAGTATTGGGAGCCTTGTTCCCTTTCCATACATGGAGCCCTGATGGTCATGCTTCTGCTCCGACGGCAGTTAGTATGCTTCATGCCGGCGTATTGATGAAGCTGGGAGGTTACGGATGTTTCCGTATCGCCATGTATCTGATGCCTACCGGAGCAGCAATCTGGGGTGACTTCTTTCTGATACTGACAACCATTTCTGTGGTATACGGAGCTTTCAGTGCCGTTGTACAGACCGACTTGAAATACATCAATGCCTATTCTTCTGTAAGCCATTGCGGACTGGTATTGTTTGCCTTGCTGATGATGACAAAAGTCAGTGCAACGGGAGCCATTCTTCAGATGTTGAGTCACGGATTGATGACAGCACTGTTTTTCGCATTGATTGGTATGATTTACGGACGTACTCATACACGCGATATCCGCCAGCTTTCCGGCTTGATGAAGATTATGCCGTTCCTGGCTGTAGGATATGTCATTGCTGGTCTGGCCAACTTGGGATTGCCCGGATTGAGCGGTTTTGTAGCCGAAATGACTGTCTTTGTGGGTTCGTTCCAACATGCCGACTTGTTCCATCGTGTTTGCACCATAATAGCTACAATGAGTATTGTCATTACTGCAGTCTATATATTGCGTGTGGTTGGCAAGATTCTGTATGGAACTTGTACCAATCCGGAACATCTGAAACTGACAGACGCTACTTGGGATGAACGTTTTGCTGTCATCTGTCTGATTCTGGCTGTAGCCGGTTTAGGACTGGCTCCATACTGGGTAAGTCATGTCATTAGTGGCAGTGTTGAACCGATTATTTCACAGTTAATACATTGATTATGGATATAACAGCTATATTTTCTATGCAGGCTGAATTGAGTCTGGTATTGGTAATTGTCATTATGCTACTGGCAGATTTGATTATCAAAGCCCCCAATCATAAAGCTTTGCAGGCACTGGCTTGCGGATTGACTGCTATTCAGTTGTTGGTAAACATTGTTCCGTCGGGTGCCGAAGCATTTGGCGGAATGTATCAGAGTACTCCCATGGCATCGGTAGTAAAGACTATTCTTACTGCTGCTACGCTTTTGGTCTTTATGCAAGCCGAACGCTGGCTGGAACGTGAAGATACCCGTTTTAAGGCAGGAGAATTTTACTTGCTTACCTTGAGCACACTGTTGGGTATGTTTTATATGATAAGTGCCGGAAATTTCCTGATGTTCTACATCGGTCTGGAACTTGCTAGTATTCCGATGGCTTGTCTGGTGGCTTTCGATAAATATCGCCATCACAGTGCTGAAGCCGGTGCCAAGTTTATTCTGAATGCCATGTTCTCTTCGGGTATTATGCTTTATGGTATTTCTTTGTTGTATGGAACATGCGGTACAGTGTATTTTACCGATATGGTTTCTGCATTGGGCGGTACTCCGCTTCAGGTTGCGGCAATGGTCTTTTTCTTCGCCGGTTTAGGATTCAAGTTAAGTCTTGTTCCTTTCCACATGTGGACTCCCGATACTTATCAGGGAGCGCCGACTCCGGTCAGTGCTTATCTGTCTGTAGTTTCAAAAGGAGCAGCAGCATTCTCTTTGATGACTATCCTGATGAAGGTATTCGGTCCGATGGTAAAAGACTGGAGTCTGATGCTTAGCGTGGTGATTGTGCTTACAATTACTGTAGCTAACTTGTTTGCTATCCTTCAGAGTGACTTGAAACGATTCATGGCCTACAGTAGTATTTCTCAGGCCGGATACATCGTATTGGCGGTACTGGCTGGTTCTGCACAAGGTATGGCTTCACTGGTTTACTATATCGCTGTGTATGTAGTAGCCAATCTGGCTGTGTTCGGTGTCATCAGTGCAGTAGAACAACAGATCGGAGGGGAAACCGCACGTGATACATACAACGGTTTCTACCGTACTAATCCCCGTTTGAGTTTTGTCATGACACTGGCGCTTTTCTCATTGGCTGGTATTCCGCCGTTTGCCGGATTCTTCTCCAAGTTCTTTGTGTTTGCATCTGCATTCCATGCAGGACATTGGCTGGTAGTTTTCCTGGCTTTGGTCAATACCATTATTTCTCTGTATTATTATCTGCTGATAGTAAAAGCCATGTATATTACTCCGAGCGAAACACCGGTAGCTACCTTTAAAAGTAGTCCGTTGATGCGTGTCAGCCTGCTGGCCTGCCTGGCTGGAGTGGTGTTGTTAGGTATATGCAGCAGTGTATATAGTCTTTTCGACGGACTGGCTTCTTTATAATCTTGCAGCTTGATTAATCTGATAATACGCAGGGCGTACAGGCCGATGTAGTGGTCTGTACGCTTTTTTTATGCCTTGACAAAATGTCAATCCCTTTTTGAAATCGGAGGTGGAAAAAGCAAAGTGGCAAAATGTCAAATCAGAGGCTTCTGTATGCTTTTGTTTGTACTCCGGTAGAGGACGGACAGAAAAGAAGCCTGTTTTTTGAAGGGTATAGAAAGTGGAAAAGATAGGAAATAGTCCTATTCCTTGTTAAAGGATGATGAACAATTCATTGTTTCTTTCTTTATGATGTAATATTTGTGATAAATTGTCTTTTTTGACACTTGGATGTTGAAGCTTTACAGGATAGGGTTTGTAGTGGCAAATGTGAATAAATGTATAAAAATGAGATTCAAGGACAGGAAAAAAGTGAATCAGGGAGTCTTTTCTTGCGTGATTAGTTGCGTTGCCCAATGATACAAGGACCGTTTTCCATCGATACTTGAATCATCAGGTGTTTTTACTTGTATCATTTGCCTGTGTGACTGATGTCGGAATTGTGTTGTACAGCATAAATATTCCTTTTTTTAGAGTATAAAATCTCTCTTCTGTACATCGTGAAGAGAGATTTTATACAAAGAGTGAGTTATCTGTACGTGCGATTTTTGCAAATAGAGAAAGTAAAAATCTTGTTTTGAAAGAAATATGATATTTTCATTCTCCGGTTTCAGCAGAGCAGAACGGAAGGTCTTGAAATGTCTTTAAAACAAGAAGCCTGCGCGTATTCCCCATCGTTCAGTATAGCGTGCATTCCAGTAATCTTGTACAAAGATGTCGTGCTTTTTGAATACCCGGTACAGCAGTCCTGCTCCTGCCAGTGCAGAAGCCCCGGTGTCACTGGCTTCTCCTATTTCGAATGCAAACTGTGCATCCACTTGTACAAAGGGGCGTAAGGCTTGTTGTCCGAAGATATATCGTCCACCCAGTTTGAAAGCGATGCATTGAGCTTTGAAGTCACCGTATACGAGGGCATCCGGACTGTTTGCATAGGACTGTCCGGAACCTGCATAGACTACTTCTCCCAAAAAAGCGAGTGAAGGAGAGAGGCGGGGAGAAATGAAAGAAAACTGTACACCTATTTCGTATCCGCTGAGGTACTTGCTATAGTCGTGGACAATGTTTCCTGCATATCCTCCGAAGACTCCCCATTGCTTGCGTGTAGGAGACGGGTCGTTTACTTCGTAAGTCACACAGTTTTGGTCGGTACAGACGGCATTGTTGTAGTCGACTACTGCTCTGATCATGTCCTTATGGTTGAATTGTAGATTTTCGCTTCTCTTCTCGGCTTCATCCCATTGGCGCATCACGTAGCGTGTAATTCCCTTATATCGGAGGTCGGTACCTTCATAATTGGTATTTTTCCCGCTTACTTTCACCTTTTGGTTATTGATGGCAGTCAGGGTGCCAGTTTCTTCATCGTAGAAGAAATAATATTGTACGAAAGTCGTGGGATAGTAGTAGAGTGTAAGTCTTCCTTTTACAAGACATTCAAGGAATAGCAGTTTAGCTTCCTGATCGAGTGTTACTTGCTGGGAGTAATAGTGTTTTCCGTTGATGAAATGGTAGGAATGAAGTTCGGCAGGAGAAAAGTGCTGTTCTTCACTCTGTGGATTTTCCCGGAAGATACAGCTCTTGCTGTTCTGTTCATCAGTTCGGAGCATGATTTCTCCTTGAATGGTATCCTTGCTTGCCGTGATAATATAGCCTGAATGAAAGCGTGTTTCCTGTGCTTTAAGACAAACGGAAAGAAGCAGAAAGAGTCCTAAAAATAAATATTTCATAGTGGTTGTGTATAAGATTGATGCAAAGTAAACGATTTTTTTATTGTCTAAAATAATAAATTGTCAATACTTCGGTAAAAATTTACCGAAGTATTGTTAAATTATTTTTATGAACAGATTATCAACAAACAAAGTGTTGTTTGGCCTATGGGCTTTGTCATTGTTCGGTATGGTTTCGTGTGTGGACAATGATTACGATTTGAGTAAGGATATTGATATGAGTGTAACTGTTGGGGGAAATGATTTGACAATTCCAGCCAGTGATACAAAAGACATTACACTCGAAAAAATCTTCGGTTTGGAAGAAAGGAAGTGCCGTTCAGGCCGATTCTGAAGGCAACTACTCTCTTTTGCAGCACGGAGAAGGATCGGATACAAAGGTATCTATCGAAAAAGTAGTGATAGATGGAAGTGAAATTAGTGCTGAGGCTCAGGAAAAATGGATTAACTTCAGTGTCAGTGCTCCGGGTACGTTGCAGGCAGAAATAGAAACAAATAATACAGTAAGCTTAAATAAAACCGATTTGACTCAAGAGGTGGTATCTTTGTCTTCTTCCAAGATTAATATGCCTGCTTGGATAAGTATAGGTGTAATCTATGATAAGCCTGTTGTGTTGAAGAAGGGAGCTACTCTTACTTTTCCTTCTTATTATACTGTTTCCACAGATGATTCTCGTTGTATCTTGAATGGAAAGAGCCAGATTGTGTTTAATCAGGATGTTCAGTTCTCCAAGCAGAATCCTTTGACTATTCGTCTGAATATTACAGAGGTCAGATTTGCAGATATGGAAAAAGGGGAAGGATTGCTTGCTCCTGGCCATTTGGTTATTGAAGACGATGTGATAATAAAGGGTACTGCCTTGATAGAAGGAGGAGAGGCTGTATCGGTAGGTATTACTGCCGAATACCGTGTAGAACGCATCGAACTGTTGCAGGTAACAGGTATGGTCGATCCGGATATCGACGTGACTATTGCTCCTGTTAAAATTGAGAATTTACCTGATTTCCTGAAGGATGAAACTGTGAGAATTGATATGACAGATCCGAGAATCTTCCTGACTGTGAGCAATAATTCACCGGTTAGTGTTGATTTCAGTGCGGTATTAAAGTCATATAAAGGAGGCTCCAATATTGCTTCTGTTGTGATTGGAGGTACTTCTTCTCCAATAAAAATTCCTGCAGGTAAGGAAAATTATGTGATTTGTCTGCATAGACAGCAGGGTAATGTAAATGGTGCAGATGAAAGCATAACTGTTGCCAATCTGAATGATTTGATTCAGGTGATTCCGGATGAAATTCGTATGGAGAGTATTGAAGCCCGTGCTGTACAAGAGGAAATCGTGCTGAATCTGGGTGAGGAATATACTGTAAAAACAGATTATGAAATCAATGCTCCGCTGCAGTTCAACGAAGGAACGACTATTGTGTACAATGATTCGTTTGACGGATGGCAGGGAGATTTGAAGGATATTTATATAAAAGAACTTGTGGTAAGTATGGATGCTACCAATACCATTCCTTTGGAAATGCAGATGGCAGTGGATGCTGTAGATACAGAAGGACAGGTGTTGGATGATGTAACAGCCGTTGTATCTGAGAATATTCAGGCAGGTACACCTGAAAATCCGGTTGTAACTTCACTGAATATTACACTGAAGACTTCTAATCCGGAAGCTTTCCAGAAACTGGACGGTTTGAAATACTCAGTATCAGCACACTCTTCTGCACAAACAGCAGGACAGGTATTGAACAAAGAGCAGCACCTCCGTTTGGATAAAATGGTTATCAAGGTAAAAGGTGGTGTAACAGTGGATTTGAATTAACGGAGGCTTTAACTTATTCAACAAGTATTTATATATGAAGAGAAACAATATATTGGCATATTTTATTGCAGCGGCAGGAATCTTCTTTTGTGGTACAGCTTCGGCGCAGGCATTGCATTCTGGCTATTTTCTTGAAGGGTATACATACCGTCATCTGATGAATCCTGCGTTTGAACCGGAACGTAACTATGTATCTATACCGGGAATCGGTAATATCAATATGGGTACACAGAGTAATGTGGGATTGAATACATTCCTTTACCCGTATGGAAATGGAAAGCTTACAACTTTTATGAACAGCGCTGTCAGCAGTGATGAGTTCTTGGGAAAACTGAAAGATAATAACCGTATTAATATGAATATGAACCTGACCTTGCTGTCGGTAGGTTTCCGTGCATGGGGAGGTTTCAATACGTTCGATGTCAGTTTACGTTCTAATACTTCTTTGAACTTACCGCGTGGATTGTTTGAGTTCATGAAGGTGGGTATGGATGGTACTAATCCGGTGTACGAAATGGATGGACTGGGTATTTCATCGAACAACTATGCCGAAATTGCTTTGGGACATTCTCATCAGATTAATGAAAGATTACGTATCGGTGCTAAGGTTAAAGCTTTGCTGGGCCTGGGTAATGCCAGCATTAAGATGACCGATATGAAAGTACAGATGGCAGAGAATCAGTGGATGGTACAGGCAAACGGAGAATTAAATGCTTCTGTAAAGGGCTTGACATTACCTACAAAAGGAGAGAGTGGAAAAACATTGAACAATCCGTCGGAAGCAACTTTGATTGATTGGGATAATATGGATATTGATTCTCCGGGATTGAGTGGATATGGTATGGCTGTGGATTTGGGAGCTACTTATAAATTGCTTGATAATCTGACTTTGTCTGCTGCATTGCTCGACCTGGGATTTATCTCATGGAGCAATACCATTAAGGGTGCTACCAGTAACGAACCATGGTTGTTCGACGGTTTTCATAATATAGCAATGGGATCTGATGATCCTAATGGAGATAAACCGTTGGAGGATCAGTTGGAAGATTTGGGTAAGGATGTGGAAAACTATGCCAGCTTTCATCGCACAGAAACAGGGGGAAAGGCAACCAAAATGTTGGGAGCTACATTGAATATCGGTGCAGACTATGCGTTCCCGTTATATGATAAATTACATTTTGGCTTCTTGTCTTCTACCCGTATCAATGGACCTTATTCCTGGAGTGAAGGCCGTTTGTCGGCTAATGTATCACCGGTGAAATGGTTTGATGCAGGAGTAAACTATGGTCTTTCTACTTTTGGCTCTTCTTTCGGATGGATTCTGAACTTCCATCCTTGTGGATTCAACTTCTTCGTAGGTATGGATCATACACTGACAAAAGTGACTCCGCAGTATATTCCGGTAGGAAATGCAAATACTAATGTGAGTCTGGGCTTCAACATTACGTTTGGAAAGAGTAAATAAAGATAGCTGAAACAGTCAGAAATAGAAGAAGCGGTATGAAGATGATGTGCGGACATCATTTTTATACCGCTTCTTTATTTTGTTTTAAAGTGTAAATACCATACGTTCTGGCGTACTTTCCTGTTCGTTGTAGGTGAATCCTTCCCATTCGAATCCTTTTAAATCTTCGGGATTCTCGATACGGTTTTTCAGAATGTATCTTGTCATTTCTCCCCGGCACATCTTGGCGTATATGACTACGGTAGTCAGTTTGCCGTTTTTATGTACAAGAAATTCGGGAGTGACAACCCGTACTTCCTGGCAGACTCGTTTCCAGTCGAAAAGGTCTTTCATCTCGGCACTTGCCAGATTGATCAATGTTCCATTTTTCTCTTTGATTTCTTTGATGAAATATTCGGTCAGTAATGGTTTCCAATAATCGAACATAGACAGGTTTCCATTTTCCGGCAGACGTACGTCACCTTCCAAACGGTAATTCTTGATTGTATCCAGAGGACGGAGCAGTCCGTAGAGAAACGAGGTAATGCGAAGATGCTCTTGTGCATAGGCTAATTCCTCGAGTGTGAAGTCCTTGGGATTAATACGCTTGAACACAATACCGGTGTACGACAGCAATGCAGGCAGCGGCTTGTTGTCGGCAGAATGGAAATTCTGGTATCTCAGGTAGTTTTCTGAGGCAAGCTTGTGATTGATTTTCAACAAGCACTCCAGTTCTTCTACCGTAAACTGTGACAAGTGCATGGCATTTTCGTTGGCATGGTTTTCGAAAACAGGACGTGTAGTAAACGGAACCTGCTGTTTGCTTTTGCCGGTCATGGTCTTGGCACATGAAATAAAAGTCATCATATGTATTTGTATCTTTGGTATAAAACAAAGATAGTAAATAAGGTGTAATGTCAGTTTTTTCTTTGGATACTTTATATAAAAAGAGCCGGCTGCATCGGAAGTGTATCGATGCAGCCGGCTTTATTATGGAAGGCTGTAAGAATTATTTATATTCCTGCCAGCTCTTAATCTGGATATCTTCTTGTTTCATTTGGCAGAACGCTTCGATGAAGGCTTTTGCCAGACGGGCGTTGGTCATCAACGGAATATTATGGTCGATGGCACCACGGCGGATGCGGTAACCGTTGGTCAGCTCACGTTTGCTGTGGTTCTTCGGAATATTCACAATGAGATCGAATTTATGTTCAGATATCATCTTCATTACGTTGTTTTCTGCATTCGGACGTTCATCGGGCCAGAACACCGGTGTAGTAGGTATACCGTGTGCATTGAGGAAGGTAGCAGTACCTGCTGTAGCGTAGATGTGATAGCCTTTCTTGCTTAGCATGTGGCTGGCATCCAGCAAATCTACCTTCGATTTAGTTGCTCCGGAAGACAGAAGAACTGATTGGTTTGGAATCTTGTAACCTGTCGCAATCAATGCATTCAGCAAGGCTTCGTTGAAGTCATCGCCCAAGCAACCTACTTCTCCGGTAGACGACATGTCTACGCCCAATACCGGGTCGGCATTCTGCAGACGGGCAAACGAGAATTGAGAAGCTTTTACACCAATACGGTCGATGTCGAAAGCCGATTTATCCGGTTGATTGTACGGAGCGTCCAGCATGATGCGGGTAGCAGTTTCGATGAAGTTGCGTTTCAGAACTTTCGATACGAACGGGAAGCTGCGTGAAGCGCGTAAGTTACATTCTATTACTTTAACTTCATTCTTGCGGGCAAGGAACTGGATGTTGAACGGACCGGAGATGTTCAACTCTTTTGCAATCTGACGACTGATTCTCTTGATTTGGCGTGCAGTAGAGAAATAAATCTGCTGTGCCGGGAAGACTAGTGTAGCATCACCTGAATGAACACCTGCATATTCAATATGTTCTGAGATGGCATATTCTACCACTTCTCCGTTCTGGGCTACTGCGTCGAACTCTATTTCTTTGGTATTCTGCATGAATTGTGATACCACAACCGGATATTCCTTCGATACTTCGCTGGCCATTTGCAGGAAGCGCTGGAGTTCTTCTTCGTCGTAGCATACGTTCATGGCAGCACCACTCAGTACGTAAGACGGACGAACCAATACCGGATAACCCACTTTAGCCACAAATGCTTTTACATCGTCCAGACTGGTCAGTTCCTGCCAAGCAGGCTGGTCAATTCCAAGCTGGTCGAGCATTGCAGAGAACTTGTTGCGGTTTTCGGCACGGTCGATAGAGATTGGTGAAGTACCCAGAATAGGAACAGACTGGCGGTATAACTTCATGGCAAGATTATTCGGAATCTGTCCTCCCACAGAAACAATCACACCACGTGGTTGTTCAAGGTCGATGACATCGAGTACACGTTCGAATGAAAGTTCGTCAAAGTACAGGCGGTCGCACATGTCGTAGTCGGTAGATACAGTTTCAGGATTGTAGTTAATCATGATAGATTTGTATCCCAGCTTACGTGCTGTCTGTATTGCATTTACTGAACACCAGTCGAATTCAACAGAGGAACCGATACGATAAGCTCCTGAACCAAGTACGACAACCGATTTTTCATTCTTGTAATAATTTACATCGTAACCTTCTACTGCATAAGTCATGTACAGATAGTTGGTCAGTTCCGGATGTTCGGAAGCAACGGTGTTGATGCGTTTTACAGCTGGCAAGATACCCAGTTTTTTACGGTATTCACGAACGGCCAGATTTTCTTTTTCCATGTTGCCACTCTTTGGTTTCAGTACGAAACGGGCAATCTGGAAATCAGAGAATCCCAACACTTTGGCTTCACGCAATACTTCTGCAGGAAGTTCTTCCAAAGAGTTGTACGACAATAATTTGCTCTTGTAATCAACAATGTTTTTCAGCTTACCGATAAACCATGGGTCAATCTTTGTCAGTTCGAAGATACGGTCAATGCTGTATCCTTCTTCCAAAGCCTGTGCAATGGCAAAGATACGGAGGTCGGTTGGGTTAGCCAGTTCATCGTCAAGGTTTTCGAAGCGAGTATGGTCGTTGCCTACAAAACCGTGCATGCCTTGACCAATCATACGTAAGCCTTTCTGGATGATTTCTTCGAACGAGCGTCCGATAGACATGATTTCACCTACCGATTTCATGCTTGAACCGATGCGGCGAGATACACCGGCAAATTTTGTCAAATCCCAACGAGGTATCTTACAGATGAGATAGTCCAGTGAAGGAGCTACATAAGCAGAGTTGGGTGTACCCATTTCACCGATTTCATCGAGGGTATATCCCAAACCGATTTTAGCAGCAACGAAAGCCAATGGATAACCGGTTGCTTTCGAAGCCAGTGCAGAAGAACGGCTCAGACGAGCGTTTACTTCAATTACACGGTAGTCGTTTGTGTCGGCATTGAATGCATACTGAATGTTACATTCGCCCACAATACCTAAATGGCGGATACATTTCTTCGACAATTCCTGCAACATTTCAACCTGAGCTTCGGTCAGTGAGCAGGTTGGAGCCACTACGATAGACTCACCTGTATGGATACCCAGCGGGTCGAAGTTTTCCATGTTGGCTACAGTAAAGCAATGGTCGTTGGCATCGCGAATCACTTCGAATTCGATTTCTTTCCAGCCTTTCAGCGATTCTTCTACCAGAATCTGTGGAGAGAAAGTAAAGGCACTTTCTGCCAGTTCAATGAATTTCTCTTCATTCGGACAGATACCACTTCCCAATCCTCCTAAGGCATAAGCCGAACGGATCATCACCGGATAACCTATCTTGCGTGCAGCCTGCAGTGCATCTTCCATGTTTTCTACTGCCTGGCTCACGGGAGTTTTCATTTCAATTTCATCGAGCTTTTTGACAAAAAGGTCACGGTCTTCGGTATACATAATAGCTTCTACCGAAGTTCCCAATACCTGTACACCATATTTGTCGAGTAATCCTTTTTGATAAAGTTCAGTACCGCAGTTCAATGCAGTTTGTCCTCCAAAGGCCAACAGAATGCCGTCCGGGCGTTCTTTTTTAATAATCTCTTCTACGAAGTAGGGAGTTACCGGAAGGAAGTATACTTGGTCTGCAATACCTTCCGAAGTCTGTATGGTAGCGATGTTTGGATTTACCAATACCGAACGTATGCCTTCTTCTCTTAAGGCTTTTAATGCTTGTGAACCGGAGTAGTCGAATTCTCCTGCTTGTCCGATTTTAAGTGCTCCAGATCCTAAGACGAGTACTTTTTTAAGTTCTTTCTTCATTGTGTTTATATAGATTTATGGGTTGTTTCGTTTCTGCTATTTATCTCGTCAGTATTTGCAAAGAAACAATTTATTTTGAAGAAAACAAAGTATTTACGTATCTTTGCGGTAATTAAAGAAAGATAGGATTGATAAATCAAACATTTAGCAGATAATGAAGAAAGAGAAAATTATATTGACAGGAGACCGTCCGACTGGAAAACTGCATATCGGACATTATGTAGGTTCGTTGCGTCGTCGTGTTGAGTTGCAGAACTCAGGTCTTTACGACAAGATATTTATATTTGAAGCCGACGGTCAGGCTTTGACAGATAATATTGATAACCCGGAGAAGGTGCGTCAGAATGTAATAGAAGTGGCGCTCGACTATCTGGCTGTAGGATTGGATCCTCAGAAGTCTACTATCTTTATCCAGTCTCAGATACCGGAGTTGTATGAATTGAGCTTTTATTTCATGGACTTGGTTACCGTATCTCGTCTTCAGCGCAATCCGACAGTGAAGACTGAAATACAGATGCGTAACTTCGAAACCAGCATTCCGGTAGGTTTCTTTACTTATCCAATCAGTCAGGCAGCCGATATTGCAGCTTTCAAGGCTACTACCGTACCGGTAGGCGAAGACCAGGAACCGATGATTGAACAGACTCGTGAAATTGTACGCCGTTTCAATCATATTTATGGAGAAACACTCGTAGAACCGGAAATCTTATTACCCGATAATGCAGCCTGCTTGCGTTTGCCGGGTACAGACGGTAAGGCTAAGATGAGTAAATCGCTTGGCAACTGTATTTATCTTTCGGATACTGCCGATGAAGTAGAAAAGAAAGTAAAGAGCATGTATACCGATCCTACACACATTAAAGTAAGTGATCCGGGTAAACTGGAAGGAAACTGTGTGTTTACTTATCTGGATGCATTCTGTCGTCCGGAACATTTCGGCCGTTACTTGCCGGAATATCCTAACTTGGATGAACTCAAGGCGCACTATACTCGTGGTGGTTTGGGTGACATGAAGGTGAAGAAGTTCCTGGCTGCCATCATGCAGGAAGAGTTGACTCCGATACGCGAACGCCGTAAAGAGTTTGCAAAAGATATTCCTGCTGTGTACGATATGCTGAAGAAAGGTTGTGAAGTAGCACGTGAAGCTGCAGCACAGACTATGAGTGAAGTACGTCAGGCTATGAAAATCAATTATTTTGATGATGCAGCTTTGATTGAAGAACAGGCAAAACGTTTTGCTCAGGAATAATTTCTATATCAGACAGATACAATTAGTCTTTGTATTAAAACGGAATCACCCTTACCGCAGAAAACTGTGATAAGGGTGATTTCGTTTTAGATGTATTTTAGAATAAGACCTTTATGTCAGTAGATGACCGTATTTTTTGCGTAACCATCGGTTGAAGAAGAAGAGCAACACCAAAGCACCAGCTATGGGAAGGTAAAAGTCCAGTGAGATGTGCTCCAAAAGATGCGATGTGGAAGTACGCAGTGCATTCAGCATGGTTTTTCCATAAAGCCATCCGATACAGCCGATTGCCGCTATCACCGTCAGTATTAATGCTATCCGCATTCGGAGTTCCATCCGTTTCTCTTTTAAGCGGGCCTCTTCCTCTATCCGTAGCATCATACGGTATGTAAAATTGCTGGACAGCCGGTAAGTAGGTTGTTGCTGCAAAGCTTTTTTTATTCCTTTGTCTTTTTCAGTCATATCTCTTAGTCTTTTGTTTTCATTAATACATATAGTTTTTTTCGCAAGCGATATAGTTTGACTTTAATGTTTCCTTCGCTTTGATTCAGTATATGTGCAATCTCCGCAATGGTTTTTTCTTCTTCATAGAATAAAGTCAATAAAGCTCTTTCATCGGGAGGAAGCAGTTCCAGTATATTCCGTAATTTCTCCAGATTCTCTTCTGTCTCATCGTCCAAGGCCTCGTCTATTTCTGTTTCCGAAACGGTATTCCATAATTTATCGTCGAAAGTCAGTACTTCCGTCTGCTTTTTTCTTAAGGCAGACAGTGCTGTGTTGTAGGCTATGCGATAAATCCAGGTGGAGAAGCTGCTGTTTCCATTGAACGAAGACAGATGCTCGAAAGCCTTCATGAAAGTATCCTGAGTCAGCTCTTCTGCATCTTCCTCCGAACCTACCATGCGGACTATGAGGGAAAAGACCTGCGTGCCGTAGGTATCGAGGAAATAGGCAAACTCTCCTGTCTTTCCTGCCAGTATTTGGGTAATAATATGTAGTTCGTCTGTTTTCATTTGTCTTTTTAGACGCAGAAACAAAATAAAAGGTTACAAACGGAAGAAAATATTTTTATCTTGTAACCTCTTTCTGTTTTTTGCGTCTAAAGGGGCAAAGAAACAAAAAAATGTAGAACTAAAATATGATATTATGGAAGAATTGATGGTAGTAGCCAATGTGGCAATTGTATTTGGAGTAATTTATAAATTGTTTGAATTGTTTGCAGGACGTCGTGAACGCATTCTGATGATTGAAAAACTGGCAGATAAGTTGGACGCCGAATCGTTGAAAGAAGGAAAGTTGCCGGCTTTTCATTTGCCAGCTTCTAGTTCCGGATTACGTTTGGGATGTTTGCTGGTAGGACTTGGCTTAGGCTTATTGGCAGGTTATGCTTTGGTTGTCGGTACTCAGCCGGAGTATTTCTCCGATTCTTATTCTTCGCGTGTAGGTGAGACCGTATCGATTATTTACGGAGCTTGTGTCTTGTTGGGTGGAGGCGTCGGACTGATTGTGTCATTTCTGATTGAAGTGGCAAGGGCTAAGAAAAACAAATAAGATTAACCCGTTGGCGGAATTCCGCCAACGGGTATGTATATCTTTATTCTTATACATAATCTTATGTAATAAAATAGTATTTATGGGAAATTTGAAGCTAACACTACTTCCGGTAGTGTTTTTTTTGTGCACTTATTCTCTTTTAGCTCAAAATATTTTAAGTGGTAGCATAACGGATGAGTCTGGTGAACCTATTTGGGGTGCTACAGTACAGGTCTTGTCGGTAGATTCAATACATGTCGGAGGTGCGATAACTGATGAGAAGGGTAAATTTCGGATAGAAAGCTTGAAAACGGGTGATTATGTATTGGCGGTAAGCAGTGTTGGATTCATTAAAATTTTTCTACGTTTTGAAATGTCCGATAAATCCTATACTCTTCCTACTATGGCGTTGAAAGCGGACAATATCATGCTGGAAGGAGTGACTGTGACCGGAAGTTCATTCATTCAAAAGAAAGACCATTTGCTCGTTCTTCCAAACAAAACTCAAGTGAAGCATTCCTTTTCCGGTTACGACCTGTTGTACAACCTGATGATACCGGGATTGACTGTAGACAGGAAGAACAAGACTGTGTCGTCTATGACTGGAAGTGCTACTCTCTATATCAACGGAGTGGAAGCCGATGCGCGCGAAGTACAGAACTTGCAGCCTAAGGACATTGAGCGGGTGGAGTATTACGTACTTCCCACGAACGGAAAGTTTGCCGGTGACGCAGCTTCTGTGAATTATATTACCAAGACCTATAGTACCGGTGGATATGTTACGCTGGATGGCAGTCAGAATGTCGGCTATTTGAAAGGGGATTATAATTTGGGTGCTAAACTTTCCTACGGTAATACCAACTATGCTTTTTGGAGCGGATATACAATGAGCGGTTACGATGGGGTAACGACTGAAAAACGAGAAGATTTGTCTTTTCCCGATTATGTCATCGGCAGACAATCGGAGCAGAGCGGAACCGATTATTGCAATAATCAACAATATGCTCAGTTGAAAGTGAGTAATGACAACAAGAAACGCAGTCTTTCCGCTTCCGTTTCGGTGGTTCGTGACGCTACACCGCACGACAAACAGTGGGGTCTTTGGGATTACGAAGGTTACGATATTCATCATACGGAATCTGCCGGCAGCAAAGAAAGTGAAAGTATGCGTTCGTCGGTAAACCTGAACGGGATCTTCTACCTGAATCCTGCGCATCAGCTTAAAGTCCGCCTGAATGGCGGCTATACACAGAATGGTTATAGGCGGACTTACAGTGAAGAAGGTTTACAATCTCTTTCGGATGTGGACGAGGATTTGTATGCTTTCGATGCTCAGGTTGCTCATTTGTTCCAGCCTGATGCCGCCAATTCTTTGTATAGTCGGGTTACTCATTTCCATAATATTACTTCATCGCTCTATGGTGGTGACTATGCTTCGTGGCAGCATTTGTGGAAGGGAGAAACGCTCTTTCAATTCGATTACACACACCAGTTTGGTAAAAAATGGATACTGATGCTCAGTCCCGGTGCATCGTGTCTTACCTATAAACTACACGGTCAGGAGTTGTCAAACGCATGGAATTTACGTGTCAATTCGTGGGTGCGTTATGTACCAGACTCCAAACAATGGGCGGGTGCCGGTTTTTCGTTTGGGAATAATCAGCCAGATATCAGTTACCTGAATACTTCCAGTCAGACTGTGGATTTGTATCAGATAAAGCGCGGAAATCCTTATTTGGACAATACCGCCTTATACAATTGGTTTGCAATGTATGCGGGGCAACTTCATACTTTGCTAGGTTTGCAGTGTCGGGCATGGTATACGATGAACAGGCATAGCGTGTCGTCCGCTTATTTTATAGAGGGTGACAAACTGATAAGCAGTTACGTTTCGGACCATTCGTTCAATACTGCTAATGTGGAATTGTCGGTATCTAGCCGTATATCGGAAAATTTGCAGACGAATGTTGGTGTGAAATATGGATATATGTATGTACCCGGCAAGTCTGGTTTGTCGCAGGACAATTTATCTGCTTCGATTGATGTAAACTATTTTATCCGGTCTTTCTCTGTGAACTTATATGCCCGGAGTGCCGAAAAGTTACTTGACGAGCAGACGTTAGTATTCAGAAAAATGCCTGTATCCTACGGACTTTCTGTCCGCTATAGCGGACAGAACTGGATGGCTGAAGCTGGTACGGAAAATCCGTTTACCAAACATGTCCATTACCGGGAATATGCCGATTATGGAGTTTATCGGTACAATCAAGTGAGTACAAGCCGTATATACCAGCAAACTGCTTATGTAAAATTAGCTTATACTTTCGATTTTGGTAAGAAAACCTCTCGTGAATCCAATAATATAGATAGAAGTATTAACAGTGCAATATTGAAAATAGAATAAAGAAATGATCCGTTGGCAGAATTCCGCCAACAGGTAAGGTTATATAGAGAATGAAGCAGTTGCTTCAAATCTTGATGTGATAGTATTATAACTCTCTTATTACTTACATTTTGTTTTACTCTGTAATCGGCGACGTCGTATATACAAACAGCGTCGTCGATTGTGTATTCGATGTCGTTGGTTGTAGGAACAACGTCGCCGGTTATCTTACTCTGCCTGTATGGATAACTTTTTATATGATTCGCTATGGTCTGATTATCTGGTATCCACCAAAAAATGTTATCTTTGCGGTGCAAATACAATAGGATGGATAAGAAATGGCGATATAATGATTTTTCCGGCTTCTTGGCTCGTATGTTTCCTTTCAAGGTACAGAAGATTTCTGTAAATGCCGGTTTTACCTGTCCCAATAGAGATGGCTCGAAAGGATATGGCGGGTGTTCCTATTGTAATAACCAGACTTTTAATCCGGCTTATTGCCGTACGGAGAAAAGCGTATCACAGCAGTTGGAGGAGGGGAAAGCATTCTTTGCACGCAAGTATCCGGAGATGAAATATCTTGCTTATTTTCAGGCGTACACCAATACTTATGCCGAACTGGAGGAGTTGAAACGTATGTACGAAGAGGCTTTGTCTGTAGAAGGAGTAGTGGGTATTGTGATTGGTACTCGTCCGGATTGTATGCCCGATTCTTTGCTTGATTATCTGGTTGAACTGAATAAGCGGACCTTTCTGTTGGTGGAATATGGCATCGAAAGTACGAATGATGAAACATTACGTCGCATCAATAGAGGACACGATTTTGCCTGTACAGCCGATGCGGTACGTCGTACGGCTTCGAGAGGGATATTGACAGGAGGGCATGTCATATTGGGACTTCCCGGAGAAGGTAAAGAAGAGCTGATGGCACAGGCTGAGGCTTTGTCGGAGCTTCCGCTTACTACCCTGAAGTTGCATCAGCTTCAATTAATCCGGGGAACGCGGATGGCGTTGGAATATGCCAAAGAGCCTGATTCATTTCATCTGTATTCGGCAGACGAGTACATCGATTTGGTAATCGACTATATTGAGCATTTACGTTCCGATATAGTGCTGGAACGCTTTGTATCGCAGTCGCCCAAAGAGTTGCTTATCGCACCAGACTGGGGATTGAAGAATCATGAATTTACAAATAAAGTAAAGAAGCGTTTGGTGGAACGCGATGCATGGCAGGGAAAGTTTTGTAGTAAAAATAATATAACGTATTAATTTAGTAAGTAAAAAACAATGAAACTGAAAGGTAATGTACATTATGTTGGTGTAAACGACCGTAACAAACATTTGTTTGAAAATCTGTGGCCGTTGCCCTATGGCGTATCTTATAACTCTTATTTGATTGCAGACGAAGAAAAAGTGGTTCTGGTAGATACGGTAGACGTTTGTTATTTTGAACTGTATCTGAAGAAAATCCGCAATGTGATTGGAGACAGAAAGATTGATTACCTGATTATTAATCACATGGAACCGGATCATTCGGGTTCTTTGGCTTTGATCAAGCAGCATTATCCCGATATTGTATTGGTAGGTAACAAGAAAACTTTCGATATGGTGGAAGGTTACTATGGGGTAACCGGTGAGCGTTTGGTGGTAGCCGACGGTGATTCTTTGAACGTAGGACATCATAAACTGAACTTCTATCTGATTCCGATGGTGCACTGGCCGGAAACAATGGTTACATTCGATTCTACTGAAGGAATCTTGTTTGCGGGTGATGCCTTTGGCTGCTTTGGAGCATTGAATGGCGGATGTATTGATAAGGATATCAATACAGATATTTATTGGAACGAAATGCGTCGTTACTACTCAAACATTGTGGGTAAATTCGGAAATCCGGTACAGAAGGCTTTGCAGAAATGTAGCGGTCTTGATATCAAGATGATTTGTTCTACTCACGGTCCGGTATGGGAAGAAAATATTGCCAAGGTAGTAGACATGTACGATAAGATGAGCCGTTATGAAGCAGAAGAAGGAGTAGTGATTGCTTACGGTACTATGTATGGCAATACAGAAGAAATGGCTGAGACCATTGCCGAAGAACTGAGCGCACAGGGCATTCGTAATATTGTAATGTATAATGTGTCACATACACATCATTCGTTTATTCTGTCGGATATCTTCAAGTATAAAGGATTGATTGTAGGCTGTACTACATACAATATGAATCTTTATCCTGAGATGGAAGCTTTGCTGAGTAAGGTAGCTGCACGTGAGATGAAGAACCGTTATATGGGATATTTCGGCTCGTTTACATGGGCTAGTGCTGCAGTGAAGAAGTTGTGTGAATACAGTCAGAAATTGAATTTCGAATTGGTGGGTGAACCTGTAGAAATGAAGCAGAGTATGAAGGCGGATAGCTGTCAGAAGGCTAAAGAATTGGCTAGAGCAATGGCAGAGCGCTTGAAAGCCGACCGTTAAGATGATATATTAACCGGACAGAATGTACATTGTACATTCTGTCGGAAATGAATTCTCCCTTTATGCTATTGGCTGATGTAGCCAAAAGATAAAGGGAGAATTTGTATATAAACGAATCTAAAAGAGCAGCTTTATTTCGATAAACTGAAGCGCAATCCGAATTGCAAGTTGAAGTTGAACGGGTGTTGCTTGCGTATAGTTTCTACATCGCTTCCATCATCAAAGTAATAAGCCATACCAGGTTCAATGTAGATACCGAATCGTTTGACTATATTTACCTGTGCTCCTACAGCAGCCATTACCGACCATTGCAGAGGAGATATATCCAGCGATCTCGTCTCTTTTTCTATGCTGTTGGTATCGTATGCATAAGTAACTTCCTGTTCCCCCGATACACATTTCTCTACCATTCCTCCGGCAGAAGCATAGAAGTTGAATAGCTTGTTTTGCCAGATGGTACGGTGTATTTTCAGAGGGATACCAATATAATGTAGTTTTTGTTCTTCTTCTACGTACGATTGGGATCCCGAATGAAGTTCGGAAGACAGTAAAGTATAATTCAATCCACTTTCAATGGCCCAGTTGTCATTCAGATTCCATTTTACAGAAGCTCCTATTGTGACAGGAGTGCGATGACGTATATCGGTTTGAGTGACTTGTTCTCTGTTATTCAATAAAACCTGACTATAAGCAGCTTCTACCCGGTTGGTCGGATTGAGTGTTTCGAGCGACATGGCCCGTGTGTCCAAACGTCCAAAGCCTCCGAAAGAGGAAGAGGTGGAATAAGGAGTGTTTCCTGCAGTTACACCCACAGACCATTTCTGTTTATTGGAAGCCTTGGACTGGGCGTATGCCAGATATTGATTTCTCTGCATTTGCCTTTTATCAGCTTCCATACGCTGCTGGCGAAGTTGCTTGGTGTCTTCTGTATTTTCCTTTTCTGCTTTCGTGATGTTATTTTCTTCTGTTTTTTCACTTTCTTCTTTTATGATAGCAGGTGCTGGAACTTTTTCTTCAACCGGCAAAGTAGCATAGGTTTGTGGTGATACTTCGTCTGTTGTTTTCTTTATTTGTCCTTGGGCAAGGTACTCATGCGCTTCGGAAGGTGTCACTTCTTTTACCGTGACCTGAGGAAGTGAACTTTCATTTACAGTATGAGGTTGTACTTCCTGTGATGCGACAGGTATCTGTTGTATATATTGTGCCGAAGGAGAAGACCAGAACCAAACTGTCAATGAAGAAACAGCCAGTACCAGTACTGCTGCTGCAGCTGCTGTTTGCCATCTGCGCCACATTGGAATAACCTTGGGAGCAGGCAATTCTTTTTCCAGTTCTTCCCATAGATGAGAGGGAAGCGGTTCGGAATAGTCTTCCAAGCTTTTACGTATATCCTGAATCCATTTGTCCTCTTTCTTCATTGTGCTATTTGTTTTCTATATTCGTTAATTCTTTTTTGCAATAAACTTTTGGCACGGTAGAACTGTGACGATGAGGTATGTTCTGCAATGCCTAATAAAGAAGCTATTTCTTTGTGACTCTTGTTCTCGAAAATATATAAGTTTAATACCATTCGGTATCCTTCCGGTAATTCTCTGATAAATTTCATGAGAACAGAGGGAGGAATTTCGTTTATTGAATTTTCGTTTTCATTGGTTTCCTGATCGGGTACTTCTTCCATCAATACCTCTTGCCGCATCTGGGTATTGCGTTTCCTGAGAAACCCCAGTGCTTCATTTACCATTACTTTGGATAGCCAGGCCTTTAAGGAGCCTTCGCCCTGATAGGTAAATTGTCCAATTGATTGAAAGATGCGTAAAAATCCGTCGTGCAGAATATCTTCTGCACTTTCTCTATCGCCGGAATAACGGAGACAAATAGCCATCAGCTGACCGCCGTAACGCTCATAAAGAAGCTTGCGGGCTTTGTTATCTGCTCGCTTACATTGTAACGCCAACTCTTCTTCTGTCATATCCGGTTTTATTCTCTGTTTTTATTCTTAAAATGAAGATGAGGTAAATTTACTGCATCTGATTCATTACTTTTTTTTATTAATGTATTTTAACAAACAGGCATGCAGTGAACTTTCTTTTCTTGTATTTAAGAGATGAAACTAAAAAAGAAAGTGTATAATGAAACTTCTAAAACAAATGCATTGCATGTCCCTTGTATTAGGGAGTATTTTCCTTTCATCTTGTTTGAATGATGATGAGCCGGAAGGATTTTATTCTACGTTGGGTACAGTTACGGAAGTGGGCACTAATCTGACTTTTGAATCGGACTCTTACGGCTTGTTAAAGCCTACTAATCCGAACTGGTTTATTGTTGAAAAAGCAGACTCAGTCGGGCAACGTGTATTGGCTGGAGTTCAGTTTTATGAAGGTGAGAAACGAAATAACGAAAGTACTCCTGCTTCTGTTCAGATAGTAGAACTCTATAAGGTTCTGACTAAAAACGTAGATGATATAAGAAATGGTGAAGAAGATATATATGGAGATGACCCTGTGCATATTGCTGTAGCTTCTGTGACTAAAGAGCATCTGAATATTCAGTTTACGCTCGCATCTTCTACATCGGGAAAGCCGCATCGCATCAGTCTGGTACTGACGGAAGAAAGTGTACCTGATGAAAATGGAATACTTCCGGTAGAGTTCCGTCATAATGCTGAAGGAGATTTGCCTGATTGGGATACCAGAGGCTGGGGAATTGCTTCGTATACTTTAGCGAGTATAGATGAAAAATATCCTGATACGGAAATTAAAGGATTTAAGATTCTATATTATGACGAATCTGGCTCGCATGCACAATGTATAGTGAAACGGCAAGCGATGGATAGAATGATTATAAAACCTTTGACCGTTTCTTCTGTAATGCACTCTTTTTAAAATTATATATTAATGAAAATCCCGGTAGGACCGACATTGGTTGTCCGTCACTACCGGGTCTTTGTTGTTATAGAAGAGTGTTTATTTTACATAAGTAGTATCGTCGAAGCGATATCCTCGCAAGAAGTCGGTAACTTCCATTCGTTTTTTTCCTGCTAACTGTAAGGAACGTATATTCAGATATCCGTCTGTAGTAGCAATACGGAAGTAAGTTTTTTTATCTGTATCGATACTGCCGGGTTGATAGTTGTGTGAGCAATATTGTTTTTCTGTTTCGAATATCTTCAGCATTACCGGTGCTTGTTCTCCTTGGTGAAGTTCTGTCCATGCAGCAGGGTAGGGAGATAATCCTCGTACGAAATCGTATACCTTCTTTACTCCTTGCGTCCAGTCTATGCGACAGGTCTCTTTAAATATTTTAGGAGCCGGACGCAGTTCTTCTATTTGAGCCAGTTCTTCTTGCGGAGTTGTCTTTACGTTACCGTCCAGAATGGCATCTACAGTCTTTAGTACTAAATCTCCTCCTAACATCATCAGGCGGTTGTATACAATTTCTACGTTATCTGTATCTGCTATAGGTACCCGTACCTGATCGATGATTTCACCTGTATCAATTTCATGTTTCAGGAAAAATGTTGTAATTCCAGTTTCTGTATCTCCGTTGATGACCGCCCAGTTGATGGGAGCAGCTCCTCTGTATTGTGGTAATAGAGAAGCATGAAGATTGAAAGTTCCCATAGGAGGCATATTCCAGACTACTTCGGGAAGCATACGGAATGCCACCACAATCTGCAAGTCGGCTTTCAGTTCACGAAGCTCGGCTAAGAACTGTTCGTCTTTCAACTTTTCCGGTTGAAGCACTTTCAAACCTTGTGATACGGCATACTGTTTTACCGGACTAGGCTGGAGCACACTGCCATGACGTCCCATTGGTTTGTCGGGCATGGTGATAACTCCTACTATATTATATCCTCCTTCTACCAGCCGCTTCAAACTCTCTACGGCAAATTCGGGAGTACCCATGTATACAATTCTTAAGTCTTTCTTATTCATATGTATGTCTTTTGTATTTATTCAGTTGAAAAATCGACCAAGACCTGACGGTATGTGTTCAGCATTTTCGATTTCGAAACAAAACCAATATACTTGTCTTCTTCATCTACTACCGGTAAGTTCCATGCTTGAGTATCATCGAACTTTTTCATGATTACTTCCATGGAGTCTGTATTGATAATACGTGCCGGTGGAAGATTCATGAAACGTTCTACATAAAAGCGATGGTATAATTCTTGTCGGAACATGATGTTTCGGATATCATCCAATACTACAATACCAATCAAATGATCCTGAGTATCGACAACGGGGAATAGGTTACGATTTGATTTTGAAATCACTTTTACCATTTCTCCCAAGTCCATGTTAGGATGAACTTTCAGAAAGTCTGTTTCTACGATACTTTCTATATTCATTAAAGTCAGTACCGCTTTGTCTTTATGATGTGTAATCAGTTCTCCTTTTTTAGCCAGACGCATGGAGTAGATACTGTGAGGCTCAAAAACAATGATGGTAAGATAGGCACTGACTGATACAATCATCAGCGGGAGGAAGAGCTGGTATCCTCCGGTGAGTTCGGCAATCAGGAAGATTCCGGTCAGCGGTGCATGCATGACTCCTGACATCAGTCCTGCCATTCCCATCAGTGCAAAGTTCTTTTCGGGAATGAACACATTGCCTATATGGAACTCATTACATACATGTGAAAAGACAAACCCGGCAATACAGCCTAAAAACAAACTTGGTGCAAAGATACCACCGCATCCGCCACCTCCATTGGTCGCACTGGAGGCAAATACTTTGAACAGGATGATAAGTATAAGGTATAAAACCAACAAACTGCTGCTGCCGTAGAACAGTGAGTTGTTCATTACGGTTTCCCATTCAGCATTTGTGGTTCCGTTCAGCAGGAGTGAAATGGTATCGTATCCTTCACCGTATAGTGGAGGAAATAGGAAAATCAAGACACTCAGCATTGCACCACCTATCAAGAACTTGATATAAGGATTGCTGTAACGGCGGAAAATGTTTTCTATCCAGTTCATGGAGCGGGTGAAATACCAGGCTACCAATCCGCAGAATATACCTAAGGCAATAGCATAAGGAATACGTTCCAGTGCAAAAGGATAATCCAGATGAAACTGGAACATTGCTTCCGTACCGGTGAGTAGATAGGAAACCGATGCAGCTGTGACACTGGTAATCAGCAGTGGAAGCAGCGAGGCCATGGTAAGGTCAATCATCAGTACTTCGAGGGTGAAGACCAATCCTGCGATAGGAGCTTTGAAGATACCCGATACAGCACCTGCCGCACCACATCCTACAAGTAGCATCAGTGTACGGTGATCCATACGGAAGATACTACCCAGATTGGAACCGATGGCAGAACCTGTCAGTACAATCGGAGCTTCGGCACCGACCGAACCACCACATCCGATGGTGATGGCTGATGCGCATACAGACGACCAGATGTTATGGCGTTTGATACGACTCTGTTTTCGTGAGATGGCATAAAGAATTTTGGTCACCCCATGACTGATGTCATCGCGTACCACTTTACGGATAAAAAGACTCGTCAGAAAAATACCGACTACCGGATATACAAGATACAACCAGTTTACTCCTGTTGAGTCGAAATTTTCTGTCAGAAACTCTTTGATGTACTCTACCAGGAATTTCAAAACATAAGCAGCAAAAGCGGTGAAGATACCCACCAGAAAGCTCAGGATTAAAATAAACTGTTTATCTTTGATATGTTTGCTTCTCCAGACAATAAATCGCTGAAGCAATGTCTTTTTTTCTTGAATGGATTCCATACTCTTGCCTTTTATTCCCGGATAATTTTGATTTCTCCTCCCTTGCCCAGTTTGATGATGCTTGAAGGTTTGGGGTGTCCGGTCTCTTCACGTCGGAAGTCCACTACATAGTCTACGGCTTGTTTGATTTCTTCTGTAATTTCACTGAATACAGCTGGTGCCGGTTGTCCGCTGATGTTGGCAGATGTCGAGACGATTGCTTTTCGGAAACGGAAACAAAGCTGTTTGGAGAACTCTTCTTCGGTTACACGGATGCCTACACTGCCGTCTTCTGCTATTAAGTTGGGAGCCAGATTGCGTGCATTATCATAAATAATAGTCAGCGGTTTTGTTGTCAGTTCAATTAAGTCCCAAGCTACCGAAGGAACGTCACGTACATAAAAATCTACCTTCACCGGACTGTCTACCAATACGAGCATTGCCTTGCTGTCCGCACGGTGTTTGATTTCGTATACTCTTTTTACAGCTTCTTCGTTGGTTGCATCACAGCCTATTCCCCACACTGTATCGGTTGGATATAAAATAACTCCACCCTTCTGCATCACTTCGCAGGCTTTTTTTATTTCGTCTTTCATCATAAGTTTTCTATTTTAAACACTAACAAGCAAAAGTACAAATGATTTTACGAGGACGCAAAAAACTTTCGCTAAATTTGCGGGAAAGAGAGGAAATGTATGTCAGACGGACGTAAGATTATTCATATCGACATGGATGCCTTTTATGCTTCTATTGAGCAACGCGACCATCCGGAACTGAAGGGGAAACCGGTGGTAGTGGGGCATGCCGATTTGCGTGGTGTAGTGGCTGCGGCCAGTTACGAGGCACGCCGGTATGGGGTACGTTCGGCTATGTCGTCGGTAAAGGCAAAGAAACTCTGCCCCGAATTGATTTTCGTAGAAGGGCGGATGGAAGTCTACAAAGGCGTATCGGCTCGTATTCATGAAATCTTTCACGATTATACGGATATCGTTGAACCGATTTCACTGGATGAGGCTTTTCTTGATGTTTCAGAGAATAAGAAGCACATGGAACTGGCTGTGGATATTGCACGGGAAATCAAGCAACGTATCCGTTCGGAACTGAATCTGGTGGCTTCGGCCGGTGTTTCTTACAACAAGTTTCTGGCAAAAGTTGCCTCCGATTATCGTAAACCAGACGGACTGTGCACCATTCATCCCGAACGGGCCGAAGAGTTTATCAGTACCCTTCCCATCGAATCGTTCTGGGGCGTTGGGAGTGTGACGGCCAAGAAAATGCATCTGTTGGGAATACACACAGGGAGAGACTTGCGGGCCTGTTCGCTTGAGATGCTGACACGGCAGTTTGGTAAAACCGGTCAGTTGTATTACGATTTTGCCCGGGGAATAGATTTGCGTCCCGTAGAAGCTGAACGTATACGTAAGTCGATAGGTTGCGAGCATACTTTGGAGAAAGATATTACACTGAAGTCGTCAGTAATTATCGAACTTTACCATGTAGCCCGTGAACTGGTAGCACGCTTGGAACGGAAAGAGTTCAAGGGGATGACTTTGACACTGAAGGTGAAATTCCATGATTTTTCCCAGATTACCCGGAGTCGCACTTCTTCCCGCTTGTTGTATAAACTGGAGGATATACTCCCCATGGCCAAGCAGTTGTTGAGTGAAGTGGACTATGAGCAACATCCTATCCGTTTGTTAGGATTGTCTGTATCCAATCCAAAGGATGAACAGCAAGAGCGTGTTCCGGAGTGGGTACAACTGGAGTTGGAATTTGAAAAATAACAAATTGTCATTTCTGACAAAATGATAATTTACCCCCTTGTAGAATGGCGTATTTGAACTTCGGTAGGAAAGTGCCGGGAAAAAAGGGCATTTTTTGAAGGTTGATGAAATGCAAAAAGATAGTATTTGCCGCGCTATTTATATATAAGTTCTGTATTTGCCGTATTTCTTCTGTTTATTTGTCTGGTAATGTTTTATAAATATGTAATTTGGTAATACGGAATTTGTCTTGCTTTGCTTGTGAAAAACAAAGAAAAGGAGATAAAAAGTTGCTGTAAAATCTATGTTTGGTTGCGTTGGCAGATGCGATTAGTCGCATTAGCCGACGGTACTTGTATCGTTTCCAGTCAATACAAGTATCGTAAACTGTCGGTTCAATTGAAAAACCTTCTTGTTTAATGCAGTGTAATTCTGTTGTAAAACATATATTTTACTCTATTTTTGCCTGTTTTTGTCTCTTTTTCTTTTTGTAAATGAAGATTTTTCTTCAAATGCGTGTTATCGGAAAGTGCTGATTTCTTGAATTTGTATAGTGTAATTCCTTTTTTAATGTTATTTTGTTTTTCTTGTAAAATACCCTCAGAACCTTTTTGTGTGAGAAGTGTTTATAAAAAGAATCAGTTGAAAAGATAAGGAGTAAAGTTTGTGTAAGTAATATTGACAAAATTTAATACTTAATCTTTCTTAAAGAAAGACTTCATCTTTGATTATTTTTTAGTAACTTTGCCTACCAAATCGGTTTATAATAATGAGACAATTAAAGATTACCAAAAGTATCACTAACCGAGAGAGCGCTTCTTTGGACAAATACTTGCAGGAAATAGGTCGTGAAGACCTGATTACTGTAGAAGAAGAAGTAGAACTCGCTCAGCGCATTCGTAAAGGGGACCGTATAGCATTAGAGAAGCTTACGCGTGCGAACTTGCGATTTGTAGTGTCTGTAGCCAAGCAGTATCAGAATCAGGGATTAAGCTTGCCGGACTTGATTAATGAGGGAAACCTTGGTTTGATCAAGGCTGCCGAAAAGTTTGATGAAACCCGTGGTTTCAAATTCATCAGTTACGCTGTATGGTGGATTCGTCAGTCTATTTTGCAGGCTTTGGCAGAACAGTCTCGAATTGTACGTTTGCCCTTGAACCAGGTAGGTTCGCTGAATAAAATCAGCAAAGCCTTCTCTAAATTTGAGCAGGAAAACGAACGTCGTCCTTCACCGGAAGAATTGGCTGACGAGTTGGAAATCCCGGTAGATAAGATTTCCGATACCTTGAAGGTTTCCGGACGTCATATCTCGGTAGATGCACCGTTTGTCGAAGGAGAAGATAATAGTTTGCTGGATGTATTGGTGAATGACGATTCGCCAATGGCAGACCGTTCGCTGGTTAATGAATCACTTTCGAAGGAAATCGACAGAGCACTTTCTACGCTGACCGAAAGAGAAAAGGATATTATCCAGATGTTTTTCGGTATTAATACGCAGGAAATGACGTTGGAAGAAATCGGGGACAAATTTGGGCTCACTCGTGAGCGTGTCCGCCAGATTAAGGAAAAAGCTATCAGAAGATTAAGACAAAATTCTCGTAGTAAGTTGCTCAAATCTTATTTGGGGTAATAAGATAAGGCTTGATTTTCGAATCTAAAAAGAGATTAAAGATGCGAAGTCCGGAAAGAACGGGCTTCGCATTTTTTATTGGTTTTTCTTATTAATTTATTATTTACCTTTTTTAGTTTGCCTATAAATGTTTACTTTTGTCACATTATATATAAAATGATTTATTATGCGGTATCTGAAATTTGTTTGTTTCTTGTTGATAGCTTCTCTTGCTTTTCCTATGTGGGGAAAGAAGTCTAAGGATAAAGAGTATGGTGTGTATATAGCTGGAGTATCTGCTTCGTTTACAGATTCTTTAGTCTATTTTACCAATGTGCAGTATGTAGATAGTGCTTCATTGGGAGAAAAAGGACTTCTGGATGGAAGAGCACAGTATAGTATCCAGTTGAAAGAGTATCTGGAAAGCAAGGAGAATGGAAAGAACCGTACTTGTTTTATCTATTTCAATAAAAGCAAGAAAAAACTGAATAAGGAAGTCAATAAGATTAGACAACGTTACCAGAAGGGAAAATCATTGATTATAAAGGATGTAAATCCGGAATTTAAGTTCGAAAAAGCCGAATTGTATTAATTTGACATGAAGAAACTTTTGTTATGCCTGTTTTCTATCCTGTTGTTGGTTTCGTGTTCCAATGAATTGCCGGACTATCATCTTTCGGTAAAAAAGAATCGTACCATGCTGGCCTATTTGGTCGCCAATAATAATCTGGATGGAGATATTATGAAGAATGTGTTATGGATGTACGAAAATCTGGTTGCTTCTCCGGATAGTTGTACATTATTGGTTTATTATAAGCCAACTTCTTCGAATGATAATATTGATGTTCCTCAGATTCTGGAATTTCGGACTGACGGTTATGGCAATATAAACGGAATCCCGGTGATAGACTGGGGTGACATTACCATCAGCAAGATGTTGCAATATGCGAAAATTCATCAGGCGCGAGAGGGACTGGCTACCGATCCGTATGTGATGGAGGATATCTTGAAGACGATGCAAAGTATAGCTCCTTCTAAAAGCTACGGATTGATTTTCGGTTCACATGCAACAGGATGGTTGCCGGTTTCAACTACATATTCCGGCCGTTCTTTTGGGCAAGACGGAAGTAGTAAGAATGCTATTAATATTCCGGAATTGGCACAGACATTGGAAAGAAGTTTTCCTGATGACAATCTCGATTTCGTAATGTTTGATGCCTGTATGATGGGCACTGCAGAGGTGGCATACGAACTTCGTAATGCTACACGGTATTGTTTTGCGTCGGTAATGGAAACACCGAGAATCGGAATGCCTTATGATCGTATATTCGATTTGCTGTATGAAGATGAGGTAAATTGGCAAAGCGTTTGCGATATTATCGTCAGTTTTAATGCAGAAGATGCCGAACGTGCATGGGGAACCTATGCAGCCTTCGACTGTACAAAGATGGAAGAATTGGCAGAAGTGGTGAAGGCGGAACTGACTCGAAACAAGGAAACAGTGAAGAATTTTGATTATACGAAGGTACAACAGTACGGTGTGTTTTCGTATAAATACTTCTCTTTCGATTTGGTGGATTATCTCACAAAAGTAAACGGAGGAACGACTCCCGATGCCATACGGGATGCCATGTCGCAGGTAGTGGTTGCTAAGAATTGTTTATCGGGCGCCAGATATAATTTTAATGAACTTGTAATAGATGATAGCCGTTTTTGTGGTATGGGAATGTACGATCCTTGTAATGTAAATAATGGAACATGGAATACATATTATACTTCATCTATTGCCTGGTATAAAGCTGTTGGATGGGGAGAAGTAATGAATTGATTCTGATTTAATATGGCAAGAAAATCTTTTTTTTATCTATGGAGCGTATTGGGGGTATGCTGTTTGTGCGGGTGTTCGGATAAATCGCAAACAGCAGACGAGGTAACAGTAGTTGTTGCCGGTGATTTGCATTTTGATTTACCTCCCGAAACGGATCAGTACTATCATGTACGTGCAATTAATAATATAGAAGGTAAATTCTGCTTTCCACAAGATGCCCCTCAGGGAATAGCAGGAACTACAGTCGGTAAACTGGATGGAGTTATTGTAGCAGGAGATATGTTTGATAAACCTCATCCCGATATACTGGATTTATATCGTCAGCGTTATGAAAGAAAAGAAGGGGATAAAAGTGTGAATTATCCTGTATATCCCGGATTCGGGAACCATGATATCGACCCTATATCCGGAGACTCTATGGCTAATCTGACGGGAAGGGCTTTCAATCTGTATTATTTGGATTCTTTGCTGTTGGAGAAATTGCAGCATAAAGAGATCTTGAACGTACATCCGTCAAGCCGCAGTTATTCATGGAATATCGGTCATGTGCATTTTGTGCAGGCTCAACGCTTCTCGGGAGATACCGTATTGGGCGAAGCGAATTGGAAATGGCTGGAAGATGACTTGGAAAAATATGCCTCAAAAGGTAATCCGGTGGTATATATACAGCACTATGGCGTGGATGATTGGGCGATTAAATGGTGGCCTGAAAGTGCCAGAGAACGTTTGTTCGACATTTTGGACCGTTATAACGTAGCTGCATTCCTGGTTGGACATACTCATGAACCTTCCGTACAGCATTATCGGGGGTATCCTATTTATCAAGTGAACAATGCGTGGCTCGATGAGGATGGAAACGGATCGTTTGCTGTACTTAAAATAAAAGGAAATAAGGTGGGCATAGCACATTGCCGTTGGACGGACGATAAAGGTAATTATGAAGTGGCTCCTCCTTTCCAGTATGAAACGTTACCTAGAAAAATTGATAAAACTAAATAGACTGTATTGATATGGCAAATGATTTGAAGATATCTCCATCGCTGCTGTCGGCAGACTTTGGAAATTTGAAAGCAGACTTGGATAAGATTAACCAAAGTGAGGCCGACTGGCTGCATATCGACATTATGGATGGGGTATTTGTTCCTAATATCTCTTTCGGATTTCCGGTATTGAAATACGTGGCAGAACTGTGTCAGAAACCGCTTGATGTGCATCTGATGATTGTACAGCCCGAAAAGTTCATCAAGGAAGTGAAAGATTTGGGCACGATGATGATGAATGTGCATTTTGAAACTTGTTCGCATCTGCATCGCGTTGTACAGCAAATCAAGGAGGCAGGAATGAAGGCAGGAGTTACATTGAATCCGTCTACACCTGTGTCTATGCTGGCTGATATTATTACCGAAGTAGATATGGTATTGCTGATGAGTGTAAACCCTGGATTTGGTGGTCAGAAGTTCATTCCACATACACTGAATAAAGTAAAAGAATTGCGTGAACTGATTGCGCGTACAGGCTCACATGCATTGATTGAAGTCGATGGTGGAGTAAATCTGGAAACTGGTGCTCTATTGGCCGATGCCGGAGTTGATGTTCTGGTGGCAGGTAATGCTGTATTTAAGGCTCCCGATATGATTGATATGATTCATCAGTTGAAACAGTTGAAGAAGTAAAGTGTGGCAGCTGTATCCACATTGACAGCTTATCCTATATTCCGGTTGACCCTTGCGCTGGCAACCGGAATCTTTTTATCGGAACGATTGTTTTCCGGATATCTTTCTGTGTCTTTTCTTTGGGGATGTTTGCTTGCCGGTGCTGCGTTGGCAGCAGGAGTGTATTTTATAGGAAAGTATCGTTTCCGTTTTTTCTTTGGTGGAATAATTTCCCTTTGTTTTATTATACTTGGTATGTTGCTTTCTACTCTTCGGGTAGAACAGGTGCGCTATGACTGGCTGGAAGAAGAGTGTGTCTATACAGCAATTGTAGAAGATATACCACAGCCTAAAAAGAAAACCCTGCAGGCCAAGGTACGGGTAATGGCACGGCAAGATACACTTCAGAACTGCTGGATACCGGTAGACCGGTCTGTATTGTTGTATTGGATGCCCGATTCCTTGCAGGATACTCCTGCCATAGGAGACCGTATTTGTTTTCAGGCATGTATTCGTCGTCCTGCTTCGGCCGCTTTGCTTACCGGCTTTGACTATGGCAGATATTTGGAGGTACAGGGTGTGAGTGGAACTGCGGTAGCTTTTCGAGGAGACTGGAAGTTGTTGAAACGGGAAGCGGAACTCACATTCAGACAGCGGGCACTTCTGCTGAGAGAGTCTATTGTGCAGAAGTACAGTGAGTGGGGGCTGACTGGTGAAGTACTGGCTGTGGTATCGGCTCTTACTGTGGGAGACAAGAGCGATTTGACACCGGAACTGAAAGCGACCTATAGTGCAGCAGGGGTAAGTCATATTTTGGCATTGTCGGGACTTCATATAGGTATTCTGGCGATGATTCTTGGTGGTATTCTGTATCCGTTACGCTATTTGAGAGGCGGAAAGACAGGGATTGCTCTGGTGATAGTCAGTCTGTTGTGGGGATTTGCTTTTATGACAGGACTGAGTCCTTCTGTAGTTCGTGCTGTGACTATGTTCTCCTTATATATAATAGCTTCACTTTTTGTGGAAGATCGTTTCTCGGGTGGACATGCGTTGGTATTAGCTGCTTTTCTGATGTTGTTGTATCAACCTCTTTATTTGTTTGACGTCAGTTTCCAATTGTCATTTATTGCTGTCTTGTCTATAATTCTGTTTTATCCGATATTTTCGTCTAAGTCGGTTCGCAATAAACCTTTAAAATATGTATGGAACACGATGGCTGTATCACTGGCAGCTCAGCTGGGTACCTTACCTTTGATATTGTATTATTTTGGAGCTTTTCCCACTTATTTTCTGTTGTCCAATTTGGTAGTAACTCCGCTTGCGGTTTGTATATTAGGTACTGCTCTATTGGCATTGTGTTTAGACATCTCGGCTGGGGCGGGGGTAAGCAGTCTGATTGTCGCTTGTTTGAAGGGAGGAGTAATTGCTCTTAATGAAACCATGGCATGGGTACAAGGTCTGTCTTCCTCACAGTTTACATCCATTTATTATTCGGAAACTCAGGTTGTGCTTTCTTTTTTACTGATAGCTTTCTTTTATTCTTGCTACAGAAAGTGGACTTTTCGTCGTTTATTGCCTTTTTTGATTGTACTGAATGTCTGGTTGGGAACGTTCCTTTCCAATAAGTTGTTTCCGGAGCAGCATTATCTCTGTGTAGCCCGTTCTTCTGTATATATTAAGCATGGGAGAGAACTTACGCTATTGGATAATTCTTCCGGTATCTATCAAGTCGGTTCATTGTCTGTGGGACTGATAGATGATGGCCGGTGGAGAGAAAAACAATCGGCTTTTCCATTGGAGTTGGATTATATATATGTATGTAGGGGATTCAAAGGTAGTCTGTCCGATCTGACCAGCGTCTTTTCTCCTCGTCAGATTTTGTTCGATTCATCACTCAATGTTCGTTACAAGGAACGTTTGAAAGACGAATGCCGTGAAAGAGGTCTTTCTTATGCAGAGGTGGCGGAAGAAGGGATGCTGATTGCACTGGAATCCTAACAGTGGAATATAACTCGCATTGTGCAAAATCGGCCAATGAGTAATTGTCATTTCTGGAAAGAATAAAAACTTCAAACTTTACCTGTATGTAATCGGCTGATTTTGTAGATAACTCCAGGTAGAATCAGAATAAAATTTGTATTTTTGCTGCTTCAAAAATTTATACACATATGTTATCAAAAGTAATACTTCAGGCCAATATTGATAAAGTAGAGAAATACTTTGACCGAGCAGACAAAATAGTAATTGTTACACATGTGTCTCCCGATGGAGATGCTTTGGGATCTTCACTGGGACTATACCACTTCTTGGAAGGACAGGAAAAGAATGTTCACGTTATAGTACCTAATGCTTTTCCCGACTTTCTTCGTTGGATGCCTGGAGCAAAAGATATTATCCGATATGATAAATATGCTGAATTTGCTGATCAGTTGATTGCAGAAGCTGATGTAATTTGCTGTTTGGATTTCAATGCTCTCTCGCGCATTGACGCTGTAGCAGCATCAGTTGCAAAAGCAGAAGGACGTAAAGTGATGATTGACCATCATCTGAATCCGGAACCATTCTGTAAAGTAACGATTTCTCATCCGGAAATATCATCAACTTCTGAGTTGATTTTTCGTTTGATTTGCCGTTTGGGATATTTTAGTGATATTACCCGCGAAGGAGCTGAATGTATTTATACCGGAATGATGACCGATACAGGAGGTTTCAGCTATAACTCCAATAATCGTGAAATCTACTTTATTATCAGCGAGCTTCTGTCGAAAGGAATCGATAAGGATGCGATTTACCGAAAAGTCTTTAATACTTATTCCGAAGGCCGTTTGCGTTTGATGGGTTATGTGCTGTACGATAAAATGGAAGTATTCCCTCAATTCCGCTCTTCACTGATTTGGCTTACCCGTGAAGAACAAGGTAAGTTCCAGTATGTGAAAGGAGATACAGAGGGTTTTGTCAATATTCCCTTGCAGATGAAAGGAATTTGTTTCTCTGTATTCCTGCGTGAAGACACAGAGAAGAATATGATTAAAGTTTCACTTCGTTCTGTAGGTAATTTCCCTTGCAATAAGGTTGCGGCAGAGTTTTTCAATGGAGGCGGACATCTGAATGCCTCGGGCGGAGAGTTTTATGGCACGATGGAAGAAGCTATAGGGCTGTTTAAGCAGGCTTTGGTAAAATATGAGGATTTGTTGTTGAAAAACGAATGAAAGAAATCTCCCTTGAACGTTAAATAATTCATAATACGATAAAAAAGGAAGGTGTATATTAACCATTTTATTACTTTTGTCGTGATAAAACGAATAAAAATGAAAAAGATAAATTTTGTATTTACCATAGTATGTGCGTTGGCTTTTTGTTTACAGAGTTGTAACAATGGCAAAACGTATGCGGAGATGAAAGAAGAAGAAGCAGATGCTATTAATGCATGGATTAGCCGTAACAACATTAATGTAATCAGCGAAAAAGACTTCTATGCGCAGGATACAATGACAACAGAAAACCAGTATGTTCTGTTTGAAGAAAGCGGTGTATACATGAATATTATTCAGAAAGGTCCGAAGTATACCGAAGGAGAACATGCAGGCGAATATAAAGGAAAGGTACTGGGAGATGGCTCACAGGAAATACTTTCTCGTTTTGTGGAGGTTGCTGTGCAGGAACGTTCTGATTTGGGCATGGCTGTGGGTGATACTTTACTGGCTAATATGGGAGTTCTTAACCCCGACTATTATATCTATGATGAGGAATTTAAGGTTACAATAGACGGTACTTCTTATTCGGCTACTTTTCAGGGACGCTCGCTGATGTATAATCAGTATGGCAGTACTGCGGTTCCTACCGGATGGCTGATTCCGTTGAAGTATGTGAAGCCTTTCCGAACTACCTCAAGTGAACAGGTTACACGAGTACGTTTGATTGTTCCTCATGGTCAGGGTTCCTCTACGGCTTCCAAGTATGTATATCCTTGTTTCTATGAACTTACTTATAATTTAGGAAAATAATTGTCATGACACTGATTAAATCTATTTCCGGTATTCGCGGAACCATCGGGGGAAAAGCCGGAGAAGGACTGAATCCGCTTGATATTGTAAAGTTTACTTCGGCTTATGCTACGCTGATTCGTAAAACAACTACTGTAAAAAGTAATAAGATTGTAGTTGGACGTGATGCACGTATCTCTGGAGAGATGGTGAAGAACGTAGTATGTGGAACTTTGATGGGGATGGGATTTGATGTGGTAAACATCGGTCTGGCTTCTACACCGACCACAGAACTCGCTGTAACAATGGAAGGTGCTTGCGGTGGTATCATTCTTACTGCCAGCCATAATCCGAAACAATGGAATGCATTGAAACTACTGAATGAGCATGGAGAATTTCTGAATGCTGAAGAAGGAAATGAAGTGTTGCGCATTGCAGAAGCCGAAGCATTTGATTTTGCGGATATTGATCATATTGGCAAGTATACTGAAGATAATACATATAATCAGAAACATATTGATAGTGTATTGGCTTTGAAGTTAGTGGATGTGGAAGCTATCCGCAAGGCTGATTTCCGTGTCGCTATCGATTGTGTGAATTCGGTGGGAGGAATTATTCTTCCTCAGTTGTTGGAGCGCCTGGGAGTACAGCATGTAGAAAAATTGTATTGTGAACCGACCGGTGATTTTCAGCATAATCCGGAACCTCTTGAAAAGAACTTGGGTGATATCATGAACCTGATGAAGGGAGGAAAGGCTGATGTGGCTTTTGTGGTAGATCCGGATGTTGACCGTCTGGCTATGATTTGCGAAGACGGAACAATGTATGGCGAGGAATATACATTGGTTACTGTGGCTGATTATGTATTGAAACATACTCCAGGTAATACTGTATCTAACTTGAGTTCTACTCGTGCTTTACGCGATGTGACCCGTAAATACGGTGCTGAATATAATGCGTCGGCAGTAGGTGAGGTAAATGTAGTGACCAAGATGAAAGATACTCATGCTGTAATTGGAGGTGAAGGAAATGGTGGTGTAATTTATCCTGAATCTCACTACGGACGTGATGCTTTGGTAGGTATTGCTCTTTTCCTTAGTCATCTGGCACATGAAGGCAAGAAGGTGAGTGAATTGCGTGCCGGATATCCTAACTATTTTATTGCTAAGAACCGTATCGATCTGACACCGGAAACAGATGTAGATGCTATCCTTGCAAAAGTGAAAGAACTCTACAAAAATGAAGAGATAAACGATATTGATGGTGTGAAGATTGATTTTCCGGATAAATGGGTACATTTGCGTAAGAGTAATACAGAGCCTATTATCCGTGTCTATTCGGAAGCTGCTACTATGGAGGCGGCCGATGAGTTGGGTAAACAGATTATGGATATTGTGTACAGCCTGGCTAAGTAAGAATAATTTTTTTGAGTGATATAGCCCCATCAGACAGAAATCTTTGTTTGATGGGGTATTTCTTTTTGTTACATTTGCCATCATTTTATCAAGAAACAAATACTATATGAGAAAGACACTTTTATCGGTAGCAGCTTTACTTTGCATGCTTACTGCTTGTACGAAAAACACGAATGAATGGGAGTTGGTATGGTCGGATGAGTTTGACGGAGAGGTAATTGATACAACGTGCTGGAGCAAAATACCTCGGGGAACATCCGACTGGGATAATTATATGTCTGATTTTGATTCATGCTATGCTTTGCGTGACGGTAATCTGGTCTTGAGGGGTATTGTGAATTATACTCAAAAGAATGATACGGCTCAATATCTCACCGGAGGACTTTATACACAAGGAAAACAAATGTTTACAGGTGGAAGAATGGAAATAAGAGCCAAGTTACAGGCGGGACGTGGAGTCTGGCCGGCGATATGGATGCTTCCTGAAAATATCAAATGGCCTGATGGAGGAGAAATTGATATCATGGAACGTTTGAATTATGATACAATTGCTTACCAGACCGTACATTCTTCTTATACGCTGAAAGGAAATGGTAACGATACCATTCCACCTCATTTTGGAACACATGCCATCAATCCTCAGGATTATAATATTTATTCTGTAGATATTTATCCAGATAGTTTGGTCTTTGCAGTCAACGGTAGTCATACTTTTACTTATCCTCGTATTGAAACTGATGAACCTGGACAGTTTCCCTTCTATTGTCCTTACTATCTGTTGATTGATATGCAACTTGGAGGCTCATGGGTAGGACAGGTCGACCCGAAAGATCTTCCGGTAGAGATGTGGGTGGATTGGGTGAAATATTACCGAAAACGCTAGTCTTCTACCCAAAGCATATCACTCATGATTCCGTCGGATACAAAGATACCCGATTCGGTCAGGCGCAGGACATGATTGGTTATCTCTAACTTCCCTTGTTTTAAGTGAGGCTGAGCCATCCGCAAGCAGTATTGGTAGAGAGAATCACCGAAATCGGACTTTAACTTGGATAGGGGCATTCCCCAAGAGGTGCGGATGGTAGTAATCACAAAATCATTATACCGGGTGTACAGATCGAGTTCTTCTATCTCGTACTCCGGTTTTTTTTGTTCAATACCTTGAATGTATTTCTCAATAGAAGCTACGTTCCATTGGCGGGAATGGCCATTATAGGAATGGGCAGAGGCGCCACATCCTAAATACTTTTTTCCCGTCCAATAACTGGAGTTGTGACGTGAATGGAAGCCGGGAAGGCTAAAATTGGAGATTTCATAATGCTGGTATCCATGTTCTTTCAGTCGGTGTATGAGTGTGGTAAAGAGAGAAACGCTGAGATCTTCTTCTACCTCTTCTACTTGATGTTGTTGTCGCAGTTTCCACAAAGGGGTACCTTCTTCGTAAATTAGATGATAGGCTGAAATATGTTCGGGTTTCATTTCAAGAGCCTGTTGCAGGTCTTTTTCCCAACCTGCCATGGTTTCTCCTGGAAGACCATACATCAGGTCAATACTGATATTGTGGAAACCGGCTTCCCGGCACCGAGTGAAGGCCTCAATGGCCTGCTGAGCCGTATGACGTCGTTGAAGCAGTTTCAGTGTATTTTCGTTGAATGTCTGTATCCCCATGCTAAGTCGGTTGAAAGGCAAGGTACGCAACATGTGTATGTATTCCGGACTTAAATCATCAGGATTAGCTTCCAATGTAATTTCTGCTTCTGGACTGATAGGATATATTTTATATAAGGATGAAAAAATACGTTCAAAATCCTCTTTGGTAAGTTGTGATGGAGTTCCTCCTCCGAAATAAATGGTTTCTATTCTTTCTTCGTCGAGATAATCACGTCGTAATTCCAATTCCTGACACAGTGCATCAATATAAGCTGCTTTCTTTTCACTTTTTGTTGAAGAAAAGAAATCACAATAGATGCATCGTTTCTTACAAAACGGAATATGAAGATAAATACCTGCCATAGTTGTGGATTTTTATTTCTTCGGCAAAGATAGCGAAAGGTGAGAGTAGAGGCAAACGAAAATATGGTTTTCAAGTTTGAACTATACTAAGCGCCTCTTATCCTATTCAAGGATAAGCAAAGGTAAGGCAGTGCCAAGTCAAAAGCAAGCTTTTGAGTGAAAGTGATGTAGAACGATATTTTATACTTATGAAAAGATGGTAAAATGTAAGAGGAAAAGTATTATAAATGTATATGTGTGTCTAATAACATAGTTTAGTAACATGAATTGAATTGTTGTTTTTCTGATTCTATTTTTCTAATTTGCGCATCACTTTAAGAGATATGAAAAGCATATCCTTTTGTTTACTAATTAAATCTTGAAATACCATGAAAGTATATCAGACCAACGAAATTAAAAACATTGCCCTTCTTGGCAATGATGGCTCAGGTAAAACCACCCTCACAGAAGCTTTGCTCTATGAGAGTGGTATTATAAAACGTCGTGGCAGAATTACTGCCAAAAACACAGTGAGCGATTATTTTCCGGTAGAACAAGAGTATGGCTACTCGGTGTTTTCTACTGTCTATCATGTAGAGTGGAATGGTAAAAAGCTGAATATCATCGACTGTCCGGGAAGTGACGACTTTGTAGGAGCTGCTATTACGGCATTGAATGTAACTGATACTGCAATTCTTTTGTTGAATGGTCAGTATGGTCCCGAAGTTGGAACGCAGAATCACTTCCGCTATACGGAAAAACTGGGTAAACCGGTAATCTTCCTGGTAAACCAGCTTGATAATGAAAAATGTGATTTTGACCGTGTATTGGAACAGTTGAAAGAGAATTATGGCTCTAAAGTAGTTCCGGTTCAGTATCCGTTAAGTACAGGACCCGACTTCAATTCGTTGATTGATGTACTTTTAATGAAAAAATATTCTTGGGGTCCTGAAGGAGGAGCTCCAACCATCGAACCGGTTCCCGAAGAGGAAATGGAAAAGGCGATGGAATGGCATAAAGCATTGGTAGAAGCTGCTGCCGAACACGATGAAACATTAATGGAAAAATTCTTCGAATCAGAGTCTTTGACCGAAGATGAAATGCGTGAAGGTATCCGCAAAGGATTGGCGGCAAGAGGTATGTTCCCTGTATTTTGCGTATGTGCCGGTAAAGATATGGGTGTACGCCGACTGATGGAGTTCCTTGGTAATGTGGTGCCGTTTGTAGATGAAATGCCTACAGTACACAATACCCGTGGAGTACCAGTAGAACCTAAGGCTGATGCTCCAACTTCTTTGTATTTCTTTAAGACTGCAGTAGAACCTCATATTGGTGATGTGCAGTACTTTAAAGTAATGAGTGGTGTTGTGCATGAGGGTGATGATTTGAGTAATGCGGATAGAGGCTCGAAAGAACGTATGGCTCAGTTGTATGTATGTGCAGGTGCTAACCGTGAAAAGGTAGACGAATTACGGGCTGGAGACATTGGATGTACTGTGAAACTGAAAGATGTGAAAACAGGAAATACCCTAAACGGAAAGGATTGTGAGAATCGCTTTAACTTTATTAAATATCCGAATCCTAAATATACACGTGCTATCAAACCGGTAAATGAAGCTGATACAGAAAAGATGATGGCTGTTTTAAATCGTATGCGTGAAGAAGATCCGACATGGGTAGTAGAGCAGTCTAAAGAGTTGAAGCAGATTTTAGTGCATGGTCAGGGTGAGTTCCATTTGCGTACTTTGAAATGGCGTTTGGAAAATAATGAAAAACTTCAGGTACAATTCTTTGAACCTAAGATTCCATATCGTGAAACAATTACTAAAGCTGCACGTGCAGATTATCGTCATAAGAAGCAATCGGGTGGTGCAGGACAGTTTGGTGAAGTGCATCTGATTGTAGAACCATATTATGAAGGTATGCCTGCCCCTGAACTCTATAAGTTCAATGGACAAGAATTCAAAATGAATGTGAAAGGCACTGAAACCATCGATTTGGAATGGGGTGGTAAACTGGTGTTTGTAAATAGTGTAGTAGGTGGAGCAATTGATGCTCGTTTTATGCCTGCTATTTTGAAAGGTATTATGAGTCGTATGGAACAAGGTCCGTTGACTGGTTCTTATGCACGCGATGTACGTGTCATTGTTTATGACGGAAAGATGCATCCGGTAGATTCAAATGAAATTTCATTTATGCTTGCCGGACGTCAGGCCTTTAGTGAAGCCTTTAAAAATGCAGGTCCGAAGATTCTTGAGCCTATTTATGATGTAGAAGTCTTTGTTCCAAGCGATAAATTAGGTGATGTAATGAGCGATATGCAAGGACGTAGAGGTATGATTATGGGTATGAGCAGTGAAAAAGGATATGAAAAACTGGCTGCAAAAGTACCTTTGAAAGAAATGTCGAATTATTCTACAGCGTTGAGTTCACTGACAGGTGGTCGTGCTTCGTTTATTATGAAGTTTGCTAGTTACGAATTGGTACCAACTGATGTACAGAATAAGTTGATGAAAGAATTCGAAGAACAGGAAAAAGAGGACGCGTAATTCTCAAGTTGTTGTTTTTATAGGTAAAAAGGTCGTATTTCTTAAAAATACGGCCTTTTTTATTTAACTAAACTTAAACAATTAGGTAGTTTTATTTGTTGTTAATTTAAAGTTTTATTATTTTTGCATTAATAGGAGTCGAAAACCAGTTTGTAGTGTAGAAAAAGATAACTTGAATGATGAATTCTGTTAATATAAAAGAAATTCTGGTTTAAAACATGTTAAGCTGAATATTTTGTAATAGTTAGGCTGTTAAATTTGCCCCTATGAAAAAGTCAACTATTTGGATATTAGGTATTGTGATGGGCCTTTCTTTTCTTAGTTTGCTTTATTTGCAGGTAAGCTATATCGAAGAGATGGTCAAGATGCGCAAGGAACAGTTCGAAGAGAATGTAGGACGAAGTCTTGCTCAGGCTGTTCATAATTTAGAGTTGGTAGAAACAAAGAAGTATCTTGAAAAAGATATTGCAGCTACCGGACGTGCCGGACAGTTATCGCCTGTAGGACGAGTGTTGGATCAGACAGATAATTTAGTAGAGCAGCATCGTTATAAGATTACAGCTCCTGATGGTACGACTATGTATTCTACTTTTGAATTGAAAGCGATTACCAATCGTCCTTCCAGTGTTCCTAAAGTGGTAATTTCAACAGGAAAGAATATTCCTCAAACTTCTCGTGCATTGCAGGAAATCTTAAAGGAGCGTTATATTTATCAGCGTGCTTTGCTTGATGAGGTAGTTTATAACATTCTTTATACAGCAAGTGATAAGCCTTTAAGAGAACGTGTGAATTTTAATCAGTTGAATCATTTTCTGAAAGCAGAGCTGTTAAACAATGGAATAGATATTCCTTATCATTTTTCTGTGACTGACCGTAATGGTAAAGAGGTGTACCGTTGTTCTGACTATGTGTACGATAATGAGAAAATCTATTCGCGTCTGCTCTTTGAGAAAGATCCTCCAGCAAAAATGGGATTTGTAAATGTGTTCTTCCCTACTATCAATAGTTATATCTTCAGTTCGGTAAGATTTATGATTCCTTCTCTTATCTTTACCTTGGTATTGCTGGTGACCTTTATCTTTACCATTTATATCATTTTCCGGCAGAAGAAACTGACAGAGATAAAGAATGATTTCATTAATAACATGACGCATGAGTTTAAGACTCCGATATCTACCATATCACTGGCTGCGCAGATGTTGAACGATCCTGCTGTAGGTAAGTCACCTGCTATGTTTAAGCATATATCAGGTGTTATTAATGATGAAACAAAGCGCTTGCGTTTCCAGGTTGAAAAGGTATTGCAGATGTCTATGTTTGAACGCCAGAAGGCAACCTTGAAAAAGAAGGAAGTAGACGCCAATGAACTGATTTACGGTGTTACTAATACCTTCCGACTGAAAGTAGAGAATTGTAATGGAACCTTAGATGTGGCGCTGGATGCAGATGATCCATTTATCTTTGTAGATGAAATGCATTTTACAAATGTGATATTCAATTTGTTGGATAATGCTTTGAAATATAAGAAAGCAGATGTGAATATACATCTTAAGGTTCGGACATGGAATGAATCTGGTAAATTGCATATCTCTATAGAGGATAATGGTATTGGTATTAAGAAAGAAAACTTAAAGAAGATATTTGAAAAGTTCTATCGGGTTCATACCGGCAACTTACATGATGTGAAAGGTTTTGGTTTAGGACTGGCCTATGTGAAGAAAATCATAACCGATCACAAGGGAACAATACGTGCTGAGAGTGAACTGAATGTAGGAACTAAATTTATTATTGTATTACCTTTATTTAAAGACGAATAATATGGACGAAAAATTGCGTATTTTGCTGTGCGAAGATGATGAGAATCTTGGCATGCTTTTAAGAGAATATTTGCAGGCAAAGGGCTATTCTGCAGAACTTTGTCCGGATGGTGAAGCTGGCTACAAAGCTTTTTTGAAAAATAAGTATGACTTATGTGTGTTGGATGTAATGATGCCTAAGAAGGATGGATTTACTTTGGCACAGGAAATTCGTCAGGCAAATGCTGAAATTCCTATTATTTTCCTGACTGCAAAGACACTGAAAGAAGATATATTGGAAGGATTTAAGATTGGAGCAGATGATTATATTACCAAACCTTTCAGTATGGAAGAATTGACTTTCCGTATTGAAGCAATTTTGCGTCGTGTACGTGGTAAACGTAATAAGGAAAGTAATATTTATAAGATTGGTCGTTTTACTTTCGATACACAGAAGCAGATTTTGGCAATTGATGGAAAACAGACTAAATTGACTACAAAAGAATCAGAACTGTTAGGCTTGTTATGTGCCCATGCCAATGAAATTCTGCAGCGTGATTTTGCATTGAAAACAATTTGGATTGATGACAACTACTTCAACGCAAGAAGTATGGATGTATACATTACTAAATTGCGTAAGCATTTGAAGGAAGATGATTCAATTGAAATCATCAATATTCATGGAAAGGGATACAAACTGATTACTCCGGAACAGGAATAAGAGATGAGCGATGAAATATAAAAAAGCCTGAATCAAATTGTTTGATTCAGGCTTTTTTATTTCTTTTGATTTTGAAGAAATATCAGTCAACAATACGTTTGTTGCAAATGATATAAGTAATAAGTCCGATAATAGTGAGTGCCAAAGAGCCTCCCAAAATAGTGTTGTTGTTCACATTACCGGTTGCATAAGAAGCAATCAGAATCACAGCACCAATGATGACCAATATCACTCCTAAGTTCTTTAATAAGCTTTTCATGTGTGTCTTCTGTTTTAATGGTTTATTATTCTTGGTTACAAAGAAAAGCATAATTCTTGTATCAAGAAAATTATTTTAAAGAAAAAATGAGGTCAAAATCAAATATCTTTCGCAGGTTACAGATAATTGTAACTTAATCTTTTGTATTTGTAAATATTTTCCTTAAAACATCCTGACTTATACGCAATTCTTCCAGTGTCAGACCGTGTAATGCTTCTTTTAGGGTTTTGTTTGCAATGAAGCGTGCCATGTCTTCCAGTTCTTTTCCCGTCTTGGTAAGATGTATCAAGTTGGTACGGCGATCCTTTTTATCCGAGATACGTACTACCAGATGTTGTTTTTCCATGTTGTCTATCAGTCGAGTCATACTAGGCTTATCTTTAAACGTTGCATTGCATAACTCCTGTTGTGTTACTCCATCCTTTTCCCATAAGAAAAGCAATACTGTCCATTGTTCGGGAGTGATGTCCATTCCGTTCTGCCGAAAATTTCGGCTTAGCTTTCTATTGATTGCTGCGGATACTTTTCCGTTTAGGATGGCAAAAATAAGTTGAATATCAAAATTAAATTGTTCTATCATCTAATTATTGTTTAAGCAACTATGCAAAGATACGACAGTTTTATGAAATATAGAAGAGTAAAATGAAAATTTAAGCTCTCTTATATATAGCTTCTTAGCCCTCTTTTGAACTTTTTATTGGAGGATTTTACTTGATATGATATAGTTGTGAATAAAAAATATGAAAAAAGATGCTTGTAGACAGATATTAATTTTGGATAAAAAGCAATAAGGTGTTGTATATAAGAGAAAAAAGTTCTACCTTTGCACCGCAATTGAAAATTTATTTATTAATAATTTAATTAACGAATAGTATGAATCAATACGAAACCGTTTTCATTTTAACTCCCGTTTTGTCTGATGTTCAGATGAAGGAAGCGGTAGAGAAGTTCAAAGCTATCCTGACTCAGGAAGGTGCGGAGATCATCAACGAAGAAAACTGGGGATTGAAGAAATTGGCTTACCCAATTCAGAAAAAATCTACTGGTTTTTATCAGCTGATTGAATTTAAAGCAGAACCGTCGGTAATCGAAAAATTGGAAGTAAACTACCGTCGTGACGAACGTGTTATCCGTTTCTTGACTTTCAAGATGGATAAATACGCTGCAGAATATGCTGCTAAGAGAAGAAATGTTAAATCAACTAAAAAGGAGGAAAACTAATCATGGCACAGCAACAATCAGAAATCAGATATTTAACTCCGCCTTCAGTAGACGTTAAGAAGAAAAAATACTGCCGTTTCAAAAAGAGTGGTATTAAGTATATCGACTACAAAGATCCTGAATTCTTGAAGAAATTCTTGAACGAACAGGGTAAAATCCTTCCACGCCGTATCACAGGTACTTCATTGAAGTTCCAGCGCCGTATTGCACAGGCTGTGAAGAGAGCTCGTCATTTGGCTTTGCTGCCTTTCGTAACTGATATGATGAAATAATAAAGGAGGAGTAAGAATATGGAATTGATTTTGAAAGAAGACGTAGTTAACTTGGGCTACAAGAATGATATTGTAACCGTTAAGTCTGGTTATGGTCGTAACTATCTTATTCCGACAGGTAAAGCTGTGATTGCTTCTCCGGCTGCAAAGAAAATGTTGGCTGAAGAATTGAAACAGCGTGCTCACAAATTGGAGAAGATTAAGAAAGATGCTGAAGCTGTTGCAGAAACATTGAAGGGTGTTTCTTTGACTATCGCTACAAAAGTAAGTGCAACAGGTGTTATCTATGGTTCAGTAGGTAATATTCAGATTGCTGATGAACTGGCTAAGTTGGGTCACAATATCGATCGCAAGATTATCGTTGTTAAAGACAACGTAAAAGAAGTTGGACACTACAAAGCTGTGGTTAAACTTCACAAGGAAGTTTCTGTAGAAATTCCTTTCGAAGTAGTTGCAGAAGAAGCTTAATTTGTATCTGTAAATACTTTAATAAATCCCCCGAATGGACAACGGTCTGTTCGGGGTTTTTTATTTTTATTTGGAGTTGGGGGACTTGATAAGAAGTCGAGTATGGATTTTTAGTTTTCTTCTCTCCTGGTTTGTAAGAGTTAAGGTGTGAATGTGACGTACGAGAAAAGTGAGGTATGTATTCTATTGTGAAAAAAAATAGTGATGGCTGTAAAATAGTTTGTATAGGTGAAATTGAGTGAACAGGGAAGCTGTGTGATGAAATATAAGATGGGAGTATTAGTATGGGTTAGCAAAAGGGCATAAAAAAAGTCTGTAGGCTGAGCTTACAGACTTTCAATTCTCTCTGATGTTCGAGATTATTCAGCTACTACTGCTGAGTCAGCGCTAACTGCAGCTGAATCGCAAACTACTGCTGCTGAATCAACAACCGGAGCTGCTTCTTCAACTACTGCTACTGAATCTGAATCAGATGCAACTTCACTGTTAGCTGCTTTGTTTCCGCAAGAAGCGAAAGAAACTGCAGCAAATGCTACGAACAAAAATACTAATTTTTTCATTTTCTTTGCTTTTTAAATCTGTAATACTTATGTTGTTTTCTTAAAACGCTGCAAAGATATAGACTTTTTCAATACATTGTTCTCTTTTTAGCCACTTTTTTTCAAAAAAATATGTTTTATAACCTATTTGCTTGAATTATAACATGTTGCAAAACATAAAATTTTTCTTCGTATTCTGAGAAATTTCTTAAAAGATGAAGAAATATGTGTAGAAGCAGTGAATAGAGGTTGCAAATTTAGAAACTCGTTTCAGGAATCGTGAATAATGTGTACCTTTGCAGACTTCTAAAATTGTAAAGAGATATGATTGATACAACTATTTTTCAGGATAAAGTAGCTGTTTATTATACGTTGGGCTGTAAGCTTAATTTTGCAGAGACCTCTTCTATTGGAAAAACGTTAAAGGAAGCGGGAGTTCGAACAGCCAGAAAAGGTGAAAAAGCAGATATTTGTGTGATTAATACCTGCTCGGTGACAGAAATGGCAGACAAGAAATGTCGGCAAGCCATTCATCGTCTTTCTCGTCAGCATCCTGATGCTTTTATTGTGGTAACTGGCTGTTATGCCCAGTTGAAACCTGGACAAGTGGCTGACATAGAAGGAGTGGATTTGGTATTAGGAGCAGAACAGAAGGGTGAGTTAATGAATTATTTGGGCAACTTGCAGAAACATACGCATGGAGAGGCTGTAGTTACTGCTACTAAAGACATTCGTACTTTTTCTCCTTCCTGTTCCCGTGGAGATCGTACCCGTTATTTCCTGAAGGTACAGGATGGATGTGATTATTTCTGCTCTTACTGTACCATTCCGTTTGCACGAGGAAGAAGCCGTAATGGAAAGATAGAAGATTTGGTGGCACAAGCTCGTCAGGCAGCTGCTGAAGGAGGAAAAGAAATTGTGCTGACCGGAGTGAATATCGGTGATTTTGGAAAGTCAACGGGTGAAACCTTCTTTGATTTAGTAAAGGCTTTAGATGAAGTGGAAGGCATTGAGCGTTACCGTATTTCTTCTATTGAACCCAATCTTCTGACGGATGAAATCATTGAATATGTGGCTCAATCCCGTCGTTTTATGCCTCATTTCCATATTCCTTTGCAATCCGGGTGCGATGAGGTGCTGAAGTTGATGCGCCGGCGTTATGATACGGCTTTGTTTGCAGTCAAGATTGCAAAGATAAAATCTCTGATGCCCGATGCTTTTATTGGGGTAGATGTCATTGTGGGTACTCGCGGAGAGACTCCTGAATATTTTGAAAAAGCTTATGAGTTTATTAAGGGGTTGGATGTAACTCAGCTGCATGTGTTCAGTTACTCAGAACGTCCGGGAACTCAGGCTTTGAAAATTGATTATGTGGTTCCTGCTCAGGAAAAGCATGCCAGAAGCCAGTGTTTACTGGAGCTTTCAGATGAAAAGACGAAAGCTTTCTATGCCCGTCATATTGGTGCAGAAGCAGAAGTGCTGATGGAGAAATCTAAAGCAGGTACACCCATGCACGGTTTTACGAAAAACTACATTCGGGTGGAACTGGCGCACGATGAAAAACTGGATAACCATCTGGTAAAAGTGCGTTTGGGTGATTTTAATGAAGACGGAACGTCGCTTAAAGGAACTATTTTATGATAAAGACAGCTGTAGTCATTTTAAACTGGAATGGGGAAGCCATGCTTCGCCAGTTCTTGCCCTCAGTGATTGCTTGTTCGCGTTTGGAGGGAACGGAAATTTATGTAGCCGACAATGCTTCCACGGATGCTTCGTGTGAGGTGGTAGAAAAAGAATTTCCTTCTGTCCACCTGATACGCCTGGACAAGAATTATGGTTTTGCCGATGGCTACAACTATGCTTTGCAGAAAATAGACGCGGAATACGCTGTCCTGCTCAACAGTGATGTAGAGGTGACAGAAGGATGGCTTCAGCCAATGGTTGATTATTTGGATACTCATCCGGAGACTGTGGCCTGTCAGCCGAAAATCCGTGCGTATCGTCACCGGAACCTGTTTGAATATGCCGGAGCAAGTGGAGGCTTTATTGACCGTTATGGTTATCCTTTCTGTCGTGGACGTATTTTTGAAAACGTAGAGGAAGATAAAGGACAGTATGACGAGGTGATTCCTGTGTTCTGGGCTACGGGGGCAGCTTTGATGATTCGTCTGGACGTATATCGGAATGTGGGTGGCCTGGACGGACGTTTCTTTGCACACATGGAAGAAATAGACTTGTGCTGGCGTTTACGCAGTCGAGGCTATCAGCTTGTCTGCATTCCTTCGAGTACGGTATATCATGTGGGAGGAGCTACCTTGAAAAAGGAAAATCCCCGTAAAACGTTCCTGAATTTCCGAAACAATCTGCTGATGCTGTATAAGAACCTGCCGGAAGAGGAATTGAAGCCTGTGATGCGTGTCCGTACTTTCCTGGATTATTGTGCTGCTGTAGTCTGGGTTTTGAAAGGAGATTTTGCCAATGCTAAAGCCGTGTGGAATGCCCGTCGGGAGTTCTTCCGGATTCGCAGCCAGTTTACTGCCAACCGTCAGCAAAATCTGGCCCATACAGTATTGAAAACCATCCCTGAACGCTATTCTTTCAGTTTGGTGTGGCAGGCAAAAGTAAAGGGCCGAAAAACCTTTTCAGCCCTTTCACATTAAAGTTTCTTGAGTTCCTGATACAAACGTTGCACCGGAAGGCCCATGACATTGAAATAGGAGCCTTCCAGTCGGGAAACTCCCACAAAGCCAATCCATTCTTGTACTCCGTATGCTCCCGCTTTGTCCAGTGGCCGGAATTTCTCTACATAGAATTCAATTTCATCCTCTGTCAGTACGTCGAATGTGACTTGAGTAGTAGCCGAGAACGTACGTTGCAGGCCACGGGTCATCAGACATACTCCGGTAATTACCTGGTGCGTCTTGCCGGAAAGTTCCCGTAACATTTCTTTGGCTTCTTCCAGTGTACAGGGCTTTCCCAATACCTTTTCGTTGATGCACACCACCGTGTCGGCTGTAATGATTAACTCGTCTTCCGCCATGGAATTACGATAAGCTTCTGCTTTTTCACGTGAAATGTACATTGGAATTTCTTCCCCTTTCAACGTATCAGGATAGCTTTCATCTATATCCGGAAGTACCCTGACCGTATATTCTAAATTTAGTCCGCTCAGCAATTCCTTTCTTCTGGGAGAATTGGAGGCAAGTACGATTTTATAATGCTGTATGTTTTCTAATGGTTTCATCTTTTGCATACTTATTGGTTACCAGCCAAAGGCAGCCTGCCCGGCCATCCATTTTCCCTGTGCTTTTAAGACCTGTTCAATGACGTCGCGTCCGCAGCCATATCCTCCCTGTCGATGAGAAATGTACTTGCTGATGGCTTTGATTTCAGGTGCCGCATCTGCTGGACAACAGGGGAGTCCTACTAACTGCATGACCTCGTAATCGGGTATATCGTCTCCCATGTAAAGCACTTCTTCCGGTTTCAGGTTATATTTTTCTAACAGTTCCTTGTATTCACGGGTTTTTACAGCTGCACCTAAGTACACATCCTTTATACCCAGTCCTTCGTAACGTTTCCGAACGGCTTCCGTCTTTCCCCCTGTGATAATGGCCACATGCAGTCCGCATTTCACAGCCAGCTGCAGCGCATATCCGTCTTTGATATTGACAGAACGCATGGGCTCTCCGTCGGGATGCAAAAAGATTGTTTCGGCGCTCAGTACTCCGTCTACATCGAAAAACAGCGCTTTTATTTGAGTCAAATCGTAATTTATCATATCTGAAAAATTAAATGGTCAATGATTGGTTGTTTCATATAAATGGATGTGTTCGCTCAGTAACCGATAGATCTCTGCCAGCTTAGGTTCTTCTTCCAGCATATTCAGGTGGCGGTTAATCACATTTTCATCGTAACGTCTTGCCGGACCGGTTTGTGCTTCCACCGGAGATAATTCATGTACCTTTCGGGCGGTTTCATCTATCAGTGGCAGCATAGATTCGAAAGGAAGTTGGTGTGCCTGAAGCAAATGCTGGCAGATGGCGTACATGTGATTGCTGAAGTTACAGGCAAAGACGGCCGCTATGTGCAGGTATTTCCGCTGTTCCGAACTGGCTTCGTACACTTTTGGGCTAAGGCTTCCGGCTATTTCCTGAAGCAGGGACAAGTTCTGCGGCGAATTGGCTTCGAGGAAAAACGGCACTTCTTCAAAATTAACTTCCCGTTGTTTGCTGAAAGTCTGCATGGGGTAAGCCACTCCGTAATTTTTGAATTTTCCCTTCCATACTTCCATCGGCATACTTCCGGCTGTGTGCAGGTACAGAGCATCCGGATTACAGTGGGCAAGTTGTGAAATGACTGTTTCCAAAACGGCATCTTTCACCGATACGATGTACAAATCAGCGTGTTCGTCTACTTGTCCCAGGCAGGTGGTCCACGCACATCCTAATGTCTGTGCCAAAGCTTGTGCCGATTCCTGGGTCCGGCTGTAAATTTGTGACAAGTGGAATCCCTTTTGCTGCAGAACCTGAGCCAGATGAGTAGCTACATTGCCTGCACCTATACATACAATGGAAAAATCTTTTTTATTCATCATCCGCGTGAAGATAAGAAGTAAAGTAAAACTCCGATGACCAGCAAGGTGGCGGGCAGGAGGAAAGTCGACATCTGTCCCAGCAGAGAGATGACCAGTCCGATATTCTGAATCAGCCAGATACCTAATAAAATGAGTCCTACCGATTTGTCACTTTTGAACCACAGAAAAATAATGGCTGCATACAGCAACATCGTATCTTTTTGCATCACCCACGGCAGCCCGAGGTGACCGAATCCTACCCATTTGTCTATCAGGTAGAGCAGCCCTGTCAGAACAAGAAAAACGGCTGTAGCCCGATAGGTATCTTTGTGTTTGCCCGATGCTGCTGCCATTATTTCCCTCCGAATTTATTGATATGTACCTTTTCCCATTGCAGGTGTGAGTCATCAAAAGGCTTGCGTTCCATTCCCTTGTGTCCTATAGCGATGACGGACAGCACTTGCAACTGTAAAGGAAGGTCCAACAGTTCATGGATGTATTCGTTGGCCGGTGTGCCGTTGGCGGTAAATCTTTCTCTTACCTGTACCCAGCAGCTTCCCAGTCCCAAATCTTCTGCCTGAAGCTGAATCATGATTGACGCAATGGAAGCATCTTCAATCCACACATCGCTGGCGAGCGGGTCGGCAGTCACTACAATCGCCAGTGCGGCATCTTTTACGAATGCCGCTCCCGATTCCTTGCAGAAAGACAACTTTTCCAGTGTGTCCTTGTCGTCTACGACAATGAACTGCCAGCAATTGGAGCGTTTGGAAGACGGAGCCATCAGGGCCGCCTTCAGTAATGTGAGCACCTGATCCTGTGCCAGTTCCTCATCCGTAAACTTTCGCATGCTTCGCCGGTTTCTGATTAAATCACTGAAGTTTTCCATAAAAATTTCGTTTGTTTGGACAAATATAAGGCTTCCCCGTTAAATCCTCAATAAAAAAATGTAAATTTGCATCACATGAACATCCGTTTAGCTACATATTATCACGCTAAGGATGTACCCGCCCTTCCGGGTTCAAACATCTTTCATTCTACAGAACTGTTTCATGTGCTGGAACAGACAAGGGGAGTTCGTCCGCTTTTGCTGGTAGCCTACGAGGGGAAATCTCCTGTCGGAAAGCTGTTATGCATTACTCGCTGTTCCACCAATCTGCTACGTTTTGCCGAAAAAAGTTATGTGTACGGAACCGGTGAATATTTTCCTTCTTCCTATCCGAAAGAACATATTTTTCAGGAGTTGCTTTCCTACTTTACGCAGCAGTTTGCAGAGAAATCTTTTCTTTTAGAATTTCGTAATCTGGAAGAACCTTTGTTTGGTTACCGTTATTTCCGGCAAAACGGATATTTCCCGATACGCTGGCTTCGGGTGCGCAACTCTTTACACCATGATTCGTTGGACAAATGGATGAGTACCTCCCGCAAGCGGCAAATTCATCAGGGATTGAAGAATGGAGCCGTAATTGATGTGGCACGTACAGATACAGATGTGCAGGCTTTTTTCAGTATGCTCAAGCATTATTATTCGCCCAAGATTCATCGTTACCTGCCCGACATCGGTTTCTTCACTACTTTGCTGACGCATTCATCCCATTGCGGACGAATTTTTATCATTCGTTATAAAAACAAGATTATCGGAGGTTCGGTCTGTCTGTTTTCCGGGGAAGATGCCTATTTGCTTTTTTCCGGTGGAATGAGAAAAACGTATCCGCTGCAGTTTCCGGGAGTGCTTGCCGTATGGGGAGCCATGCAGTATGCCCGTGAGCACGGATATGCTCATTTTGAGTTTATTGAGGCTGGACTACCTTTTAAGAAATATGGTTTCCGTGACTTTATTCTGCGTTTCGGCGGAAAGCAGATGAGCAGTCGCCGCTGGTTTCATGTGCGCTGGAACTGGCTGAATCGTCTGCTGACAAAAATCTATGTATAGCCCCCTTTCCATACTTCTGTCAATGGATTAAACTCTTTTTAAACAACGGGATTTCTTTGAAAAAATCGTCAAAAAGTTTCTTTTTTCAGCACAATTTTCTTTTCTTTGTCTGTGTGTATATTAAACACGTACTTTAATTTAATACCCATAAAAAACAATTCTATTATGAAAATCTCTCACATTGAACATTTGGGCATTGCGGTCAACAGTATCGAAGAAGCCCTTCCTTATTATGAAAACGTCCTCGGATTGAAATGCTATAACGTAGAAACCGTAGAAGACCAGAAGGTAAAGACTGCGTTTTTGAAATGTGGTGACACAAAAATTGAATTATTGGAACCAACCGGTCCTGACAGCACGATTGCCAAGTTTATTGAAAACCGCGGCATGGGCGTACATCATGTGGCATTTGCAGTAGAAGACGGAGTGGCCAATGCGCTGGCACAGGCAGAAGGAGCAGGCATTCGTTTGATTGACAAGGCGCCGCGTAAAGGAGCAGAAGGCCTTCACATTGCATTCCTCCACCCGAAATCTACCATGGGCATATTGACGGAACTTTGTGAAAAATAACCACCGGGAAAAGACCCTTATTTAATTATCAAATATAAATACTAATACCATGAGTAACCAACTTGAAAAAGTAAAAGAATTAATAGAGCTTCGCGCACAGGCCCGTCTGGGTGGAGGTGCGAAAGCCATCGAAAAACAACACGATAAAGGTAAGTACACAGCCCGCGAACGTATTTCCATGCTCCTTGACGAAGGCAGCTTTGAAGAAATGGACATGTTCGTACAGCATCGTTGCACAAACTTCGGAATGGACAAGAAGCATTATTTGGGAGACGGCGTCGTAACCGGATACGGAACAATCGAAGGCCGTCTGGTTTATGTTTTTGCCCAGGATTTCACGGTATCTGCCGGTTCCTTGTCTGAAACTATGTCACTGAAAATCTGTAAGGTGATGGATATGGCCATGAAGATGGGAGCTCCCTGTATTGGATTGAATGACTCTGGTGGTGCACGTATTCAGGAAGGTATCAACGCTTTGGCTGGCTATGCAGAGATTTTCCAGCGTAACATTCTGGCTTCGGGAGTTATTCCGCAGATTTCCGGTATTTTCGGTCCTTGTGCAGGAGGTGCAGTGTATTCTCCGGCTTTGACAGACTTCACCTTGATGATGGAAGGTACTTCTTACATGTTCCTTACCGGCCCGAAGGTAGTAAAGACTGTGACAGGCGAAGACGTATCACAGGAAGACCTGGGAGGTGCCAGTGTACATTCCACTCGTTCCGGTGTGACTCATTTCACAGCTTCTACTGAAGAAGAAGGTTTGGCATTGATTCGTAAATTGTTGAGCTATATTCCACAGAACAACCTGGAAGAACCGCCTTATGTAGATTGTACCGACCCGATAGACCGTCTGGAAGATTCTTTGAATGAAATTGTGCCCGACAGCCCGAACAAGGCTTATGATATGTATGAAGTTATCGGTGCCATTGTTGATAACGGTGAATTCCTTGAAATCCAGCGTGATTTTGCCAAGAATATCATTATCGGTTTCGCACGTTTCAACGGACAGTCAGTGGGTATCGTAGCCAATCAGCCGAAGTTCCTGGCCGGTGTGCTCGATTGTAATGCTTCACGTAAAGCTGCCCGTTTCGTTCGTTTCTGCGATGCCTTCAACATTCCAATCGTATCATTGGTAGACGTTCCGGGATTCTTGCCGGGAACCGGACAGGAATACAATGCGGTTATTCTGCACGGTGCGAAGCTGCTGTATGCTTACGGCGAAGCTACGGTACCTAAAGTGACCGTTACGCTCCGTAAGTCGTATGGAGGTTCCCACATCGTGATGAGCTGTAAGCAGTTGCGCGGTGATATGAACTATGCATGGCCTACTGCAGAGATAGCTGTGATGGGAGGAGCCGGTGCCGTAGAAGTACTGTATGCAAAGGAGGCAAAAGAAGCACCCGATCCGAAAGCCTTTATGGCCGAAAAGGAAGCTGAATACACCAAGCTGTTTGCCAACCCGTATAATGCAGCTAAATATGGTTATATTGATGATGTGATTGAGCCGCGTAACACGCGCTTCCGCATTATTCGTGCCCTGCAGCAGTTGCAGACCAAGAAGCTGACCAATCCGGCCAAGAAACACGGTAATATTCCTTTGTAACATTCACCTTTTTAATGCGTTTAGTTATGAACAAATACATAGCCGGAATATTCTTCGCATCTGCTATGGTCGGTGCGCTCAGTTCGTGCACCGCACCGGATACGGGCAGTAAAATCGTCATCAACGAAGTCTTGGTGGATAATCAAGACAACTTTCAGGACGATTATGGCGTGCATAGCGGATGGGTGGAAATATTCAACACATCTTATAATAGTGTCAACCTGGCAGGATGTTACCTGAAAGTGAGCAGTGAGCCGGGCGACACCCTGTCTTATTTCATTCCCAAAGGAGATGTACTGACTGCCATCAGCCCTCGCCAGCACGCTCTCTTCTGGGCAGACGGAGCGCCACGACGGGGCACGTTCCATACCAATTTCGTATTAAGCAAGACCCGTGACAACTGGGTAGGATTGTACGATTCGGGGCGGAAACTGTTGGATGAAGTGGTTGTGCCTGCCGGTGTACTGAAGACGGACCAGTCGTATGCGCGGGTAAGCGACGGGGCAGACCAATGGGAAGTAAAGGATGACAGCGAGACCAAATACGTGACTCCAAGCACAAACAACCAGACGCTGGAAGGAAACCCGAAGATGGACAAGTTCGAACAACACGACTCGGCGGGGCTGGGCATGACCATTACTGCCATGACCGTGGTTTTCATCGGGCTTATTCTATTGTACATCAGCTTCCGCATCATCGGCAAGGTTGCCGTCAAGCTGCGTAAACGCAACGCCATGAAGGCTCAGAATGTCACCGACAAGCAGGAAGCGAAGGAACGCGGACTGGGAGAAGCTCCGGGCGAAGTCATTGCCGCCATTTCCATGGCCTTGCATGAAGCACGGGGAGCCGACCACGATGTGGAAGAAACCATCCTGACCATCAGCCGGGTGAAACGGAGCTACTCACCGTGGAGTTCCAAGATTTATACCTTGCGTGAAACGCCTCATAAGAAATAACCTCTAAAGTATAACGAAAACCATGAAAGAATACAGATATAAAATCAACGGAAATCTCTACAAGGTGACCGTGGGAGATATAGAAGACAATAACGTGCATGTAGAAGTAAACGGAACGGCCTATACCGTGGAAATGGAAAAGAAGACCGGGCCGAAAATCAAACCGGTACTCCGTACGGCAGCTACCACACCGGCAGCTCCTCCTCCCGCCGTGAGCCGTCCGGCTGTAGCAGGAAGCAAGTCAGGCATCAAGTCGCCGCTTCCGGGCGTGATTCTGGAAATCAAGGTGAAGGAAGGAGATGCCGTGAAACGCGGACAGACATTGCTCGTACTGGAAGCCATGAAGATGGAAAACGACATCAAGGCCGACCGTGACGGTAAGGTAACTGCCATCAAGGTGAGCAAGGGAGAATCAATACTCGAAGGTACAGACCTTATAATCATTGAATAGTTATGGGAGAATTTATCAATTTCTTACAAAGCAACCTGGCGGATTTCTGGACTTATACCGGCTTCTACAATGCGACTTACCAGCATTTCATCATGATAGCCGTCGGTATATTCTTCATTTATCTTGCCGTGGCGAAGGAATTCGAGCCGATGCTGCTGATTCCAATCGGATTCGGTATGCTGGTGGGCAACATTCCTTTCAATATGGAGGCCGGCCTGCAAGTCGGTATCTACGAACAGGGTTCGGTTCTCAACATCTTATATCAAGGAGTGACATCGGGATGGTATCCGCCACTCATCTTCCTCGGCATTGGAGCCATGACCGACTTCTCGGCATTGATTTCCAATCCGAAGCTGATGCTTATCGGTGCGGCAGCCCAATTCGGTATCTTTGGTGCCTATATGATTGCACTTGAATGGGGATTCGACCCCATGCAGGCAGCTGCCATCGGCATCATCGGAGGTGCAGACGGTCCGACCGCCATCTTCCTTTCATCGAAGCTGGCACCCAACCTGATGGGAGCCATCGCCGTGTCCGCCTATTCGTATATGGCATTGGTGCCGGTTATCCAGCCGCCTATCATGCGTTTGCTGACCACCAAGAAAGAACGTCTCATCCGCATGAAAGCCCCACGCGCCGTATCTCATACCGAAAAAGTATTGTTCCCCATTATGGGTCTGTTGCTCACCTGCTTCCTGGTTCCTTCGGGTCTTCCGCTGTTGGGTATGCTGTTCTTCGGTAACCTGTTAAAGGAAAGCGGTGTGACCCGCCGTTTGGCAGAGACAGCCCGCGGTCCGCTGATTGACACCATCACCATTCTGTTGGGGTTGACCGTAGGCGCTTCCACCCAGGCTTCAGAATTCATCACATGGGATTCACTGAAGATTTTCGGCCTGGGTGCCTTGTCATTCGTGATAGCAACCGCGTCGGGAGTGCTCTTCGTGAAGATATTCAATCTCGTATTGAAGAAAGAAAACAAAATCAACCCGCTTATCGGTAATGCAGGTGTATCTGCCGTGCCCGACTCTGCCCGTATCTCGCAAATTGTCGGTGCGGAATATGATCCGACCAACTACTTGCTGATGCATGCCATGGGGCCGAACGTAGCCGGTGTAATCGGTTCGGCAGTGGCCGCCGGTATCTTGTTGGGATTCCTGATTTAAAAATTGTGTTTATAAGATAGAAGGAGGGATGCATCGGGTGATGTATCCCTCTTTTTTATGCTTAATGGAGTAGGCGTAAAAACGCAAGTGCGTTTGCTTTTAAACGTAAGTACGTTTTACTTGAAACGCAAGTGCGTTTGACTTTAAACGTAAGTGCATTTGGGATTGAACGCAAAGGCGTTTTGGCTTGAAGTGCAAATACGTGCTGAAGTGTACTGAGATTTCTCTTTTTCTTCATTTGATTTTACCTTGTTTTATAAGTAAGCTTTGGTGTCTCATTGGTATAGAATGACTACTCTTTTTTAGGTATCTTTCAGGTGTTAGATGAGGTGAATCAGCAGGCTGAATTATTCCTGATTTTTATATATGATAGTAAATCAGTGGCTTATGCGATGTGCCTCTTGACTATAAAGAAACTTCCTTCTACCTATAATTGGGTATTTTTTTGTTCGTTAAATTCGTAATTTTTAGGTATTGATAGCCTTTTTTGTGTAGTCTACCTTTGCGGTGTTCAAAAATCGCAGAGAAATGAAAAAAAAAGTTAGTTTATTTTTAACCGCTCTTTGCTGTGCCGTAGGAGCTGTTTCGGCCAGTGAAGTTGATTCGGTGCAGGTGGCTGAAGTGCATGGAAATGTAGCAGCACGTAAACAGCGTACGGACAATGATGAATATACCCGTTTCCGTGTGGGAGGCTATGGAGAAGCTGTGGCCAGTTTCAAGGATTATGGCATCAACCGTTATTACGGGAATCCGGATGGGAATACGCGTGACCATCGGAATACGATTTCCATTCCACGCTTTGTGCTGGCACTGGATTATAAGTTTACTCCGAAATGGATTCTGAGTGCGGAAGTGGAATTTGAGGCAGGCGGAACAGGTACGGCCATGGAACTGGAGAATTCGGAAAACGGGGAATATGAAACGGAAATGGAAAAAGGCGGGGAGGTTGCCTTGGAACAGTTCCATATCACCCGGCTCATTCATCCGGCCTTCAATGTACGGGCAGGACATCTTATCGTGCCGGTGGGGCTGACCAATGCCCATCACGAGCCGGTCAATTTCTTTGGTACGGTACGTCCGGAGGGAGAAACCACGATTCTGCCTTCTACGTGGCATGAAACGGGTATCGAACTGTTCGGTACGTTGGGAAAAGGATATGCCACTTTCGATTATCAGGTGCTGGTGGTGGCTGGACTGAATGCCAACGGATTCGACCGGAATACTTGGGTAGCCAGCGGTAAGCAGGGTTTGTTTGAGGAAGATAATTTCAACTCTCCGGGTTATGTGCTTCGTGTAGATTACCGTGGAGTGCCGGGGCTGCGTGTGGGAGGTTCTTTTTATTATTGTGCCAATACGGCAGGTAATTCCGACAAACCCAATTTCTATGAGGGACAGAAAGCACCGTTACGGATTTATTCGGGCGACTTGCAGTACAAGAATGACTATGTGACCGCACGGGCCAATGTGGTCTATGGTAACCTGAGCAACTCAAAGTTTATTAGTAGCAAGAATGTACGTTTGTCGAACAATGCTTCTTACAGCCGCGTGGTTCCGGTAGCTAAAAATGCGGTTAGCTATGCCGGAGAGGTGGGTGTGAACCTGCGTTCCATTTTCAATCACAATCCCAAAGTTCCTGTGATTTATCCGTTTGCCCGCTATGAATACTATAATCCGCAAGAAAAAGGAGAAGCCGGGCAGACCATGGACTTGCGTAACAAGGTCAGTATGTGGGTGGCCGGATTGAATTGGTTTGCTTTGCCTAATCTGGTAGTGAAGGCAGACTATACTACCCGTCAGATTGGTACAGGAAAAATGTTCGGTACCGGACCATATACCAGTGAAAATGAGTTTTCCATTGGCTTGGCCTACATCGGCTGGTTTTTCAAGAAATGAATCATTAATTCCTAAAACTATTATGTATATGAAAAAGAATTTCTTTTATGCGGCAGCCTTGGCAATGGGGCTGACCTTTTCGATGACAGCGTGCAGTAATGAGGACACACCGACAGAACCGACCGATGCGGCCAACATTGACTATACGTCGGAAAACGCGACGAGCTGGAACAACTACATGAAGGCAGTGGTTACTTTGCTTCGTAAAGATGCTTCCGACTTGTACGGGTACTGGGCTACCAGTTATAAGGGAGGTGAAAGTTATGCCGTGACCTTTAGAAATCATGGGGCACCATTTAACAGTGCAGGTTCTTGCGTGCAGCAAGTGATAGACGGTTGTGTAGATATTGCCAATGAGGTGGGAGAAACAAAAATCGGCGACCCGTATTCCAAATACCAGGCAGGGAAGGTGACAGAAGCCCTTTATGCGGTAGAATCCTGGTATAGCTGGCATTCGCGCGAAGACTATTCCAATAACATCGTATCCATCTGTAATGCTTTCTGTGGCGTACGCAGTGAGGCTTTGATTAGTGGAGCCGCTATCGATAAAACTCAGGTGGCCGCGCAATCCTTGTACACGGTATTGGTGAGCAACGGGCAGCAGGAACTGGCAGATAATACTTTGACGGCCATCAAGAATGCTTACGATAAGATTTTAGCCATCCCGCAACCATTCCGTAACCATATCAACAGCGAACAGAGTCTGGCGGCTCAGGAAGCCTGCAGTGAACTGAGTGTCTTGTTAAAAGATAAGGTGAAACCAGCTTGTGATGCATTGTCGGAAGCAGTGCTGAGTCCGGTGGTAAAGAACTACGTGGATGTAGTGGTATTACCCACTTATTCAGACTTGAAAGACAGAGTGGCTACTTTATATGACAAGGTGAATGCACTGGCAGCCAACCCAACCAATCAGGCTTTCAAGGATGCTTGTGATGCGTGGATTAGTGCCCGTGAACCGTGGGAAAAGAGTGAAGCTTTCTTGTTTGGTCCGGTAGCCGATCAGGGACTTGACCCGAACATGGACAGCTGGCCGCTTGACCAGGCTGCCATCGTGAATATCCTGAATTCAGGAGATTACAGCCAGATGGAATGGAGTGGCGACTACTCTGAAGACAGTGAAGCCATTTCTGCCGCACAGAATGTACGTGGTTTCCATACCTTGGAATTTCTGTTGTTCAAAGACGGACAAGCACGTACGGTAGATTAAGCATGAAGATAAATTTTTGATGAATGACAGGCAGGGGAGTAAAGAAGGGGAAGCCCTCCTTTACTTCCTCTGTATGTTTCCGAAAAAGAGAAGAATAAATGAGAATAGTAAAACTTTTGTTATACGGACTTTTCCCCTGTTTTCTATGGAGCTGTGAGAAAGAAGGAACTGACCAACAGTACGTGGAGGTGCCGGAAGGCTTTGCACTGTCAGCCGGTACAGCTACCAATTTTCTGACTTCTTCAAAAGCCTATGATTTTGAAACTTCATGGGTATCAGGTATTTACAGCAGCCGTTTCAACGACGGAGATGGATTGTATGACGATGTGCGTACCAGTAGTAACCAGGATGGTGGATTAGGTCCCGTGTATGCCGGTTATTCCTGTGGAAGTTGTCACCGGAATGCCGGACGTACCAAGCCTACCTTGTGGAGCGAAGGCGGTTCGGGAAATTACGGTTTTTCTTCCATGTTGGTATATATCACCCGAAAGAATGGAGCGTTCTTCCAGAACTATGGGCGTGTGCTTCATGACCAGGCTATTTATGGGGTGAAGCCGGAGGGGAAATTGTCTGTGAAGTATGACTATCAGACATTCGAATTTCCCGATGGAGAAACTTATGAGCTTTGCAAGCCGACCTATACCATTACGGAGTGGTATGCCGACAGTATCCGTCCGGAAGATTTGTTCTGTTCTGTCCGTATACCGTTACGTCATGTGGGAATGGGGCAGATGATGGCGCTCGACCAGAAAGAAATCGAAGCATTGGCTGCCAAAAGTAATTACCCCGAATACGGCATTAGCGGACGGTGTAATTATATCAGTGAGCGTGGAGTAACTCGTTTGGGACTTTCGGGCAACAAGGCACAGCATGCCGATTTGACGGTGGAATTAGGATTCTCCAGTGACATGGGGGTGACCAACAGCCGTTATCCTGAGGAGATATGTGAGGGACAGATACAGATGGATCAGGGCAGTATGATGGGACTTTCGTACGACCAGTTGGACGTGTCGACCGAGGACATGGAGGATGTGGATTTGTATATGCACTGTCTGGGTGTGCCGGCCCGCCGGAATGTGAATGATCCGCAGGTACAGAAAGGAGAACAGAAATTCTATGAGGCGAAATGCCATCTTTGCCATGTGACTACGCTGCACACAAAAGTAAGAGGAGCTACACTGCTGAACGGTACGGAATTGCCGTGGTTGGGCAATCAGACCATCCATCCGTATTCAGACTTTCTACTGCATGATATGGGGTCGGAAATTATGGGTGTGGGGTTGAACGACAATTACGTAAGTGGTCTGGCCCGGGGCAATGAATGGCGTACCACTCCATTATGGGGCATCGGCTTGCAGGAAGTGGTGAACGGACATACCTATTTCCTGCACGACGGACGCGCACGTAACCTTGTAGAGGCTATCATGTGGCATGGAGGAGAGGCGGAAGCTTCGAAAAACTTGTTTAAGCGCATGAGTAAGGAAGACCGTGATGCCTTGATTGCGTTTTTAAATTCACTTTAATCATTAAGTATAGAAACTGATAACTTATGAAAAAAATACTGACTGCCTTGTGTCTGTCTGCGCTAATTCCATTGACAGCACTGGCACAACATGAAGAAGAGACGGAAAATGGTATCGTGTCGCTGGCTGGAAGAGAGGGATTTACCATCGCTTCCAAGAAAGGAGATTTTGTGTTCAAGCCTTATCTGTTAGTGCAGACAAGTGCCAACTTCAACTGGTATGACGATGAAGGGCTGGACAAGGCCTATAATCAGGACAATGTGGCTAATTCCGGTTTTGCCATTCCTTATGCCGTGTTGGGCTTTACAGGAAAAGCGTTTGGAAAAGTGTCGTTCAACTTATCACTGAATGCGGCGGCTACGGGCGCAGCCTTGTTGCAACAGGCTTGGTTCGATGTGGAACTGAAAAAACAGTTTTCTATCCGCGTGGGTAAGTTTAAGACTCCTTTTTCGCATGCTTACCTGACTACGTTAGGAGAAACCTTGATGCCCTCCTTACCGCTGTCGCTGACCGCTCCGGTGATTCTGCCCTATTCGTTGAATGCCGTGACTCCCAATATCGGAACGGGATTCGACTTGGGAGTGGAAGTACACGGTCTGCTGGCAGACAAGTTTGGTTATGAAGTAGGACTTTTTAACGGTACAGGTATTTCGGTGAATACGGCAGGAAAGACCTTTAGTGATGATTGGCATATTCCTTCCTTGCTTTATGCCGGACGTTTTACCTACATGCCCAAAGGAGTGATGCCCTCTACACAGGGAAATCCTAACCGGCTGAACGAAGACAAGTTGATGTTGGGAGTATCCACTTCATTGAATGTGGAGAGTGAGAACGAAAGTACGAACGATTACCGTGCCGGACTGGAGTTTGCCATGTTGAAAAGAAAACTCTATCTGGGAGCGGAAATGTATTACATGCACGTGGGCTTTACCAAACGTCAGAAGATTGACCAGGGGTATCACTATCTGGGCGGATACGTGCAGGGAGGCTATTTCGTGACTTCCCGCTTGCAAGCTACGGCACGTTATGATTTCTTCAACCGCAACGGAATGGATACAAACGGGTTCATGAATATGCCGGCCGTGGGAGTAAACTATTTCTTTAAAGGCTGCAACCTGAAACTGCAAGCTATGTATCAGTTTGTAGGACGCTGGGGGCACGATACACAACTTGACCGCGACAATGACGACTTGGGGATAGCGACCCATAATGCCACGGTGATGCTTCAGTACACGTTCTAAAGAGGAGGGTATGATGAAAAGAAAGGTGTATGGATGGATACTCTTGGGGCTGGGAATCCTATGGCTGGTTTCCTGCGATGAAGGACGTATCTATGAAGCGGTGCCAGCTACGGCAGAAGGCGGACGTACGGTGAAGTTCACCGGAAAGGTAACGGGTATGGATACCTGGCCTTCCGGATATACGGTAGCCGTAGCCGGTTTTGATGCGAAAAGTGAATATGCACTGACTTCTGCCAATGTGATGCCTTCGCAGGCAGGAGAAGATGGTACGGTGCAGGTGGTGATGTCGGGAGTGACCGATGAAGTCACTCAAATCGAATTGTGCGTGATTAACCGCATTCGGGAGCGGGTAGTGACCTTTGCCAGGGTCGATTGCTCGGAAACGGCAGAAGACACGATTCGTATGGACGTGGGTGAACAGCAAGTCGGCATGTTCCAGGCTGTACAGCAGCAGGTGTTTGACTCCCGCTGTGCCAGTTGCCATGGAGGAAGTACTTCAGCGGCAGGACACTTGTTTCTGACTGCAGGGAAAAGCTATGGACAGCTGGTAAATGTTCCGTCTGTAGTGAATCCAGACGTTATGAGGGTGAAATCGGCAGATGCGGAAAACAGTTTTTTGTATCAAGTACTGCATGAAAACGGTCACGTGCACCATGACCATCAGGACATTCTTTCGGCTGAGCCGGTATTATTGAACTTGATAGATGATTGGATAAATGGAGGTGCCAAACCTTGAATATTAAAATAGTATGAATATGAGCCACAAACAACTACGAAACCACAAGTCACAAGAAAATACATTAGTAGAAATTTCATGTTTTGAACCGGCTGAAGGAGTCGCTGAATACCATGTGATGATTCATGTTACTCGGCCTTCTTTGACGTATCAGGAGCAATTGGATACCTTGCTCGATACCTATTATCAACTGTTGGAGAATGAGTTGAAGGGAGCTGTTGCCGTGTTCAAACGTTATTTTTTAAGCGATGCTGCCAATCAGGCCGACTGGCTGGCGGTACAGGTGCCGGAAAGCTCGGTCTGTGCCTGTTCGATTGTGGAACAGCCCCCGCTGAACGGAACAAAAATAGCTTTATGGGTATATCTGCAATCCGGTGTGCAATGTCGTGCGCTGGAAAGCGGATTGTTCGAAGTGTCACACGGGGCTTACCGCCATCTGTGGGGCGGTTCGGCTTGTAATCGGGCGGCCAATTCGGAATACCAGACCCGCTTGCTGCTGAATGATTATATCCTGCAACTGATTGCACAGGGAGGGCATCTGGCCGAGAACTGCATTCGTACCTGGTTTTTTGTACAGAATGTAGATGTGAATTATGCCGGAGTGGTAAAAGCCCGTAACGAAGTGTTTGTGACGCAGGGCCTGACACCACAAACACATTATATAGCCAGTACCGGTATCGGCGGGCGTCATGCCGATACGCAGGTGCTGGTACAGATGGATACGTATGCCGTATTGGGTATCCGCCAGGAACAGATTCATTATTTATATGCACCGACTCATCTGAATCCTACGTATGAGTATGGAGTAAGTTTTGAGCGTGGTACGTATGTGGATTATGGCGACCGACGTCAGGTTTTCATATCCGGTACGGCCAGTATCAATCACAGGGGTGAAGTGGTGCATACGGGTGATATCCGGAAACAGACCGAACGCATGTGGGAAAACGTGGAGACCTTGTTGAAGGAAGCAGAAATGTCGTTTGATGACATCGGACAGATGTTGGTTTACCTGCGCGATGCGGCAGATTATGCCGTGGTGCGGGAGATGTTCGACCAGCGTTTCCCGGAAATGCCAAAAGTGATTCTATTGGCTCCTGTCTGTCGTCCGGGTTGGCTGATAGAGATGGAGTGCATGGGCACAAAAATGATGAAGCATACACAGTATCCTGATTTTTAGTTTGTATGAAAGAACGTCTGTGGAAAAACGTCTGGGTAGTTCTTTATGTAGTGCTGATGGGAGTATTGGCCATAGCTACTTTTTTAGAGCATGCATACGGAACAACTTTTGTCCAGACACATATATATCATGCTTGTTGGTTTTGTGGCTTGTGGGGTGCGCTGGCTTTCGGGCTTGTGCGGGCATGTGGCAAATGCCGGCTGTGGAAGCGCCTCCCGGTCTTGTGGTGGCATGGCTCTCTTTTAGTGATACTGGGAGGGGCCATGCTTACCTACCTGACAGGTGAAAAAGGGTATGTGCATCTGGTGCAAGGGCAAGAAGTGAAGAGTTTTATCCGGACTTCCGACCAGCAAACGAGGTTGTTGCCTTTCAGTCTTTCTCTGGACAGCTTCAGGGTGGCTTATTATCCGGGAACGGAAGCACCTTCTGATTACAAGAGTTACGTGAGTTATAAAGTGAATGGAAAATGGAAAGAAGAGGTAATTTCGATGAATCACATTCTTTCTGTAGAAGGTTATCGTTTTTGTCAGTCATCATACGACCCGGATTTATCCGGAAGCTGGTTGAGTGTGAACCATGACCCTTGGGGAATTGCTGTGACCTATGCTGGTTATCTGTGTCTGGCTTTCTCTTCCTTGTGGTTGTTAGGTAGCCGGAGGGAGACTTTTTTCCGCTTGTTACGTCATCCGCTATGGAGAAAAACGGGACTGGTATGGCTGGGAGTATGTGCTTTCCAGTTGACGGCTCAAGCTCGTCCGGTCAGTGTCCTGGCCCGTCAGGATGCGGAAAAACTGAAAATGCGGCAAGTGATATACCACGACCGTGTGGCACCCTTTCATACACTGGCCCGTGACTTTGTTATCAAGTTGAGCGGAAAACCTTCTTATCATGGTTTGACACCGGAACAGGTGGTGGCCAGTTGGTTACTTTATCCCGAAGAATGGCAGCACGAACCGATGTTTCGAGTGAAAAGTGAACGGTTGAGGCAGGAATTGGGATTGAAATCGGAGTATGCCGCACTGGTAGACTTGTTCGATGGAAAGACCTATCGATTGGAGAGGTTGTTGCAGAGACTACAGGACGAAGTGCGAAATACGCATGAGAAAGGCTGGTTGGAGAACCGTCAGGCAAAAAAGTTGGAAAAAGAAGTGCTGGAACTGGATGAGAAGGTCGGTATGGTACTGATGCTTCAGAAAGGTACTTTTATCCGTCCTTTGCCGGAGGATGGAAGTGTCACTCCGTTATCTCCGTTAAGAATACGTGCAGAGATTTTCTATCATGCGGTACCGTTCACTAAAATTTTGTTTATGGCTAATCTTTCTTTAGGTTTGCTAGCTTTGGGCTGGTGGATCTATTCCTATGTGATGCAAGAAGGCGATAAGGCAAGAAACTGGAGGAGTAGGTGGCGATGGATATGGGTGTGGGCTGTATGGATGGCCTGTCTGTTTCATTGGACTTCTTATTTGCTTCGTTGGTATATTGGAGGACGGATTCCTTTGGGAAACGGACACGAAACGATGCTTTTTTTAGCGGGATTTCTGTTATTGTGTACTTGTATATGGCAGCGGCGCTTCTCGTTTTTGCTTCCAGCCGGTTTATTGCTTTCCGGTTTTACCTTGCTGGTAGCTTATCTGAGCGAGATGAATCCGCAGATAACCCCGTTGATGCCGGTATTGCTGTCACCCTGGCTGAGTCTGCATGTTTCATTGATTATGGTGTCGTATGCCTTATTTGCTTTGATGTGTCTGTGTAGTATCCTGGCATTGAGTATTCGGCGGCATACATGGCAGCGGCAACGGCTGACTTTATTTTGTCGGGTCTTGCTTTACCCGGCAGTGTTATGCTTGGGAATCGGAATTTTTATCGGTGCGGTATGGGCCAACGTGTCCTGGGGTAGCTATTGGGCCTGGGATCCGAAAGAAGTTTGGGCTCTGATTGCTTTCATGCTTTATGGAATGGCTTTTCATGTGCAAAGTATCCCTCGTTTCAGAAATCCGTACTTCTTTCATTGGTTTTTAATCGTCTCGTTCTCTGCCATACTGATGACCTATTTCGGCGTAAACTATGTACTCGGAGGAATGCACAGTTATGCCGGATAAGTGATAGCTTTTTATCCTTTTGGGCGAATGATTTGTTTATTGATAGTTTTTCATTACCTTTGGATAGTGAATTTAAAAATGGACGAAGTATGAAATCTTTGAATTATGCATTAGTCAGTTCGCTCTGTGCATTAGTTATCGGTATATTATTAGTGATAAGACCGGATGTCGCAGTGAATTATTTAATAATTACCATCGGAGCTTTGTTTTTGGCTCCTGGATTGGTGGGCGTCTTGAGCTATTTTTCTATGTGGAAGACCAAAAATCTGGATAAAAATCATTGGTATATTCCTTTGGTAGCGATAGGAAGTATATTTTTTGGAATATGGTTAATCTTGAAACCTTCTTTTTTTGTTGAAATATTGATGTATGTTTTGGGGGTACTGTTGGTTTTAGGCGGTATCAGTCAGCTGGCTAACCTGATTGCTGCACGTTCATTCATGCCGGTTCCATTTGGGGTATATATAGTGCCCGTATTGATTTTGGCAGCGGGAATCACAGTCCTGTTCAATCCGTTTGCCACGGCTGAGATACCCTTTATTGTGTTGGGAATTTCTTCCATTGTATATGCATTGATGGATATGGTCCGTTTGTTGCGTTTCCGCAAAAAGAACAAGAACATACAAGATGTGACACCTATAGAAGAAATTAAGGAATGAAGCGATTTGACAGACTTGATTTATTGCCGGAAGGCCAGGATATGGTGGCGGGTATAGACATGACGGGTGGTTTTTACCGCTTGTTCCAGACTTCGGCGCCTTTTCCGGGGTGTGCTTTTCTGCTCTGTCTGAGAGGCAGTTGCCGGGTGAAAATCCATTTGACGTGTTATGACTTGAAAGAAGGGTCTTTGGCCATTATATTCCCGGGAGTATTTTTTCAGATTCAGGAGCAGAGTAAGGACTGCCGGTTTATTTTTGTCGGTTTTTCCAAAAAGCTGATAGAAGGAGCCAAGTTGTTTTCTTATACCGTGGAGTACACTCCTTATATCTTTGAGCGGCCGGTAATTGAGATGAAGAAAGACGTATATGAACTGTTTCGGGACAGTATCCGTCTCTTGATTCGCCGGCAGAAGATAAAAGAAGAAATGAGCGGAATGCAAATCAGTTTGATTTATACGCAGCTGCTTCTTTCTTTAGGCAGTGTATACAAGAAAAGAGGAGAGGAAGAAGATTCACCAAGATACAATCGAAATCAGGAAATTGTAAAGGAACTGGTTCGTATTATTGTGCAATATTATAAAACGGAACGCAATGTGTCTTTCTATGCTGAGAAACTGCATCTTTCGCCCCAGCATCTGAGTACAACGGTAAAGAAAGTTACCGGAAAGACCTTGACCGACATTCTTTCTTCGTTCATCATACGCGATGCGCAGGCTAAGCTCCGTTCTACGGATATGACGGTGCAGGAAATAGCCTATTCGTTGAATTTTTCGGATATTTCCTTCTTCGGGAAATACTTCAAACGTTATACGGGCATGTCGCCCAAGCAGTATCGGAACATGTAAAAACAATAAGGGCAGGTGTATTCGTTTACGCCTGCCCTTATTGTTTCTGAGGACTATCTTTTATCCAAACATTGGAGTGATATATTGTGTCAGCAAGTATCCTCCGCCTACCAGCCAGATGTAAAGCAATCCTGCCAGCAAGAACGGTTTGGCACCAGCTTGTTTGAATTTCTCCAGACTGGTATCTGTGCCCAGTGCTGTCATGGCCATTGTCAGCATAAAGGTATCAATGTACTCAATGGCACCATTCAACGGAATATCTTTTACAGTTTCGGCACCTGTGAGGTATTGCAGCAAGGAGTTCAGACAGATGATACCGATGAATCCGAATGCAAACCAGGGAATAGTGATTTTGCTCTTTTCAGCTTTACCTTCAGGATTTGCTTTTTTCCGTCCTGCCAATGCAAAGCTCATGATGACAAGTACCGGTGCCAGCATCATGACGCGGATCATCTTGGTGATGGTAGCTGTTCCGGCAATTCCTAATGAATCGGTCGGGTCCATGGCATTTCCGGCTCCTGCTACGTGAGCAACTTCATGCAGGGTACTTCCAGTGTAGATGGCTACTCCCGTATCTCCCAGTGCATCCAGCATACCGGCACGGTACATAATCGGATAGAGGAACATGGATATGGTTCCGAAAATGACTACCGTAGATACGGCAATGGCTGTTTTATGTCCTTCACATTTTACCACCGGTTCTGCACCCAGTACGGCTGCAGCTCCACAGATGGCGCTACCGGTAGCTGTCATAAGAGAAGTATCTTTGTCCATTTTCATCAGTTTGCCCAGCCAGATGCCCAGGAAAATCGTACCGGCTACGATGATGGTATCGATAACCACTGCAGGGAGTCCTACGGCGGCTACTTGTGTCAGTGTCAGACGGAATCCGTAGAGTACGATACCGGCACGCAGCACCTGCTTGGTGCAGAACTTGATACCAGGAACCCATGTCTCAGGCAGTTTGTTGCGCAGACTGTTGGCATAAAGCATTCCCAAAATGATACCCACAATCAGCGGACTGAAAGAAAGACTTTTTACGAAGGGTATTTCGGCAATGTAGAAAGCTGCAAAAGAAAATAATGCAATCAATAAAATACCATGTAGGGTATTGGCTCTGTTTCCTTTCTTGAACATATCAGTTTATTTTTAGTGATTTTGATTTTATTTCGGGCGCAAAGATAGAAGATTTCCATGGAATGTCCTATTTACATTTTTTTATGCGTGATAACCAAAAGTAATAATGTGTATTGTCTAGGCCTTTATTCGGTGGTTTTGTGCTTCTTGCTTTTTATGCTATCTTTGCATGGAATTAAAAATGGAAAAGAAATGAAATTATTGATCAAGTCATGTCTGGCAGTGGCTTTATTTGCTGGAATATGTCTGGCTGGATGTAAGGAAAAGGACATGTCAATGAAAATGAACAATCCGCGCAATATCAGGGGAGTTATCAGCTATAAACGTTCGTTTGGAGATTTGAATGATGTGCAACTGGCTACAGCCAAGAAAATAGGTATCCGTCCTATCAGTACTCGTGAAGAGGCGGAAGAAATGAAGGACCGGTTGATTGAAATTGCCGCTTGTGAACGGTATGGTCTGGATTCTTTGACACATTCAATTCCCTACCTGGTACCTCAGGCCAGTGCGCTGCTGGATACTATCGGAGTTAATTTCTTGGATTCACTGGAAAACAAAGGACTGAACCCTAACAAAATTATCGTAACTTCAGTGACTCGTACGAAGGATGATGTAAAGCGTCTGCGGAGAACTAACGGAAATGCTTCGCTGAACTCCTGTCATTTTTATGGAACTACGTTCGATGTAAGCTGGAAGCGTTTTGAGAAGGTAGAAGACCCCGATGGTCGTCCTATGCAGGATGTAAGTTCGGATACATTGAAGCTGGTGCTGTCGGAAGTGTTACGTGATCTTCGTAAGTCAGACCGCTGTTATGTGAAATACGAGTTGAAACAAGGTTGCTTCCATATTACTGCCCGATAATTCAAGAAGTTATGTTCAGATATTTCATTTATTTGGCCTACGACGGTACTAACTATCACGGCTGGCAGATACAGCCGAACGGAAGCAGTGTGCAGGAAACGCTGATGAAAGCGCTGCATACTTTCTTGCGGGATGAGGCCATTGAAGTGGTGGGGGCCGGACGTACGGATGCCGGAGTACATGCCCGCCTGATGGTGGCACATTTTGATGTGGAATGGATGCTGGATGAAGATACGGTGACGGATAAACTGAACCGTTTGCTGCCGCCGGATATATCGGTGTACCGTGTGCGGAGAGTGAATCAGGATGCGCATGCCCGTTTTGATGCGACTTATCGTACGTACAAATACTACGTCACTACACAGAAGAATCCGTTTAACCGGGCATATTGCTGGCGATTGTTCCAGTCTTTGGATTTTGCAAAGATGAATGAGGCTGCACAGACCTTGTTCGATTACACGGATTTTACGAGCTTTAGCAAATTGCATACGGATGTGAAGACCAATAACTGCAAGATTATGCATGCCCACTGGAATCAGGTAAGCGAAACGGAATGGGTATTTACCATTCAGGCAGACCGTTTCTTGCGGAATATGGTTCGGGCCATTGTTGGTACGCTGGTAGAAGTGGGACGCGGCAAACTTTCGGTGGAAGGTTTCCGGAAGGTGATAGAAGAGAAGAACCGCTGCAGTGCAGGTACATCCGTACCGGGACATGCACTCTTCCTGGTCGATATAGGCTATCCGGATGAATTGTTTCCGCTGGGCTAGTCTTTCTCTGTAAGATATTTCCAGAAACGGACCGGCATATCCTTTTTGTGCTTTACGGGATTCAGTCGGGATTGAATACATACACTGTGAAAATAGCTTTTCCAGCCCTCCTGGAAAAGCTTTTCGTTTTTATCCAGCAGCTCATCTTCCAACTTTCCGTGTCGCAGGAAGGCAGCACGAGAGTCTTGAAATGTGATTTCGCTGACTTCTTTCAGGTCGTAATAGTAGCCGTAGTGACGGCGGGCATCGTAGATTATCCACGACTGGTCGGCAAACCGGTCGCGAAAATGATGGATGGTCAATGGATAGACGTTGTAAAGAGGTTCCATGATACCGAAATATACCTGATCGGCCGTCTTTTGAAAGCGCATGAACTGAAGTACCCTCATTCGCTCGTCCGCTACTTTTTTGCTGAGCTGATACACTCCTAACACATCCGGGTCTGCGAAATTTTGTTCGATAGAGGCCGGTGCATCGGTTACTTTCCGCATGTAGCGAAAAAGGAGCATGGCCGCTTCCGGTGTTTCCGAGAGCCAGCAATAGGTAAGGGAGGCAAGTGCCCTTCGGGAAAGTTTACGTGATAACAGTTTCCAAACCCGTTCTGTCTTTTCCGCATCTGTTACCACCTGATGTACCTCCTTATGAAAAAGCGGAAGCGGTTCCTTCTCTGCAAGCAGCAGGTCGGGAAAAGTTCGGCGATAATAGGCATCGAACAGGGCGGTAAGTAGACCTTCAAAAGTGGAATCGTATTGAAAAACTGTCATGGTTTATGAGAATTTCGTATCTTTGTGTATAGAGGATTTCAGGGAGCAAAAGTAGTAAAAACGATAAACTGAAACAAAAGGAACAGTTTTTTGTTATATAATAAAAACAGATTGAATGATGAATTACAAATCTATGCTCTTGGGACTGATGGCCACAGTGGCCGTCTTCCAGTCACAGCCTGCTCAGGCTTGCACAGGTATCACCTTGACAGCAAAAGACAGCACACGCATTCTTGCCCGTACCATTGAATGGGGTGGAAGTGACTTGAACAGTTGCTATGTGGTAGTGCCACGTGGTTATACGGTTCAGTCGTATGTGCCCGGCGGACAGGATGGCATGAAATTTACGGCAAAATATGGATATGTGGGCCTTGCGGTAGAACAAAAGGAGTTCGTGGCAGAAGGTTTGAACGAAGAAGGTCTCTCTGCCGGTCTGTTCTATTTCCCGAATTACGGACAGTATGAAGCGTATAAAGCAGAATATAAGTCGTCTTCCATTGCCGATTTACAGTTGGTTTCCTGGGTATTAGGCAGCTGCAAGACGGTGGATGAAGTGATGGAAAGTCTGAAGCAGGTACATGTAGTGGCCATTGACCCGCGCGCATCGACTGTGCACTGGCGTTTTGCTGATGTATCAGGACGTCAGGTGGTATTGGAAATCGTAGATGGTGAACTGCATTTCTTTGAAAACAACTTGGGAGTACTGACTAACTCTCCGGGATTTGAATGGCAACTGACCAACCTGAATAATTACGTCAATCTGTATCCGGGAAGTGCCCAACCTCAGTCGTTAGGGAATGTGGCTCTTCGTTCTTTCGGAGCTGGAAGTGGGTTCTTGGGCATTCCCGGTGATGTGACTCCTCCTTCCCGTTTTGTGCGGGCTGCCTTTTATCAGGCTACAGCTCCTGTGCAGGATAATGCCCGTCAGACCGTACTTCAAGGATTTCAGATTTTGAACAACTTTGATATTCCATTGGGAATTGAGTTCTCGGAAGGAAAAGTGCCTGTCAATATCCCAAGTGCTACACAGTGGACTTCGGCCACGGATATGCGGCATCGGATGATTTATTATCGCACCATGTATAATTCTGCTATACGTAGCATTGATTTGAACAAGATTGATTTTCAGCGTGTTAAGTACAGAGCGGTACCATTGGATACCATAAAGGAACAGCCTGTAATGGAAGTTTCTATCCGCTGAAAATGTAGAATGCATAAAAGTAAGGAAGCTGACTTCACTCGTTTGTGGGGGCAGCTTCTTCTGTATCTCCAAAGTCGAAACACAGCTGACGCTCGTCTATCTTCTTGCGGGGAGTAGGGAGCAGAAGTTTCCGTACTCCGTAGGCACCTAGCTCATGAATGGTCTTGTCGGGCAATTCATTGCAGGTAATGAAGTATTTGGCTTTCTTCATGACGGCTCCCATCTTCTTCAGTTCGTAGAATCCGATACGGGAGAAACGGCGGGAAGCTACAATCAGGCGGGCGGATTTTACTCCGATGCCCGGCACACGCAGGATGGCTTCATAATCGGCGGTCTGTATATTGACGGGGAAAAACTCCGGATGGCGAAGGGCCCAGGCCAGTTTCGGATCAATCTCCAAGTCCAGATTAGGACTCTGGTCGTCCACTATTTCGTCTACCTTGAACTGATAGAAACGCAGCAGCCAGTCGGCCTGGTAAAGACGGTTTTCGCGTACCAGAGGCGGTTGCTTCAAGGTAGGAAGTCGCTTATCATACGTATTTACCGAAATATAGCCTGAATAATACACTCGTTTCATGGTAGGTTCTTCATACAGGGAAGAAGATACCTGCAAGATATCCTTGTCAGTTTCGGGGGTGGCTCCTACAATCATCTGGGTACTTTGTCCGCCAGGAGCAAAGCGGGGAGTGTGACGATAGTGCTTGCGCTCTTCCTGATAGGTCTGTATGCCTTGCTGGATGTATTTCATCGGAAGATACACACTCTGGTGGTCTTTCTCCGGTGCCAGCAGTTTTAAATTCTTTTCTGTCGGAATCTCCAGATTGACACTGAGACGGTCGGCATATAGTCCGGCTTCCCGTACCAGTTCTTCACTGGCACCGGGGATACTTTTCAGGTGGATGTAACCATTGAAACGGTGCACCAGCCGCAGGTCTTTGGCCACCCGTACCAGGCGTTCCATGGTGTAGTCGGGGTTGCGTACCACTCCCGAACTGAGAAACAGTCCTTCTATATAATTTCTTCGGTAGAACTCCATGGTCAGCTCCACCAGTTCCGTAACGGAAAGAGTGGCCCGTGGAATGTCGTTGCTTACCCGGTTGATGCAGTAGGCACAATCGTAGATGCAGTAGTTGGTCAGCATAATCTTGAGCAGGGAAATGCAGCGTCCGTCTTCTGAAAAGCTGTGACAGATGCCCCATCCTCCTACTGTATTACCGACTCCTCCCCGTGTGTTTTTGCGGGAAGTACCGCTGGAAGCACACGACACGTCGTATTTGGCGGATTCAGTCAGGATTTTTAGTTTTTGTATTACCTGTTCGTTCATTTCATTCAAAGTTAGAGAGAGTTTTTGAATTGTGCAATGAGTTTGGGATTTTTGTCGTACCTTTGCGGCGGTTTACAAAAATCAAGAAAACATGTGGTTATTACTGGCTTTTTGCTCAGCGGCGTTGCTGGGCTTTTATGATGTCTTCAAGAAAAAATCGTTGGCAAACAATGCGGTTCTTCCGGTACTGGGACTGAACACGCTGTTTTCGAGTCTGATTTTTTTACCGTTTATTTTAGTTTCGTACTTTCATCCGGAGGCGTTGCAGGATACGCTTTTTTACGTGCCTTCAGCAGGTTGGGAGGTGCATAAGTTCATTATCCTGAAATCGTTTATCGTGCTTTCTTCGTGGACGTTCGGTTATTTTGGTATGAAACACCTGCCCTTGACCATTGTCGGCCCCATTAATGCTACCCGTCCGGTCATGACGCTGGTAGGTGCCTTGCTGATATTTGGTGAACGCTTGAATGTGTACCAGTGGATTGGTGTGCTGATGGCCATCATATCGTTCTTCATGCTGAGCCGTTCGGGAAAGAAAGAAGGAATAGATTTCAAGCACGACAAATGGATTTGGTTTGTGGTGCTGGCGGCTGTGTTAGGTGCTGTCAGCGGTTTGTACGATAAATACCTGATGGGACGCTTCAACAACATGGTGGTACAGGCGTGGTACAATGTGTACCAGCTTTTCCTGATGGGAGGAGTGCTGATGTTCTTGTGGTGGCCCAAGCGGAAAAGCAGTACACAGTTTCACTGGGACTGGTGCATTATCCTGATTTCCGTATTCTTGTCGGCGGCTGATTTCGTGTATTTCTATGCGCTTGGTATGGACGGGGCCATGATTTCCATCGTGTCTATGGTGCGACGGGGAAGCGTGGTGGTTTCCTTCCTGTTTGGTGCCATGATATTCCGTGAGAAGAACCTGAAGAGCAAGGTGGTCGATTTGATTTTAGTGCTGATTGGTATGTTCTTCCTCTACTTAGGAAATGTATTAGGATAATTACAAGGTTTTTTCTTGAACAGACTGGTCAGGTGTCAGTACTTCCTTGGCAGTACTCCAGTACTTTCTAAGAAGTACTTTGGTACTTTCACGGCAGTACTTCAGTACTTCCTAAGAAGTACTGGGAAAAGAAGGTTGTACGGATACTTTTGCCTGAAGAAGGCTGGTGTAGTATCTTGATAAGATAAAAAATGCCGGAGCGTACTTTTTTACGTTCCGGCATTTTTATATCCTGTCTTGGACAAGGCCTTTTTTAGTTTCGCATGTATTTCTTCATACCCTCAGTGGAGTAAGTCTGTAATTTCCCGTCTTTGTCCGAGTAGATGAAATAGGCATCCAGTTCAGGATGGGCGTTGCAGACGGCTTTGGCTGAATCCAGTCCCAGTACCATGAAGGCAGTGGCGTAGGCATCGGCTGTGGCACAGTCCTTGGCGATGACGGTAGATGAAAGAATATTGTGCTGTACCGGGTATCCCGTGCGAGGGTCGATGGTATGTGCATACTTCTTTCCGTCTTTATAATAGAAATTGCGGTAGTTGCCCGAAGTAGCCATACCGGCATTGGTAATTTCTAATACGGTCTGCAGTTCCTGGTTGACGGACAGGGAATCGTCGATGGGTTTGTTGATTCCGATACGCCAAGGCTCCATTTTACTGTTTTGTCCTTTCAGCACCAGTTCCCCGCCGATGTCAATCATGTAGTTCCTGATGCCTTTGCGGTCGAACAGCCGGGCGACACAATCCACGCCGAAACCCTTGGCAATCGAGCTGAAGTCGAGCATCATGCGCGGGTCGGCCTTGACGACTTCTCCCTCTGCATTCAACTGTATCTTGTCGATACTCACGAACTGGCGCAGGCTGTCGATGGTCAGTGAATCGGGAAACTGGGAATGTTTGAACCCGAATCCCCATGCGTTGACCAGTGGGGCTACGGTGACATCATAGGCTTTTCCGGTCTCGTTGGAGATAGTCTTGGCCAGATTGAACACATACGCAAACAGGCTGTCGGCCTGCATGTCCGTATTGTGGTTGATGCGGGTAATGACCGACTGCTTGTTGAACGGCGACAAAGAGTTGTCTACTTTCTGCAGTTCTTTCTCAATCTCTTCTTTCAGGTTTTCGGATGACTGATAAGTAATTTTATAGACCGTACCGAATACCAGTCCCTGGTCGGTCTGGTAAGGAGATTGTTTTCTCAGAATCAGTACCGTTCCTACGATGAGCAATACAAGAAACGGCAACTGCCATTTTAAGTTGTTTTTGTTCATGATTTTATTGCAAGAATAAATGTTCTACTAATATTTTGATACCGATGCCAATCAGCACCAGTCCGCCGAAGATTTCCACCCGCAGGTGAAAACGCTTGCCGAAGAATACGCCGATGAGGCTTCCTGCCAGTGAGAGTACGAAAGAGGCAATTCCAATACTGGTCAGAGGCATCCAAAGACTTTCCAGTTGTTTGAATCCGGCAAAGGCAAACGAGATACCGATGGCCAATGCATCAATACTGGTGGCTACAGCCAATGCCAGTGTCACTTTCAGGCTGGTAGGGTTGAAGGAAGCGGTTTCTTCTTCTTTAAATTGCGCACGTATCATGCGGATACCTAAAAAAGCCAATAGGGCAAAGGCAATCCAATGGTCGTAGGCTTCAATCAGATGCTGGAAACGGCTGGCACCTAACCATCCCAAGAAGGGCATTAGTGCCTGAAAGAGTCCGAAGAAAAAAGCCATTCGTAAAAACGTGCCCCATTGAATGCGGTGCAGAATAATTCCGCTGGTTACGGATACGGTGAAACAGTCGATAGCCAGACTGACGGACAATAAAATGGTTTCAATTAAATTCATGTGAATCAGAAGGGTAAGTTGTAAATGAGATTATACGTCAAGTTAAAGCTGCTTCCGGCATTTTTCCCGAATCCGGGCACATACCATGGAATGGAATTGTCATGACCTTCCACGTTCATTCTCATTTTATATCGCACGCTCCAGCCCATGCAGAAACCTTTGTATATTTTTACTTTAAGTCCGAGCACTCCTTCCAGCCAGCTGGCACTGCTCTTCATACCGGAATAAGCAAACGGATAGGAGACTTCTCCACCATAGTTGGGGTCGGTCATGCTGGGGCCGTCCACATCATAGCTGAATGAACTCATGCCGTAGCGAAGTCCTACATACAAATAGCCCGGAAGGTGTGTCTTTTTGTAAAACACATTATAGTCCATTCCGATACGGAAATAGGGAGCGGAAGTCTTGTAGTGCAGGTTGTTTCCGTCATTTATGGCATCTGCCTTTCCGTATCCCACTTCAATGACGGGAAGAAAGCGATTTTTCAAGTTGGCTTGTACGGCAATTTCACTGTTCAGGATGTCGCTGCCTAACAGGTAACTTCCCAGTCCGGCAATTTCCACTCCTATGCTCGTGCCCTGATAGAACGGGACAGACTCTGTCGGCTCAGCTTTCTTCTTGTCTTCCTTTTTAATCTCTGCGGGAGTTGCTTTATGTACGCCTGGTTTCTGTGCCTGCACGGGAGAAAGCAAAAGACAGCTACTCGTTAGTATCAGAAATAGTGAAATATATCTTGAAATTCTCTTTCTCATAATTATCTATGTTCGGATTGGTAATGACAAGCGAATCGAGCATACGGGTAGTAGTTTCCGCACCGGTGACTTCATAAAACATCATGGTACCGCAATCCAGGTTGATAAAGTAAGGAATATTGCGGTGGGTGATTGTGAGGACGTCTCGCTGTCGGTTGGCATACTGAAGGATAAACCGGGTTTGTTCTCCATAGCTGAGCGGCAGACTGAGTGTGCTGGTATTGGTCGATTTGTTTATCAGCGTGTCATAAATCGTTTTGCCAGCTGTTTCCAGTTGCCCGATGACCGTCAGTGAATCTGTGTACTGCACGGCTCTTCCGTATTGGTCTACAAATGCGAACTGGGCATACGCCAGTGCATTGGGCGGACAGTTTTCCACTTCACAAGCTGGGAAAAAGGAAACGACTGCCACCAAGAGGATACCTAATACAATCGGTAGTTTCTTCATTATTCAATTTCTTTCTCGATTTGATAGTTGTTTCTTTCAGGAGAATTGCGTGCAATCAGTTCTCCGATAAATCCGGCCAGGAAAAGCTGGGTCCCTAATATCATGGTGGTCAGTGCCAGGTAGAAATAGGGACTTTCAGTTACCAGGCGATAAGGATTGCCGCAATACATGTCATAGAGCTTGGTAGCGCCTACTACAACGACAGCGATAAATCCCAGGATGAACATGATGGAACCTAAGAAGCCGAAGATGTGCATCGGTTTCACGCCGAAGGTAGACAAGAACCACAAGGTAAGCAAATCCAGGTAGCCATTGACAAAACGGTTCAGTCCGAACTTGGTCTTTCCATATTTGCGTGCCTGATGATGTACAATCTTTTCTCCGATACGGTTGAAACCGGCATTTTTAGCCAGGTAGGGAATGTAGCGGTGCATTTCGCCGTACACCTCAATGTTTTTCACTACGTCCCGGCGATAGGCTTTCAGTCCGCAGTTGAAGTCGTGCAGATTATGTATTCCCGAAACCGCACGTGCGGTAGCATTGAATAGTTTGGTCGGGATTGTTTTCGACAGCGGGTCATAGCGCTTCTGTTTCCACCCGGAAACCAAGTCATAGCCGTCTTCTGTAATCATGCGGTAAAGTTCCGGAATCTCATCCGGACTGTCCTGTAAGTCAGCATCCATGGTGATGATTACATCTCCCTCTGCTTTCTTGAATCCGCAGAATAAGGCAGGTGATTTTCCATAATTACGGCGGAACTTGATGCCTTTCACTTCTTTTGACTTCCGGCTAAGTTCTTCGATGACCTGCCAGGAGTGATCTGTACTACCATCATTTACAAAGATAACTTCGTAGGTAAAATGATGCTCATGCATTACGCGTTCAATCCAAGCATACAGTTCGGGTAAGGACTCCTCTTCATTATATAGAGGTACGACTACAGATATATCCATATTTATATTGCTAAAGCGATTAGTTTTTCTTTTTCATGACTACCAGACCGGTGGGAATGGCTAACAGGATTCCATAGAAGAAATTCTGCGAAAGCAGCTGAAAGGTCAGTTGCAAAGAACTGAGAGAAGAAATGACATTCAGACTGCCGATAAGTTGTTCTACGGAAATCTTCATGTCGCCGGTTACGGAATCCTTTATAGTTTCCAGTTGGTCCAGATACGTATTCAACAAGTAACCCTGATCAATGAAGCGGAAATACACATAGTGTGCCAGCGCTGTCAGGATAGAAGCAAAAAGATACATCAGAAAGCAGAAACTGAATGCCTGAGTGAAAGAAAAATTGCCTTCATGATACTGGTTGCGGTAGCGGCGTGCATAAATGTAGCCTAACACCGGTACAAAGAGGGTCATCAGGATAAACAGGAGCTGAAGCAACGGGATGGAAAAGCCTATGGGGAGGAAGATGAATTTGAAAATCCAGAACAATCCCATGTAAGTTCCAAACCGCATGGCGTATTCCTGTAAGGTTATCGGTCTTTCTGTTGTCATGATAGTTACGTTTGATAATGGTTACAAAAGTAGTCTTTTTCAGTGAGCTGTGGTATATAAAAAGACTGAAAAATCATATTCTTTACCATTTTGGTATATTTTTTTTCATGAAGGTATTGCGTATTCAAAAAAAATGCCTACCTTTGCACCCGCAATCGAGAAACATCGATAAGATGTCTGTCGAGAACATGTTGAAATACGGGTAAGTCCCATACGGCCAGCTCCCTTCGAATCCTCCAGGGCTTGATCGCAGCAAAGGTAGTTGG
>ERZ838839.108-NODE-108-length-107601-cov-46.255472_pt1 | contig 107601 bp, 86 predicted proteins | sample MGYA00519909_ERZ838839 | MGnify/ENA primary metagenome ERZ838839 (study PRJEB31850, sample SAMEA3708843) | human gut metagenome | biome: human gut; feature: human-associated habitat; material: faeces | place: China | collected 2014 ...
TACAATGGCCGAGCGAGATTCTTTTATATTCAATCGATTTTATCGGACAGCAATATTTTAGTATTAACATCCGCACCTCGTATAGACGGGCCACTCATTGTAGCTATCCTTATCTCAGGAGCATTAGTATTTATACCCATCACCAAGTCAATAAAAGCAAGGAATAAATAAGCATTTCAACATAACAAAGCTTACATTTTGCATTTTTTGATACACTTTCTTTGTTTTTGTTTATAAAATGTTGCACAAAACAAATTTTATACATAATTTTGTCATCGGTAAAAAGCTCTATTAACAGATAATACAAATAGAATTATGAATGCAGCTAAAGTATTGGAAGATTTAAAAAGAAGATTCCCTAACGAACCTGAGTATCATCAGGCAGTAGAAGAAGTTTTAAGCACGATTGAAGAAGAGTACAACAAACACCCGGAATTCGACAAAGTAAACCTGATTGAACGTCTTTGCATTCCAGATCGAGTATACCAATTCCGTGTAACATGGATGGATGATAAAGGTAATATCCAGACTAACATGGGTTATCGTGTACAACACAACAACGCCATCGGCCCCTACAAAGGTGGTATCCGTTTCCATAGCTCAGTAAACTTAGGTATCTTAAAATTCCTTGCTTTCGAGCAAACATTCAAAAACTCCCTGACCACTCTTCCGATGGGTGGAGGTAAAGGTGGTTCAGATTTCTCTCCGCGAGGCAAATCTAACGCTGAAGTAATGCGTTTCTGTCAGGCATTCATGTTGGAACTTTGGCGTCATATCGGTCCTGAAACAGACGTACCGGCAGGTGATATCGGTGTAGGTGGACGTGAAGTTGGATTCATGTTTGGTATGTACAAAAAACTGGCACACGAATTCACAGGTGTATTGACAGGTAAAGGTCGTGAATTTGGTGGTTCACTTATCCGTCCGGAAGCAACTGGTTACGGTAACATCTACTTCCTGTTGGAAATGTTGAAAACACGTAATATTGACATTGCAGGTAAAACTTGTCTGGTTTCAGGCTCAGGTAACGTAGCTCAATACACTGTTGAAAAATTAATTCAACTTGGAGCTAAAGTAGTCACAATGTCAGATTCAGACGGCTATATTTACGATCCAGACGGTATCGACCGTGAGAAACTGGATTATATCATGGAATTGAAGAACTTGTACCGCGGACGTATTCGTGAATATGCAGAGAAATATGGTTGCAAATACGTAGCAGGCGCTCGCCCATGGAATGAAAAAGCAGACATTGCTCTTCCTTCTGCTACCCAGAACGAAATCAACGGCGACGATGCAAAAGCACTTATCGCAAACGGAGTATTTGCTGTATCTGAAGGAGCAAACATGCCTTCTACTCCGGAAGCTATCCGTGTATTCCAGGAAGCCAAGATTCTCTACGCACCAGGTAAAGCTGCCAATGCTGGTGGTGTATCAGTTTCTGGTCTGGAAATGACCCAGAACTCTATCAAACTGAGCTGGAGTCAGGAGGAAGTAGATGAAAAACTGAAAAGCATCATGAAAAATATTCACGAAGCTTGTGTACAATATGGTACAGAACCAGACGGTTATATTAACTACGTAAAAGGTGCCAATGTAGCCGGCTTCATGAAAGTAGCCAAAGCAATGATGGCTCAAGGTATTGTATAAAACACTACATCCATACAATTTTACACAAACCCTTTGTTTCTTTCTCTTATACAAAGAGAAGAACAAAGGGTTTTATTTTTCTATTTAAAACCAAAATCCTTGACAGCCTTCCCTTAATTAGTCACCACACTTGGAAGGAAGCGTCATCAGGCAGTAAATGTTCAAAAGAAATAAAAAGTCAGTATAAAATTCCTCACCACTCCTTACTTGTTAGTACTGAAGTTTTTATTGAAAAAAACTCTTTTCATCGCAAGAAAAAACTCTACTCCTTACTTGAAAGTACTGGTAACTTATCGGGTAACACTTCCCTTTTCTATCATTCTCGACAAAACAAGGAATACGAAAGCAATACCGATACATCACTAAACGCATCTTTATATTTGACATACTAATTTTCAAAATACCTATTTTTATTTCTTTTCAGACAATTATAAATAAAAATAAATCTAAACGAGAACAAACATCTTTCAAGTTTTACTGTAAAACAACGGACATTGCTTTATCCTCATAAATTCTATTCATCTCATTTTGTTCCATTTTTATCACCTAATAAGAATTTATTATATAAATCGTTAATTTATATAGCTTATCCAGTATTCCAAGGGGAATAATTATAGTCAATATTTCAGAAAATTTTATCTTTGCAAAAAGAGAAAATAAAATGGAAAAGGAACTGCCCAAAATAGAATTGCCAGAAGAATGGATTATTGGAACAGGAATCAGTAAGGAATTACTAAGTTTATATACCAACTTTCCATGTCGGTTAAAATCGGAAATATTTGTACTTTGTATGGATGGGGAAATCGAAGCCTCTATCAACCTTAATCGGATAAAAGTACAAGCAAACGATTTTGTCACTATCATGCCTGGAAGTATCTTCCAGGTTCATAAAGTTGAAGGTAATCTGAAAATCTATTTCGGGGGATTTTCTTCGCAGTACATTAACCAGGCGGCACTTACACGCTCAGCCTTAGATACATTATATATTACCTTAGGACGTCCTGTCATATCTCTCAAACCAAAGGGTGCCCAATTATTAGAAGATTATTTCTGCTTTTTAATCAAATTATACGAGTTCTTCAACGAAACGACCCGCAAACTGATTACTCCTCACCTTTATAACAACATTCATACTGGAATAGCGACAATATACCGTAACAAACCGGAAGAAACTACCAGTAATATTTCCAAAAGTGAACAGCTCTGCAAAAGTTTTACGCAATTAGTAATGCAAAACTATAATCAGGTTCGAAATGTATCTTGGTATGCAGAACAATTGAACATTACCCACTCTCATCTCTGTACTACAGTGAAACAAGTTACAGGGAATACATGCATGGAAATTATCTCAAGAATGGTAATTATGGATGCTAAATCACAGTTGAAATCTACCAAACTGTCAATACAGGAAATATCCGATTCTTTAAATTTTGCCAATATGTCCTTCTTTGGAAAATACTTCAAACGGTATGTCGGAATGAGTCCGTTAGAATATCGCAACAGTGAATAGCACAACTTACGAAAACATTATATATACAAAAAGAGTCCGAATAAAATCCGGACTCTTTTTGTAAAATACTTTATCGCTATTTCAATAAACTTTATAGAACATAAGTTTATTATATACGACAGATTCTACTGATCATAATCATACTCCAAACTGAATTCGTCTACCCACATGGTAGAACCGGCACCTCCAGTAAAATAATCCCCATATTTACTAGCCGAACAAACAATCAGCAAATATTTAGGTACACGGTCTGTGTCACGATACTCCAACTCAATCTCGAACTCACGATACTCAGACATGGTTTCACTGCAATTCATTTCTCCGTAAGCAATAATATGAGGATCTGTTTTCGTAAAATACTTCGAATTTTGTGGATTTGTACGTATTTCTACAGGTTCATCCCAATCTCCCAGTGAAACCCATATGATACAAGTATCCTGTTTGCCCTTTAAATCCTCATGAGCCTTATCGGCATATTTGATAATAGAACTTGTATATTTAAAATATCCTTTCAGCTTAGTAGGCCGTGCAGTAAACTCCCTTCCAAATCCTAATATACCATTTGTGCCGTCTGTTTCCTTATATTCACCCAAGAACAAGTTACCGGCAGCAAATTTACCGAAGGAACCAAGCCCTACAAACTTAGAACCTAACATGGCAGCCTGACCTCCCTGAGGAGCTCCGCTCCAAACATCAGAAGTAGGCTGAGTAATATTGTCATTAGCAGAAAGTGTTGTACTTCCCCAGTTTCCTGTATCCCAATAAGATATACCTCCTTCTTTCCAAGGACATATTACCTTTCCTTCCTTATGCCATTCGTCGAAGCCTAAGTTAGGAACTGTAGCAGCAATTCCAGTGGTAAACTTTGTTTCCTCTCCATACTCTTCGCCCGAGTAAGCTCTACAAACATAAGTAGTAGCAGCATCCAAATGAATCAGACGAGCTTTAAAGTTACCACCCTCATGAGTTATGTCCGAACTGCTTACGCGAATCCAATCCTGCTCTCCATCCTTTTTATATTCACAGCCATTTTCTGCACCTTGACGTCCAAATCCGTTAACCCAAGCTACATTAGTCCAAGCATCTACACTATTAACTCCTACATTTATATCTGTAAGGTTTACATATAAAGTCCACTCTTCATCAATGAAATCACTATATTTCACCTGTACTTTAGCAGTTGCAAATGCTCCTTTGTTCTCCCACTGTAATTCAGGGAGTGCAGTTGTTCCGTTTTGTGTAGAGCCTTCCGGACCTAATTTCAATGCAGTCAGTTGAATCGATTTCAGACCTTGTGTCCGAGGAATATTCACCGCAGCTTCCCTTTCTTCCGGATAAAAATAAGCTTGACCAATCTGACCATTTACAGTAAATACCCGTTCAATTGTCTGTTCGGCTACCACTGTCCAAATATAATCTTGATACAAGGACAAAGTTATATTCAACGGTTGGCTCAAATCAACAATCGATTCTGGTTCAATCGAAGCCTTTCCACCTTCTGTTACTTCCAAAGAGTGAATCTTTACTTTCTTTGGATTTACAGTCTCACTCAATTGTAGGGTTACTTTCCGTTCATCATTCGAAATTACGGCATTTCCCACTTGTCCTTCTACAGTCATATCGGTGATATAGAGTTTTACCGTAGGATAAGGAAAGTCATTTTTCAAACAAGCAGTGAGCAAACATACTATTAAACAAAGACAGACCCCTGCTATTTTATATATTATCTTCTTCATATCATCAGATGCATACGGTTAAACCGATATTGATATTCAACAAATTAATTTTAAAATTGGCTCCGCTGTTGGTTCGTTTACCAGTCTCTCCCGAGCTTTTCTTCTGTTTTTCCCAATTATAGGTAAAACCTGCCACCCCAAATGAAATTTCAGCTCCCACATTAGGCATAACAGAAATGGCAATACCCGGATTAATACCAAAGTGTAACTGATTGATGGTTGTATCCGTATATTTCAAGGTTTCATCAGCCCCACGAGAAAAACGTGAAGAACCGGTATTATACCCTATAGTAGTTTCATTGAATAAGCCAAATAATCCTTTTGGATCAATACCTATATACGAACGATGAAACAAATTAAAAGAATACAAATCTTCTGAATAATGAATATCTTTCAAAGAAACGTCCAAATCATCTATATTTAAAGCAAAATTATTGATTGCTCCAGACACTCTTGAATACCCCAGTTTTACTCCAATTATTGTATTATCTTTTACCGCATAACCAATAAACGGATGCACACTCAATGTACGAAGATTCACATCAATGTCTTTTAACAAAGAAAACAAGACACGACTATTGTCAGCTTCAAAACTAAACACAGAGAAAGTAACACCACCAATCCATTTATTTTTAGGGATGAAACGGTAATTGGTAATACCACGATTATAACGTCCTACTGGCTTAGTATAAATAATACGTGACGAATCGACTGGAGCTTTCAACTCAGAATTTGATACATATACGGTATCATGTACATGTATAAACTTATAGACAGTATCAGGATGAATTTTTACAATCGAATCAGAAGCCACCTGAGCCATAGCCCAGGAAGTTCCCAATAGAATAAATAATATCAAACTATATAAACGCAACAATATTACCATAATTATAAGTAAAATGCAATTCCCAATCCTATTGAGAATATATTAATTTTAAAATTCGCAGAAGTAGACGATTGTTCTCCAGTTTCCACCTGATTAGTTGTCTGTCTCTTCTTACTTAAATTCACTCCCAATACTCCGACACTGACTTCCACCGCCGTATAATTATTGATAAATGCAACTAGTCCCGGACTAACTCCAAGTCCCATATCTACAGAAGTAGAATAAGTTCCAGTAAGTTCCTCTCCACGTCCATTGGATACTTTAGACTGACTTCCTCCAACTTCCAACTGAGTTTCGCTAAACAATGCAAAACGTTTACTTTCTCCCAACGGAATATAATTACGGAAAATAGCCATCGCTGAATACGAATGCTTAAGCTGATAGATATTATTCACATCAAACTGGTTTTCATCATCCAGATTAATCTGAGTTTCATCCATACGAACAAGTGTACGTGAATAATTGAAACGAGCTCCCAAAGCCATATTATCCTTCAGTGCATAAGCAAACATCGGACTTATCTTAAATTTATAACCATCCGAATTTACTCCCTCTACGACCAGAAAGTCATAATTACTTTCTGTATGCTCAGAATAAGAAACATTACTTCCTACAATCCATTGCCCCTTAGGTACAAACACTTTAGGGGGAAGTTTCTTCTGAGTATCCTGTGCGTGCATCTCTACGATGCCGCACATCAGACACAACAATATATAAACTATTTTTTTCACAAATTTACTTTATCTAAGTTTATTCATAAATCAACTCCATATCGTCAAGCCACATTTTACTACCGGTACTTCCAGCAAAGTAATCACCATATTTACTTGCCGAAGCTACAATAATGATAGAGGTAGGTTTACGCTTATTACCTCCATAATTGTCATAATCCAGATTTATTGTCAACTCAACCAGATTCTCTCCATCCTTATAAGCTTCATCGAAAGTCTTCTCACCATAAGCAATAGTACCATCTCCCGAATAAGTCCCTTTCTCGGTACTGAACAGACTTGCCTGATTTTTAGTTCTTACCACGAAAGGCCATGTCATTCCATTTGCTTCCTGACCAGCCCAGTCGCCCACTGCCACATAAATAATTCCCTTATCCATATCTCCTTTATTGATAAGCGAAGTTCCAGTATGATTGTAGTCCACAGTTCCCGGTTCATAGCGTACCCACACTTTCAAAGCCTTCGGACGACTGGTACAAGGACGTCCCCATCCAAGTATTCCATCAGTACCGTCTTTTGAAATAAACTGTCCTACGAATAAGTTTCCGGCAGCAAATTTACCAAAGATACCCAAACCTACATACTGGGAAGACAACAAGATAGACTGTTTTCCACTGTGTTTAACAGATGTATCTGGAGTAGTAACATTCACTCCCAAAGTTGAAGAACCATGATTTCCGGTATCCCACCACATAGACTGGCCATCACCGTAAATCAAAATAGGCGAACTTCCAGAAGTATATTCAAATCCTGCATTTTCTGGCTGGAAAGTATCCTCTGTTGTAAATTCACACACCACAGAAGAAGCCTGTTCGCCATCCATTGCCTGATATTCATAAGTCGTTCCAGGAACTAAGCCTGAAATTTCCTTGCTAAAGCTCTGTTCTGTCAAATCGGCATCCACAATAGTCCAATCTGTAGTTTCTTTTACACGATAACGGAAACGTGAAGCAGAGTTCAAAGTTCCAACAACAGTACCATGTAAAGTAGCCTTTGAAGTCCAAACTTCATAAGGAAGTATTTCCTCCGTTATTACTTTAACATCCGAAGCAATGATATCCCATACTACAGTACGAGTTTTTCCATTAGTATCAGTAGCAGTAATATTAGTTACAGAATTATTACCTGTGGTAGTCATTTTGGATATCAAACTTTGAGCAAACAATACCTTCCAATTATCTCCATTGAGAGTAGAATTCTTATCTGCAACCGAAAGTCCCAAAGATTTTAAAGCCTCTTCTTGCCCATTAAGTTGCAACATATCAAACTGATTAGCATCAAATCCCCACTCTGTAAAACGGTCATTCTGAATAACCAAACTTACCAATGGAGAAGAAGTGGCTATCTGAAAATAAAAGTCTTTCTGCACCCCAGGTTCCAAAAATACAGGATGCTCTAAGTCATATGTAACTCCCTCTCCATCCACACAAGTTATTACAGGACGCTGCTTCAACGTAATTACGAACTCCTCTTCCTGTAACGGAGTTTCATCTATCTGAATCGTTATTGCAGCACCTCCAGTAGGATTCTGTTCTGGAGACGTATAACGGTAAGTTAAATTATAGAGAGTACCAGACTTCAGTTCTGTAAGCTCTGTAGAATTCTCATACTTCTCTCCATTCAACTTAGTCGCACTAAATTTACAAATTAATTTTCTATTATCTTCCGGTAAACTGAAATACCCTTTCTGATCCGCATTAGCTGAAGAGAAAACTAATTCACCTGTAGCAGAGGTTACCGTAACCTGATAGCCGTCTTTGAAAACCTCTTTCAACGATTCATCCCACGTTATGGCAACCACAGTATTAGCAATACCACAATTTACTTCAACCGTGCTTATTTCACCTTTACTTATGGTAAAACCTTTTTTCCCCTCAAAAAAACGCTGGTCAAACGAAGCAGCCACAGAATCACCAGCCGTTACTCTGACAGAATACTCTCCACTGACCAAAGAAATAGAAGCGGGAATATTTTCTATTCCCTGATATTTCTGCACCAGACTTTCTCCACGATAAATACGCACTTTACAATTCTGATTCAAGTCGGTCTGCTCTTCATCAGTAATTGTACGCGAAACTACTTCCACTTTATCGGACACATCCACAGAGAGACGTAAACGTCCCTCTGCATCTGCCAATCCGGTATCTTCTTTACAAGCATTCAGGCATAACATAAGGCCAGCCAATGCCATTATATAATATCGCTTCATGATTATACGCTCTTAATCTTTAAGGTTTGTGTAACTTCCAATCCTTTCTGGTCAACCAGACGAATGATAAAGTTATGACTTGCCGCTCCATAAATACCCAGTAACGGAGTAAATTCTGTAATACTGAAAGGTATTGTCTTTTGCCCAATTATTTCACTACCTACAGGGAATCCCAAACTTGCCAATCCTTCTTCAAGATCTCCCGGTTCTGCCAAATCAAAGCTCTTCTTCAGGCCCACATCAGTTAAAACTGCTTCTGTCAATGTCTCAGAATCAATCGTTACATACACATGAGCAATACCATTTGGTGCATTCAGGGTAACTGTCAAAGGCATTTTTCCTTCCAAAGTAGTTGGTATAGATAATACATCATTTTCTATATCAAAAGCAGCACCATTGAAGTCGGTTCCCACAATTGATGGTTTATTCTGTTCGGTATCCCCTCCTTCTCCATCTGTAGGGAAGTCATCGATATCCGGTTCTTGCCCCGGATCCACTCCAATAACTTCATCACTTCCATCCAATGATGAATCAATGCCAATTGACACATTTAAAGAACCTTCTTTAGGGATATCTCCATTTACTGTATCAAATTTATAGCGAATTACATTGTGCACTCCCGCTTTTACATTTTCAAAACGCTGACTATAATCAATCGCTTCACCATCTATTGTTCCTTTCAATGTTACAGTCATCGATATATTTTCAGTACTCGGAGCAGCCAAATAAGCCTTTCTTGTTTCAGAAACAGGAATATCCAAAGAATTTTCTCCAATAGTAACGGTAGTGACCACATCTTCTCCTAACAATCCTTCAAAATCCTCGTCATATACCACAGTAAACAGCATATTAGCCAAACTGCATGTAATAGTCGGCACTTCAGTCACTTTATCTTTCTGAATATCGAAAGAAGTATTTCCTTTATAATAAGGAGCATCAAATCCGCTAGTCTGCTCAGCCGATGAAGTCACAGTAATAGTATAACTTCCCACTTCCAGTGAAACAATTTCAGGCATTTCTCTATAAACCCATTGTTCTACTTGTTGAGACTGACTATTATATATTGATACAATATATTGACTGAAATCTACTGAAGTTTGTGAACGAGAACCTAAATACACACTGTCCACCTTCAGATTTACATCCATTTTCAGAGAAGATAAGCTCAATTCTCCCTTTCCTCCTACTCCTTCCGTATCCATCATAGACTCATTATGGCAGGCAGTAAAAGTCAGCATATTAATGAGCAATATCAAATAAACGTAAAATATTTTTTTCATATATTTCTATTTTTTATTTATTCGTAAATCAGTTCTATGTTATCAATATAAAGTTGGCTACCTACATATTCTCCATCACTTAAATTACCAAATTTAGGATAAGATAAGTTAGTTTCATTCGAAACCAGACAATCCGGATTAGCCGAAGAGCGGAAAATAACAGAAATAGATGCAGCTTTCTTCACTATACCATAAGTCAACGGTACGACTTCTTTAGTATATTCCGATACATTTCCACTCCGAGTTATTCTTTGAGAAGCAATGTTTTGTCCTTCTGCATCTTTCACCTCTATCTGCACTTCCCAATAGTCTGCTTCATTCTTAGGAACATACTGATAATAGAAAGCAAGTCCTGCAGGTCTCGATGTAAAATCATATCCATATATTGGAGTATGGGTAGACACATCATAACTACCCAAATACAATTCTCCCGGAGTTACATTCTGACTATCTCTACCATCAGCCTGATTATCATGTCCCCATCCAACGGTACGAATCAATGCAGCATAGCTTCCTTCGTAATGATTATCTGTTCTCAACGTACCGGAGTTGGTAGTATAGCAACATCCCACATAAGGGAAGGTAGGGAATCCCAAAAAGGTAGAAGGAGTAGCACCATATTGTGTGGTTGTCTGGTTCACAGTACTCCAACCTTTTGAAGTATTAATACTTTCATTCCATGGATACCACTTATTCCAATATACTTTACTGTTTCCAGATAAATCTGTACCATCTTCTGCAATTTTATTAGAGAACCACTCTTCCATTCCGGCGTTAGGCAACTGTGTTGCCTGTTCTGTAGTAATCTCTAATTCATTGGAATATAAACCTTGGGTATGTGCAGCACGAATAGTATAAGTAGCTCCTGCTGACAATCCCTTAAGAGTAAATTGATTCATTCCATTCAATGAGACATTATCCCATTTTGTCCACACACCGTCCTTTTTATACTGAAATTCAACGGTCTCTGCCGATATTTCCAGAGACTGAGTCAAATCGGTAACTTGCATATCCACTTTAGTAGCCCACACATCTGCCTTACCGTTTTTCAATGAAACCTGAAGTGTAGGAGCTTCTACAGAAATTATACGTTCTATAGCTTTCGCACCATATGCAGCCTTAAACTTCACTCCATTCTCTGTATCAGTCAGCGAATTTGGATATGTCAAAGTCACTGTATACTGATTATCACCATCCGGCTGTGCAGAAACATGAGCAGAATCGAAAGGCTTATATATTCCATTTTCATCGTAATAGAACTGTACTTTCGCTACATCTCCTTCCAATGTCAAAGGGAAAGTTATGACAGAACTTCCATAAGGAACCGATGCCGGCAATTGAACATCGAAGACAATAAGATGAGTCAATACCTTCAAAACCAAATCTTCTGAAACCTTTGAATACAGATCTGTTGCTTTTAAAGTAAATACATGTTCTTCATTTTGTCCACTTACGCAGTACAAATGAGGAATTACATTCTGAAAATCAATTGTCGCTATCTTATCATGATTTGCTCCCAACCCTCTTGTTGCTAGTCCCAATTCTGCCAACTTCTGCGATTGTTCAGCTGTCAGATTCATTAAATCTACACTTTCAGGCCAACCTTGTGTCTTCAAGGCTTCCGACTGAGTAATTAATTCACATCTAGCTAAACCTGCCGGTGCATTTAGATAAGCTTCCAGTTTTTCTGAAACACTTCCATACTCACTCACTTCTATAGCTGTTCCCGAAGAGAAGCCATAAGGTGTAAAAACAGGAGGAGCCGCACTTAAAGCCTCATCCGATATATTTATATCTACATTTTCTTCAGACAATGGATTATCATTAAAGATAATTTTTAGTGAAGCTGTAGAAGCATCTACATCCATCGTCAACCGATACTCATGCTTTACTTCGGCTGTAAAGTTCTTAGGATTCAATGTAATCTTTTGAGAATTTCCCTGACGAGTTACTTCCAAATACACACTCAAATCGCCTGGAACAAAATAAGCCCCTCGAATTTCATCAGACAAATAGCTTACCTTATTTCCCTTAGAAGTATTAATATATGCGCTATAAGAAGAAAAATACGTCTGAAAATCTTCTGTATATGTAATTGATACTTTAGCTTTGTTGATAGAACAAAGAATAGAAGCATCGGTTACTTCATTTTTTTTCACATCTACAGTGGTACTACCCAAATAGCTCAATGCATCAAATCCTTCAGTATCAGCTTTTCCATACGATGCTGTTACCGTATAAGTTCCTACATCAACTATTACCGGTTCAAAGTCGGCAAAACGATCCCATGACGAAGAAAAGTCTTCATCTTCGGAAACAATGCTCAAACTAAAATCATTTACATCCGGGGTTTCACCACTTACACTGCCTCTTGACTGCTCTCCCAGTAGACTTTGGTCAGCACTCATACTTACACTAATACGCCCTTTTACAGAACTTGCCGTCTCCTCTTTCGCACAAGAAAATAATCCAAGTAATAGTAAGGACATCAATCCACAATAAGCTTTTTTCATTTTATTTTTTCCCTATACAAACTATAGAATATTCCATTTGCAAAGAAACAGACATTCACAAAAGCAGGAAAGGTCTAATTTTTCTTTTTTTGTTCTAATTTTCATTTTTCATTCTTTCTCAATTACATAATTCTGCAAATTTCACAATATTATTAATCAAATAAATATTCTTTCTTTAAGATTTTAATAGTTCACAAAGAAAAAGATACCCCAAACATCAATAATAATATATTATATATCTGGTTTTACTTACACAGACCATATATGAATTTATTTTATCAGACTGCATAAAAAGTATTTTTCTGTTTACCCAAATGACAAATAAAGAAACCGGGCTTTACTCATATCAGAAAAGCCCTTAATAGCATAAATATGTATATAAACAGCAGTTTTATCCAAATCCGGAGAGAAGCAGAAATTAGAATTGTCTTTTTTTTGACAGTTCAACAATGTGGCAGGAATAAAAAGGTAACAATGAATGATAAAAACTTTAATCGACGACGCCGGCTGCACAGTTATCGTTGTTGGCTATACGGCCAACGTAGGCGATTGTGCAGCCGACGTCGTCGATTTCAATCAGCAAACAGAATCATGCGTTTATATTTATGATCATAAATCTTATCTTGATACAGTTTCTCTGTCAAGCACTATCCTATTTCAACAACACCTATTTTTTTCTTCCCATCCATTTTGACAGACAAAGGCTTATCAAAATGTACCCAGCGTATAAACTTAGTTTCTTCTACGGCAGGCATACTGTTCAGAAGTTCCTGATTATACAATCCGTCGTTCATATAGGCATTAATGGTAAAATACCCAACTCCAAACGAAGTAAGATTCTGGAAAAAGTGAGTTCCCTGACTAGGATCTATACGATAATTTGTCAGTCCTGCTTCTACAATGACACGGGCTGCCGATATATTGGGCCATTTCACCGGAATACCCAACCAGGTATCGCTACTTCCCCAACGTCCGGGCCCTACCAGTACATAATATTTCTCTTCATCCAGAAAACGACGATTCAATTTCTCTATATCATAAGCTATCAACTGATTGTTCGAAGCAGAATAGCCCTCCGTTTTCACATAAATCACATCGTGAATATCATCCATCACACCATGTCCTAACGAATTCTCACTCTTCAGCAATAAGCGATCTTCGGGTATCAATGTCAGATCTTCTGTTAAATTCGCCTTCATATCTACCATCGGACGAATTTGTAACAAATAGAACGTTCCTGATTTGGTACGAGCATCCAAATTAACTGCAAATTCAATCTCTACCGGACGGCGCATCTCTCCCTGTCCATACTTCTGTACCAACTGAAGAATACGAGCCAACGGGAAGACATCATGTTGCAGTATATTGGCAAAAGTAATCAGTTTACGGCCACCCGGATAGATACCATCGCGTATTACCATATCGTAAGGGTCGTAAGTAGAAGCTATATAATTGAGAGAGCCATCGTTCTCTGCCTCTTTTACCGGAAGTTTTAACAGATTAAATCCATCGTCGAGCGAAAAATTATTACCTGTATTTTCCAGATCAAGTGCATAAAAACGTGTCTGTGTTTCACGTAATGCCATTTCCATTTCACTTGTCTGCAGCACCTTGTCCGGATGATAAGGACATACGCGAAGAGTCAAACCGCCATCTACGATATATTTACCTAATCCCAATGCCAGACTCACTGTACCTTCTTCTGCCTGTTCATCGTTTATCGGATAATAATTAATGGAACGAGCCACACCTGAAATTGAAGGATAATAACGGCTGCCATACTGTGTTCCGACTACCTCCTGCAAGATTACAGCCATTTTTTCCTGGTCGATTACATTCCGTGTAGCCTGCATATAAGCTTTACTATCTTTATAATAGACGGATGCATATACCCCCTTAATGGCATCACTTAACATACGAAGCATTTCATACTTATCTTCCAGATAAGGTATCATATAAGTGGAATAAATGCCAGCAAAAGGTTGGTAATGCGAATCTTCCAACAAGCTGGACGAGCGGATGGCAATTGGCGCCTTTACAACCTCAAAGAACGCAAAAAAATCCTCTACCAATCTGTCCGGCAGCTTTGCACGGAGAAAAGCACGAAGAATGGTTTCATCGTCTGCATCACTCAAGGCCAGCTGGTACAGATTGTTCATATCCATAAATTCATCGAAGATATCTGTACACAGTACCACCGTTTTCGGAATAACTACCGTTGCATTTTCAAACTCTTCGAATTCGGCATGACGCTTCACCATATTATCAATGAAGGCAAGTCCTCTTCCTTTTCCCCCCAATGAGCCGTCGCCAATACGCGCAAAATTGGAATAACGGTCGAAACGGTCACGCTGGAATACAGCCACAACTCCCTGATTCTTCATCTTCCGGTATTTCACAATCGCTTCAAAGATAATTTTACGATGTGCATCAATATCCTGCAAAGATTCCCAAGTAACCTGTTTCAAAAATTCCGCTACAGGAAAGATTGCTCTCGAATACAACCAGCGCGATACATGATTACGGGTAATATGATATAATAAGGAGTCAGCAGGAATAGAATAGATAACATTCTGAAGTTCTTTCAGATTATGTACCCGTACTACTTCTTCCATGGTTTGGGGATTTAAGAAAATAAAATCACCAAAGCCGAAGCTTGCAGACACGGCTTCCCTCAAATCGACATCCATTTTCTTCGAGTTCTTATCGATAAACTGTACATCCAATTCATTGGCATAGCTTCTGTTTTCTTCTTCTGCCGACTGTAGGATAAGAGGTACAAAAGGATCGTAGCGACGGATTTCTGTCAACAGTTTGACACCAGCCAACGGGTCGTCCACTCCTTCATGCGGGAATCGGGCATCTGATATGATACCCAACGTATTGTTACTGTATTTTTTATAGAGCCCCATCGCTTCCTCGTAAGAACGGGCCAACACAATCTTAGGACGTCCACGCATACGAAGTGTACGCTGATGTTCGTTCAACGCCTCGGTAGCAAACTCCTGACTTTGACGGAGTACGAACTTATAAAGATTAGGAAGGACGGATGAATAAAAACGAATAGAGTCCTCCACTAACATGATCATCTGGACTCCTACCTCCTTGATGTCATGTTCCAAATTCATCTTATCTTCAATCAGCTTGATGATGGATACCAATAAATCGGTATTTCCTAACCAGCAAAATACATATTCAAAAATACTAAGATCTTCACTTGCCATACGTTGGGTAATGCCATGCGAAAATGGAGTCAGAACGACAAGTGGAATTTTAGGATACTTCTCCTTTATCTGTCTGGCAATATCAAAAGTATCACTATTATCCGAGCCCGGCATACAAATAACCAAATCAAACATCGTTATTCCCAACTGCTTCCAAGCATCTTCCTCTGTCGATACTTGAGTAAAACGGGGAGGATATCGAAGACTGAGATTCATGTATTCTATAAAAATCTTTTCATCGATACGTCCATCATCCTCCAACATAAATGCATCATAGGGGTTTGCCACCAACAAAACATTGAATATGCGTTTTGTCATTAAGTTCACAAACTGTGTATCTTTAAAATAAAGCTGGTTTAATTTTAATTTGCTAAGCATAGTACACTCTGATTTAGACTCTATTCTGCTAACAAATCTACATAATTCTCCCGATTCATACAACCTATGACTCAGACTTTCATCGTTATCGAATACTTTTAATCACTCGCCGCTCGATTTCATAGATGACAACAAGATGTCATTAATAACTTTTTATTGTTATAAACGAGAAAAAGAGTGAAAAACATTTTGAAGATATACAGAAAAGCATATCTTTGCAGATATAAAAGATTTCTTTTTGTCAGACCTTAAACTATATAATTATGGATATCAATCAAATTATGGCTTCCTTGGAAGCTAAACATCCAGGTGAATCTGAGTACTTGCAAGCAGTAAGAGAAGTTTTGCTTTCCATTCAAGATGTATACAACCAACATCCGGAATTCGAAAAAGCTTCGCTGATTGAACGCCTTGTCGAACCAGACCGTATCATCACATTCCGTGTTCCTTGGGTAGATGACAAAGGAAAAGTACAAGTCAATTTAGGTTATCGTGTGCAATTCAACAATGCGATTGGCCCATACAAAGGTGGTATCCGTTTTCACGCTTCTGTGAACCTTTCTATCCTAAAATTTTTGGGATTTGAACAAACTTTCAAAAACGCCCTTACTACATTACCAATGGGAGGAGGAAAAGGTGGTTCCGACTTCTCTCCTCGTGGTAAAAGCGATGCAGAAGTTATGCGCTTCTGTCAGGCCTTTATGCTGGAATTGTGGCGTCATGTAGGTCCGGACATGGATGTCCCAGCAGGAGACATTGGTGTAGGTGGACGTGAAGTGGGCTACATGTTTGGTATGTATAAAAAACTGACTCATGAATTTACCGGAACATTTACCGGAAAAGGGTTGGAGTTTGGTGGTTCACTTATCCGTCCGGAAGCTACCGGATTCGGAGGTCTGTACTTCGTGAAACATATGCTCGACAAGAAAAATATCGATATAAAAGGTAAAACTGTAGCAATCTCTGGTTTTGGAAACGTAGCATGGGGAGCAGCAACAAAAGCAACTCAACTGGGTGCCAAAGTGGTGACAATCTCCGGACCGGATGGATACATATACGATCCGGATGGTATCAGTGGAGAAAAAATCGACTATATGCTTGAATTACGTGCTTCAGGCAACGACATCGTAGCTCCGTATGCGGAACGTTATCCTAACGCAACATTTGTAGAAGGACGCCGCCCATGGGAAGTAAAAGTAGATATAGCGCTTCCTTGTGCAACTCAGAATGAACTAAATGGTGAAGATGCACGTCATCTGATAGACAATCAGGTTCTCTGTGTCGGTGAAATATCCAACATGGGTTGTACCCCTGAAGCTATAGACTCCTTCATTGAACATAAAATTATGTATGCTCCTGGCAAGGCTGTAAATGCAGGAGGTGTAGCGACTTCCGGACTGGAAATGAGCCAGAATGCAATGCATTTAAGTTGGAGTGCACAGGAAGTAGACGAAAAACTACATCAAATCATGCATAATATTCATGAACAATGTGTGAAATACGGAACAGAAACTGATGGTTACATAAATTATGTAAAAGGAGCAAACATTGCAGGTTTCATGAAAGTAGCCCATGCAATGATGGCTCAAGGAATTGTGTAACAATAAAATATCTCGTTTAGTTGTATTTGTATTGTAAGCAACGTTGCTTGCCTGTGACAGGTGGGCAACGTTTTTTATTGTTTCACTGGTATAATAAAGACAAACCATTGCGTTATATACAGAAAAATAGCGCATAATGAAAAAAATATTTATAACACTCCTCTTTTCAATACTTTTTGCTGGTTGCACTACCGAAAGCCCTCATCACTCCAAAGAATATCCAGTCATTATACAAGGTAAATTATGTAACACCTTCTTTTCTGAAAAATCACGTACGGTTTCCTCGGAACAATCTCTTCCTGAACTAAGCACTATTTCATTTTTCAGTTCTGGAGGACTATATGTAGATGGTAGTATATTAACCTATTCAGGTACAAACTGGCAAGGAGAACTCCCCAAGAAATGGGAGGAAGAAGAAATTCCAGCCCATATTCTCGCTTATCACCCTCCCGTGTTATCCGATAATCAATTTATCTATAATGAAAAAGAAGAATTACCGGATATTCTTATTGCACAGCAAACTATCCCCTATGGACAACCTATTCAACTGTCTTTTAATCACTTGTTTTCACAAATTTCATTTTCTGTAAGTCCAGAACTTAATCAAACTTTGGAAAAAATAGAATTTACTCCCTCTGTGAGTATTTCTTATATAAATCCAGAAACCTCAGAAATTACCTACGATAATCAAATAAAACACACCATCTTTTTTGAACAAAAAGAAGATGGCATTTATTCTTTCATTATTCCACCATACGATAATCTATCTATTGATATCACATTAGTCACCCTCGAAGGATGTATACAAACCACACTTCCCAGCCACTCTTTTAGCAGTGGATATTCCTACAATTGCCTAATAAAGACGACAGAAGGCAATATTGGTATCTACACCCCCGAAGATTTCATTGCTTTTACGCAATTAATCAACGGAAATGAATATAAAGGTCGCAGTCTTGATGAATTTGGCATAACCCAAAACGGAGTGACAACTTACTATTTACAGAACGATCTGACTTTCAGTGAGGCACAATGCGCAGAGCTTCTTGACATAGGATGGATTAAGACAGGTGGACATGAACTTGGCTTCAAAGATATATTCGACGGTCAGAACCACACTTTAAGCAATATCATATTAAGTACATTTACTTATCGTTTACGCACCGGATTATTTGGCTTCATCGATGAAACCGGAGTGGTAAAAAACTTGCACTTATCACAGATTTCGTATTCATCGTTAAAAAACAAATGCTCCATGACGGGACTTTTATGTGGGGAAAACAGAGGCCTAATTGATGGTTGCAGAGTCACTAATAGCCTCTTTAATACAACTAAATCTACAACATCAGGAGGCATCGCAGGAATCAACAAAGGATTTATCATCAACTGCTCTGTAGAACAAACGGAATTTTCTTTCGAAGACGGTTCTTACGGAGGAATCTCAAACATAAATATGAAAGGAATATTGAATTGTTTTACAGAACAATGTTCTTATAAAGAAGCTGCAAATGGAGCAGGAATATGTAATGAACAAAGGGACGGAGGATATATAGAAAACTGTTTTACGCATAACAACAATTACCCCAAAGCATATGGTGCTTTAATTTACAAAGGAAATGGAGGACGTATTTCAAAAAGTTATCACCCAAATACTGTAAAAGCAATAGGTTCGGGACAAATAGAAAATGAAAATATATTTTCTTATAATCCGACAACTTATATAACTACAGATAACAGCCAATCTCTGCTCGATTTATTGAACCAATGGATAGATAATGAAGGTATATCAAAATATCCCAGCCTCTCCTTTTATCATTGGAAACAAGGAGATAACTCTTTAATTATCCATATCAGACCATAACAGATAATATTTTTTTAGCAATACATTCCCCCATGTTCACAAATTAGTTGTATTTTTGCCCAAAATAGTGTTTTCATGGAAAAGAATAAAAAATTCATCATTGCAATAGCCGCTTTAATAGGTGTTATCGGTATTATTTCATTCTTGGCATTCAACGAATTCCGCAAGAATAAAGAAATGACAGAACTCTTTGCTATAGAAAAAGAGGAAATGGAAAATGAATACAATACGTTCGCAACCCAATACGATGAACTTCAAATACAAATCAGCAACGATTCTTTGCACGAAAAATTGGAAAGTGAAAAGTTGAAAACCCAGCGCTTACTGGAAGAATTGCGCCAAGTAAAGAGTAGCAACGCTGCCGAAATTATGCGTCTGAAAAAAGAACTGAAGACAGTGCGTGCCGTATTAAGAAGTTATGTAATGCAGATAGACTCTTTGAATAAAATAAACGAAGCCTTAACTAAGGAAAATCAAGAAGTCAAGACCAAATACAGTGCTGCAACTGTACAAATCAGTAATCTGGCTGCAGAAAAGAAAAACCTGAACGAAAAAGTATCTTTAGCTGCTCAGCTCGATGCAACCAACATTGTAGTCACCCCGATGAATAAACGAGGTAAAAAAGCTAAAAAAGTAAAAGACGTAAAGAAAATCGCCATTACCTTTACTATTGTAAAAAATATCACAGCAGAAACAGGTAACAAAACTCTATATTTACGTATAGCAAAACCGGACAATGACATCCTAACTAAAGGGAATACTACATTCTCTTACGAAGACAGGAATATTTCATATTCTATAAAAAAATACATTGAGTATACCGGAGAAGAACAAAGTGTAACTGTATATTGGGATGTAGAGGAATTCCTTCCAGCAGGTACATACAATGTATATATCTTTGCTGATGGAAATATGATTGGACAGAATTCATTTCAAATGCGCTAAATAGCATGAAAAAATATCCTATTTATCTTTTAATCAGTCTTCTTTTGCCATCCGTTTTTTTAGGTTCGTGCGGAGAAGATCGCTCAGGAGAGTATTATGCGCTGATTGCTGCCAAAACATGGATTTATGAAACCATGCAGCAGAATTATTTATTTTATGAAGATCTGCCGGCAGAAGATAATATTGATTTTTTCAAAAAACCTCAAGAGTTTTTGTCTTCCGTCGTATCTGACAAAGATAAAAAAGGTTCTGTCATTTTCTCACATATAGATTCTGTTTACCAAAGATCAAGAGTAGAAACGACATCACCTTCTTTTGGATTAGAAGGTACAATAATACGTTTGGAAGATGGGACTAATGCAGTCCGTATCTTATATGTACAGGATCAGTCTCCTGCTAAAGAAGCAGGTTTAAAACGAGGAAGCTGTGTTATTGCTGTAGATAGTCAGAAAATTACCAACAGTAATTACAGCCAATACTTTCAGTACCCTACCCAGTCTTATCGATATATGCTGATTACTCCCCATACGGCAACAGGAGAAAACGATAAGCAAATTTATGATACTTGCGAAGTACAAATGCCAGCCCCACGTATCGTAGACCAACCAAGCGTCTTCCTAACTAAAAACATAACCACAGAAGGAGGACGAAAAGCATTTTATATTTTATACAACAGTTTCGAAACAGAAGAAGACAAACTAAAAAGTGCATTTGCAGAGGGTATGAGTACATCTCCCAACGATGTAATTTTAGACCTTCGATACAATCCAGGTGGATATGTATCTACAGCCGTATTACTCAGTAGCATGTTGGCTCCATCTAGTGCAAGTGGACAAACATGCCTAAAGCTGATATACAATAACAAAATCAATAAAGAAGAAAATATTCCGTTTCAAGAGGGTATAACAGGTTACAATTATGAAAACCTATATATCATTACTTCAGGAAATACGGCATCTGCATCAGAAATGGTCATCAATTGTCTCCGACCTTATTTAGGAGATAAACTCATTCAGGTAGGAGAAGCAACATTCGGAAAAAATGTAGCGCAAAGTCTCTTTACTACTCCCGAATACCCCGAACTGGAGTTTTGGTTGACAACGGCTTATCTTAGTAACTCAAAAGGAGAATATGACTATTTTACCAGCGGCCTGACTCCTGCACACCAAGTGGCAGAGAATCCTGCAGAGAAATTGGGGGAACTGGGTACACCGCAAGATACCTTGCTTTATTCTGTAATGTATCACATGGATCACCACTCATTCCCACAACCACCGCAGCCGGAACAACCAACCACTTCCAATAAAAAGAGCAGGGTAATCTACAATCCGATTGCTTCGAAAGTAAAATACAACAAACTCCCCTAAACAGATAATACACATATTCCCTTTAAGACAGATTCTATATTTGAAAAACTGTCTTAAAGGGAATATTTAAATAAGGTTGTTTCAACAATCTTTTCAACCTTTTGCCTTGGTAATTTGTTAGAATAGCGATATATTTGCAATATTGCATAAGCAACTAAACATTAAAGCTAAATTGGCAATGAAAAGATTTACAAGCTTCCTACTCCTATCTCTGTTCACCGTAGGTACATATGCCCAACGGATACTTAATCTGGACAGTTGCCGAGCCCTAGCTCTTACAAACAACAAAGAATTACGGATCGGCCAAGAAAAAATAAATGCTGCACACTATCAACGTAAAGCGGCATTTACCAATTATTTGCCCAAGATTGATGTAATGGGCACATACATGCATACACAAAAGGAAATTTCCTTACTGAGTGACGATCAAAAACAATCTATCAGCCACATTGGGACCTCTACTTCTGCTACCTTAAAAGAAATGGCAGCCAATAATCCTATATTATCCACATTACTCCCGGCACTTCAACCATTGGAAGGAGGTTTGAACAGTATGGGGCAAGGCCTGGTCGATGCACTTCGCACAGATACAAGAAATCTATATGCAGGTACAGCTACCCTTACCCAACCACTCTTTATGGGAGGTAAAATCATAGCGTATAATAAAATCACCAAATATGCCGAACAACTTGCCCGCTCACAACATGCCACAGGCATGCAAGAGGTCATTCTGAATACAGACCAAGCCTATTGGCAAGTGATTTCACTCACCAACAAGAAAAAACTGGCAGAAAGTTTTCTTAAGTTGGTGCAAAAGCTGGATGAAGATGTAGATAAAATGGTAGCCGAGGGAGTAGCCACCAAAGCCGACGGTCTTAGTGTGAAAGTAAAAGTCAATGAAGCAGAAATAACACTTACTCAGGTAGACAATGGACTAAGTTTATCAAAAATGCTACTTTGTCAGTTATGCGGTCTACCCTTAGACACTGATTTGCAACTGGCCGACCAGAATATGGAAAATTTAGCCTTACCTGCAACCTATACAGAAAGCAATATCGATTTAGCATTGGCCAACCGTGAAGAATTGAAAAGTCTGGAGTTAGCCAGCAAAATCTATCAACAAAAAGTAAACGTTGCACGTTCGGAATTTCTCCCCACAGTAGGCTTAACAGCCAACTATCTCGTCAGCAATCCCTCTTTACTCAACGGATTTGAAAACAAGTTCAGAGGTATGTGGGGAATCGGAGTCGTAGTTAAAATTCCAGTATTCCATTGGGGAGAGGGAATTTATAAAGTAAAAGCAGCCAAAGCTGAAGCCAACATTGCCCGATATCAGCTTGAAGACGTGAAAGAAAAAGTAGAATTACAAGTTACCCAAAGTTCTTACAAGGTTAACGAAGCAGCTAAAAAACTGGCTATGGCCGAAAAGAATATGGAAAAAGCAGAAGAAAATCTACGATATGCAACTTTAGGCTTCAAGGAAGGAGTAATACCAACCAGCAATGTATTGGAAGCACAAACAGCATGGCTTTCTGCACAATCTGGTAAAATTGATGCACAGATAGACTTAAAAATGAGTGAGATTTACTTAAACAAATCAATGGGAACATTAAAATAAAAACAATATGGCTGAAAAAACTCAACGCAGCAACATAATGCTGGCATTTTTTACATTAGCAGCAGTAATCATACTTGTTAGCATCATCGGATTTCTGACTTTAGGTAAAGGCACAGAAATCATACAAGGACAAGCAGAAGCAACAGAATACCGTGTTTCAAGCAAAGTACCTGGACGTATTCTGAAATTTTTGGTCAGCGAAGGAGATAATGTACGTGCCGGAGATACTTTGGCGATTCTTGAAGCGCCTGATGTATTAGCTAAATTGACACAGGCACAGGCAGCCGAACAGGCAGCTATTGCATTAAACGAAAAAGCAGAACGAGGTACACGTGCCGAGCAGTTACAGGCAGCCTACGAAATGTGGCAAAAAGCAAAAGCCGGACTTGAAATTGCAGAAAAATCATACAACCGTGTCAACCGATTGTTCGAAAGTGGAGTCATGTCTGCACAGAAACGAGATGAAGCCAAGGCTCAATATGACGCAATGGTAGCTACAGAACGGGCAGCCAAAGCACAATATACCATGGCCAAAAACGGTGCACAAAGAGAAGACAAAGCAATGGCTGCCGCTCAGGTAGAGCGCGCCAAAGGAGCAGTTGCAGAAGTTTCCTCTTATATTGAAGAAACCGTTTTGATAGCTTCTGCCGATGGAGAAGTAACTGAAATATTCCCTAAAGTAGGAGAATTGGTTGGAACAGGTGCCCCCATCATGAATGTAGCACAGCTTAATGACATGTGGGTTACATTCAATGTCCGTGAAGATTTCCTGAAAGACTTTACCGTAGGCGGAGAAATCAAAGCCTACATCCCGGCTTTGGAAAAAGAAGCAACATTCAAAGTTACCTATATGAAAGATTTAGGTACATACGCTGCCTGGAAAGCAACCAAAACTACCGGACAATTCGATTTAAAGACTTTTGAAGTAAAAGCCAAACCAGTACAAGCTGTAGAAAACCTGCGTCCGGGTATGTCGGCTATTATAGAAAAATAAATAGAATTATATGGCTATAACCATTCATAAACGTATACTTTTGATTGCAAAGCGTGAAGTTTTCCGCATTGCAAGCAAGCCCATGTACCTCTTCTGCATGGTGATAGCACCGATATTTTGTTATCTGTTCTTCACCACACTGATGGGAAAAGGTCTGCCGACCAATCTGCCGGCAGGAGTAGTCGATCTAGATAACACCGCTACAACCCGAAACATCATACGGAATCTTGATGCGTTCCAACAGACAGAAATCGTTGCGCATTATGCAAGTTTCGAAGAAGCTCGTAAGGCTGTACAGCGAGGAGAAATCTACTCGTTTTACTACATCCCTAAAGGAACCACAGAGGAAGCATTGTCCAGCAGACAACCTAAGGTTTCTTTTTACATCAACTATTCGTATCTGATAGCCGGTTCATTAGCTTATAAAGACCAGCGAACCATGTCGGAACTGGCGGGAGCTGCAATTGGACAAGCAACCTTATTGGCACGCGGAGCTACAGAAAATCAGGCAATTGCTTTTCTTCAGCCCATTGTAATCGATACTCATGCCCTAAATAATCCGTGGCTTAATTATTCTGTATATTTGTGCAACACTTTACTGCCGGGAGTGTTGATGCTACTTATTTTCTTAACCACAACTTATACATTAGGAGTGGAAATAAAAGAAAACACAGCCAATCAACTAATGAAAATGGCCGATAATTCAATTGTCACTGCTGTAGTTGGAAAGTTATTGCCACAGACGATTATATTTTTTATTTCGGTCAGTTTCTATAATGCCTATCTGTACGGTTTCCTGCACTATCCCTGCCACAGCGGTATTCTTCCCATGCTCCTTGCCGGATTGCTGATGGTATTAGCCTCACAAGCCGTGGGAGTCTTCTTTTTCGGCTTGTTTGGAAGTATGCGCCTTGCTCTCAGCGCATCCTCTCTATGGGGAGTATTATCTTTCTCCATTTCCGGATTCTCATTTCCGGTAATGGCAATGCATCCTACTTTACAGGCATTAAGCAACCTGTTTCCACTGCGACATTATTTTCTGATTTATGTCGACCTGGCTTTAAATGGATACCCAATGGTATATGCATGGCATTCTATCGTGGCTCTATTGCTGTTCATGCTTTTACCTTTCTTTGTTCTGAAAAAGCTGCGCACAGCCATGTTGCATTATGTCTATATCCCCTAAAATTTATATTTCATGAAGAATCATTCTCTACTACATACCATCAGAGAAGGCCTTGCCGGACTATTTCATATCTGTCGGGAGGAACTGAAAAATACCATCAAAGATCAGGGAGTCTTGATTTTCTTTATTCTTGTTCCGATAGCTTATCCACTGGTATATGCTTTCATCTATACCAACGAAGTAGTACGTGAAGTACCTGCAGCCGTTGTCGATACAGACCGCTCGGCACAGAGCCGTGAATTTTTACGTAAAGTAGATGCCACAGCCGACGTACATATCGTATCATACTGTGCCGACATGGAGGAAGCCAAGCAATTACTGAAAAACGGAAAAGTATACGGAGTAATTTATATTCCTGAAAGCTTTAGTCATGATCTTGCAAAAGGAATCCAGACCCATGTAAGTTTGTATTGCGACATGAGTGGTATGCTTTATTACAAAGCTTTGTTAGTAGCTTCCACCGATGTGTCTCTACACATGGGAAAAGAAATACAGATACAACGTTTAGGAAACACTACTGACAGACAAGATGAAATCAGCACTACCCCCATAGCCTATCAGGAAGTTTCTCTGTTTAATACGCAAAACGGCTTTGCCAGTTTTCTGATTCCGGCTGTACTGATTCTTATCATACAGCAAACCCTGTTGTTGGGTGTCGGGTTATCTGCCGGAACTGCCCGCGAAAAGAACAGCTTCCGTCATCTTGTTCCGTTCAACAGAGAATATCGGGGAACATTACGTATTGTATTAGGAAAATCGATAGCCTACCTGCTGGTTTATGCAGTAGTTTCGGCCTATATATTGTGTGCAGTACCCTATATGTTCAGCCTCATCCAACTGGCAGAACCTGCTACCCTACTGGCATTCACACTACCGTACGTATTGGCATGTATCTTCTTTGCCATGACTTGCTCCGTATTCATACATCACCGCGAATCGTGCATGATGATTTATGTATTCACCTCTGTTCCTCTCCTCTTTATTTCAGGAATATCGTGGCCCGGAGCCGCCATTCCTAAATTTTGGGAAATCATTTCATGGATTTTCCCTTCTACCTTCGGTATCAGAGGATTTGTAGGCATCAATTCCATGGGAGCCACTTTACAAGAAATTCAGTCAGATTATTTCGCCTTATGGATACAAACCGGTGTCTATTTCATTACTGCCTGCATTGTATACCGCCGGCAGATACTCTTAAGCCGGCATAAAGCCCTGGCAAGACTACAACAATACCGGAAGCGTAAAAAATAAGACCTTAGCCGGACATAAGCTCTCTTATGTCCGGCTTTTATTTTTATTAACAAATGAGTCTTAGTAAATAAGAAGGAATAGCGTAGCTTTGCAATAAATATTATGCAACAATCTATGAGACTATCTATACTTCTGTTTTTTATCTGTAGTGTTACCTTATTACAAGCCATACCAGCTCCCAGCGAAAAGACCAGCTTCCGCATAACGATACTCAAGTCGAGTGGAGAACCCCAGCCCGGCATTGTATTGAAAATAAAAAACAAGACTTTGGAATACAGAGGAAATGCAGAAGGAGTTATCTCTTTCGAATATGATGTGAATTCCAGTTTTTATCGCACGGCAGAATTATACCTTCCTACTGACATGGAGACAATCCAGTCTTCTTTCTTACTGACTGAAGCCGTAGCCGACACAACACTGTACATAGACAGTCCGGAAGAAATTGCAGCATTACAGCAGGCAGGTACAACTTTTCCTATAGAAGGTCTGATAAGTACAGCCAATGGAGAACCTCTTACCGGAGCAACTGTCAGCATACAGGGCACAGGACGCACTGTACAAAGTGACGAAATAGGCCTTTTTCACATCGAAGCAGATTACAACCATCCTATTGTGATTCGCGCCAAAGGAATGGAAACCCTTTCATTGGAAATTACCCGTTTTCTGCAATTTGGTGAAGAACCTCTTCCTATCGTCATGCCTAAAAAAGGCTCCGACCGCATCTATCGAAGTATAGAGCAAATGCCGCGTTTTCCGGGAGGCATGAAGGCAATGAGAAACTACATCAACCGAAATTTGCAATATCCCCAACAAGCCCAAAATGCAGGTATTGAAGGAGTAGTAGGGGTACAATTCATTGTAGAGAAAAACGGAGAAATTACTAATCCGATTATTGTACGCCATTTAAACGATGAACTGGACGAAGCAGCTTTACATCTGATACGTACCATGCCCCGATGGATTGCCGGGAAAGATCATGGCACCCCCGTACGATGCAAGTATTCTATTCCCATCCAGTTTAAACTACCTAAAAAAGAACCTGTTGTAGCTGGTTCTACAGGCGTAGATAAAACTCAAAAAACAACTTCCAGCCAAGAAGTTGCAAAAGAGATATTACCTGTAGCTTTGCAAAAAGCGCTTCCCATCAATCTGCTGCCTGATTTGAATATTGAATGGACAGAGTATTTCCGCCCCAAAGCTATTGAACTGTCCTGGCCGCATGCACTCAAGTCGAAAAAAGAAAAGCGCCGCCGCTGATCAAAGTGATACAGAAGATTAATCAGTTCGAATACAACCACATAAAGTATTTATTCCTATACTGATTTGTAACCGACGACGTCGGCTCTATATTTAACGGCATCGATTATAAAAACAACGACGTCGATTGTAGAGCCGACGTCGTCGGTTATACTACATATCCAGTAAAAAACTTTATCCCAAACAGTAATTTATACGACTTAAACAACCGTTTTTTCCAACAAAATACCGACATTTGCAACAAACAGATATGAATTACCGATATGTTACGTAAAATCAGAATCGCGTTTGCAGTCGTATTTTTTACCCTCATCACCCTACTGTTCCTCGACTTTACAGGAAGTATCCATACGTGGTTCGGGTGGATGGCAAAAATTCAGTTTTTACCTGCCTTACTGGCTTTGAATATTGGAGTTGTCATTCTCCTGATAGCACTGACCCTCGCAGTAGGACGCATCTATTGCTCCGTTATTTGCCCGTTGGGTGTACTCCAGGACATCATCTCATGGAGCAGTGGAAAACGGAAAAAGAAAAAATACCGTTTCACTTACTCAACCGAGAAAAAACTACTCCGGTATGGTGTACTGATTCTCTTTATCATTGCTTTAATAGGAGGTATCGGCTCACTGACGGCTTTACTTGCTCCATACAGTTCTTACGGCCGTATCGCACAAAACCTCTTTGCTCCTTTGTACGGATGGGGAAATAATTTTCTGGCCTATCTGGCCGAACGGGCAGACAGTTACGCTTTCTACCGTACAGAAGTCTGGCTCAAAAGTCTTCCTACTTTCTGTATAGCTCTTGCTACATTAATCATATTGATAATCCTGGCATGGCGCAACGGAAGAACTTACTGCAATACCATCTGCCCGGTAGGCACCTTATTGGGCATATTATCCCGATATTCACTCTTCCGTCCGGTTATACACACCGAGAAATGTAACTCATGCACGCTTTGCTCACGCAAATGTAAAGCCTCTTGTATCGATTCCAAAGCACACCATATTGACTACAGCCGGTGTGTAGCTTGCATGGATTGTATAGATGTGTGCAAGCATGGAGCCATCCGTTTTCAGTATCGCTTCAAGAAAACAGCTCCACAGCAGTCTAAAGAAACACTCAAGGGACAACCGGCTGATCAGGCACGCAGACAGTTCCTCTCCGTTATAGCCGGGCTGGCAGCTACAGCTACTCTTAAGGCACAAGAGAAAAAAGTTGACGGTGGGCTGGCTGTCATCGAAGATAAGAAAATACCCGAACGCAAGACAAGAATCGTACCTCCGGGAGCACTCAGTATCCGTCATTTTGCCCAACACTGTACTGCCTGCCAGTTGTGCGTATCGGTCTGCCCCAATGAAGTACTCCGTCCTTCTAGCGGACTGCTCACACTGATGCAGCCGGAAATGAGCTACGAACGAGGATATTGCCGTCCGGAATGTACCCGTTGCGCAGATGTTTGCCCCGCCGGAGCCATACGCCCTATCAGCAAAGCTGACAAATCATCTACACAAATCGGACACGCGGTATGGATTAAGAAAAACTGCATACCTCTGACCGACGGAGTAGAATGTGGAAACTGTGCCCGTCACTGCCCTGCAGGAGCTATACAGATGGTACCATCAGATGCAGCGAATCCTCAGTCGCTTAAAATTCCGGTAGTCAATACCGAACGCTGCATAGGATGCGGAGCCTGTGAAAATCTGTGTCCGGCACGCCCGTTCAGTGCCATTTATGTAGAAGGGCATGAAATACACCGGACTCTATAAGCGCAACCGAAAAACTGGAATGAAAAACTTAATGGTTTGATATATGACAAACAAAAAACACATATCCCGACGAGACTTCTTTAAGCTGACCGGAGCAGCCGGAATGGCAATTGCCGGATGGACGGCATGCAGCCGTTCTGCACAGCAAGCAGCATCCGGTGAAACAACAAAAGAAATCCCAACCGATCAGATGACTTACCGAACCCATCCGAAAACGGGAGAAAAGGTTTCTATTTTAGGATATGGATGCATGCGCTGGCCTACCATAAAGAGAGAGAACTCCAAAGAGGGAGAAGAAGAAATTGATCAGGAAGCGGTCAACCAGCTGGTCGACTATGCCATTGCGCATGGAGTCAACTATTTTGATACGTCTCCTGCCTATTGCAAAGGCCAGTCGGAACATGCTACCGGTATTGCATTGCACAAGCATCCGCGAAACAAGTATTTCATCGCAACAAAGTTATCGAACTTTGCTCCTTCCACCTGGAGCAGAGAAGCTTCTCTGGAGATGTATCATAACTCATTCAAAGAACTGCAAGTAGACTATATAGACTATATGCTGCTGCATGCAGTGGGAATGGGCGGAGGAATGGAAGAGTTCGAGGCACGGTATATAAAGAATGGTATGCTCGATTTCCTGGTAGAAGAACGAAAAGCCGGACGCATCCGTAACTTGGGTTTCTCTTACCATGGCGATATCAGAGTATTCGACTATCTGCTGTCTCAGCACGACAAATATCAGTGGGATTTTGTACAAATACAGATGAATTACCTCGACTGGGAGCATGCCAAGGAAATCAATCCACGCAATACCAATGCCGAGTATCTGTATGGAGAACTGGCAAAACGGAATATTCCTGCCATTATTATGGAACCTCTGCTGGGAGGCCGTCTGTCGAAAGTACACGACCATATTGTGGCACGCCTCAAACAGCGGGAACCAGAACGGAGTGTAGCTTCATGGGCCTTCCGCTTTGTCGGTACTTTCCCCAATGTACTGACAGTATTGAGTGGAATGACTTTTATGGAACATTTACAGGACAATTTACGCAGCTATTGTCCATTACAGCCTCTTACACAGGAAGAAACACAGTTTCTGTATGATACAGCCGACTTGATGATGCAATATCCTACCATCCCGTGTAACGACTGTAAGTATTGTATGCCATGTCCGTACGGAATCGACATCCCTTCTATTCTGCTACATTACAACAAATGTGTCAACGAAGGAAATGTTCCCGAAAATGCACAGGCAGAAAACTACCGGAAGGCACGCAGAGCTTTCCTCATCGGATACGATCGTAGCGTTCCCCGTCTCCGGCAAGCCAATCACTGCATCGGTTGCAAACAGTGTATTTCTCACTGTCCGCAAAGTATAGACATTCCTAAAGAGTTGCACCGCATTGATGCCTTTGTAGAAGACTTGAAACAAAATAAACTCTGAAACAATGAAAGAAATTATTGATTTACTGCATACGCAAAAATGCTCGTGTGTAATAGCGGGAGCATCAGGAGAAATAAGAAGCTTTCATCAGCGAGGAGTAGCCGACCTGTATACTCTGCTCTGTCAGGAGCCTCAATTTCTGCACGGAGCCTCTGTGGCCGACAAGGTAGTGGGAAAAGCAGCTGCAGCATTAATGGTCAAAGGACAAATCAAGGAACTGTATACAGATACCATCAGTACTCCGGCATTAAAGTTGCTGCAGGCAACCCATATTCCGGTAGAATATACACAAGCAGTACCTTATATCCGCAACCGCGACAATACCGGCTGGTGCCCGCTGGAAACACGCTGCCACGAAGAAGATTCCATCGATATCCTGTTTACCATTATCGACCGGTTTATTAAAAGCAAAATCTAACAAATTCATTCATAGAAATGGAAACAACTGTAAAACTATACACACTCTCTTATAAACAGAGCAAAACTTATCTTACAGCCGCTCTGTTTGTATTGGGCAACATCATATTGCCTCAGCTCTTTCATCTGATTCCACAAGGAGGAGTTACATGGCTCCCTATTTACTTTTTTACCTTAATAGGAGCCTACAAATACGGATGGCAGGTAGGAATACTGACAGCCCTTCTGTCTCCACTTGTCAATTCATTTTTCTTCGGTATGCCTGCTCTGGCAGTATTACCTGCCATTTTACTTAAGTCCATTCTATTGGCCACAGGGGCAGGATTTGTAGCCGGATATTTCAAAAAAGTATCTTTGGGACTACTTGTTCTAATTGTTGCTTTTTATCAGATATTCGGTACTTTGGGAGAATGGATGATGCAAGGCGATTTTTATCTGGCTATTCAGGATTTCCGTATAGGCATTCCCGGTATGCTGCTTCAGATAATTGGAGGTTATTTGTTTATTACTCACTTTATACGTAAATAATTATGTTTGGACTTGGTACTCAAGAATTATTATTCATCATACTCCTTATTTTATTATTCTTTGGTGGTAAAAAAATTCCAGAACTCATGAAAGGTTTGGGAAAAGGTGTACGCAGTTTCAAGGAAGGAATGAAAGAAGTAGAAAAAGATTCCGACAAGACTGATAAGACTGATGACAGCGCATCCAAATAAAATAGAAGAAGAGAACTGCATACAGCCCGAAGGGATGTCTTTTTGGGAGCATCTGGACGAACTGAGAGCATCGTTGATAAAAATCATTATTGCCACAATTGCATGTAGCATCATTGCCTTTTTATTCAAAGATGAAGTATTCTCCATTATCCTTGCTCCCAAAAACGATCATTTTATTACCTACCGGTTGCTGAACATGATTAACCGGTGGGCCACAGGAATGGACTCTACGGGATTTTCCGTCAGTTTAATTAACACCGGCCTGGCCGAGCAGTTTATCATCCATATGAAAACTTCTCTCTACACCGGACTGTTGCTTTCTTCTCCTTACATATTATACATCTTATTCCACTTTATCTCCCCAGCCTTATACAGTCATGAACGAAAGTATTCGGTTCGGGTAGCAGGAGGTGGCTATATCATGTTCATGGCAGGTGCTTCGCTGAACTACTTTCTTATTTTTCCCCTTACTTTCCGCTTTTTGGGTACTTATCAAGTCAGTACGGAAGTAACCAACATGATTTCCCTACAATCTTATATGGATACTTTACTAATGATGAGCCTGTGGATGGGAATTCTGTTCGAACTTCCTGTAATATGCTGGTTAATGGGAAAATTGGGAGTGCTCTCCGCTTCTTTCATGCGACGTTTCCGAAAGCACTCCATTATTGTCATTCTCATTATCGCTGCCATCATTACTCCTACATCCGATGTGTTTACACTTACACTGGTCAGTTTCCCTATTTGGATTTTGTATGAGGCAAGTATCTGGATTGTAGCCAAAGTACATCCCGACTCACAGAAATAACCGTTCTCAGGCAACCATAAAAAGTGAAGGACAAGTATATTTTTTCCAACAGCCTACATTTATTTGAATCTAACGGAAGATTACCTGCTGTTATTTATACAAATTATCTAACTTTGCGTTTAAACCATAAACGAGTAACAATGAAAAAACTTTTTGTACTTTTTTATCTGTTGGCTTGCATTCTGACAGGAGCGCAGGCACAGCAACATGTTACGCTGAAAGATGTAGCACAGGGTACTTACCGTGCAAAAAATATCTATGGCATTAAACCCATGCTGGACGGCGAACATTATACCCAAATAAGCAGTGACGGAAAACGAATCGTGAAATATTCGTTCAAAACAGGAAAAGAAGTAGATACCGTATTCGATGTAACTACTGCACGCAACTGTACATTCAAATCGTTTGACGACTATATTCTTTCGCCCGACGAAAAACGGATTCTGATACAGACAGAAACCCAGCCAATTTACCGCCGCTCGTTTACTGCGGTATATTATATTTTCGATGTAAGAAACAACAAGGTGACTCCTCTTTCCGATAAAGGAGCACAGCAGGTTCCTCTGTTCTCGCCCGACGGAAACCAGATTGCCTTTGTGAGAAACAACAATATTTTTCTGGTCAAACTGCTGTTTGGAAACAGTGAGTCGCAAGTAACCAAAGACGGAGAATACAACAAAGTACTGAACGGTATCCCCGACTGGGTATACGAAGAGGAGTTCGGATTCAATCGTGCCTTCGATTTCAGTGCCGACAGTCGTATGATTGCTTATATCCGCTTCGACGAGAGTCAGGTTCCACAGTTTTCATTCCCTTTGTACAAAGGAGCTTTTCCTTCGAACGAAGAATATGCAAGCTATCCGGGAGCATACAGTTATAAATATCCCAAAGCAGGGGAAGTAAACTCGAAAGTAACTGTACATACATTCGATATCAAGAGTCGTGTAACCCGCCAGATGGACCTTCCGCTCGATACAGATGGATACATTCCACGTATCAAGTTTACTTCCGACCCGGAAAAACTGGCTATCATGACTCTGAACCGCCATCAGAACCGTTTCGACCTTTATATGGCTAATCCCCGCAGTTCACTTTGCAAGCTTGCCATCCGCGATGAGGCAGAACAATATATCAAGGAACAGGCTTATTCCGACATCGCTTTCTATCCGGAACATATCGTAATGATGAGTGAAAGAGACGGTTATAATCATCTGTACTTATATACCATTGCCGGCAATCTGGTAAAACAGATTACCAAAGGACAGTTTGAAGTGAAATCGTTCTTGGGATGGGACCAAAACAACAATATCTTTTATTATAGCAGCAATGAAGAGAGCCCACTCCGTAGTGCCGTGTATAAAATCGATGCAAAAGGGAAAAAGACCAAACTGTCTTCACGTACAGGAACTAATGAGGCTATTTTCAGTACCAATCAGAAATACTACATCAACAAGTATTCAGGTATAAAGACTCCAACTCTGATTACCATCAACGACAACAAAGGAAAAGAATTGACTACTTTGCTGGACAATGCAGAACTGAAAGCTAAAGTCAGCAGTCTGAATATGCCAAGTAAGGAATTCTTTAGCTTCAAGACTTCAGACGGTGTGGAACTGAACGGATGGATTATGAAACCACACAATTTTGATGCAAACAAGAAATATCCGGTCATCATGCACCAGTACAGCGGACCAGGCTCTCAGCAGGTACTCGACCGCTGGAACATCGGCAGTATGGGTGATGGAGGTATGTTTGAAGCATATATGTGCGACAAAGGATACATCATGGTATGTGTAGACGGACGTGGAACAGGCGGACGTGGTGCGGCTTTCGAAAAATGTACTTATCTGTACTTAGGAGTAAAAGAGGCACAAGACCAAGTGGAAACCGCCCGCTATCTGGGTACACTCCCCTATGTAGACGGTAAACGTATCGGTATTTGGGGATGGAGTTTTGGAGGTTACACCACACTGATGTCTATGAGTGAAGGTTCTGCAGCCTTTAAAGCGGGAGTAGCCATTGCAGCCCCCAGCGACTGGAGATTTTATGATACCATATATACCGAACGTTTTATGCGTACGCCGAAAGAAAACGGAGAAGGATATAATGCCGGTTCCGCTATCTTAAGAGCACCGCAAATGCAAGGAAAACTGTTGCTGATTCATGGCACAGCCGACGACAACGTACACTACCAGAACTGTGCCGAATATAGTGAGGCACTGGTACAGGCAGGTATCCAATTTGATATGCAGGTATATACCAACCGTAATCACGGCATATTCGGAGGAAATACCCGCAACCATCTGATGAACCGTGTAGCAAACTTCTTTATCAATAACCTTTAATAAAAAGTTCTTGGGCCTCCGGACACTGAAAAGCATCATTCACTTTTCAAGCCGAAAGCCCAAGAATTTTACTTTTAATCCTATGGAACACGTAAAAAAGCCTGAATGGCTGAAAATAAAAATCGGTACCAATCAGCGATACACCGATACAAAGCGTATTGTAGATACACATCGGCTACATACGATATGCAGTAGTGGGAGATGCCCCAATTTAGGTGAATGCTGGGGAAAAGGAACTGCCACCTTTATGATTGGAGGAGCAATATGTACCCGTGCATGCAAATTCTGCAATACTCAAAGCGGAAAGCCGCTTCCACTCGACGCAGAAGAGCCTATGCGAGTCGCCGAATCCATCCGCTTGATGAAACTCAATCATGCAGTAATCACTTCTGTAGACCGGGACGACCTGGAAGATCTGGGTGCTTTACACTGGGCTGCTACTATACGGGCAATCCGTGAGTTAAACCCTCAAACAACACTGGAAACACTGATTCCTGATTTCCAAGGAAGAGGAGAACTTATCCAGATGGTTACTGATACTCATCCGGACATCATTTCACACAATATGGAAACTGTCAGACGAATTACTCCGCTGGTACGTAGCGCAGCTACTTACGACAGAAGTCTGTCTGTGATCCGACAGATAGCGGATAGTGGTATCACAGCCAAATCGGGTATTATGGTGGGATTGGGAGAGACACCCGAAGAAGTGGAACAGACAATGGATGATTTACTGCAACAAGGATGCCGTATACTGACCATCGGACAGTATCTTCAGCCTACCCGCAAACACTTTCCGGTAGCAGCATACATTACACCGGAACAATTTACATACTATAAAATTATTGGAGAAAAAAAGGGATTTACAACGGTGGAAAGCGGACCATTGGTACGGTCTTCTTATCATGCCGAAAAGCATCTGCCCAACCATTGAACAAATTGGGTTTTTCCGTTGTTGAAAAAATAAAACCCCTATAAGATGAAGCTATTGTTGAAATATAAGGATCAAATTGTATCGCTCGGATTATTACCTCTCATTGCAACACTGATTGCACTTCATTTTCTGCCTTCCGTTGCTGTCTTAGGAGGAGGATTATTGCTTAGCCTTATCGTATTGTTCTATTATATTATCCGGTTGAAAGAATTGAATTTCTTTCTTTTACTCGGAACCATCGGTATAGGTACGTGCTATATAGTACGCCAATTTACCGATTATCAACTTCTTCCCAAAGGAGGAATTACTCCTACGCTTGAATTTATTTTACTTATTTTCGCCTTTATCCACATTACGGCTCCTGAAATTTACAAAAGTTTCCAACGGTGGCTGAAATTGAAAGGTTGTTTTTCCTACCTGCTTGAAGCCAAAACAATTGTCATTCTATCCAGCCTCCATCTGCTGATTTTAGGCATTACTGTTTATTATAACAAATCTTTATCGGATGAAACCTATTTCTTCCTTGTCAATATCATACCGGTATCCATTTATATCATTTGCCTGATTATTAATATCGTAGGGATATGTATTGCATTACAGGACAATTTCCGTTATACAATTATACGAATTGCTCCTCTCTGTCACAATAAAATTTACCTGACCAAGCGAAAATATACGGGTTGCTGTTCTTCTACTTCTACAGTTCTCTGGGATTTACCGGTAGAAAATAATTTCGAAGGATCAACTAACCGAAACGACAAATATGCCCGTAAGATAGCAAAGAAATATTGGAACATAAAAGAAGCTCCTCGGGCTATTTTACATTATAAATCCAGTTTAAACTGTTCGTGTGAACAATATATTCATCTTTATATTCTTCCGATTGACAACGAGACCAAGATACATTCTTCGGAAGGCAGATTCTTTTCCTTTGAAGAAATTGAGGCGAACAAAGATAAGTTCAGCCCAACCCTTCTGCATGAGTTTTCCCATTTGCAATTGGCTGCACATATGTGGAATGAATATTTTGACGATTAAATAAAAGAAACAACACAATATGATACGAAAAGTACAGACAGAAGATGCTGAAGCTATTGCAGCAATTTATAATCATTACATCGCACAAACTACTATTACATTTGAAACGGAACCGGTTTCTACAGAGGAAATGAAAAGGCGTATTCTATCTATCAGTCGTAATTATCCGTATTGGATATACGAAGAGAAAGGAGAAATAGCCGGATATTGTTATGCTCACCAATGGAAAGAAAAAGAAGCTTACCAATGTACTGCAGAAACTACGATATATATTAAACCGGAATATACTGGTAAAGGAATAGGAAAAAAAATGATGCTACATCTGATAAACTCTTGCCGGGAACGAAACCTGCATACGCTTATAGCTTGTATTACTTATCCTAATGAAGCCAGTATGCACTTGCATGAGCAATTAGGTTTCCAACTGGTTTCACATTTTCATGAAGTAGGTAGAAAATTTGACCAATGGCTGGATGTATGCGATTATGAACTGCATCTATAAAACCTCTTTTATATTATAAAGAGCTAAAATAAAAATTAAGGCTTCCAGACAACACTGTTATCGTCTGAAAGCCTTAATCAATTTCAATTCTATATAGTATTATTACTTATAAATCAGAAAAATACAAGGTATTTTAGCCAAATCGGGTAATTTTCCCTTCCACTCTTTAATAGTCTTTGTGTGAATATATTCCCCTTCACAAGTGATATTTGCAGCAATACACAACTTTGTCTGCGGGCGGCAGGCTTTTAAAATATCCTCCATCATTTTATTGTTACGATAAGGAGTTTCTATAAAGAGCTGTGTCTGGTTTTCAGTATAAATACGTTGCTCCAATTCTTTGATACGCTTCATTCGCTCGGAAGGTTCAATCGGCAAATAACCATGAAAAGCAAAACTTTGTCCATTAAAACCAGATCCCATCACCGAAAGAATAATAGAAGAAGGACCTACCAAAGGTACGACTTTCATATTGCGACGCTGGGCAATCGCCACCACGTCGGCTCCCGGATCGGCTACAGCCGGACATCCGGCCTCTGATATAACTCCCATAGCCTGTCCTTCTGCCAACGGCTTAAGATATCCGGAAATATCTTCCGGAGAAGTATGTTTATTCAATGGATAGAATGTCAATTCATCAATATTGATACCGGAATCTACTTTCTTCAGGAAACGACGGGCAGAACGTACATCTTCCACAATAAAATGCTTGATTCCTAAAATTATTTCTTTGTTATATGAAGGCAAAACCTTTTCGATAGCCGTATCACCTAATGTGACAGGCAATAAATATAAAGCAATATCCATGATTTGAACACTCGTTATAATCAGAATTTCACATTTCTAATATCTCTGAAATCAATGCGTGACAATAACTCTTCGATTGTCAAGTTGGGATGCTGTTGCATATACAAATCCGTCAACTCCATTCCCATCCAAACTCCTATAAGAGGAGGAATCTTCTCTCCTTTAAACACCATACTGGGATCCGGATGTGTATAAGCTCGAATAATCATAGGATCTTTACTCCATAAATGTCCCTGATTGACCATCCAATCCCACAGTATTTTTTTATTTTTCCTGCACCAAAGTATTTCCTCTTTAGTATATCCCAAGAAGGACTCGTACGACTTACTTTTCTTAAGTAAACGACTTACAACCCAATGAATTTTTCCTCTATACATAATCACATCAAACAGGGTGCGATATTCCGTAAGCCATGGAAAAGGATACAAACTATACAGATAAGAAGTAAGACAATCAGGAAGAATACGGTCGGGATTCATTGTACGACGTTGGTAAGAATAATAGTAACGTTCATACAGCGGATAATCTTCACCAAGATACTTATCGATACTAAACCCCAACAAGCTATCCCCGACTACAACTGACTGATTTAACGCAGAAACCTGTGAATAAACAACCGGAATAGGGAAAGAAGGTATTTCCTTTTTCAATGTTTTAAATGCCTCGGTTAACCCCTGTTCTATAGGCTCCATATCCTTGAATTTACTCTCTGCATCTGCCATCAACTGCAATAAAATTGTATCAGAATAATAGGCACACAAACGTTCATTGATATCCGGCTCGGATACATTACCTATCATCAATACATCTTCTATCAGCAGTCTGGTAGCCTGCGGATACTCTAAATTCATTTTCTGTAAAGCCGAAAAGCTGTTCAAAGCCGAAGCTTCGTATTGTAAACGGTCGTAACGGACTACTTTAATATCCTTATCAAACAAAGTATCGCCCTTCTGCTTGTCGGACTGACAAGCAGAAAAGGCGATTATACTTAACAATAATATGGATACTATTCTTATCATCCGCAAAAGGGGATGGGATTATCCGTAAATAATATGACCGTTTTCGTCTTTGTATTCGTCAAGACCTTTTTCATATGTAGCCATTGCACGCAAACTCATACCGACGCTTGAGAAACCTCCATCGTGGAATAAGTTCTGCATAGTTACTTTACGAGTCAAGTCTGAGAACATTACGATACAATAGTCAGCACATTCGTCTGCAGAAGCATTTCCCAGAGGAGACATACGGTTGGCAAAATCGAAAAGTTTATCCATACCTTTCACGCCAGAACCGGCAGTAGTCATTGTAGGCGACTGAGAAATAGTGTTGATACGAACATTGTGTTCACGTCCATAAATATAACCAAAGCTACGTGCAATAGATTCCAACAATGCTTTAGCATCCGCCATGTCATTGTAACCATAGAATGTACGCTGTGCTGCTACATAGCTCAAAGCCAAAATTGAACCGTATTCATTGATAGCATCCAACTTCTTGGCAGACTGAATCATTTTATGGAAAGAAACAGCTGAAATATCCAATGTTTTATTCAACATATCATAATCCAAGTCATCATAAGTACGTTTCTTACGTACGTTTGGTGACATACCGATAGAATGCAATACAAAGTCGATCTTACCGCCCAATACTTCCATAGAACGTTTGAATACATTTTCCAAATCTTCTACGCTTGTAGCATCTGCCGGGATTATTTCACAGTTCAATTTTTCAGCCAATGCTGAAACTTCTCCCATACGTACAGCTACCGGAGTATTGGATAAAGTGATTATCGCTCCTTCTTCTACAGCCTTTTCTGCAACTTTCCATGCGATAGACTGTTCATTCAGAGCACCGAAAATAATACCTCTTTTTCCTTTCAGTAAATTATAACTCATATCTTTTTTATTATAAATTCAGTGCAAAGGTACAAATTAATCTGTAACTAATTGAAAAAGTAACATTTATTTTTGTCTGCACACACTATAGAGAGGTTATATTCTTACTGTTTACAAGGTGTTTATTTATTTTTATTCAATAAAAAAGGTTCCGCAAGTCTTCGCTTCAAAGACTGCGGAACCTTTCACTTATCTGATATTATTCTACTGTTTTTCTCTTACTTTTCCGTACGAATATAGGCCTATTTGAAAAGTTTCTCCAAATCGTCTTCCTTCAGTACTGACAGAACAGTCTTGCCGTCCGGAGTATAGTTTGGAGTGGATACAGCAAATAATCCGTCCACCAAACTATTCATTTCTTCATTCGTCAGTACCTGACCTGCCACAATAGCTGCAGCCTTGGCCAACGATAAAGCCAGCATACTCTGCACTTCTTCTTTTACTTTACAGCCTTTCTCTATAGCAGTCTGCACCATATTGGTAACAAGTGTTTCCGGATTTAACCCTTCAATTCCTGCAGGAACTCCATTAATCGCATACGAACCACCGCCCAAGCTACTCAAATCGAATCCTAAAGCATGAAGATCGTCCATTATTTCTTCGAGCACTGGTACTTCTGCCGGTGAAAAATGAACCATATCGGGGAATAACATTCGCTGTGAAGCATGTTGACATTTCTCCATCTGCTCCATATATTGATCATATAAAATACGTACATGAGCCCGATGCTGATCAATAATCATCAACCCCGATTTTACAGAGGTCAAAATATAACTGCCTTTATACTGATAATGTTGAGCTGCTTTTTCTGTAATTGCTTCTTCTGGCTGTTCATCATACAAAGATGGAGCCTGAGGTTCTTCGACTGGTACTGCCGGCATTTCTTCTTCTGGGAAAGCAGAATATTGCCAGTCAGCTGAACCCGAACTCTTTTTATCAAGTCCCTGATAGAACGGCTCCCACCCTCCCTGCTGCTTAGGAGTATACGAAGCCGAAGAATAGGATGAAGGAGATACCGGTGAAGGAGTATTAAAGGGATTGTATGAAGGGTCATACGATGTTCTCGGAGGCTCTACCCCACTATATGGCAATGAATCGAACGCTGGAATATCTGGCTTTCCTTCCGTATCGAAATCAATAGAAGGAACTGCATTAAAACGTCCTAATGTTTCTTTCACTGCAGCCGAAAGTATCTGCCAAATCGCTTGTTCATTCTCGAACTTAATTTCAGTCTTTGTAGGATGAATATTCACATCGATATTGGCAGGATCTACCTCGAAGTAAATAAAATAAGAAATTTGCTCTCCTGTAGGTATAAGGTTTTCATATGCCTCGGCTACTGCTTTGTGGAAATAAGGGTGACGCATGTAACGACCGTTTACAAAAAAGAACTGACGTGCCCCTTTCTTACGTGCAGTTTCGGGTTTTCCAACAAAACCATGTATCTTCACCATCGTTGTATTGATATCAAGAGAGAGTAAATCTTGATTCAACTTTTTCCCAAAAACACCCATTATACGCTGACGGAGTTGAATAGCCGGAAGATTCAGCATTTCCGTATCATTATGGTGTAAAGTAAACGATACATCAGGATTTACCAATGCAATACGTTCGAACTCGGTAAGAATATTACTAAGCTCTGTTTGATTCGACTTCAGAAATTTACGGCGTGCAGGTATATTGAAAAAGAGATTCTTCACACTGAAATTACTACCTTTAGCACATGCCACAGCTTCCTGACTCTCTACTTTAGAACCGGAAATAATGATAGAAGTCCCCAATTGTTCTCCCTCTTGACAAGTACGTAATTCAACTTGTGCAACAGCTGCAATTGAAGCCAAGGCTTCACCTCGGAAACCCATAGTGCGCAAAGAAAACAAATCGGCAGCCTCCCGAATCTTGGATGTAGCATGACGTTCAAATGCCAATCGGGCATCTGTTTCAGACATACCTTTTCCATCGTCTATCACCTGAATGCATGTCTTGCCGGCATCTGTCACTAACACATCAATGTGGTGTGCACCGGCATCTATCGCATTTTCGACTAACTCCTTTACAACAGAAGCCGGACGCTGTATCACCTCGCCCGCCGCAATCTGATTAGCTACGGAGTCGGGCAGTAAACGAATCACATCGCTCATAACAATCTTTTTAGAAAGAAAATTCTCCCGTCACCAAATAATGCAAAATATACAATAACACCGCAATAGCGATGAACAAAGCTCCATAAGTCAGCGGTTTTCGTCCACTTTCCTTACGGCGTTTCAGATACGTAGTACCTTCTATAAACTTACCCCGGATGTCTTCTGGAGAAAATTCTTTCGGAGGCACCATACCTAAATCGCGCTTGGCATTCTCTTCTATTTTCTGCAATTTTTCTTTTCGCTCATCCACGTATATATATTCATGATGATATGCACGTGGTTTTCTCATCGTAAACATTCCCATAGCTACTGTTTCTTTTTGGAGTCAAACAAATGCTGATTTGGTAATTCAACCGGTTCTCTCGTATTCTTTTTCAACTGATCGCTAACTTTTTTAGCCCTCCAGTTGAATATATCCTCCTTATTCAACGGACGAATATAATCAAACCATACGAAATTCTCCAAACGGTCCGTACCTGGAGGTATCTGATTCATCGGATAAAGCGTACCATTTGATTTCGGACTCATCACCATTTTATCCAACTGCTGATTTACCAAATATATATCCAGTTTACTAGTCTCTGATACATTCATTCCAATCAATGTACTGTCTGAATCCATCGGATAATAAACAACACGCACAGAGCCTATCACTTCTGTTTTATACATCTGACGATTCTTGAAATATGCCTTCATTTCTTTTCCAGTCACTTGATTGTAACGGGCAGAATCAAGTGCTTCTACCGAAAGTGCCTGATTGACGATATGAGCCCAGTCTATTGTACTATCGTTCATATACATCAACACCTTTTCCCCCAACAACTGCTGATTATTATTCCAAAGGATTGGGTCCTTATACATAGTCAAACAGCTGTCTTTCGAAGAAAAGACCAAAGAATCGGCTACGCCTTGCAAATCAACACGATAAAAACGGACTTTATGAAAAGCTCTCATTTCCCGATACATCGAATCTGTATCGAGTGCAAAAGTTTCCATCAATAAAGTATCAGCATGCAAGAATAAGCTATCACGCTGTGAATAATCAATTGCTACAGCACGTTTCGTAGCAAAAGCATATTTGGTCTTCTCATTGTAATAACCATAGTCACCCGTCATCATGTTTTTATTGATTGTATCCTTCAACTCCATGTTCCAGAAAGCCTCTCCCAATCCGTTATTACGGTCATAATATAAGGTATCTCCTGTCAACTGCTTTCCATCATTCATCAAAATAGAACGATCGAGCAATAACGCTTTTCCTGTAAAAGTATTATAAGTTCCTTTTTCCGAATAAATATGGTTATTATCACTCCAAATATCCGAAGGTCCTACAATATTGGCCACTTTGGTAGCTGTATTATATTGCAATGTATCCGAAGTCAAGGTAAACTGTGCATTTACCAATTCCACATCATAATTAAACACCGACTGTTTTGTCGAAGGGTTATATTGTCCCCAGTCAGAAGTCAGTACATTCTGCTCATCCATCAATGTACCTCCATTGAAATAATAGCCTAAATTAAATACCCTGTCATAATTCAAGCTATCTGTAAGCAACGTTGTGGTGCGGTTCTCCATACGCACATTCATACGCATCTCTGCAATCTGAGAGTTTCCATCATAATACAGATGATCTCCGTAAAGGAACAAAGTATCTCCCTGTTCCATACGCACATTGCTGAAAGCTTCAAATGAACTTATTTTATCATAATAATAAGCACTGTCGCAATACATATACACACTATCGTGGCGGAAAACTACATTTCCCACCACAACCTGCGCATCCGGATGTCGGGCATCCTTACGCAACAAATCCGAATGTATCAAATAAACCTTACTCTTAGGCTGTTTCTTTTTCTGAGTCGCAACTTGAGGTTCTTCTTTTTGCTGCACCGGTTGCTGTGCCAAAAGACAAAAGCCGAACAGGCACAGGATACTTAATAAAAGTACCCTATGCCCGCTCCAAATATATTTTCTATTTTTCTTTTCAAGCATATGGTATTATAAACATGCTGATTTATCACTTCTTAATCCATCCCGGATATTTAAAATCACAATTTCTCCAATTAGGATTAATGCGTACATATGTACTCTTCTGTTTATCTACAATCCACTTTTGGAGTTTTTCTTCGCTTCTTTTTGCAGTCACAATGCTCTTCAGACGCTGATAGTCTTCTGTAATAGTCGCTTTATGACCATCAATACGATTCTTCAGTTTCACAATAGCACAGACCTGCTTTCCGTTTTTTGCATTAATCATAGTAAAAGGTTTTGAGATTTCACCAATCTGCATACCTTCTACCACCTTTGCCAAATCTTGTGAAACCAAGCCTGCCAATTGCTGCATTTCAAAACGAGATGTACTGGTCTGAGGATTTGCCAACAAACCATGGTTGTTTCTTGTATCTTTATCTTGAGAAATCCAAGTAGCAGCATCATCAAAAGAGAACTTCTCTTTACGAATATCATCTGCAATCGAATCCAAACGGCTCAAAGCAGCATTAATATCTTTCTCGTCTACTTTTGGTTTTATCAGAATATGACGGAAACTTACACGGTCACCACGCTTCTCTATCAACTGAGCAATGTGGTAGCCATATTCAGATTCGAACACCTTCGAAATCTTCTTATTATCTGTCATATTAAAAATCACATTCGCAAATGCAGGATCCAACTCTCCACGTCCGGTAAATCCAAATTCACCTCCACGACGTGCTGAGCCCGGATCTTCTGAATAGAAACGTGCCAAAGTAGAGAAAGTTGTTTCTCCTTTATTTATACGTTCAGTAAATTCACGCAACTGGGCTTTCACTCGTTCTATTTCTTCTTCCGGTATTTTAGGCTCCTGCGTGATGATCTGCACTTCTACCTGAGTGGGGACAAAAGGGATACTATCTTGCGGCAACTTACTAAAATAGTTTCTCACTTCAGCCGGAGTCAGTTTAATATCACCAACAATTTTCTGCTGCATTTGCTGCACGGTAAGCCCATCGCGGATATTCTCACGAAGCATTTCACGAATCTGGGTAGAAGTCTTGTTATAGTACTCCTCCATTTTTTCTTTCGATCCAATCTGATCAATCAGCCACGCTGTACGTGCTTCCACCTGCTGAAGGACTTCCTGATCTGAAACGACCACACTGTCAATTTCAGCCTGGTGCAAAAACAATTTCTGCACAGCCAACTCTTCAGGTATCACACAATAAGGATCTCCTTCGAAACGACGATTTTCATATTGGGCATTCAAACGTTCGTTTTCTACATCCGATTTCAGGATAGCCTCATCTCCTACCACCCACACTACTTCGTCTATCACATTATCCTGTCCGTAAGCAGAAACACCTACACACAACAGGAGCAGACACACACAGGTTCTGACAAACTTACATTTATTCATTTTGGATTCTAATAATAAATTACATCGTTATTTTCCAAAGCGTCCTGATACAAATCGTTTTTCATCCGATTAATAAAGGCAACTCGCTTCAAATTAATTAATATCTCTTTTATTTCACCTTTGGCATACTCCAACGGCAATTGCTGACCTTGCGGTAAGAATTTTTCCACATGCAAGAAATAACAAAAAGCAGAATCTTTCAATTCTATGTTTCGGTTACGATCCAAATACTCCAAGTCTGTATCCAACTGCTTCAAAGGCAATTTTACAGACAGTTCAGTTACAGGTTTCCAGGCATCATAAAAGTAATCATAACTAACCGCATGCCCAATACTGAATTTTTCCAGTTTATCTATCGCATCTGCCGAACTACTTTTATACCATAAACGTACCCTGTTTAACTGAGGGGTATTAACCGGGACTTTCAAGAATAGGCCCTGAACATAAGGCTGATCTGCACGAAACATACCCACATTCTGCTGGTAATACTTTTCGATTTCCTCTTCTGTAATTTCTGCACCAAGCTGCTGATTCACCAATTCCTCCTGGTAAGTATGCATAATCAAAGCTTTCCGATAGGAAGCAACCTGTTCATCAATTTTCCGGCTATTAGGTATATTCCCTTCTGCTTTTTGGAAAAGAAGAGTTTCTTCTACCCAATTATGTATATATTTCTTAGCAAAAGAAGTACTGTCTTCCCCTCTTAACCCCACAGGTATTACTGCCTCCAAGTCCTCCTTATAAAGGAAGTCCTTCCCGATACCCACCAATGGAGTTTTTCCATTGTGGTCTACCGCCTGGCTACACCCTGCCAATGTGATTAATCCGGCTACGACTATACTTAATTTTGTCATTTATTTCAATTACCTATAAATTAGTGAACGAAGATACATTATTCTTCATTATTTCTGTCACAATTAACTGTTTTTAAAACGTCTTGCTTTATTTCTACATGAAAACGCTGCATCAGATTTTCCAAAAAGACTGTTTCTTTTTCTTTCCGAAAATCTTTAACAACCTCATCGTATACATCCCGATAACTGTCCGGCCCCTTCTTCAATCGTTTTCCCATAACAAATGAATAAGCATAACGAGGATGTACAGGATACTCTCCACACTTAAAAGAGAGTTTATCGACATATGCATTCGTTCCTATCTGAAATAATCCCACTTCTATCTCCGAGCGGAAAATAGAGTCAGACTTTCCCCAACGTAACAGTTCATCCGCCCATTGCTCCATAGGAAGTTTCTTTAAACGCTTCTTTATCTTCGAAGCAACCTTTTTATTGGAACAATGTACAACAGCTCCCTTAAAATGAGGAAATTCCCATTCATACTTTTTGCGGTTCCGGTAAAAGTAATCCTCCAATTCCTGCTGAGGAAGTTCATCGGGCAAAACCTTTACTCGCCTGTCCCAATACGAAGCCAATAAACCATCGTATATTTCTTTCCAATATAGAGTTTCTTCCTCTTCTGTCTGAGGATATTTTACCGGAGTAACAACATTTCCTTCCTTACGTCCCAAGAAGCGAATAATATGAAGCCCCATCGGAGAGAAAAAAGGAGAAGAAAAATTTCCTACCTGAAGTACAGACAACTGCTCTTTAAACTCATTCAGCAAACAGACCTCAGACTCCCATACCTCTTTCCTGTAATCTATCCGCTCTGCCCATCGAGCAGCAATATCATCGAAAGAACCTCCCTGACGTAAAAAAGCATATACAGAATCCATACATGCACAAGCTTTTGCCTCTTCCTGTTTACTCCCCCGTTGTGGTAGCGGTAAAGTCAGACACGAAAAGCCTATTTTTTCTTCCTGTTCCACACTCTTCTGATACTTGCTATTCTGTTTCAACAAGTCCTCCCGAAGAGCCATATACTGGCGTTTAAAGTCAGGCAATGTATCCCATCGATGCATTAATGCATCTGTTACTTTCAATTTGAAAAGGACAAAATCACTCAGATAATCCTGTGGTTTCACACGATGATGATAAGCCGCATATTTTTTCAAGTAACGGCTAAACTCATTCGTTGTCACATTTTCTCCGTTGACACGTAACAAGACCTCATTGTTTTCTCCATAAGCCAAACACGCCATGAACAATAACAATATTCCACATGATAAAGTCCGTTTCCACATAATCAGTCTAATATTCCTCTATGAACAAGCCATCCTGAACAAAACGGAAGCCTTTATTCAAACAATAAAGGTCACGCTTTATTCAGGATGACAAATATATAAAACTATAATATAATTCTATCCTTATTGCGGACGGCTATAGTTAGGAGCCTCGCTAGTAATAGCTACATCGTGAGGATGGCTTTCCAATACACCTGCATTAGTGATACGAGTAAACTTCGCATTATGAAGTTCTGTAATATTATGAGCACCACAATATCCCATACCGGCACGCAAACCACCCACCAACTGGTAGATTACTTCGTACAAACTTCCCTTATAAGGCACACGAGCAGCAATACCTTCCGGAACCAATTTCTTCACATCAGTAGTACCACCCTGGAAGTAACGGTCTTTTGAACCATTTTCCATTGCTTCCAGCGATCCCATACCACGATAAGACTTAAACTTACGTCCGTTGAAGATAATTGTATCACCCGGTGATTCTTCTGTTCCAGCTACCAGTGAACCAATCATAACAGAGTAACCTCCGGCAGCCAATGCTTTCACTACATCACCAGAATAACGCAATCCACCATCAGCAATCAAAGGAATACCTGTACCTTCCAAAGCCTTAGCAACATCGTATACAGCAGTCAACTGAGGAACACCTACACCTGCTACCACACGAGTTGTACAGATAGATCCCGGGCCGATACCCACTTTCACTGCATCTGCGCCAGCCTCAACCAAAGCTTTAGCAGCTTCTCCAGTAGCAATGTTACCTACGACAATATCAATATCCGGGAAACGTTTCTTTGCTTCTTTCAATTTTTCAATTACAGACAAAGAATGACCATGTGCTGTATCAATTACAATAGCATCTGCTCCGGCATTTACCAAAGCTTCCATACGTTGCAATGTATCGGCAGTTACACCTACACCGGCAGCTACACGCAAACGTCCTTTATCGTCCTTGCAGGCCATCGGTTTATCTTTTGCCTTTGTAATATCTTTATAAGTAATCAAACCTACCAATTTACCGTCTTTATCTACAACCGGCAGTTTTTCAATCTTATTTTCCTGCAGAATCTTTGAGGCAGTCTCCATATCGGTAGCCTGATCGGTAGTTACAATGTTTTCTTTTGTCATTACCTCATCGATACGCTTTGTCATATCCTGCTCAAAACGAAGGTCACGATTAGTTACGATACCAACCAAATAGTTTTCATCATCTACTACCGGAATACCTCCAATCTTATATTCAGCCATGATATCCAATGCGTCCTTTACAGTAGAGCCTCTCTTTATGGTAACCGGATCGTAAATCATACCGTTTTCGGCACGTTTTACAATTGCTACCTGACGAGCCTGTTCTTCTATAGACATGTTCTTGTGGATTACACCGATACCTCCTTCACGAGCAATGGCAATAGCCATCTGTGCCTCGGTAACAGTATCCATGGCAGCGGTTACAAACGGAATTTTCAAATCAATGTTGCGTGAAAACTTTGTCGAGAGTTCGACAGCTTTAGGTAATACTTCAGAATAGGCAGGGATTAACAATACGTCATCGTAAGTCAATCCATCCATTACAACTTTATCTGCAATAAATGACATAGGGCTTTATGCTTTAGATTTTATTGCGTGCAAATATACATATTTTCTCCGATTTATAAAAATGCAGAAAAACTTTTTTATGTTATTTAAACTACAGGTTTGCATCGTAAATTATAGAATAATGACTGACATTTCTATATCCAAGCAATACTATTTCTTTATTAAACAACAAAATATCTTGTGTCAGCGAACGAAGAGCAAAAACACGTTTTATCCATGCTGCACAACTGCTAACAGATTCCCGAAAAATATTCTTTCCATATCTATTTGTAAAAATAAAGACTGCTGTGTGGATATATAATATTTCCACACGGCAGTCTTCTTTAAAGGACAACCAATTATCGTACTATGAAAGGATATAATCTATTTTACTTCATTAAACAAATACTCAGATTCAACAGCAGAATAGAACATCCCATCAGAATTGTCCTAATCTTTTCAGTCTTGATACTGGTCTTTTGGCTCACTACCCATCTCTACCCTTAAAGTGCCTCCTTCGGTTACTTTACGGAAAGGTATGTATAAAGAAGAAAGCGGTTCACCATTCCACATATACTTTTGAGCATATTTGTTAGTCTGGCTGTTATTCACCGTTTCAATGACAAACTCTTTTCCTTTATAATAAGTAGAATCAAGTTGAATAGTAACCTTATCGAACTTCGGGCTACCCAAAGCAAACTGAGGATTGATATTACCCAAACCGGCCACATCAAAGATTCCCAGCGAAGAAATTACATACCAGGCTCCCAACTGTCCTTGGTCTTCATCCTGTCCATATCCATAGCCATGAATACCGTCGGTTCCATAAAATTCATCCAAGATAGCACGTACCCACTTCTGAGTCAAAGACGGACGTCCGGCCTCATTGAACAGCCATGAGATATGCAAACAAGGCTCATTTCCCTGATTGTAATACGTCTGCAAACCAGAGAAAGCATCAACAGTCGTACCTCCACTGAACAGTTTATCCTGAGACCATGTAAAAATACTGTCCAAACGGGCTGTAAACTCCTCTGCACCCATCTTGGCAATCAAACCTTTTGGATTGTGAGGTACATAGAATGTATACTGATATGCATTTCCCTCCTGAAATCCTCTCCAGACCTGCATCGGATTGAAATCACCGATAAACTCTCCATTTTCCCAGCGCGGACGGATCAGATTCAATTCCGAATCGTATATTTTCTCCCAACCTTTGGACAATTCCATCAAACGTTCATAATCTTCCTGCTTGCCCATATCCTTAGCCATTTGTGCCACAGCATACGCACCAAACGAATATTCCAAAGTATGAGAAGCAGAGAACATCCACGATTCATCGGGCCATGGACCTTTATCCAAATGAGGTACATATCCGTATTTCAAGAATTTATCAGTATCCAGTTTTCCTGCTCCCATCGGACGGTTTGTTCCATCCAGTTCATTCTTCCGCGCTGCCTGATAAGCTGCCTCTACATCAAAATCACGAATACCGCACAAATAAGCAGCCGCAATCACATTACCCAACTGATTGGTTCCCACTCCCGATACATAACGGCTATTGGCAATACCATCGCCCATCCAGCCTGCATCCTTATACACCTGCACATGCGTACTCACATAGTCTGAAAGATAGTCAGGATAAGCCAAAGCCCATACCTGTACCAGTCCCCACTGGCCGCCCCATATACCATCGGTATTGTAGAACGAGAACGCAGGTTTCCCATCTTTCATCGGAAGTTGTCCTATCGTACCGTCATTCTTCGGATAAGCTCCATTTACATCACTGGCCAATCCTCGTCCCAAAATTGCATGATACAAGCCTGTGTAAAATTTCACTTTATCTTCTTTTGAGTTTGTTTCTACACGAATACGTCCTAAATAGTCCTCCCAAGTCCGATTAGACAATTCTTTCACATCATCGAAAGATAATTTTCCCCGTTCGGTTTCCACCTCTCTGTTCATTCTTGCATTCTCCACAGAAGTATACGAAAGGCCCACTTTGGCAGTCACCTCTTCTCCCTGTCCGGTTTCATATGTCAGATAAGCCCCGGCTTCCACTCCTTTTATGCTTTTCTGATTTTTAAAAATCTTCTCTTTCAGGAAGGTTCCCGAAGCCACAGGCTTCTTGTCCATTTCAGCAGAGAAATACATTTTAACACTGGCTCCCTTTTGATATTTGTCGCAATATAAGGGCAAAGTCTCTACCCATCCTTCAACCAATCCATTCTCTACGACATTCACTTCGGCATCCAATACCGGTCCGCTTTCTCCCTGACGATTACCTATATCAAACAAAACATTACTTTGCTTTCCTTTCGGGAAAGTAAATCGCATATAAGCCACACGCTGGGTAGCAGTCAGTTCCGCTTTTATATTATAATCCTTCAGCAAGACAGAGTAATAACCCGGACGTGCAATTTCATCAGCATGATCGAAAGAAGACCGATACCCTTCTCCTTTAGAGTTGACAGGCCCCGGCACAGTTACCAGATTCCCTGTGGTAGGCATCAGCACGATACCTCCAACCTGAAATTCATGCAAACAGGGAAAGCCCTCTATCGAAGTATCTCTGTAGTCATAGCCAGTTGCCTCCCAACCTCCTTTATTACCTACACTTGCATTGGTTGCTGATGCCGGCTTGGCCAAACCAAAAGGCAGTGCACCTGGAGCAAAATGAAACCACCGGCAATGCGCTGTACCAATCAGCGGATTAACATATTGCGTCAACGATTCGGCTGGAGTTTCTGTCAGTTGCTTCTGCCCTTGACACGAAGCCAACAAACAAGCCATCCCCAACAAGGCTAAAACTTTCTTCGGCTGTATTTTCATCTTTTTCATTTTTTCATTTTCAGTTTATAAGTTTCAATCGCATATTTACCCAGTACAATTTCATTTTCCGGCTGGATTTCCTCTTCAATCAGATTAGTCTTAATCAAATCGAAAGCCTGTCCCATGCATTCGAGTTTCACCTTTTGTTCTTCTGCAGAAGTGTTGTACAGACGAACAATAAAAGAATTATCGTCTTCACATTTTTTGAATGCAGTTACCTTTACAAAAGAATTATTCGTAGTCAAGAATGAAGTCTGTTCTGCCAGCGCGGCATTTTTCTGTTGCACAGGCTGATATACAGCCACTAAAGGTTCATTGGCAGATACGCCCTGTTCCTCGCGTGCAATGCTTCCACTCTCATGAGAAGTCAATGAAAAACGGAAAGAATGGTCTCCCGGCTGGAAATAAGAATTTCCCTGATAGTGGCAACTCTGGCGGGAAGCCATCAGTATCGGTTGCAGAATGGTATAACCGACCGGATTTTCGGTTGGATCAATATAATCGGCTACTGCCACAGAAGACGACAAGGTGACCGCAACTTTTCCAGAAGAAGCACTAATCCAATTGCCGATGCCTCGTGGGTGCTGTTTACTGTTCTCTACATAATAACGTTCGCCTGCTGCTCCCGGCATTTCATCCTTACCTACTGTAAGTGCACCATAAGGTACTTCGTACGACACTTCAGCCTGGTTCAAGGCCAGTGGCATCATCATACGGAACTCACGGTACATCACTCCTTCCCAGTTCAACAAATCAACATCGAAGTCAATCCGCTTCACATCATGATATACCCGTATTACCTGTTCTACTACTGCATGACGAATTGGAGTACGCATTTTATAAGAAGTATAAACAGGACCGTTCTCTACCATCTCCCAGTCGGCCGCATGAAGAGTGGTCTTGTCAAAGCCTTCCATATCCGGCTGCTGCACTGCATCAAACTCACCGGCTCCATTGCCAAAAGAGCGCATGGTTATAATCTCTCCTCCCATAAACTTATCGGTTTGAAGCAACGGTTGGTTCAACTCCTTATCCCAAATCTGACGAATACCTCCCTTCACTAATTCAATCTTATAGAAACGGTTTTCCAACTGATTATTTTCTGCCTGATGCGATACCTGCACAACCTCATCCGAAGGATTAACATAATATGTATTCAACCCCATAGAAGGTGTTTCCGCCACAAAATGTAATACAGCCGATTCGATACTGCCATCGGCATAATTCGTAACGTTCGACAATTGAACCGGTATCTTTCCCCCATCGGAAGAAGTCAAGACAAGCCCACGGGCATATCCTTCTTCAAAACGTACAGGCACCTCAGCCGGTACATTACGGGCAAACGACAGGGTATTGAACAACACCACCGGACGTCCTTTTTCCTGCTGTGTTTTGACAGATGCAGCAAGGAAACCGGCCTGATCGGAAATCATATCCTTGGCTTCTGCATATGCAAATTCAAACTTACGGCGAAATTCATTGTCGGTCATTACTCCGCCATTACCTCCCCAGCCATGGTCGGGGTAAATTTTAGCTTTCCATGCCTCATTGAGCCGCTCTACCGGATAAGCATTAAATGTTCCTTCTACCAATGCCCGCGAAGCCGACAAAGCCTCTGCAGCCGGTAACATCCGGTCTGCTTCTCTGCTCTTGGTAATAGCCTGTTCGTGCGAAGGGCCGTGGATATAGAGCCATACATTAGGACGCTCACCGTAAATTTCCGGCAGGTTCTGTGTAGACAAGTCTAAAGCATTGAAAAAGTTATCAGCAGTAGCATATTCAAATTTCGGAAGGTTTACTTTTTCCCACTTTTTCTCTCCATACTGGCGGATATATTCTACCTGATTCCACTTATCAATAAACACCGGTGTATTTTTTACAGGCTTCTGATCCCACTTCAATTCGTAATTCAGCATGGCCGGCATCACGGTATGTGCTTTCTTCACATCATTGTATTTAGTATACCACAGTACAGCCTCTTTTCCAAGTTCTTTTACTGCAGCTGTATCTTCCTTGGCCATTACGTTATAGAAATAAATATAATGGCCCGGGGTATAAGTCCGGACTTTCGACCCATCGGGAGCCTTCCAGTAAAACAACCCTCTCTCATGACGACTGATGACGAGATTATCGACTCCTGCTTTTTTCATAATCTGCGGCATTTGCAGTGTGCGCCCCGGCACATCCACATTGAAGTACGACAAAGTCTGATATCCGTCGAAGTTTTTTTTCAACCAACGTGCTCCCAAATAAAATTGTCGTGCCAACGACTCTCCGGCATACATTTCTTCGTAAGGCTGAATAAAAGTACCGCCAATACAGATACGTCCTTCCTTTATATATTTATCGAACAGAGGCTTCGATTCGGGATGCCGGTGCAAATACTCCATCACAATAGAAGTTTGCTCGATATCCATCTTAAAGGTAGGATCTTCCTGCAGACGCTCCAAGAAAGGAGTCAGCCACAATGTATCACGGTCTGCAATACACGCATCAATATGATCCAACCAGGCCAAATCCTGATGTGTGGTCGTAAACAGATAAATACTCCCCTTTCCAAGTTGTGACTCGGACAGATTTTTCAACAGCGAATATGTTTCCTTATCGCAAGTATACAACTTATCCTCGAACTGTGCATGTGCAGCAGTCAGCGAGCATAGCCCCAATACAGCTAAATACAGTTTTTTCATAGTGCTAAAAGTATGATTCTATTATTCTATTCTTATGCTTAGTTCTATCGTTCTATCTTATTTGAACAAGAGTTCAACCGGCGTCGACGATTATGCATCCAACGTCGCTGAACGTTCATTCGACGACGTTGGATATACATTCAGCGTCGTCGAACATAACGCGTAAAGTTCATCAGCATATAATGATTCTTCTACCGTTTCACTTTAATCCGTCTTCATATAGTCTTAAAAAAGGGTGTTATTTCAAGACCAACTTAAACGTTTCGATAGCATGATGTCCCATCTTAAACCGTAAAGTCTTTCCAGACAAGTTCAGCCGTTCTTCCTCTTCTTCAATCAAATTGGTACGTACTACTTCTTTTATTTCTTGAGGAAGCGTCACTTCTACTTCTTTGTCTTTGCCTTCCATCTCTACCAGACGAATAATCAGATTGTTTCCATCATCTGTCTTTTTAATCACAGATACCCCTACAAACGGATCGGATACTTGCAGGAAACTTTGGGCAGCAGGTAGGCTGCCGGCACCATTCTCTTTCCGGCAACTGAACAGAGGATGATTTGCCTCCACCCCAAACTGATAACCCTTCTTCCACCCTTCCTGATGAGAAGTCAGAGAGAAATGGAAGTGATGCGTTCCTTTCTGGTGATACCAGTTGCCTTCACCATGACAGCTCTTATGAGAAGAAAGAAGTACTCCCTGCAATACAGGATACGATGCAATCTCACGAGAAGGATCCACCCAATCGGCTACAGCTACGCAAGATGACATTGTCACTCCCAAGCCACTGCCACTGGAAGAAATAAAATTCTGGATTTCACGCGGATGACTGTCTTTAGGATGATGTACATAAGTTCCTCCCCAGGCCCATCCACCGGGCTGAATGTTCAACTCATCTTTGCCGACTTGCGCCACTCCCATCGGGACCTCATAATGCACATCGGCCCCACTCATGATATTTACAGGGAATGCAATACGGTACTGACGGTTGTGCTCTCCATCAAAATCTTTCAAGGTAACATCAAAGTCTATTTTCTTCTCGGTATGATGGAAAGTAATAGTCTGTACAATTACTGCATGTTTGGTAGGCTGTTCATTCACAAAGCGGGTAAACAGTTCCCCCGAATCGCTGACCTTCCATCGGGCCGGCATCGAACTGAGTGGAGTAATATCTCCAGGAGTCACATCGGTGATACGGGTAAATTCTCCCGCTCCATTTCCTGTATATCCTAACTCAATCACATCACCACAAGCAAATTTCGAAGTATGCATCACTTCCTTTCCCAACTCTTTATCGTATAAAGAAAGAATTCCTCCATTACCCAAAACGGCCTTGTAATACCGGTTTTCCAATGTGTTCGAATTATAACTTACTCCTTGATTTTCCATCTTGACACTCTTTCCTTCTTTCACGGTGTAAGAACGATACCCCATAGAAGGAACATTTTCTGCCATGAAAATCAGACGATATCCACCCTTTCCGTCCGAAAGAACCTGAGAAGCAACCTTATTTCCCTGCTCGTCTCTTACAAAGGCACGAGCCGAAGAAACAGGCACCTCTACCCACTTGCTCCGATTCCAGGAAAGGTCATTAAATACCACATAATTCCCTTTACGGGTATTGACTTCCGAAACAATCTGCTCCAAAGCATCATTCAACATAGACTGACCCAAATCGCGTCCCACCTTCAGACTATCCTCAAAAATCGCATCTGTGATTTCTCCATTCTTGCCTCCCAAACCATGATCCGGATAGATAGAAGCCATCCAGGCACGATCGAATCCCCTACGGGGATACGTATCCAACTTCCCTTTCTTCCATAAACAGAAAGAAGTAAACGCTTCTGCTGCCGGAATCAGTACCGCTGCCTCCCGCTTATAAGTGGTAGCCTGATAATGGGCAGGTCCATGAATATAAAGCCACAAATCGGGACGCTCGCCTTCTATCTTTCTGAAAGATGTATTTTCTCCCCGGACTGCCTCGAAATATTCTTCAGAGGTAGAGGCTTTAAGACGAGGCAATTCAACGCCAGCGGTTTCAGCAATCCGATTCCATTCATCAATAACAGGCTGGAAATCGACTGGTTTCGTTGCATCACAGCTCATCAGGATAGCATAATGAGGAGGAATGGCATGCTTTTTGAAATAGTCTCCCCACAACTGAGTGCGATGATGCAGCTTATGTAACGCAGTAAGAGCATCCTGATCGAAGAATTTCCACATCAGAGAAGCCCAACCATAGTTGCCGAGAGTAAAAGTGAGCACCTTAGAACCATCCGGAGCATACCAGTCGTACAAACCTTCTGCCATGCGGCTGACAAACAGATTGGCTATTCCACTCTTAGCTAAAATCTGAGGCATCTGCCAGGTACGTCCCGGCACATCAATGTTATTGGCTACCAAGTCATCACATCCGGGGAAATTCTCTTTTACCCATTTTCTTCCATAGTACGCCTGACGAACCAACTGTTCTCCACTAGAGAGCCCTTCGTAAGGTTGGTTGTAAGTAGCTCCCCATGTAAAGCGTCCTTCTTTGTACAACTTGGCAACTTCTTCTTTTCTTTCCGGGTGAGCTTCCAGAAATTCCATCAGATTCAATGTCTGCTCCATTTCAAACTTAAATGAAGGATTTTTCTTCATCATCTCTAAAGCCGGAAGAATAATATTGTCGATACGGTCTTTCCGACAATAATCCGGTGTATTCATCCATGCTATATCCTGATGTGAAGATTGAATAATATGGATAGTACCATTTTTAAAGTATCCCCAATCCGACGGAATATAAGGAACAATGGTCTGTTCGAGTATCTTCTGTTTCCCCTCCTTAATACTCAGCACTGCACAGTCTCCAATCATGGGCAGCCACACCAGAAAACTGTCCGGCCGTTCCGTAGAGATCACTTCACACGGCTTCCCGTCTAAAAAACCTTTCAGCTTACCTTCTGCCGGTTTATCTAATTTTACAAAAGAAAGTATCTTATATTCGTTTTCCTGCTTAAACTTCACCGGTGATACCGGATCAATCTGAGCTGCATTACCATTGGTTAAGAAACTCAGTAATAACAGTCCACTCACAAATTGTTTTTTCATATAAAAATCAATAAAAGGTTATATACAAAGAGTCAATTATCATTTTTCCCAACACTCCGATGATTGACAAACAAATCAAAAAAGTTTGTATCAGAATTCATATTATCGAACTCTTTTTTATTTCAAAAGTTTCATTATTTAATCGGTTAAACATAACTACAAAAAAATATCATTACATTTCTCCTATACAAGGCAAAAAAGTATTCTGCAATACCTTAGCTTGCAAAACGAAATCCTTTCCTTCACCAATATTAGCCAACAGAATATTAACAGCCTCTGCGCCTAACTCTTCTATAGGAAACACCGTAGCAGACATTTCCGGAGCCAAGACATCAAGTCCTGCCATCGTATGAAAAACTCCCATTTTAAAACGATGATAATCAATACCATGCTTCACCATATAACGAATTGCAGCCATCGCTAAATAATGCGTTGTAAAGAAAAAGCCATCCACATCTGGTACTTCCCGAAAAAGACAATCTAATTTTTCATCTATATCAACCTTATAGTTTTGTCTATCTACAAAGACTTTTAATGCGAAATCCTCTTTCACTCCTGCTTCACGTAATGCCGCACTATAACCTTCTACACGTTGCTTCATCACAAAGAGATGAGCATCTGTTATCAAAGCCGCTATTTTTTTAGCTCCCTTATTTACTAAAGTTCCAACCAATTCATAAGCACTACCAAAGTTATCCACAATTACATAGTTGGTCTCCATATTCTGATAATATCGATCAACTAATACAAAAGGAATATCCAACTTTTGTAAATACTTGATTCCTTTTACTTCAGTCTTAGTAGGAGCAATAATCAGTCCATCTACTCTTTTGGCTATTAATGTATAGATTAATTCAGACTCTTTATTTCCATCGCCTTCCGAACTACATACAATCAGTGAATAACCTTTTTTTGCAGCTTCCTTCTCTATATAATATGCCATATGTGCATAATAGGAATCCCGCAAGAAAGGAATTACAAGCCCCAGTGTTTTCGAAAAGCCTAAAGACAGGCTACGTGCAACAAGATTCGGACGATAATTAACTGATTCGGCATACTCCTTCACCCGTTTAATCGTGTTCTCACTAAACCCCTTACTTTTTCCTTGACCTGATAAGATCCAGGAAACAGTAGCTTTCGACAAATTCAATGCATTGGCAATATCCTTAATTGAAACACTCATATTCAATCTTACTTCAAGAATTATTAAAAGAATAAGACATACAAAAATATATATATTTTGAATTTAACCGGATAAATAAGTCCTTTTTTCTTTTATGCATACTAAAAAACGATTTATAATTTCAATCTAATATTCAGATCTCACATCTTATAAATACAAACTTTATTTATCTCCATACATCAACTTTTCTTCTTTCAAGATTCTTCGCCTTCTTTAATCCACCACGTATCCAAACATAAAAACTGCGTAGCAATCTTGCCTGTTGTCTACACAACCCAAGACTGCTACGCAGTTTATATTATTACCCGAAAACAAGAATGTTTTCGAAGTTATTTTATTAATTAGCCATTTCTGAGATAAACTTGATGCGTACCAAGCGGATTTCCTCTTCAGTATAATCTGCTCCTAATTCATCCATCGCATCATCTATCTTATCAGTAGTCGACTCTTTGAAGTAATCATAGATATCCAACATATGATCTTCATCCATCACTTCGTTCAAGAAATAGTCGATATTCAGTTTAGTACCCGAATAAACAATTGCTTCTATCTCATCCAGCAACTCCCCGAATTCAATACCTTTTGCCACTGCAATATCATCAAGAGCCACTTTCCGGTCAATACTTTGAATAATTGAAACTTTCAACTTCGACTTATTGGCAACAGTACGTACCCTTAAGTCTTCCGGACGGTCAATTTCGTTTTCTTCACAGTGCTTCTTAATAAGTTCACAGAATTCCTGTCCATAGCGTTTTGCCTTTCCAGCACCTACACCCGGTATATTCTGCAACTCCTCTAAAGTAACAGGATAAATCGTTGCCATTGCTTCCAAAGACGGATCTTGGAAAATGACATAAGGAGGAACATCCAAACGCTTCGACATTTTTTTACGCAAATCCTTCAGCATTGAGAACAATGCTGGGTCTACCGCACACGAAGCGCCACTTCGCATAGGAACTTCTTCTGCTTCCTCTTCATCGAAATCCGCATCTTCTACAATCTTGAACGATTTCGGTTTCTTTAAGAACTTATGTCCTTCAGGAGTTACTTTCAGCAGCCCGTAGTTCTCTACATCTTTTGTCAAATACCCAGCAATCAGTGCCTGTCGGATTACCGCATTCCACAATCGGTCTTCCTCTCCCATACCGGAGCCAAACACTTCCAGCTCTTCATGTTTGTGTGCCAGAACCTCAGAAGTTTCTTTTCCGAGCAGCACATCCACTATATAGTCTTGCTTAAAGTTTTCTTTTACAGCAATGATTGTTTCAATCACTGCACACAACGAATCTTGCGCCTCCACTTGTTTTTTCGGATTTAAACAATTATCACAATTTCCACAATTATCTTCAGTATATTCTTCCCCGAAATAATGTAGCAATATCTTTCTTCTACAAACAGATGATTCTGCATAAGCTGCAGTTTCCAATAAAAGCTGTCGCCCTATTTCCTGCTCCGAAATCGGTTTTCCCTGCATAAACTTCTCTAGTTTCTGCAAATCCTTATTCGAATAGAATGCAAGGCAAATACCTTCACCTCCATCTCGTCCAGCCCGTCCGGTTTCCTGATAATACCCTTCCAGGCTCTTTGGAATATCGTAATGAATCACAAAACGTACATCCGGCTTATCGATACCCATACCAAAAGCAATGGTAGCTACAATCACATCAATATCTTCTTTCAAAAAGGCATCCTGATTGGCATTTCGTGTAGCTGCATCCATTCCGGCATGATAAGGACGAGCCTTGATACCATTTGCCAGCAGCACTTCCGACAATTCTTCTACTTTCTTGCGACTCAAACAATAGATAATTCCCGACTTCTCACTATTTTGCTTAATGAACTTGATAATCTCCTTATCTACGCTGTTTGTTTTCGGACGAACCTCATAATACAAATTCGGCCGGTTAAACGATGATCTGAACTCTACCGCATCCGTCATTCCTAAGTTTTTCTGGATATCCATCTTCACTTTCGGGGTAGCCGTTGCAGTCAAAGCAATCACCGGAGCTTTACCTATTTCATTGATGATAGGACGTATACGCCGATATTCCGGGCGGAAGTCATGCCCCCATTCCGAAATACAATGTGCCTCATCAATGGCATAGAAAGAGATTTTTACCTGTTTCAGAAAATCCACATTTTCCTCTTTCGTCAACGATTCGGGAGCCACATACAGCAACTTGGTCTTACCGTTTACTATATCCGACTTCACCTGATCGATTGCCGATTTTGTCAACGACGAATTAATGAAATGTGCCACACCATCTTCTTCACTGAAGTTTCGCATGGCATCCACTTGATTCTTCATCAGGGCAATTAGCGGAGATATAACAATTGCCGTTCCCTCCATTAACAAAGAGGGCAATTGATAACACAACGACTTGCCGCCACCGGTAGGCATCAGAACAAAAGTATCCTTTCCGGCGAGCAAATTACGAATGATAGCTTCCTGATTTCCTTTGAAAGTATCGAAGCCGAAATACCGCTTCAGTTGCTCCGTTAAATTGATAGATTCCGTCATTGTCCTTAATATTTTGTGAATTTTAGTTGCAAATAGCTCATGTCTACTTTAACAAAGTTATAAACAACTTTCGATATTACACAAATATTCGGGATAATATTTTACTGAAAAAATATATTTTTCTCTACAAATCTCTCTTCTCAGCTCATTTGCAAACGAGACAAATTGGCCTTATTCATCTGTTCTTTGGCATACTCCAGCGTCACGGTGAATGTATCAACTTGCCGAGAAGGAATTTCAAACATTGTATCCATCATAATGGTTTCTACAATTGAGCGCAGTCCACGTGCTCCCAATTTATATTCCACAGCCTTGTCTACAATGTATTCAAATACTTCAGGTTCGAACTCCAATTTCACTCCATCCATTTCGAACAGTTTGATATACTGTTTTATGATTGAGTTCTTCGGTTCTGTCAGAATATTCCGTAAAGCTGTACGGTCCAAAGGATTCAGATAAGTAAGGATAGGCAAACGGCCGATAATTTCCGGAATCAGACCGAACGATTTCAAGTCCTGCGGTGCAATATACTGCATCAGATTATTACGGTCGACTTTTACCGTTTCCTTTGCAGCACTATACCCTACCACATTCGTATTCAGTCGTTGCGCAATCTTACGCTCAATACCGTCGAATGCTCCTCCACAAATAAAGAGAATATTCTTCGTATTTACCGGAATCAATTTTTGCTCCGGATGCTTACGGCCTCCCTGAGGAGGAACATTTACAATCGAGCCTTCCAGCAACTTCAGCAAGCCCTGCTGAACACCCTCTCCACTCACGTCGCGAGTAATGGAAGGATTGTCTCCCTTGCGGGCTATTTTATCTATCTCGTCGATAAACACAATTCCCCGTTCCGCTTCTTCCACATTATAATCGGCAGCCTGCAACAGTCGAGTCAAGATACTTTCAATGTCTTCCCCCACATAACCAGCCTCTGTCAGCACAGTAGCATCTACAATAGTAAACGGCACATGCAGCAGTTTTGCAATGGTACGCGCCAATAAAGTCTTTCCGGTACCCGTACTTCCCACCATGATGATATTCGACTTTTCAATCTCCACATCATTCTGGTCTTTAGGCTGGAGCAAACGCTTGTAGTGATTATATACCGCTACCGAAAGATAGCGTTTTGCGTCATCCTGTCCAATCACATACTGGTCGAGAAACTCCTTGATGTCCTTAGGTTTCGGAAGTTCCTTCAGATTCAAGTCTCCGGCAGCCGACGATGCATTCTGATGCATTGCTTCTTTCACAATCTCATAAGCCTGTTCCGAGCAACTGTCACAAATACATCCGTTTACTCCGGTAATCAGAAATCCGACTTCGTTTTCCGAACGCCCGCAGAAGCTACAACGTCTCTTTCCTTTCGATGATTTATTATTATCTTCCAACGTTATTTCTGTTTTAAGCGATTCTTTTATTCACTTCTTATAGACCCGGTTTACGTGAAAGCACTTCGTCTATCATTCCGTATGCTTTCGCTTCCTCGGCAGTCATCCAGTAGTCGCGGTCAGAGTCAGCCCAAACCTTGTCGAACTCTGTATGCGAATGATCTGCAATAATGGTATAAAGTTCTTTTTTCAACTTCTGTATTTCACGGGCAGTAATTTCGATGTCCGAAGCCTGTCCCTGTGCGCCTCCCATCGGCTGGTGAATCATCACACGAGAGTGAGTCAGCGCCGAACGCTTGCCTTCCTTACCAGCTACCAGCAACACCGCAGCCATTGATGCAGCCATACCGGTACAGATAGTTGCCACATCACTGCTGATAAACTGCATAGTATCATAAATACCCAGTCCGGCATATACAGAACCGCCCGGAGAGTTGATATAAATAGAAATATCCTTGCCTGAATCTACAGAATCAAGATACAGCAACTGTGCCTGCAAGGTATTTGCCGTATAGTCGTCTATCTGCGTACCAAGAAAGATGATACGGTCCATCATCAGTCGGGAGAATACGTCCAGCTGTGTTACATTCAACTGGCGTTCTTCAAGAATATAGGGATTCAGATAACCAGCCTGCGACTTGATCACGTCATCAAGTACCATGCTGCTCATACCCAAATGCTTGGTCGCATACTTTCTGAAATCGTCCATAGTTTTCATGTGTGATTAATTAAAAAAAGACAGAGACACAAAGACGCAGAGTTCGTTTTTCTTCGAAGAATAACTCTGGGCCTCCGTGTCTCTGCGTATGTTTTGTTTTAGTTTTTAAGTTCTTGAGTTTCCAAGTATTCAAGTCTGGCACTCTTACGTGTTTGCCAAATTCAATCACCTAAGAACTCAAGATACTCATCAACCCATTCTTAGTCCTGGAACATTTTGTTGAATTCTTCAGCAGAAACCTCTTTACGGTTCAAAGTAACCTGAGCTTTCAAAGCCTCAGCCAGTTTTGCTTCGATAGTACGGTTTACCAAAGCTTCTACGCTTTCGCGTTTCTTCAACATTTCTTTTGCGTAGTTGTCCAGCAATTCATCAGGTACGTTGATCATACCGTACTGAGCAAACTGAGCACGAGTAGCTTCTTTTGCCATTTCGTTGATGTCAGCCTGTTCAACTTTGATTTCGTTTGCTGCAACCAATTTTTCTTTAATCAAGTGCCATGTCAGTTCTTCCAGGCTCTTTTCGTAGTGTTCTGCTACGAATTCTTCGCCTTTTTCCTTGTTGTTTTCCAACATGATACGCTTCATCAGTTCGTCAGCGAATTCCAACTTACCAACTTTGTTAGTCAAATAAGTACGAACATCGATCAGGAACTTATAGTCGCTGTCAGCTTCAAACTGTTTTGCGATAGCTTCCTTCACCTGTGCACGGAATTCTTCTTCGCTGTGAGCCTTTCCTTCGCCCAATACAGAGTCGAACAGCTCCTGGTTCAAGTCACCCGGAATCATACGAGTGATTTCTTCTACCTGGAAGCTGAAGTTACCCTTGTGGTTTTCAACGTCTTCTTTCTGAACTTTCAACAAAGAAGCCAATTCTGCTTCGTTGTTATCAAATGCAGTAGCAGGGTTGAATACCAATACAGTGTTAGTCTTCACACCGTTGAAGATAGCCTTCTGGTCGTCGTTCTTCATGTATTTCGGCATCATCACAGCGCCTTCTACCTGTACGCCACCTTCTTTTGTGTTGCCGTTTTCATCCAATTCAGCCAACAGACCTTTCAGCATGTCACCATCCTGATATTCGTCTACCTTGTCGTATTTTGCGTTACGCTGAGCGTACATCTTCACCTGCTGTTCTACCATTTCGTCAGCTACAGTGATATCAAAGTAGTCTACTGTATCGTTTGCAGAAAGTTCTACATTGAATTCAGGAGCCAATGCAATATCGAAAGAGAATTCAAAGTTTTCTTCTGTAGCAAAATCTACTGCATTTTCTTTCGGCAGCGGAGTACCCAGCATGTTCACTTTGTTTTCACGGATGTATTCGTTTACTTTTTCCTGCATCAGTTTATCTACTTCCTCTACCAATACAGAAGTTCCGAACTGTTTTTTCACCAAGCTCATAGGAACCATACCTTTACGGAATCCCGGCATATTTACTCTCTGACGGAGAGTTTTCAGTGCTTTTTCTACTTTTTCCTGATAATCAGCTTTTTCAATCTGAACAGTAAGTACAGCACTTACTTTGTCTACGTTTTGCAATGAAATATTCATTTCCTGACTTATTTATTTAATTATTACTATATTTCTCTCTATAGAAACAGGCTGCAAAAATAATGTTTAATCTTTCAATAACCAAACTGTCTGATTAAAAAAAACATTTATTCAAAGTTTGCCTTATCACCATCTGTTTCAAGAATTGTCATCGGAATTGTTTTTCCATTTTCTGAAGAAAGACAGCAGACTATACATCTTTTTTTCTTTGACATCTTCCCCAGAATTCATTTTTATAAGTATAAACCGATATTAAAAAATCAGGCTTATGTCATACTGAAAAGATGCAGTTCCGCAATCTTTTGACTTCCATAATCGACGACGGTGTTTATGAAAACAACGGCGCTGAATACAGATACAACGACGTCGGATACAGAACCGGCGACGCCGGATAAAGAATAAAACAAATAGCGAAAGACTTTACAGCCGGCATCAAGCCCTATAAATTCAGGCATCCCAAAGGCAAATACACAATACGATATAGCCTGATATCCCCTTCGGCGATAAAAAGAGACAAAGAGACCTGCATATTTTTATATTTGTCTATTTCATCCAAACAAACACAGGACTCTTTATCTCTTTCTACTGTTATTCTCTGATTTCTCTTGCTTCGAAATCTTTTCTGCGCAAGACGAAACTGTTACTCAAATACTTTTCACGCACAATCTGGTTTTCGGCAAGTTCTTCGGGGGTACCTTGGAACAGAATCTTTCCTTCGAACAGCAGATAGGCACGGTCGGTAATACTCAAGGTTTCCTGCACGTTGTGGTCGGTAATCAGAATACCGATGTTCTTATCTTTCAACTTCCAGACAATGTGCTGAATGTCTTCTACGGCAATCGGGTCGACACCGGCAAAGGGTTCATCGAGCATAATGAACTTCGGGTCGATGGCCAGACAGCGGGCAATCTCCGTACGACGACGTTCACCTCCGGACAACTGGTCGCCCAGGTTCTTGCGCACCTTCTGCAAGCGGAACTCGGCAATCAGACTCTCCAACTTTTCTTTCTGATACTCTTTCGAGGTATTGGTCAGCTCGAGTACAGAAGCAATATTATCCTCCACACTCATCTTACGGAACACAGACGCCTCTTGTGCCAGATAGCCGATGCCACTCTGCGCACGCTTGTATACCGGATAAGATGTAATATCCAAGTCGTTGAGATAAATATGTCCCTCATTCGGCACAATCAGACCGGTGGTCATATAAAAGGAAGTAGTTTTTCCGGCACCGTTCGGTCCCAACAGCCCTACAATCTCTCCCTGTTTCACATTGATGGAAACGTGGTTTACCACCGTACGCTTACCGTACTTCTTCACCAAATTTTCTGTACGGAGCACCATTCGTCCGTCCGAAGGAAGCTGAAATACTTCGTTTGCTTGTTCTGCCATAAGTTTGCTTGTAGAAATAAACATTCTGTATTTACGGCAAAAGTAGTAAAAATCTTGGGTTATGTGGTCATTCATCCGAAATTCATCCGGCCTTTTAGGATAATATTGCTAAAAAACGTACTTTTGCAGTAAAATATTCTGTAACAATATGGTTAAACCAATCACTACATTAGGAAAGTATCTAATGTTAATGGGCAGAGTTTTCGCCCGCCCGGAACGGTTTCGGGTCTATTTCAAACAATATGTCAACGAGATGGCACAACTGGGAATCAACTCCATCGGCATTGTGTTGCTGATTTCTTTCTTTATCGGTGCCGTAATCTGTATTCAAATCAAGCTGAACATCGAGAGCCCGTGGATGCCTCGCTTCGTAGTAGGATATACTACCCGCGAAATCCTGCTGCTGGAATTTTCATCGTCTATCATGTGTTTGATTCTGGCAGGAAAAGTCGGCTCGAACATCGCTTCAGAAATAGGTACCATGCGGGTTACCCAGCAGATTGATGCACTCGACATCATGGGTATCAACTCGGCTTCGTATCTTATCCTGCCCAAGATTCTGGGTCTGATGACTATGATTCCGATACTGGTAATTTTCAGCATTTTTGCCGGAGTAATAGGAGCGTTCTGTACTGCATGGATTGCAGGGATTACGAATGCAACCGATTTGGAATTCGGTTTCCAATATAGTTTCGTGGAGTGGTATGTATGGTGCAGCTTTATCAAATCGCTGTTCTTTGCGTTTATCATTGCCAGCGTATCGGCTTACTTCGGCTATACAGTAGAGGGAGGCTCCATTGCCGTAGGAAAGGCAAGTACAGACTCGGTGGTATCGAGCAGTGTACTGATTTTATTTTCCGACTTAATACTTACTCAATTACTCAGTTAAAAGAATGATACAACTCGAATCAGTTTACAAGTCGTTCGGAGAACGTACCGTACTGAACGACATCAATTATACTTTCGAAAACGGAAAGACCAATCTGATTATCGGACAAAGTGGTTCCGGAAAGACGGTACTGATGAAATGTATCGTGGGACTGCTTACTCCCGAACAGGGCAAGGTGTTGTACGATGGACGTAACTTGCTCGATATGGGAAAGAAGGAAAAGAAGACATTGAGAAGGGAAATGGGAATGATTTTCCAGAGTGCCGCGTTGTTCGACTCGCTTACGGTACTGGAAAATGTGATGTTTCCGCTGGATATGTTTTCGAATGACACCTACCGCGACCGTATAAAACGGGCACAGTTCTGTCTGGATCGTGTCAATTTGCTGGACGCACAGAATAAATACCCTGGCGAAATCAGTGGAGGTATGCAGAAACGCGTAGCAATTGCACGTGCCATTGTGCTGCAGCCGCAATATCTGTTCTGCGACGAGCCTAACTCCGGACTCGACCCGAAGACTTCGCTGGTTATCGACGAACTGATACATGATATTACTACAGAATATAACATGACTACGGTAATCAATACACACGACATGAACTCGGTATTGGGAATCGGCGACAGTATTTTGTATATCTATCAGGGAAAAAAAGAGTGGGAAGGCACAAAGCACGAGGTTTTCTCTGCTACAAACGAACGCCTGAACAACTTTATCTTTGCTTCGGATTTGCTGAGAAAGGTAAAAGACGAAGGAATAAAAGAAGAACAATTGGCATCGATGAGAAACGCACTTAAATAGTATAGTGCTACGACATAAAAAAAGGAGATACAAACTGCTGCATCGTTTCTTTGCATAAGCTGTTTGTATCTCCTTTGCTTTTTATTATCTGCCGGTTCTTCTTTTAAAGGTATTCCGGAAGACGGCTGAGTTTCATGCTGTTCGACCCTTTTATCAAAATATAATATCCTTCGGGCTTGTTCTGGCTGAATGCGGCTATCACTTCATCGACCGACGCATAACAGCAGCCTTCGTGACGGGTATTGGCAAATTCATTTCCTACCAATATAATACGTTCTATACCGCACTGCATCAGATAGTCTGCTATTTTCTGATGCTCTTCGTGACTGCCTTCTCCCAATTCTTTCATATCGCCCAACACAACCATCTTGTGTGGTACTTCCATACGTCGGAAATTCTCCAAAGCGGCCATCATACTGGTAGGATTGGCATTGTAAGCATCTACAATGAGTTTGTTGGCAGAGGTCTCTACCAGCTGAGAACGATCGTTCTGTGGAACATACTCTTCGATAGCCCGACATGCCGATTCAGCGTCTACTCCGAAATAGCGTCCAATGGCAATGGCTGCCAAGGCATTATCCAGATTATAAGTACCAATCAGATGAGTTTGTACTTCGTGTGTTTGGCCATCGGTTGTGCAACGGAAAGCAAGGAAAGGAGAGCAACCGCTTACTTCTCCACTTACATATAGCCCCGGCTCTTGTCCGTAATACACACACTGCAATCCTTCTGTCAGTTTGTTCAGGTAAGGATTTTCATGTTGCACAAAAACAGTAGCCCCACCCTTTTCACGCAGGAAATCATAGAGTTCACCTTTAGTACGTATTACCCCTTCGAAAGAGCCGAATCCTTCCAGATGAGCTTTTCCTACATTGGTAATAATTCCATAGTCAGGTTCTGCAATATGTACGAGGGTACGGATTTCTCCGGGATGATTGGCTCCCATTTCAACCACTGCAATATCATCTTTCTCTGTCAACTGCAACAGGGTAAGAGGCACACCGATGTGATTGTTCAGATTGCCTTGTGTATAATGCACGGTAAACTTCTGCTTCAAGACTGCAGCAATCAGTTCTTTTGTTGTAGTTTTTCCGTTAGTTCCTGTAATACCTATAATACGTGTTCCTAAACGACGGCGATGATAGTTGGCCAACTGCTGTAAAGTATGCAGACAGTCGTCTACTAAGATAATACTCGGTTCTGTGGCATATTCAGCCTCATCTACCAAGGCATAACGGCATCCCTGACGCAACGCCTGGGCAGCAAACGCATTACCGTTGAAGGTAGCACCTTTCAATGCTACGAATAAAGAGCCTTCGGTGCAACGGCGTGTATCGGTAGTTACTCCATTACAAGCCTGAAAGCGTGTATATAATTCTGACAGTTCCATATCACTTTTTTTAAGCGTTATTTTCGGGACAAAGATAGTTGAAAAATCGTTCGTGGAACAGTAATAAATAAATAATTGTGTGTACATTTGCATCACTGTTAATGACACATTGTAACATGAAACACCGTATTGCCCGATATATTAACGTAAACGGCAGGCTGATGGACTTATCGTGCCCGCAAGTGATGGGAATTTTAAATGTAACTCCCGATTCATTCTATGCCAGTAGCCGGAAGCAGACCGAAGAAGAAATTGCCGCACGTGCACAGCAGATTCTTGCAGAAGGAGGCAGCATTATCGATATAGGTGCATACTCTTCGCGCCCCAATGCCGAACACATCAGTGCAGAAGAAGAAATGAAGCGGCTTCGGAACGGACTGGAGATTATCGGACGGGAACATCCCGATGCTGTTCTGTCGGTCGACACATTCCGTGCCGATGTAGCACGCATGTGTGTAGAAGAATATGGAGTAGCCATCGTAAACGACATTGCTGCAGGAAATATGGACACTGAAATGTTTTCTACCATTGCACGTCTGGGAGTGCCTTATATTATGATGCACATGCAGGGAACTCCCCAAAACATGCAGCAGCATCCGCATTACGAAGATGTATTGCGTGAAGTGTTGTACTATTTTTCTGAAAAGGTACAGCGTCTGCGCGATATGGGAGTGAAAGATATTATCCTCGATCCGGGATTCGGATTTGGTAAAACCATTGAGCATAATTACGAACTCTTGAACCAGATGGAAGAGTTTGCGATATTTGAGCTGCCTCTGCTTGTTGGAGTATCCCGCAAATCGATGATATATAAGCTGTTGGGCATTACTCCCGAAGAGGCACTGAACGGCACGACTGTACTGCATACCATTGCCCTGATGAAGGGAGCCAACATATTGCGTGTACACGATGTGAAAGAAGCGGTAGAGGCAGTACGGCTTACCACTGCCATGAGAGAACAATCATCTGCAAGTTTATAAAAACACGATTCATCTTATGCCTTTCGATATTAATATAATAAGTGTAAAAGATATCATCGACATCTTACTGGTGGCTTTCCTGCTGTATAAGACTTACAAACTGATGAAATCTTCCGGTTCCATCAATGTCTTTATCGGGATTCTGGTATTCATCGTCATTTGGGTCATCGTATCGCAAGTCTTGCAGATGCGTCTGTTAGGGTCTATCTTCGACAAGTTGGTCAGCGTAGGAGTCATTGCACTGATTGTCCTGTTTCAAGACGAGTTGCGTCACTTCCTTCTGACATTAGGTTCACGTCACCGCACCAGCAGCTTTCTTCGCTTCCTGAAAGGCAACCGCAAGGAAAACACACAAAAAGAAGATATCATGCCGATTGTAATGGCATGTCTGAATATGAGCAAAGGAAAAGTAGGTGCTCTGATTGTGATAGAAAAGGAATTTCCACTGGACGACATTGTACGGACAGGAGACCTCATCGATGCCAATATCAACCAACGCCTGATAGAAAATATCTTTTTCAAAAACAGTCCGTTGCATGATGGGGCGATGGTTATCAGCAACAAGCGGATTAAAGCGGCCGGGTGCATTCTTCCCGTATCGCACAATCTGAATATTCCGAAAGAACTGGGATTGCGCCACCGGGCAGCATTAGGTGTCTCTCAGGAGACAGATGCCATGGCTATTATTGTGTCCGAAGAAACCGGAGGTATCTCAATCGCCTACAAAGGAGAATTTTATCTGAAACTGAATGCAGAAGAACTGGAACGCATGCTTACTAATACCGACGAAACATCTGTTTCTTAATTCAGCATCAGACTCATATAGGGAGACTCATTCTTCAGAAGAAAACTTGTCAATTCCGCAATGGTATAGACTGTACAGATTTGAGGAACCTCTGACAAGCGTCGGCATGTTCCTCCTTCAAGCAAATAATACCCTTTGTTCTCCGGAATAGCCTCATCGTTCTCTACATATATACAATGTACTTCATCAGGATGTATTTGTGCATATCGCCTAAGACAAGTTTCAACATGAATCACCCGCGCCATTCCCAAATCCAGTAAAGAAAACGAGGAGGGTTTCACAATTTCGATTGTCTCTTTACCGTATTGCATAGCCAATAAAGCAAGGACTTCATCGGAAGAAACACCGGAATCCAACAGTATTTCTTTTACTTCAAGACTGTGAGAATGGGGTACACAGCAAACCATCCCTACCCATCTGTCTGCATCACGAACCGCCCAGCAGCCTCCTCCGGAAAGGTGTAAATCGGCTAATACTACTTTGAAATCATCTAATGTATGCTGTATACAGCACGAACGCGAAAGCATTCGTTCATTAAAGAATTTATAAACTTCTGCAAAAGAAGAAGATGCAGGGTCTGCCTCACAGACATTCCACAAGGATTTTCCGTTATCAACAGGTTGCATAGACCTGTTAATAACTTTTTTTTCTACTCCGTAACGAAAGCAAACTGCATATCCGGAACGAGCATAATAAGCTTTCAGCCATTCTTCTGCTGGAATCAAAGTACTGAAGCAAATCCCTTCATCGAACATACGACGATGTACCTGCTGCAACAACTTTCGCATACTTCCTTGATTGCGATAATCGGGGTGTGTACAGGCTCCCGAGATATAAGAAACCGGAAGCAATTCTCCACCATATGTCATTGGATAAGGTATTGTCTGCAAGGCAGCTATTACCTTCCCCCCCTCTTCTATCACATGATTGATACGGTCTGTATAACGCATACGGAAATAAAGATCCACAAACTCTTCCGTATCCTCGAAGCAGAGTTTCCAAAGTGCCTTGACTTGTTCCTTGATGCTCATTTTAATTCGGCTATATACTTTTCAAGAAGCGTATCGGGCTGATAAGACAGTTTAGCTTTCCGAAGCCCTTCCAGTCCCAAGTCTTCTTCACGGTTAATATAAATATACTGTTCCGGCAGCCTGCTCACAAACTCATTATTAATCATGGTATACGAACCTTCAATATCAGTATTGGCTTTTTCCACACATACATCGAAGGTTTCATCATTAATTGGAGCTCCGAAGGTAAATGCCACAATATTCCCGTTCACATGTAGTACACCACCGGTCAACTGCAATTCTTCCATAGCAGCCAAAGCAGCTGTCATCGACTTCCTCTCTGCTTGCAGCGCTTCATTCTCTGCACAGTCGTTTGCCTTACACCATTGATTTTCCAGTCGCAGACACTCTGCAACCAACTCAGGAGTCAACGGCTTATATTCATAATCCGGATAAGCACTTTTGAATCGGTTGATATGATTACGTTTAGGCTGATATTTTTTCCCTCGCAATGTAGCAAGGTCCGAACGCAGATAAATATAATCAAAATAATCCCGATCGGCAGTAAAGACAAACTTTCCCGGAAAAGCATCTTCCAATTCCGAGCGCATATCAGCACATACCCCTGCCAGCAGGAACCGTTTACCATCGGTCTGCGCATCTTCCATCAAAGCCTCAATAACCGGACGAACATCTCCTTCACCCACCGGCATCATATAAGCACGCTCGTCTTCCATATAAAAACGGAACAGCAGGAAGCCATTCATTTCGGCTATCTGTGTACGATACAGAAAACGCCAGCTATATAAATTGGCAAACGAAAGATCACAGTTCCGGCGCTTGCTTTTCAGTGTATAACGTTGTACTCTTTCTCTGTCTTCGACTTCTATCGGTCTGAACGCAATCATAAAATCTGTTTTAATATAAACCTAACAAATGCAGGATAGTAGGAGTAAGCAAAGCTGTAAGAATCCCGTTCAAGGTCAGTCCCAGACTGGCATAGGCTCCATACTTTCCGCTGACTTCCATGGCACGCGATGTACCCACTGCATGCGAAGCGGTTCCCATCGACAAACCTTGTGCAATAGGACTTCCTACCCGGCCTACCTGTAATACCTTAAATCCGCAAATAGCTCCAAACAGTCCTACTACAATCACCACCGCAGCAGTCAAAGAAGGAATTCCTCCTACTGCATTCGACACCTCCATGGCAATCGGAGTAGTAACCGATTTTGGTGCCAATGACATGATAACCTCGGGCGAAGCTCCCATCACCTTAGCAATGATGGTTACACTAACCAGTCCCACCACACATCCTGCTAATTGAGAAACAATAATCGGGAGCAATTGTTTTTTAATCATACGCAATTGTAAATACAAAGGAACTCCCAATGCCACCACAGCAGGCTTCAGCCAAAACTCAATCAGACCGCCGGCTTCATGATATTTTTCATACGATATATTGCTTACCTTCAAAAAACAAATCAACAAAGCTATCGCTATCAGAATAGGATTCAACAACACCCATCCTGTTTTTTTCTGCAACAATTTGGAAAAGAAGAAGGCTCCAAATGTGATAGCCAGCAGAAAAAACTCATTTTCTAAAAAATCCATACTTACGCACTAACTGATGAACCCAACCTGTAACTACTAACACTAATACGGTACTGACAAAAGTCGCAATGACGATGGGCCAGAACTGTGCTGCAATAATATCGAAATACAACATCAGCGCCACACCGGAAGGAACAAAGAAAAATCCAAGATTAGCGACCAGAAAATCAGACAATCCCTGCACCCAGTGCAGCTTTACCCAGCCCAGTTTGAGGAAAAGAGTCAACAGCAGCATGCCGATAATACTGGACGGCAACTTCACTCCTGTCAGATAAACAATCAATTCGCCCAATGCCAGACATCCGAAAAGAATAAAACATTGACGTATCATACCTTAAAAACTTTATTGAAAACTGATGCAAAGTTATACTTTCATCTACAACCTATTCATAAATGCCCTCATTTTTTCTTTCCAAGTTTTTAAAGAAAGAGATTTAGCATACTTTAATCTCAAATATTTCAGATTTTGCAAACTACATATTGCAAAAATACCTACCTTTGCAAAGTGAAACAAAACTTCACAACGATTTATTCAATAAGCAATAATCTATTTAAAATAAATATTTATGGACTTAATTAGTCAAATCGTAGAACGCGCTAAAGCAAACAAACAGCGCATTGTGCTTCCGGAAGGAACTGAAGAACGTACTTTAAAGGCTGCTAATCAGATTCTGACAGATGGTGTAGCCGACTTGATTCTCTTGGGTAATCCTGATGAAATTATGAACTTGGCCAAAGAATGGGGCTTGGGTAACATTCATAAGGCTACCATTATCGATCCGGAAAATCATCCGAAACAAGAAGAATATGCACAACTGTTGTGCGAGCTTCGTAAGAAAAAAGGAATGACTATCGAAGAAGCACGTAAACTGGTGCTGAATCCATTGTTCCTTGGCTGTTTGATTATCAAAGCAGGCGATGCAGACGGACAGTTGGCCGGTGCACGCAACACTACAGGCGACGTATTACGTCCGGCATTGCAGATTATCAAAACAGCTCCGGGTATCACTTGCGTATCAGGTGCAATGCTGATGCTGACTCACGCTCCTGAATGTGGTGACAACGGTGTATTGGTAATGGGTGACGTAGCCGTAACTCCGGTTCCAGATGCAAGCCAGTTGGCACAGATTGCTGTTTGTACAGCACGTACAGCACAGGCTGTAGCAGGAATTGATCCGCGCGTTGCAATGTTGAGCTTCTCTACAAAAGGTTCTGCAAAACACGAAGTAGTAGACAAAGTAGTGGAAGCATTGAAATTGGCTAAAGAATTAGATCCGGAACTGAAGATCGACGGTGAATTGCAGGCTGATGCTGCTCTCGTTCCAAGAGTCGGCGAAAGCAAAGCACCGGGTTCTCCTATTGCAGGTAAGGCAAACGTATTGGTTGTTCCTTGTCTGGAAGTAGGTAACATCTCTTATAAGCTGGTAGAACGTTTGGGACATGCAACTGCTATCGGTCCTATCTTGCAGGGTATTGCACGTCCGGTAAACGATTTGTCTCGCGGTTGCTCTATCGACGATGTTTACAAAATGATTGCCATTACAGCAAACCAGGCTATCGCTGCCAAAGCTCAGTAACTTATCAATTTTAAAAACCCGTAAAAAACAAATATGAAAGTATTAGTACTCAACTGTGGTAGTTCTTCAATCAAGTACAAACTGTTTGAAATGACCAACAAGGAAGTTCTCGCTCAAGGAGGACTTGAAAAAATCAATCTTCCAGGCTCATTCCTGAAAATTACATTGCCTAACGGAGAGAAGAAAATTCTCGAAAGAGACATCAAGGAACATACAGCCGGTGTACAGTTTATTTTCGAAACACTGACTCACCCGGAATTCGGAGCTGTAAAATCGTTGGAAGAAATTGATGCTGTAGGTCATCGTGTACTGCACGGAGGAACAAAATTCAGTGGTTCCGTACTGATTGATGACGCTGTAATCGCAGCTGTTGAAGAATGCTGTGACCTGGGTCCGCTTCACAACCCAGCCAACTTGAAAGGTATTTATGCTGTAAAAGAGCTGTTGCCTAACATTCCTCAGATTGCCGTATTCGATACTGCATTCCATCAGACTATGCCGGAACATGCTTACATGTACCCGATTCCTTACGAATATTACGAAAAGTACGGTATCCGCCGTTACGGTTTCCACGGAACTTCACACCGCTACGTTGCAAAACGTGTGTGCGAATTCCTGAATATTCCGGTAGAAGGTTCTAAAATCATCACTTGCCACATCGGTAACGGTGGTTCTATCGCAGCTGTAAAAGACGGTAAATGTATTGATACAAGTATGGGACTTACTCCGCTGGAAGGTCTGATGATGGGTACCCGTTGTGGTGACATCGATGGCGGTGCTATCTTATATTTGATGAAAAAAGAAGGTCTGACTCCTGACCAGATGTCTGACATCCTGAACAAGAGAAGTGGTGTATTGGGTATTTTCCGCCGCTCAAGCGACATGCGCGAACTGGAAGATGCTTCAGCAAGAGGTGAAGAACTGGCTAAACGTACAGAAGCAATGTACTTCTACCGCATCACAAAATACATCGGTGCCTATGCAGCAGCAATGGGTGGTGTAGATGTAATTCTGTTCACTGGCGGTGTGGGTGAAAACCAGGCTACTGCCCGCTGGGGAGCTTGCGAAACATTAGGCTTCCTGGGTGTAAAACTGGATCCGGAACGCAACAAAGTACGTAGCAAAGAGGCAATCATTTCTACAGACGACTCTAAGGTAAAAGTTGTAGTTATCCCTACAGACGAAGAGTTGATGATTGCTACAGATACAATGGACATCTTAAACAACCTTAACAAATAAGTAATCTTTTAAGAAAGATTCTTCCTACAAAAATCCGGCTACCCCGTAAGGTATAGCCGGATTTTTTTATTTACACTGTGTCTCATCCCTCATTTTCTTTCCCCTGCAAAATAATCAATTAAAATAACTGCATTTGTACTGCCCGCAACAATAAAAATACGTACTTTGCATTATGTTTTAATTTTACTCCAACAACCATCTGTTATGCAAAAACATTTCATTGCCCAATGGGCACTCGGCACAGCCTTACTGTGCAGCCTCATGTCTTGCTCACAAAAAGACATCAGTACCGGAAATCTGAATGTAATTCCTCTCCCACAAGAAGTAACGGAATATACTCAGGATTCTCCTTTTGTCATCGACTCTTCCACCAAAATCTGTTATCCGGCCGATAATGAAAAGTTGCAACGTACAGCACACTTCCTGGCCTCTTACATCAAAGAAATAACCGGAACAGAAGTCGGTCTTACCACACAGAGCGGAAAGAATTGCATTATTTTGTCCGTAGACAGTACAATTCCTCACCAGGACGGGTACGAACTTCTTATCAACTCCAGCCAGATACAGGTAAAAGGAGCAACCGAAGCCGGTGTTTTTTACGGCATCCAGACTATCCACAAAGCCCTTCCTGTTACTCAGGGAAAAACCTTAGCCTCTCTGCCAGCCGGTATGATAAAAGATTATCCCAACCTGCCTTACCGAGGATTTATGGTAGATGTAGGCAGACATTTTTTCTCTGTCGACTACCTGAAAGAAATCATCGACATGCTGGCATTGCATAATATCAATTATTTTCACTGGCATCTGACCGAAGATCAGGGATGGCGTATTGAAATAAAGAAGTATCCCAAACTTACTGAAGTAGGTTCTGTACGCAAGGAAACCATCGTAGCACGCAACTCCGACCAATACGACGGCACTCCGGTAAAAGGATTTTATACACAAGAACAGGCACGCGAAATAGTAGCTTACGCAGCCGAACGGTTTATTACCGTCATACCCGAAATTGATATGCCCGGCCATATGCTCGCCGCCCTTGCTTCTTACCCTGAACTGGGATGTACAGGAGGACCATACGAAGTTGCCACCCGCTTTGGAGTATTCGACAAAGTACTGTGCGGAGGAAATGAAAAGACCTTACAGTTTGCCAAAGATGTGATAAACGAAATAATGGATATTTTCCCCGGTCCTTATATCCACATAGGAGGAGATGAATGCCCCAAGAAAGAATGGAAGAAATGCCCGAAGTGCCAGGCAAAAATCAAAGAGTTAGGATTAAAAGACAGTCCCGAACGTACCAAGGAAAACCAGCTCCAGTCTTACTTCATGGCGGAAGTTGAGAAAGAGATCACCGCACGCGGACGTAAGGTAATGGCATGGGACGAAGTACTGGAAGGACACCCTACGGCAAGCACAACTGTCATGGCATGGACAGGAGTCAAAGCCGGTATCCGCTCTGCCCGCGAAGGCCACCAGACAATTGTCTGCCCCATCAGTCACCTCTATTTCAGCAATCCGGGATACAACCAGCTGAAAGGTGTGGAAAGTATCGGAAGAGTATACAACTTCAATCCGTTGTTCGAGGAACTGAATACGGAAGAAAAGGAACATATTATCGGGGTACAGGCCTGTATCTGGACCGAATGGACCAAAGACAGTACCAAGATGGAATGGCAGATGATGCCGCGCATTGCCGCACTGAGCGAACTGCAATGGAGTAATCCGGACAAGAAGAATTTCGACTTCTTCCTGTCCCGCCTGCCGCATATGCTGGAACTATATACTGCAAAAGGATACCATTACAAAACGGATATTTACGACGTAACACTGGAGGCTTCATCGGCTCAGGAAAATGGAAAATCGACCGTTTCATTAGCCACCTTCGACAAAGTGCCGGTATATTATACAACCGATGGAACTGAGCCTGACAGCACTGCTACCCTGTATACCTCTCCGTTTACTTTAACAGACAGTACCACGGTAGTAAAGGCAAAAGCAATGCGTAAAGGGAAACTGAGTGAAACATTCTCTTTCGATGAAGAAATAAAAGCTGCTTTCAGACAATAAAATTTATTTTCTCAGAAAATCCGGAAAAGATTCTTACTATCTTTTCCGGATTTTTCTTTTTGCTATCATTTAAGACATTAATAATACATTTAGATAGAAATATCCTCTTTTCAATAACACACATTTACAACAAAAATGCTGCTCTAGGAAAATATAAGGTAGGAAAACAAGCCGAAAAACCGCTCTATACATGCTTTATAGCATAAAAACAGGACAAATTCCGGCAATATCTGTGACAAGGATTTTCCCTATACGATACAAGTATCGATAGCTTACGCGACTATTACCGTATGCAAACGCGACTATTCACGCAAGACGACGCTACTAATAATAAGTTTTCGCCCTGTTTGATATACCTATTTTTAATTATAAATACATTTATTAACCATTTCAACAATTTTCCGAGAGGTAAACATTAAAAATCACATTCTATCATAAAACAATAAATACTATAGAAACGAAAGCATTATTCGCACCACTACAACCATTCAGCATACAAAACGACAGAAAAACAGTTTCATACGTAACATTTCAAGACATGCCAACCTTCAAATTTGGCGATATTTCCAAAGACATTTTCCTTTGCTCCCTAAAAACACAGATTTTCCCAGCCTTGATTTGACATTTTGTCAATTTATCAAATGGATATTTTCCCAATTCTTCAAACAGATTCATCATTGAATTCACTACCTTTGTAAAAGAAAAACAGACTAAAACCGATTCACTGAAAAATACACCTTTCTTATCTTTCAACCCATCCTGCATAATGGAAATAAACAACATCAAGAAGAGCATCAAACGCTATTACCCTGTAAGCGACGAATCCATAGACCTGCTTTGCAGACACTTCAAGCCTCAACATTTTCCTGCAAAACATCTGATTATACAAGGGGGAATCATCGACCGCAATGTATACTTCATAGAAAAAGGATTAACCCGCTCCTATTGTCTGATAGACGGACAGGAACATACTACATGGTTCTCTAAAGAAGGAGACATTACTTTCGGTCTGCTTTGTCTCTATCATAATAAAGCAGGATTCGAATATGTAGAAACCATAGAACCCACTCTCGCCTATTCCATTCCCATACAAGTCTTGAACAAACTGTATCAGACGAACATTGAAATTGCCAATTGGGGAAGAGTAATTCATCAGGAATGCCTGCTTACCATACAGTGCATTCGGATAGACAATCTTACCATGACGGCAAAAGAAAAATATGCAGCACTTCTCCAAACCTTTCCCGACATCTGTTCAAGAGTTAAATTGGGGTACATAGCTTCTTTTCTCGGTATATCATTATCCACCTTAAGCAGAATCAGAGCAGAGAAATAAAGTTCTTTCGAATTTTGACTTATGTCAAAATGTATATCTCCCCTTGCTGTTATTTTTGCATCTAAAAAAAGATGAAGGAACAATTGACGACAAAAGACGAGAAGCGCATCATCTGGCTTGATCTCGTAAAATTTATTGCCATCTTTATGATGATAGCAGTCCACTGTACCGACAATGTAACTCCTGCCGAACGTTCGGAGCCTTGGTACAACCTTTGGGGAAGTTTCTACGGTTCATTCATGCGTCCGGCAATTCCTCTGTTTGTAATGGTCACCGGTGCTCTGCTCCTGCCTGTGAAGCAAAACAGCATTACCTTTTACAGCAAACGACTCACCCGAGTGGTGATACCCTTTTTAATCTGGTCAGTCCTTTACAATCTTTTCCCATGGTTTACAGGGCTGCTTGGACTCTCTCCTACTGTCATAAACGACTTTTTCGCTTGGGCAGAGCCGGATCAATCGTTCATGAAAGCCCTATACCACATTTTGATGATTCCTTTCAACTTCTCTCCTTTTGCTATCCAGATGTGGTATGTATATCTTCTGATAGGCCTATACCTGTATATGCCTATTTTCTCCGCATGGGTGAAACAGGCGTCTGTAAAAGAGCAAAGATTTTTTCTGATAGTCTGGTTTGTTTCTCTATTTATTCCATATATAAGGGAATATCTCACCAAAGACCTATGGGGAACCTGCTCGTGGAATGAATTTGGACTGCTCTATTATTTTGGCGGTTTCAATGGTTACCTGCTTTTAGGATACTATATCATAAACCATCCGGCCGATTTAAGCTGGAAGAAATTAGCATTTACAGGGATTCCTTCGTTTACCTTAGGATATTGCATCACTTTCTTTGGTTTTAAATCGATAACCGCAACCCCCGGACAACCCGTCGAGCTGGTTGAACTGTTTTTTACATACTGTACCCCTAATGTACTGCTAATGACACTTCCTATCTTCCTGACTGCCCAAAAACTGACAGTCCGGTCACAAAAGGCCAAGCGTTTTTTAATAAACATCTCTACCTGTACATTTGGTATATGGATGTCGCATTATCTGTTTTTAGGTCCGTGCTATATGTTGATAGAATCACTTCCGATACATACCATGCTGAAAATGATTGTCTGTACAATACTGTTATTAACAGTAACATGGGCTTTTGTTCATATTGTCCGGAAATCGGGGAATATAGGAAAATGGATAATGGGATAGCGGGAAGAAAAAAGAATGGGAAACAAAGTCGTAATCAGCAAACAAAAACAGGCAACCGGAAGATAAATTCCAATTGCCTGTTTTTGTTTGTTTATAAGAACCGGCTATCGGCGGGGAATATCCACCGATGTTTCTTTACGGCCTTTCAGATGTTCTGAGAAGAAGTCTACCATACGCCAGTAGAAATACTCGTCCATAGTGCCGAATCCATGACGCTGGCCAGGGAGCAGCAACATGTCGAAGCGCTTGTTGGCACGAATCAAGGCATCTACCACACGAATACTGTTGGCAGGGTGTACGTTGTTGTCGATATCACCATGTACCAGCATCAGATGTCCTTTCAACTGTTTTGCAATTTCCGGATTGGTTGCAATCTTATAGACAAAAGTAGTATCTCCTTTTTCACTCACTTGTTCCTTTACACCATGATGTGTTTCACTCCACCAGCGGTTGTAAATACGGTTGTCGTGGTTGCCGGCACACGAAACAGCTGCTTTATAGAAATCGGGATACTGGAAAATAGCTGCAGTAGACATGAATCCTCCTCCCGAATGTCCGTGAATACCTACACGATTAATGTCGATAAACTTATAGCGGGCAGCCAACTGTTCTACCGCAGCCTTGTGGTCTGCCAATGGATAATCGCGCATATTACCGTATCCGTAATTGTGATACCATTTCGAACGGCTGGGGTGTCCACCACGCTGTCCGACTGAAATTACAATGAAGCCAGCCTGTGCCAGGCGGTCAGTACGTACACTCATACGAGTAAACGGATAGTATACAGCCTCTACCTGCGGCCCCGGATATACATAATCGATAATCGGGTATACCTTGGTAGAATCGAAGTTGAACGGCTTATACATCACTCCATACAAGTCGGTCACTCCATCAGCCGCCTTTACGGTAAACAGTTCGGGGAACTGATAACCTGCTGCTTTCAGTTGCGAGAAGTCGCTTTCCTGAATAGTCATCACCTTTCTTCCGTTACGATCCAGCAAGTCGGCACAAGGCACAGTGTTGACACGCGAATAATTGTCGACGATATAACGTGCTTCATCGTCTACTTCTACTTCATGGAAATAATCGCCTTTGGTAATCTGCTTCAAGCCGGTACCGTCTGCATTTACCCGATACAGATGTTCGTAGTATGGATTTTCCCCTTTCTCACGTCCGTTGGCCAGGAAGTATATTGTGCGCGCCTTCTCGTCTACTTTCACTACCTTTTCTACATGCCACGGACCTTTGGTAATGCGGTTCTTCAAGTTTCCTTTTTCATCGTACAGATACAAGTGCGCCCATCCGTCACGCTCACTCCACTGAATAAACTCTTTTCCCTCATCGAACACATGAATCGGTCGTGTTTCCTGATAGGTATTCATACGTTCCTTTACAATCGGTACAATAGAATCTTGTCCGATAGTGTACGTACATACATCAATACGATGCAAATCACGGCTGCCCCGTACCAGATAGAAACGGTTGTTATCGCCCTGCCATACCAGCGATCTAAACTCCTGGTCGCGTTGCTTCTGTTCGAAAGGTCTGTATTCCATTCCAATGGTCTGGTTCTTCCACGCAGAAACCTTTACCTCCTTACGGGTATTGTTTGTCATATCGAACACATACAGATGATCTTCGGGAGCTGCCATTTCGCCCGGCATCTGATATTTATAAGTTTCCAGTGTAGGACGTGGAGTAGCAATGGAATTAATCACCCACAATTCTTTTACCGCACGTTCGTCGGTCAGTGTCACTGCAAAGTGTTTGGAATCGGGCGACCAATAGCCTCCCCATATCGCACGACGCTTACCATTGCATAGCGTATCGGTATTCAATGTACTATAGGGAATACCATATCCAAAGTCTTTGACACCGTCTGTAGTAAGCTGGATTTCTACAATGGTACTGTCTTTTTCGTTTTTCTGTGCCTTCCGGTAGTCGGCAATACTCATGCGGTACAAGTTATAGTCTTTGGCATATACCACAGTCTGACCATCAGGAGAAACAGAAGCCCACTCTTTCTTTTCCGGTTCTTTTTCTTCATCTTTCAGATGTGTCAGCTTACGGGTAGGATAATCGTAAGAGAAATAGAATACCTTTTTCTCTTTCTTTTTATCCTTATTCGTTACCTCTTGGGTAGATACGACATTGAAGGTAAAGGTACGGCCATCTTCTTTGGCCTTCAGATTACGAATAGGAATATGACGTGCTTCAAACGGATCCTGTACGATTTCAGTCAGCTGTGCAGCCAGTTCATCACGGTCGAACAACAATTCTTTACGACCTGCAGCCGGATCTACTACATACCAGAATACACCATCGCTGGTTTTATACTCAAACCAGAAACAATTTCCCTGTTGAAACCAATGAGGATCTACTTTGGTAGAGAAAAGCATGGTTTCAAGTTTGGCTTTGGTAAACTTCTCAGCCTGCAAATATTCAGGAAGACGTTCCTCCCCTACTGCCCCGAATACATTCGGCAGGCAAAAGCCACTGCACAATACAGTAGCCAACAATAACTTCTTCATATTCTCTTATACTTTATTTATGTGATATCATGGCACAAACTTAGATAAAAATATCAGATTATCATGTCCGAAGAACAAGAAAAGCAGTGCAAAACAATACAAAGAAAGAAAAACAATCCCCTTGTGTTTCCCTGTCCGACGAATTCGGGAATACACAAGGGGATTGTCTCTTTTATCTTTCAGAACAAATTATCTTATTCAGAAAAGGAATCTCAATACATCATTGAAATTAGCCCAGATGAGCAAGGCAAACAACAGGAGCATACCTACCATCTGTGCCCGTTCGAGGAATTTATCACTAGGCTTACGACGAGCGATAATCTCGTAAAGCAGGAACAATACATGTCCACCGTCGAGAGCCGGAATAGGCAGAATATTCATAAACGCCAAAATAATGGAAAGGAATGCTGTCATTTCCCAGAAACGCTGCCAATCCCATACTTTCGGGAAGATACTTCCGATGGTTCCAAATCCTCCCACACTCTTTGCCCCTTCGGCTGTGAATACATACTTCATATCATTGACATAGCCTTTCAAAGTATTTACCCCCAAAGCTATACCTGCAGGGAATGAACCGAAGAAACTGTAAGAATGAGTTGTTACTTTATAATCGGCCAATCCGCCTATCGCATCGACCTTGAAATTCTCATTTGTCTGTACTGCAACTGTATCTCTTACACCGGCACGAGAATAAACTAATGAGAAAGAGGCTGTAGTCTGCTGAGCCAACTCTGCTTTCACACGTAAATCCGACATCTCGTTCATGAAATCATTCCAGGAATTCAAAGGAACATCATTGAATGCAATCAAAGAGTCTCCCTTCTGAATGCCAGCTTTTGCAAAACTTCCTCCGGCAAGCACAGAGTCAACTACATTAGGATGAAGTGTACCCATGAAGAGAGGATCTTCTTTTGCAATATCCAGCAAACTCAGTTCCGGCATTAAAATTTTCTTCTCCTGCCCATCGCGTAAAACGGTTACTTCACGTGCTTCTACAATATCACGCAACAAGTCCATGTTGAAACGCTCCAGTTCTTTACCATCGGCACTCTTCAGAATATCCCCATCACGGAAACCAATCTCCTGTGCGTGTTCGTTGAACTTCATTCCATATGTCATATCCTTCAGAGCCACATAAGAGTCTCCCCAAGTATACAAAATCATAGAATAAATGAACAGAGCCAAAAGGAAGTTCATCAACACTCCGCCAATCATCACCAGCAAACGTTGCCATGCCGGCTTAGAACGGAACTCCCACGGCTGGGCGGGTTGTTTCATCTGTTCGGTATCCATAGACTCGTCTATCATACCGGAAATCTTACAGTAGCCACCCAAAGGAAGCCATCCTACTCCATATTCTGTATCACTGTTCTTTGGCTTGTACTTGAAAAGTGAAAACCAGGGATCGAAAAAGATATAAAACTTCTCTACCCGTATCTTAAACAGGCGGGCAAAGAAAAAGTGTCCTCCTTCGTGAATGATTACCAACAGCGAAAGACTGAGAATCAACTGAAGGGCACGAATTAAAAATGTTTCCATTTACTGTTTACTTCTTTTATTTATTGTTATTACTTTATTTATTTCAATCCGTTTATAACCATTTCGGCTGCAATACGACGAGTTTCTGCATCTGTCGATACATAATCCTCATAAGTCGGCTTTTCAATAAATGCAACCTTCGACATGGTTTTTTCAATGACATCGCTCATACCTAGGAAAGAGATCTGGTCTTTCAGGAAAGAGGCTACTACAACTTCATTGGCAGCATTGACAATACAAGGCATGTTTCCTCCCTGATGCAAAGCTTCGTAAGCCAAGGCAAGGTTACGGAAACGATGCGTATCGGGAGCTTCAAATGTCAATGTATTGCATTTCATGAAATCGAGACGTTCGCCGGAAAGACTGACACGACGAGGATAAGAGAATGCATATTGGATAGGCAAACGCATATCGGGGACTCCCAGCTGGGCCTTGATAGCTCCGTCTTCAAACTCAACCATGGAATGTACAACAGACTGAGGATGCACGACTACTTCAATCTGCTCCGGAGTAACTCCAAACAGCCATTTTGCCTCCATCACCTCAAAACCTTTGTTCATCATAGAAGCAGAGTCGATGGTAATCTTTGCTCCCATGCTCCAGTTAGGATGTTTAAGAGCCTGCTCTTTGGTTACGGTCTGCAACTGTTCCATTGTAAATGTACGGAACGGACCACCTGAAGCAGTCAGAATAATCTTCGATACCGGATTATTCATCTCCAGACACTGGAAGATAGCCGAATGTTCCGAATCGACCGGTAAGATAGGAGTACGATACTGACTGGCCAATGCATTTATTAACTCACCAGCCACTACCATAGTCTCTTTATTGGCTAAAGCAATTATCTTTCCTGCCTTAATGGCATTCATAGTAGGACGTAATCCGGCATATCCTACCATGGCCGTTAAGACAATATCAATCGGTTTCGATTCGACAATCTGACACAATGCATCTGCACCGGCATATACTTTAATAGGAAGGTCCGACAATGCTTCCTTCAATTGCAAATATTTATCCTCATTGGCAATAACTACCGCTTCGGGCTGAAACTTACGCGCCTGCTCGATAAGTAATTCTACTTTGTTATTGGCGGTCAACGCATAGGCCTCATACAAATCCGGATGTTCTTCGATTACTTGCAAAGCCTGAGTACCGATAGAACCGGTAGAACCTAATATAGCAATTTGTTTCTTCATATCTTCATTAAAAAACAACGTATTTCACTGGATTGATTGGATTTCCCTTATGCCATAACTCAAAATGCAACTGGGGATTCTCCTTTTTTTCATTCGCGTTACCCAACAGAGCAATGACTTCTCCACCTTTTACTTTATCTCCTGTTTTCTTCATCAAAGAAGCACAGTGCTTATATACGGTTATAAAGTTCTGTGCATGCTGGATTTGAATTACATAACCGGCATCGGCTGTATAAGTGGCAAGGATAACTGTCCCGTCGAGAGCAGCCAGAACTCCTTCTCTTGGATCGGCTGTCAAGTCAACTCCAAAATGGCCTTCGGAAGGATTAAAGTCTCTCGACATAATACCTCGTGTAGGACGATAGAAAATAAGGCCTGCAGCTTCACGAGTATAAGTCACTTCTGTCAGATTATAGCGTTCCTTCTCTTCGTATTTCTTACGAAACTCTTCTTCCTCTTTCGAACGTTCCATCAGTTGCTCTGCTCTCAGAGTAGTCAGCGAATCAATAGACTGTACTGTATCAGTCTTTACCTGGCCGCTCAGAATATCCTGGATATTCATTACATAACGGCTTTGGCGTTCCAGTACCTGTTCCAATGAATCGGCACGCAACACATTGGCTACAATTTGGGAACGAACTTCACTGTTCATATAACCAGGAAGATAGTTACGCAAAGGAGTGAAAGCAATAATCGCAGCAGCAACTAAAAAGATTACTGTACAGGTCGCAAGCAGCACCGACAAACCATTTAATTTAGAGACATGAATGGCTACTACCTCCTCCAAGGTATTTTCATTAAAAATCGTCAGTTTATACTTAAACTTGATATTATGCCAAAATACTTTACGACCTTTCTTTTTCATCTGCAATACTATTCTAATAAGCCTTCGGGAATCTGTGCATACACAATTTTCCCTTTGGCATCTATATTTTTCAGAAACTCTTCATGAGCAGGTAAAAGCACTTCTTCTCCATCTTTCTCGATGACAAACAGTACATTCATCGTACTATCATCGACAGCAACAATCTGTCCCAAGTTGCCGTGTATTTCGTCGATTACTGTAAATCCGACAAAGAAATTCCACGACCCCATGGCATCTTCTTCGTCCATGTATTTTGAGGGGAAAAAGACTTCTACATTGGTAAACATACGTGCTTTCTCTGCAGTATCTATCCCCTCGAACTTAACCAATGCAGCATTGTCCGAGCGGAAACGGTATTCCTCAATAAAGAAAGGAACGAAAATTCCGTCCAGCAAAAGAATCAGATAATCACAATCCACACGGTCGAAAATATCGTCTGTAAACGTAAACGATACTTCTCCCTTCACTCCATGAGGTTTGTTTATTACACCTATTTTAAATACTTCCTCTCTTTTTATCATAACTTTTATTCAATACGGGTAATACGAGCTCCCAACGCTGTCAAACGCTGTTCGATATTCTGATAACCTCTATCAATCTGTTCGATATTGTGAATACGGCTGATACCATCAGCACTCAGTGCTGCAATAAGCAAGGCAATACCGGCACGAATATCAGGAGAAGTCATATTACCTCCACGTAAACGGAAGTTACGGTCATGTCCAATCACTACAGCCCGATGCGGGTCGCACAAAATAATCTGAGCCCCCATATCAATCAGTTTGTCTACAAAGAACAAACGGCTTTCGAACATTTTCTGATGAATCAGTACACTTCCTTTAGCTTGGGTAGCAACCACCAGAATCACACTCAGCAAGTCGGGAGTCAGCCCCGGCCAAGGTGCATCGGCAATGGTCATAATAGAACCATCAATAAACGACTCTATTTCATAATGATCCTGACGAGGTACAAAAATATCATCACCACGCTGTTCCAAACGGATACCTAACCGACGGAAACTATCTGGTATGATACCTAAATTATCGTATGATACATTCTTAATCGTAATTTCACTGCCCGTCATAGCAGCCATACCGATAAAACTTCCCACCTCAATCATATCGGGAAGAATACGATGAGTACAGCCTTTCAGCTCCTTTACTCCTTCAATGGTAAGCAAGTTTGATGCAATTCCCGAAATACGAGCTCCCATACGGTTTAGCATACGGCACAATTGCTGTATATAAGGTTCGCAAGCTGCATTATAAATCGTAGTAGTACCTTCGGCAAGTACTGCTGCCATAATGATATTGGCTGTACCTGTTACAGAAGCCTCATCCAACAACATACTGGCCCCTTTCAAGTGAGTAGCTGAAATCTTAAAGATACTTTCTGCTGCATTATAATCGAAAGATGCACCCAATTTCTGTAAGCCGAAAAAGTGCGTATCCAAACGGCGACGACCTATCTTATCTCCTCCGGGTTTAGCAATCATTGCCTGACCGAAACGAGCTACCATAGGTCCCACCAGCATGACAGAACCTCTCAGTTTGGAACAACGAGTCAGAAACTCTTCACTTTCCAAATAAGACAGATTCACTTCGTCGGCCTGAAAGGTATAAGTATCTACACCCTGTTTGGCAACTTTCACTCCCATATCTCTCAGCAATTGAATCAGATTGTTCACATCCAGAATATTGGGAATATTACTGATGGTTACTTCGCCATTCGTCAGTAACGTTGCACACAACACCTGAAGAACTTCATTCTTTGCTCCTTGCGGGACAATTTCTCCATGCAGTCTGTGTCCACCTTCGATTACAAATGATGCCATAATACCCGAATTTATAAATTAATACTTTTTCTTTCCCTGATTGTTGTTATTATTCATCTGACGACGCCGAGGAATAAAGGTACGCTGTTCTGTCAGACGCAAATCTTCTGCAGACAATTTGATTTTACCTCCGGAGAGTTCACATAAATCATCCAAAATCTTCTGATCTTCCACTCCGTCTTTATTCCAGTTCAGATAATCCCTTTTCATATGATTGGCAATCATCCGAATCAACTGGTTCCGTTCCTCTCCTTCCTGATAATCGACAGCCAACTTAATCATATCCTGTACAAAACGTCCGTAATGACGGAAACGAATATCATGCTGTGAATACGGTATACGCTGCGGCTTGATTTCAAGACTTTCTTTTTTTACGATTTCCACCGGATAATCGATATCCAATTTAAAATCAGCCATTATAGCCAGATGATCCCAAAGTTTTTGCTTAAAATCGGCTACATCGCGCAAATGTGGAAACATACCTCCCATGATATTCACTATCGTGTTTGCACAACGCTGACGTTCTGCTCTATCCTCAATAGTCAAGGCATGATCTACCATATTTTGTACACTTCGTCCGTATTCGGGAAGCGGTAATCTTCGTTGCTGGGTATTGTATTTCATATTTTACGACAGGTCTGAATTAAATTAACTTCTTTGGGGTAGATGCAACGAACTCTTTCAAATAGAAAGGCTCAAAATATGCCACATCTTTAAAATCCTGTTTTGCCATTGCCTTTTCTGCCAAAGGAAACATCCATTTGGCCAGCGGATGAATGTCTTCAATGAAATGTGCATTAGGATGAACCAATTTCTCACGACATTTTCCAGAGCCGTTGCCAAAGAAATAAACCGGATGCTTTTCCAAGAATTCAGCATACGAATGTTCATCGATGATATCAGCACCAATCGCACGTTTTACATTCAATGCTCTATCGTAAATGGCAGCATATACTTCCATACGACGTGCATCAATCATCGGACACAACAAGGCATCTTCCGGAAGCTCCTCCGACAACAAGACAGGTACCGACATTACTTCTAAGGTAGGAAGTCCTATCAAGGGAATATTACGTCCATAACAAATTCCTTTTGCCATAGATACACCGATACGCAAACCGGTATATGAACCCGGTCCACAACTCACAGCCACAGCATCCAGCGGAATAGCATGATTATCAGCAAACGACAAAGCCTCATCGACAAACACACCTAACGCCACAGCATGCGACGGTCCTTTATAATCTTCTTTAGAAAAAATAGAAGCCCCATCCTGACTGACAGAAACCGAACAAACCTCTGTAGAAGTTTCAATATGTAAAATGCACGACATAATTTATTTTTTATATTATAATGTGTGCAAATATACACTTTTATTTGCACTCGTTTTCCATTCCCATACGTTTTTTAGAAGCTCTTAATACAAATATTATTCCTTTCTGAAAAATTAAATACTCTTCTCTCTCGGCTATTTTTTTCTGCTTAATCGACCAAGGCGAAATATTTTCCACAAAATTCCCCATGAAACAAAATCCGATTTTACCAGTCAATTTTTCATCTCTTCATTCAAAGATTGTATCACCTTTAATCGGATAATACATAGCTACAAAAATTTGCTCCAAAGAAGGACAAACCTTAATAATCTTTCCGATAATTTTTTTTCACATCATTCTATTACGATACCAACTCTAATACGACTTTATCGGATAACTTTTTCATTTCTTCTTTTGAAAAGTCATTTTCCAAAGATAAATTATTATTTTTCACAAAAAGCAAGTTCTATTTATACCTATCTTCAAAAGACAATACATTTTATTTTTTAGCAAAAACAGCGATTTAATTTCAAAATATTACACATTTTCATTATAATTTTTGTAAATTAAAATAAAATATATAAATTGCATCCATGTCAGTTGTGAAGGGAAACATGAAGCACACTGACAAATAACAGACTCTATGTTTAAGTTTAACAAATCTACGGTTTATGAAGAACAATAATTTTAAAGAGAGAAGAGTAAATCGGGAAACGCATCTTCAAAAAATGAGAAAAGGTCTGTGTCTGGTAGCCTTGGGCTGTGCGTTATGCACAGGAAGCTATGCACAAGAGCAAACGACCTCTCAAAATTCAACTCCCCGGAACTTTACAGGACAAGTATTCGACAGTAAAGACGGATCCTCATTGATTGGGTGCACCGTACGCGTAAAAGGCAAGCAAACAGCTACTATCACCGACGTTAACGGAAATTACAGCATTACAGCCAAACCGGGAGATATTTTAATTATTTCTTATGTAGGTTACGAAACGGTAGAAGTTCCTGTAGGAAGTAAAAAAGCAACACAAGTCTACATGACAGACGACAGTGTACTCATGGACGATGTAGTAGTAACAGGTTATCAGACATTGAAAAAGTTCAATGTAACCGGTTCCGTCAATACTATCAAAAATGATAAAATTTCTTTGAGAAGCAGTGTAGGATTGGCAGGAATCCTTGAAGGCTCCGTACCTGGATTAAATATTTATAACGAACAGTTCCGTATCCGCGGAGGTGCTTCTATGAATGCCGGTAACGACCCTTTGTTTATCGTAGATGATTTCGAAGTGGAAGAACTTCCCGAAAACATGGACATGATAGAAAGTATCACTGTATTGAAAGATGCTTCGGCTACAGCTATCTGGGGTTCACGTGCAGCCAATGGTGTAATTGTCATTACTACCAAAAAAGGCAAAGCCAATGACTTCAAAATATCTTACTCCAACAACTTTAAGGTTTCAGCTAAGCCCAATTTTGATGACTTACACCGTGCAAACAGCGAACAAATCATTGACTACGACAGAGAAGCCCACCTTTACGGATACAATTCAATGATGGGAGGATTCGGCTATGAAGGAAGTGGCTATTCCTTATCTCAAGAAATTCTGAACGATTATTGGGAGGACGTCATTATCGATTGGGAAACTGGTGCCGTTTCACCGATGGATCCTCAAAAGTTGGCAGAAATGGACGCTCGTCTGAATAAGCTGAAAGCCTATTCCAACCGCAAACAGATAGAAGATTACCTGTTACGCAATGCCTTCCGCCAGCAACACATGATTTCCGTTTCCGGAGGCACCGACCGTGTCAATTATTTCCTTTCAGGAAGTTTTATCGGCGGCCATTCAGAATATGTAGGCGACCAAGAACGTTCTTACAATATCAATTCCCGGATATCATACAAGTTGTTGCATAACCTGACTTTGCGCTCAGACCTGTCTGCCACATTCGACAACAACGACAATGGATATACCAATTTGAGTAATGATATTTATAACCTGTTTCCATTTCAAATGCTCGTAGATGAAGCCGGAAACCGTATTGCAGACTATACACAATTCTCACGAATGGATGCCGACAAATATACCCAAGAATATGGTTATCTGAGTTTCGGTAAAAACCTGCTGGATGAAATAGATATGGCCAACAATACAACCAAAAACACCGATTATAAAGCACGGTTTGGCTTAGATTATCGTGTAATAGAAGGCTTGAATCTTTCTGCAGATTATCAGTACGAACGTTATCAGTCGATTAACAAAGACATTCAGTCTATAAACAGTTACGGTGTAAGAGAATTGATTAACCAACATACTGTCATCGGAGAAAACGGATTAAGCTATCGTATTCCTAAAGGAGATATCTTGGACCATTCTCAAACCGATGTCGAAGCATGGACCATGAAAATAGGTGCTACCTTAAACCGCAATTTCGGTGCAGATAAACAGCACTATGTCAATGCCACTGCCGGTTTCGAAGCGCGCAGCAAACATACTACCACAGAATCATACCGTAAGTTAGGTTACAACGACCAAACTTTATCATGGTCTCCAATCGATGCGATTGATCTTGCAACCAACGGAACAACTCCACCCTGGTCCAGTAACCCCATGCGTTACTATGCGAGCAGTTACGATAAGTTCAGCGATATTTTAAACAGAGAAATCTCTTATTATGTATCGGCAGTATACACCTACGACAATCGCTATACCGTAAGTGGAAGTTTACGTATAGACAAATCCAACCTGTTTGGAGTAAGCGATAAATACAGAAGAAATCCTATCTGGTCTTTTGGTGCCAACTGGAATATCAAGAATGAAAAATTCTTCAAATGTGATGCAATCAGTGCTTTGATGCTACGTGCATCATTAGGATTAACAGGAAACTTCGACCGTAGCGGAAGAACTTCTCCTATCATGGTGGGACAGTTTATCAGCAGTGATCTGGTAGACGGTGGCGGCTATATGCGTATTACGACTCCTCCCAATCCATTACTCCGTTGGGAACGTACACGTTCTATCAACTTGTCTGTAGACTTGGGATTATTCGACCGCATTAATACCACCCTTACCTACTATCATAACAAAGGATACGATTTGTTAGGCGAAGCCCAGCTCGACCCTACAGTAGGATATAGCGAGCAACTTATCAACTCAGCCGATATGAACAACAGTGGAGTAGAAGTCCAGTTGGACGCTGATTTGATCCGCACAAGAGACTTTACATGGAATGTAGGTTGGGTATTCGGTTACAATGAAAATAAGATTATACGAAACAGCGCTCACGATTCCAGCCCTGTACTGAACCGTGTACATGGTACAACCCGCTTTGTAGAAGGATACTCCCGCGAAGGAATCTGGAGCTATCGCTGGGCCGGATTGAACGAAATGGGATTACCTCAAGCATACAAAGCAGACGGTACCAAAGTAACAACTTACGAGGATCTTACTGTAGAAGACCTGGAATACAGTGGTACTTATCAACCTAAATACTCAGGAAGCCTGTCAACCGGATTCAGATATAAGAATCTACAAGCCAACTTCCTGTTCACTTACAATTTCGGACATGTATTCCGTGTAGAATATCCGGATATGAACCCCTTCGGATCTTCTCCGGCATTAAACGAAAGAATTGCCGATCGCTGGCGTCAACCGGGCGATGAAGCCAAGACAGACGTCCCAGCAATTTGTTCCGACATGATGAACTATCTGATGACTTATCAGACAGGAGCTTCCGAACTGGCTCAATATTCATCAAACAGTATCCGAAAAGGAGACATGATTCGCCTGCGTGAAATATTGCTGAATTACGACCTTCCTAAAAAATGGTTACGCAACAGCCCTGTAAAACGCTTGTCTATCACAGCCCAACTCAATAATGTATGGTTATGGACAGCCAATAAAGAAGGATACGACCCCGAAGCTGTATTTCCTGTAAGCGGTACATTCTCATTGACCGATCCGATAGCCTTTACCTGTGGTGTGAAACTTGATTTTTAGTATTAACTTCCTTAATGAACGATATAAGATGAAACGTATAAAGAATTTTTTCTTCTTAATAGGAACAATCGCTTTATTTTCCTCATGCAGTGATTTTTTAGATACACTCCCCAAAGGAAAGGTTATTCCAACAACGGTAGAAGATAACGGAAATTTAATGAAAGACATGACTTTATCTAATGGATATGATGCTTTACCCTATTATTGCTCCGACGATCTGATGATTCCCAACCGTGCCATCAATCTGACCAACGCCTCCAACAAAGCTTATTTTTGGATGGAAGCCTTTTATCTTGACAGCGAGGACGACAGTAATTGGAATCAGACTTATAACCATCTTTTTACCGTAAACGTAGTTCTTGAGAACATCGGTAGTGCTACAGGAGGAACAGAAACCGACAGACGGCGTATCGCAGCAGAAGCAAAAATCTTCCGTGCTTACTATTATTGGTATCTGCAGAGCCTATATGGTCCGGCTTACAATGCCGCCACTGCTGCTACCGACTTAAGCGTTCCTTTGGTTACAGAGCCCAACCTTGAAGCAAAACACTCACGTGCCACAGTAGAACAAGTTACAGCCCAAATATTAAGCGACTTAGAGGGTATCGACCAAGATCTTCCTGTTTTAGGAAGCAATAACTATAAACCCACCCGTGCATCGGCTTATGCCATGCGTGCACGTGTGTTATTTTACATGGGACGATACGATGAAGCAGCCACAGAAGCAGAAAAAGCACTGGAGCTGAACAACCAACTGGAAGATATGAGAGAATGGTCCTTCCCTACTGAATTTCCATCGGGAAGTATCAACGGAAAACCGACAGACATTTCTTCTCCACAAAAAATATGGTTCCACAATGTAAATGGCAGCAGCGCATTAAGACAAATGGCCATCGGCGAAGATTTGCTTGAATTATACAAACAGAATGAAAAAGATTTACGCTTTAAATTCTGGTTCTCGAATGTAGACAACAAAGGAGAGTATTTCTATGACGAAAATACATACTGCTACATCCAGACAACTCCAAACTACAACATCGGTGTTCCGGAAATGATGCTTATCAAAGCGGAAGCCTTAGCACGCAAAAACGACAGTCAAGCTCTTGACATTCTAAATGAATTGCGCAAGTACCGATTCACTGAAGAAGACTACACCATGCTGACAAAAGATGCAGACAAGAGTCTTCTTGACATTGTTTTGGAAGAGCGACGCAGAGAATTAGTTCTCTCCGGATTACGCTGGTTTGACATGAAGCGTTTAGTAAACGAAGGTATTTATACAAAGACGCTGACCCGAACCACTCCCGACGGAACAGTACATACACTGGCTCCGGGATCAAACCGTTATTTATTCCCTATTCCACAAAGCATCATCAACAAAAATAATAACATTGTACAAAACCCTCGTTAATATAGAAATATGAAAAAATATCTTTTATTGGGAAGTATATTACTTACAGGTATAGCCTGTACCCAACAGACAGAAAAAGAGTTTAGCATAGAAGGAACATTGGAAAAACCTTTTACCGGAACTGTTTACTTGGGATATATTGACCAGAAATACCAAAATATAGATTCAATTACTCTATCGGGAGCAAACAGTTTTTCTTTTAGTCAAGCCATCGAACACCCAGACAAGTACTATATCCGGTTCCGTCCTTATCAGTCAGGATATGAATTTATAGCAGAAGCCGGAGGAAAATATACGGCTTCTGCCGGAGCCATCGGTGTACAACAAGGCGTGGAACAGAAGCTGATGAATCAGTATCTGGAAACAGTTAAGCCCCTGGAAGAAGAAAGCCAGTCTCTGATGAAACAAAACCCTTCTACTCCGAAAGCTTTAGCCACATTGCAGAAACAAATGAATGACAATTTCTTCAAACGCGAAAAAGCAACCATTGATTTCATCAAAGCACATCCTCAAAGTTATACAGCAGTCGAATTGGCCGGCAACCTGCTACTTAGAGAATATCCGGAATGGAAAGAAGTATACGAAACCATTGACACTCTCAACTATACGTACTCTTATGCATTCAAGACACTAAAAGAAAAAATAGAAGACGCACGTGTAATATGGATTCAAAATACCCAGGCACCCGACTTTACAACAACCGACATTCACGGTAAACAGGTAAAGTTGAGTGATTTCAAAGGGAAATACATCCTGCTTGATTTTTGGGCTTCCTGGTGTCGTCCGTGCAGAGACAAGGCCAAGGAGATAAAGGCCATCTACCCACAACTCCAGAAAAGAGGTATTGTAATGTGTGGTATTAACCTGGATGAGAAAAAAGAACAATGGGTAAAAGCGACAGAAGAAGATGGCATTATGTGGACCAACACAAGCGAGTTGAAACCATTCAATGACAATGTCATTTCTCAAGCTTATAAAATACGGCAAATACCGGCTTTGTTCCTCGTCAGCCCATCGGGTGAAATCATCAAGCAAAATCCGGAGATTGAATATTTGTTGAATCTTCCGGAAGTAACAAATCCAAACAAATAAGAGACATCGGACAATAGGATATAGTCCTTATCCCCTGCAAAGCCAACTGAAACCAAAAGAAATATCAGTTGGCTTTTCTTTTTTCCCGGCTTTTTCCTACCTTTGCCCGATAAAAAACTGAATATTATGATACAATCGATGACCGGATACGGTAAAGCTACCGCCACATTCGGAGATAAGAAAATAAACGTAGAAATCAAATCGTTAAACAGCAAGGCAATGGACTTGTCTACCCGCATTGCTCCATTGTATCGTGAAAAGGAAATAGAAATCCGCAACCTCATCACCAAAACACTGGAAAGAGGAAAAGTAGATTTCAGTATCTGGATTGAAAAAGAAGCTGCAGAAGCTGCTACTCCCATCAATGCTGCGTTGGTAGAAAACTATTACCAGCAGATTAAAACAATTTCCGAATCTTGTCACATTCCCGCCCCCGAAGACTGGTTCGCTACATTGCTGCGTATGCCGGATGTACTGACACGTGTAGATATCCAGGAACTGTCGGAAGAAGAATGGAAAGTGGCTTACACAGCTATTGAAACAGCACTACAGCATTTGGTAGATTTCCGCAAGCAGGAAGGTGCTGCCCTTGAAAAGAAATTCACTGAAAAGATAGACAACATCGAACGTTTGCTGCATTCCATCGAACCGTACGAAAAAGAACGGGTGGCTAAAATACGCGAACGCATTACCGATGCACTTGAAAAAACAATCAGCGTAGATTACGACAAGAACCGTCTGGAACAAGAGCTGATTTATTACATCGAAAAACTCGATATCAACGAAGAAAAACAGCGTCTGAGCAATCACCTGAACTATTTCCGCGAAACAATGGCCGGAGGACATGGACAAGGTAAGAAATTAGGATTTATTGCTCAGGAAATGGGACGTGAAATCAACACTACAGGAAGTAAATCAAACCATGCGGAAATGCAGAACATTGTAGTGCAGATGAAAGACGAACTGGAACAAATTAAAGAACAGGTATTGAACGTGATGTAAGGACCTCTTCGTCTTCTTCCTTTTAAATTCAACTCTTAACTATCAAAAATATGGGTAAACTCATCATATTCTCTGCTCCTTCCGGTTCAGGGAAATCGACTATTATCAACTACCTGCTTTCGCAGAATCTGAATCTGGCATTCTCTATTTCGGCAACCAGCCGTCCGCCTCGTGGCACCGAACAGAACGGAGTAGAATATTTCTTCCTTACTCCGGAAGAATTCAAACAGCGTATTGCCAACGACGAATTTCTGGAATACGAAGAAGTCTATCAGGACCGATTCTACGGCACACTGAAAGCTCAGGTTGAAAAACAGCTTGCTGCAGGTCAGAACGTGATATTCGATGTAGATGTAGTAGGCGGATGCAACATCAAGAAATTCTACGGCGAACGTGCGTTGTCGGTTTTCATCCAGCCTCCTTCAGTAGAAGAACTCCGCCGCCGACTGAACGGACGTGGAACTGATACTCCGGAAGTAATAGAAAGCCGTATTGCAAAAGCAGAATTTGAGCTAAGTTTTGCCGACAAATTCGATGTAGTCATTGTGAATGATGATTTAAGCAAGGCACAGGCCGAAGCGCTTCAAGTCATCAGCAACTTTATCAATCAATAATCCGAATTATGGCTAAAAATCCAAAGAAAACATTACAGATACTCATCCTACTCAGCATTTTCATCGGACTGGTAGCAATCGCAGTGGGTATAATAGCTCTTGCCAAACAGGAATATATCATTGCCGTAGCCATGATTCTCGTGGCAGCCTGGCAAGTTGTCAACTACAAGAAATGGAAAAAAATCCTATAAGAACCGGTATATTCGGAGGAACTTTCAACCCCATCCACCTGGGACATCTGGCACTCGCCAATTATTTGTGCGAGGAGAACTGGGTGGATGAGCTTTGGTTCCTGATTACTCCACAAAATCCGTTTAAACAGGAACAGACCTTGCTCGATAATCATCTTCGCATGAAAATGGTAGAAGCTGCCATTGCCGGCTATCCCCGTTTTAAAGCCTCCGATTTCGAATTCACATTGCCCCGCCCCTCGTATACTGTCACTACTCTACAGAAACTGTCGGAAACTTATCCGGACAGAGAGTTTGTACTTATCATCGGTGCAGACAACTGGGCTGCATTCGACAAATGGAAATCTCCCGAAGAGATTCTCCAGAATCACCGGATACTGGTTTATCCGCGTCCCGGATACGAAATCAATCCTCATGAGCTTCCCGCACAAGTCAAAGCTGTAAACACGCCCTTGCTTGAAATCAGTTCTACTTTTATACGCGAAAGCATTGCTTCCGGTAAAGACATACGCTACTTTCTTCATCCTGAAGTGTACCGGTTCATCAAGCAACACCAGCTATACAACAAATAAAACGATATAACAACAAAACCATCAAAGTATGAAGACATCAAAACTACAAGCCTTTGCACTGGCCACTCTGTTGCTATCCGGAGCAGTAACCGGTGCAGAAGCTAAACTCATCAAGAAAAAAAGTAAGAAAGCCAAGACTGAAAAAGTCATGCCACCCAGACCTCAGAGCATGATGAAGCCCGGTCCGAAACCTTATAACAGTATTATTACTCCCCAAACTGCTTCTACAAACGGGTTTCTTACCGTGCACAAGGTAAACGACAAATACTATTTCGAAATACCCGACTCTTTGCTTCAAAAGGATGTGCTGATTGTCAACCGAATCAGCAAAGCTCCTGCTTCAAAAAACAAATCGAAAATAGGCTATCCGGGAGATATCTTGAGAAGTAAAGTAATACGTTTCGAGAAGAACGGAGAAAACAGAATCTTCGTCCGTGAAATGTCGTACCGCGAACGTGCTACCGACAAAGAGGGAATGTATACTTCTGTCATGAATTCGAACATACATCCTATCGTCGCCACATTCAACATAGAAAGCATCCGAAAAGATTCTGTGCGCTGCAACTATGTAATAGAAGCCGGAAGCTTTATACAGAAAGAAAATCCGCTGTTCTCTATCGACAGCGATTCAAAAGAGGCTATCGGACTTCTTAACATGATTCCGACGGCTAGCTACATCAACAGTCTGACCGCTTTCCCTCAGAATATCGAAATCAAGACTACTGTCACTTATCTGTGTAAAAAAGAAAAAAGACCTATCAGTCCACTGGAGACCGGAAGCCCCAACACTCCACTGACCTACGAGTTGAACAGCTCGCTGATTCTGCTTCCGGAAAAACCGATGAAGCCTCGTCTGTACGATCCTCGCGTAGGTTTCTTTACTGTGGGATATACCGATTTCGACTCCAATCCACAGGGAATTGAATACAAGTATCTGATTACCCGCTGGAGACTGGAGCCTAAAGACGAAGAAGCTTATCTGCGCGGCGAACTGGTAGAGCCTAAAAAACCGATTGTCATCTATATCGACCCGGCGACTCCCAAGAAATGGGTTCCCTATCTTATTCAGGGTGTAAACGACTGGCAGGTTGCTTTCGAGCAGGCAGGATTCAAGAATGCCATCTATGCCAAGGAAGCTCCGGCAAACGACCCGAGCTGGAGTCTGGAAGATGCACGCCATTCGGCTATCGTCTATAAGCCGTCGGATATCCCTAATGCAAGCGGACCACACATCAACGACCCCAGAAGTGGAGAAATTATTGAAACCCACATCAACTGGTATCACAATGTGATGAGCCTGCTGCGCGACTGGTATATGATTCAGGCAGGTACACTCGACGAAGCTGCACAAAAAATGCAGTTCGATGATGAACTGATGGGACAACTTATCCGCTTCGTTTCTTCACACGAAGTAGGTCACACTTTAGGTTTACGCCATAACTTCGGAGCGTCTCATACCATACCGGTAGAAAAACTGAGAGACAAGGCATGGGTAGAAGCCAACGGACATACTCCTTCCATCATGGACTATGCACGTTTCAACTATGTAGCCCAGCCGGAAGACAGTATCGGCCGCAGCGGTATTTTCCCACGCATCGGTATGTACGACAAATGGGCCATTGAATGGGGATACAGATGGTTGCCTCAGTTCAAGACTCCCGAAGAGGAAACAGCCTTCTCCAACCAGTCTATTATCGCCAAACTGAAAGAAGATATCCGCTATACATTCGGAACAGAGAGTGACTCGAACGATCCGAGAAATCAGAATGAGGATTTGGGAGACGATGCAATGCTGGCAAGTGCATACGGTATCAAAAATCTTCAGCGCATCGTACCGCAGATATTGAAGTGGTCTTACGAACCCAACAAATCGTATGCCGGTGCAAGAACGATTTACCAGAATGTTGTCAACCAGTATTCACGATACATGGGACATGTGACCAAAAACGTAGCCGGTATTTACAGCAATCCGATTATGGTAGAACAAACCGACATGGTAGCTCAGGAATTCGTACCTGCTTCTATCCAGAAACGGGCTGTTGCGTTCCTCAATGAACAGTTGTTCACAGCTCCTGCCTGGCTGATTAATCAGGAATTGATGGAAAAAGCAGGCATCAACCCTATCAATACCATCTGTACGATACAGGCCAATATCCTGTCGCGTCTGATCAGCAAAGCTACGCTCAACAAGATGATGATGAACGAAGCTGCAAACGGACGTAAAGCCTATACGGCACAGCAGATGTTCAGCGATTTGAGAAAGACTATCTGGACCCGTACTGCACAGGCCGACCTCTACAAACGCAATACCCAGCGTGTATATGTAGAATCGCTGATTAAGTTGTTGGATAAATCACAAGCTCCTGCCAAACCCGGAGTACAAAGAAACTATTTCTACTCGGAAGCTCCTGCCATGGCACGTGGCGAACTGATTACCATTAATTCTATCGTCAAGAGCGCAGCTGCTTCTTGCAGTGGCATACAGAAAAGTCACTACCAGAATCTGCAGGCTATGATTGAAGAGGCACTGAGCAACAAATAAAAACCGTTGCTTTTCCTTATACCAAAGACCGTATTTCTATCGTATCTTACCGGTGGAATACGGTCTTTTTTATTTCACCGACTCCTGCTACTCCAGCTCAAATTCCGAATCAGAAAGATACTGAAAAGCCTTTCCGGCTGACACAAATCGAAAAAACAGGCATTACTGCTAACGCAACTTTTTATCAAAACAAAGCTTCACGATGAAAAACAGCGAAAAATCAGGACAAAAAACATCCATAAAACATGCTGCTCAACATATTTACACGACTGTTCACAGCCGGAAACGATACAGGTAAAAGAGGCTGATGATACAAGTATCGATGGGTTACGCGATTAGTCGCGTTGCATTGCGTGACTATTCGTGTGAAAAACCGCAACAAACGGGAGTTGTTTCTCCCTTTGAGTGCTCCTTTTTATACAAATATTAACAATCGGAATTCTTTTTCGCCTCCCTGTCAGCCTCAACCACAATCTGACAAAAACACACATAACAAGGACATTCTATTACAAAGCAAATAAATACATCAAAATCACCCCATCATATATACACAGAAAAGCGCAATTTACTGTCTTTTCAAATTCCGCCAACTACTGAAAAAGCGCATTTTTTTCACCAACTATTTACCGGGGTACAAATACAGCCGTGTAGAAGCATCTGATTTGACAGATTGTCATCGGGCAACAAAGCCTTTGGATTACAAGAACCGAAGTAACATTCTGTCACTTCTTATGCAGTACCACCACTACCACCTCACTCGGTGTAAACAGGCGTATATCCTTGCGCGAAGTTCCCAAGCCATTGCTGATAATTACCGGTATCCCTTCCGAATTATGTTTCAATCCGGTAAGAAAACGGTTGCCGTATTTGGAGAAATGAGCTGGAGTATACCGGCGAAACAAGCTGACCTGTCCTCCATGCGTATGACCGGCCAATGCCACATCGGTATTCGAAACATCGACATCTTCCACATAGTCGGGTGTATGCACCAGCATTACCACAAAATCGTCGGGACACAAAGCCAAGGTAGGCGATACTCCGTTCTGCTTCAAATCGAAGGGATTCCGTACTCCGCTAAGCAAAATGAACGCATTCCCCCGAAACAGCGTATCGGTCTGATGCTCCAGCAAGCAGATTCCTGTACGTTCCATTTCACGCCGTACCCATTCTCCATTTTCACCCTTGTCGTGATTTCCCATTACCGCATACGTACCATAAGGAGTCTTTACCTCAGACAATGCATCGAAAAGCTCCGTCAGATTACCACCGTTGCGCCCACGGTAGTCTCCTCCCAGCAGCAAGACATCGGCATCTACAGCCTGTAAGGCACGCACCATCCCTTGCAGACGTTTTACTGTAAAACGGCTTTCATAATGGAAATCCGTAGCAAAAGCGATACGGAATCCATCGAACGAATCGGGCAACTGTGTGCTGTATATGTCATACTGCTTGATACGGCCTACTCCCTTATAACGGGAAAAAGAGGCTGTAGCACAAGAAGAAAGCAGGACAAGCGTCAAAAAGAAGAATAAGACTTTTTTCATGCAGCAAAAGTAGTGAAAAAATCCTACCTTTGTCTTCGTGAAACTATTATAAAAAAACAATGAAACAAAACTCGATAAAGGCATGGCTGCTGGCTTCCCGCCCCAAGACACTGACCGGAGCAGCCATTCCGGTCATGACAGGATGTACACTGACATACATCTACGGTTTCTTCAATCCGATACCGGCTGTGCTCTGTTTTCTGTTTGCATTCCTTATGCAAATAGATGCCAACTTTATTAACGACTTGTACGACTTTCTGAAAGGAACCGACCGTGCCGACCGGTTAGGACCGGAACGTGCCTGTGCACAAGGATGGATTAGCCCCGAAGCCATGAAAAAAGGAATTCTTGTGACCACCATCCTTGCTTCCCTCACCGGCGTAGGATTGCTTTGGTACGGAGGATGGGAAATGATTCCGGTAGGTGTATTGTGTATACTCTTTGCTTTTCTTTATACTGCAGGGCCTTATCCGCTGGCCTACCATGGATGGGGAGATGTACTGGTGCTGATTTTCTTCGGTTTTGTACCGGTAGGATGTACGTTCTATGTCATGGCACACAGTTGGAACCTTTCTGTAACCTTTGCTTCTTTGGCCTGCGGACTCCTTATCGATACCCTGCTGATGGTAAACAACTTCCGCGACAGAGAGCAGGATGCCATCAGCGGAAAAAGAACACTGGTAGTACGGTTCGGTGCCCGTGCAGGATTAATTGCGTACTTCCTGCTTGGAGTCATAGCCTGCTGGTGCTGTTTCTATTTCCTGTGGATAGGAAAAATATATGCAGTAATACTCCCTCAGCTTTATCTGCTTCTGCATATTCTGACCACAATGAAAATGGCACGCATCAACCGCGGAAAAGAGCTGAATCTGATTTTGGGGGAAACATCCAGAAACATGTTTCTGTTTGCCTTGCTGCTCACCATCGGGCTGCTATTGTAAACAGACTCTGTCTTCATAAAAAACTCAGCTTTCATTCCCTCACCGGAAATGAAAGCTGAGTTTTCTGTTTTTATTGCAATAGCTATCAGTCTTTTTCTATCAGCACAGTAGCATAGGCCGAAATACCTTCTTCACGTCCGGTAAAGCCCAGCTTTTCGGTTGTAGTAGCCTTGATGGAAACATCTTCCACATCAATATTCATCGTTTTGGCAAGTACCTCCTGCATGGTTGGAATATGTGCTTTCAGCTTCGGGCGCTCGGCACACACTGTAGCATCTATATTTCCCACACGATATCCCTTTGTAGCAATCAGCTCCACTGTCTTGGCCAGCAAAATCTTACTGTCTATATTTTTGAACTCACCGGCATTGTCGGGAAAATGATAGCCAATGTCGCGCATATTGGCAGCTCCCAGCAACGCATCGCAAATTGCATGAATCAATACATCGGCATCAGAATGTCCGAGCAATCCCAGTTCATGCTCCAGCTTGATACCTCCCAGCCACAAGTCGCGTCCTTCCACCAGACGGTGAACATCAAAACCAAATCCTACCCGTATTTTCATCGTATATAAAAATCTAATACTTTCTTATCTTCCAAATATCCTTCCAAATGATTTCCTATCTTTACCGGACCGATACCAACCGGAGTTCCGGTAAAAATCAAATCGCCTATCTTCAAGGTCATAAAACGGCTGATATAGGCAATAAGTGTATCGATATGGAAAATCATGTCTTTGGTATTTCCGGCCTGCACGGTCTGTCCGTCGATATCCAGATGGAAACCCAACTGCTGTACATTGTCCAGCTCGGACACTGGGATAAAATCGCCGATAGCAGCCGAATTGTCGAACGACTTGCACAGTTCCCAAGGCAAGGCTCCGGCACGAAGCTTTTTCTGTAAGTCACGAGCGGTAAAGTCAATACCTACCGTCACCGCATCGTAATAACGGTGGGCAAACCGTTCGGAAATATTCTTTCCCAAGCGGTTGATACGTACAACCAACTCTGTTTCATAATCTACCTGCTGGCAGAAATCCGGAATAAAGAACGGTTTGCTGTCTTTCAGCAAAGCCGAATCGGGCTTCATAAAAACCACCGGTTCCTGAGGTACAGGCTCATCAGCATGCAATTCCTTGCAATGCAATGAATAGTTCATGCCTATCGCTATAATTTTCATGAGAATTATTTCTTTATAGTTTCATTCAAACGATTGAACATCACGGCCAAATGAGCATACAATGATGTATTTTGTACGACAATATGTTCGGGCACCCGGATACGGAATGGCGTAAAGTTCCAGATGGCACAAATACCTCCCTCTACCATCTTGTCTGTGATTTCCTGCGCAATGTTAATGGGGACTGTCAGTATTCCAATATAGACTCCATCCTGCTGTCTTCTGCTCTCGAATTCCGAAGAGTGATAAATAGGAATACCGTTGATTTCCGTTCCTACCAGATTAGGATTTACATCGAAAGCTCCTACAATCTCCAGCCCGAAATGAGACAGACCGGAATCACGCAATAAGGCTCCTCCCAGGCTTCCTACTCCGAACAAGTAGGCCTTGTGAAGATTGGTAAACCCCAGAAAGTCTTCCAGTACCTGAATAAGACGGTCTATTTCATATCCTACTCTCGTGCGGCCGGTAACGGCTACATACGACAAATCCTTCGCGATTTGTGAAGCATCGATATTAATCTGCTTGGATATTTGTGTAGACGAAACATACTTTTCCCCTTTCTCTTTCATCAGTTTTACATTCGAAAGATACCAGGGAAGTCTGCGCAAGGTAGGCTCCGGAATTTTATCCATATTTTTACGTATACGTTCCGCCATATAGATTTGCTGTCTTCATCTGCAAAATTAATCTATTTATTTGTAACGCTACATAGGTTTTCGAAAATATTCTTAAACGAAAACGACCTGTAATATTGAAAATAAATTATTGCTGTCCGATAAAATCGATTGAATATAAAAGAATCTCGCTCGGCCATTGTA
>ERZ838839.110-NODE-110-length-107532-cov-31.981884_pt1 | contig 107532 bp, 145 predicted proteins | sample MGYA00519909_ERZ838839 | MGnify/ENA primary metagenome ERZ838839 (study PRJEB31850, sample SAMEA3708843) | human gut metagenome | biome: human gut; feature: human-associated habitat; material: faeces | place: China | collected 2014 ...
GATTGTCATAAAATCTTTCTTCATTTTTAATATGAATTTAATTGTGAATAATACGCCACACGGTTGCGCAGCCGTGTAACAGGTTATCGTCACGTGACTTTTTTATAATACGTTTATTTTCTCCGTCGATGCGTTTTCTTCGCCTTGTTTTTCTTCCTGCCCTTCTTAATTCTTTCCTCATTACGACCGTGTTTCGAACCACCTTTTCCCATTCGTGGTGGGTCATACAGGGTGATGTCAGGAATTTCAGGTCGAGGATGAATCGTGTACACCTGTTCAGGGATACGGGTCGGCTCGTACTCTCCTTGCTTTATATCCTCTACTCTGACAAGTTCAACGTCATGTTCCTGAGCCATTCTTATAGCTGCTTCCGGAATAGCTCCGGCTCCTCCAACGACTATTCCAATGCGTTTCCCTTCCATCAGTATCTCCTTTCCTCTCCAATGATTAATAGAAGACCGTCTTTCATGTCCTCGACAATAAAATAACCGCCTCTAATCTTATCAGCACCCGTCATGTAGGAAAGAACCAAACCTCTCTCGAGTGCGAGCGAGCGGATACGTTCACACATCTTCTGGGGGATTGTACTGTCCTCGCTGTTTGTAATCGTTATGAGAACCGCAGCACCCTCCTTGCGGTCGTAACCTGTAATCAAGTAGTTCGTGCCATCATCAAGATGAGCGTCCGCACAATACAGTATCTCCCCTGCCAGCTCTGATGTTCGGGGTTCAAGTCCTGTGGCTTGAGACAGGTTCAGGATAGAACTTTCAAGATTCTGTGAGGAGTGCCCTGACAAACGTTCTGAAAATTCTACCATAGACTTCACTGAAAGTTCTACGAGTGTGTCCTGATTGACACGTTTCCCACAGCCTGTAAGTAGGAGCAGGAAGATTGAAATGATTGCTAACTGTTTCATAATCTATAAATTTCTTCGTTCATCATGTGCCTGTCGAAAGGACTGGCGTCTATTTTCACATTCGCTCTATCGTACTGTCGTAGGAAACGAGCGATTTCCATCATGTCTCGGCTCCCAAGGTCGATGAATTTAATGTAGTCGGTCTTCGCACCCTGTAAGGATACAACCGCCCATGAACCTGAATGATGATGAGCATCAACTGAAACATCAATGTTCCCCATCAGTTTTCGGATACGTTCAGCACGAACCTCAGCTTCCTGAGTTGCGCACTTTTGCCTATGGATTAATCCCTTTAAATCCGATTCTAATTTGTTCATTTTTTCGAAGTCCTCTTTGAACAACCAAAAGAACAGTTTACGCAGGAGTTTCTTCATGATTCTTCTTCTTTATTAGTTGCTTTCTTTGGCTGCTCTTCAGGATAGTGAAGCTCTTTCTCAATTGATTTACTTTCGTAATCAATGAATTCTTTCTTCTTCTGAAGGCTCATTTCCATAGCCTGTTGAATAGCTGGGCGAACGAACTTGTCAAAGGCTTCCCCGTCAAGGAAGGCTTCGAATCCGTGATTACCACCAAGCGTCGTAATGTTTACGAAACAACCGCTTCCCATCAGGGAACCACGCTTCCAATCTTTCTTCCAAGCTCTCAACTTGGTGAGTAGCGAAGCCGTCGTTTGGGCTGTCGCTTCCTTGAGTTTTCTTTCAAATTTGTTCATCTTTCTTTATAAATATAGTTTTTCTGAAGAAGAATATGTATAAAATTCTATCTTATCAATTTGGTTTAAAACTAAATCGGATAAATATTCTTTATAAAAATCATAATATTTTGATTGTTTCAACTCTTCGGTCAAAAGATTATCTTTTAAATTTTCGATTGATTCAAGAGTAAATTTAACAAATATACGATATTCCAATTTATCTTGAAAAACAAAATTAACGGTTTTTGAACTACCATTTGAAATATGGATAACCATTAAAACAAGAAGCGAAGTATTAAAATTCTTTTGTCTGCTCAAAAGAATTTCACTATAATTCACATGACAAACGTTCCACCCCTCTTTTCCAAGTTCGTTGAGGTCATAAATTTTTGCAAACTCAACTTTTTTAAATTCATATTCTATCATACCAGAACCCTCATTTATTGTTTACACCGTACCCAAACAGAGCGAAGTCACATTTACACGGGTCTAACGGATAGACCTCGCGACAGTTAGTAGTAAGCTCAAGCACTGTATTCATGCTATCGCCTTTGCCCGTTATGAGACCCAATTGACGCCCAACGTTTGCGACATGAGTATCAAGCGGAATCATCAACCATGATGGAGGGATTAAGCTCCAGATTCCTAAATCAACCGGACTGTTCTTTCTTACCATCCAGCGCAAGAACATATTTAGACGCTTGCAAGCTGACTTCGTGTCCTGGGGGATACCTTTTACTCCAGGAAACAGGGTTATCAGCGCATAGAGATAATCTGTGGCACAACCGGAACGACAATACGCTTTCGATACAGCCTCTTCCATGTCCTCGTTCTCATCATAGATTTTCTTGAGTGCCTTGCATAGTTCAGCAAAGTCTCCCCACTTGAAGAAGCGATACATGGGCTCTTCCGAACCAACGTACTTCCTCCAGACCATATTCTTGATATACATATAGGGAGTATATCGTTCCATGTCAGCGAACAGGCTTTCACAAGTTGAGAGGATTGCCTTTCGGTTCCCATACGCTAACCACGCAGCGATGAACCCCACTATCTCCTGAGAACATTTGTAACCAAACTTCCGAGGGAACTGTACAGGGTCGTCAGCTACGAATTCCGGCTTCTCGTACTGTTCAGCCAACTTCATAATCAGATGTCTTGTTTTTGTTTCCATACCTTATAAGTCATTAAATTTCACTTGATTGTTATGTATGAGTCTCGAGAACTCAGCTCCGTCCCACCACTTGATGGTGAAGTGTTCTATCAACTCACGATAGGTTTCTTCCCCTGTCAAATTACCCTTTTCGAGCTCGTCCGTAATCTTATAGGGAAATCTCATGTCAAGGATATACACGTTTCGGGATGGTCTCTCAAGAACCGCTCGAAGATACCGCCCATTGATGTTGAACTCTGTTAGGAAGCCATGACAGAGTACATCGAAGAGCAACCAATATGTCTTCCCGTCTTTTGAATAAACTCTGTGCTCCTTTCCTTTCGTTCGGTGGGGGTCAATGCCTGCATTCTTGAACACTCGTGCTATGCAACCCACGTGTACGAAAGCGTCAAGATGACGCTGTACTTCAATTCCTGCTGGGATAAATTTCTTTGCCATATATTTCTGTCTTAGTTATTCTTCAGCCAAAGCAGCCAGACAATTTTCATGAGCTTCCTTACAGGCTGCGTCCATGATATATTCCATGTTATCATACTCCGGACACTCTCTGACGGCTGTACCTGTTACATCAACGTAGAGGCAACCATCCTCTTCGCACTCGACGATAAACCATCCGTCATTATACATAACATAACCATCCTCGTAGATAGTCTGGATAAGTGTACGTCCGTCTTTTAAAGATGAGGAAGCAAGTTCATACGGGCAAGTGATTGTTCCCTGCTCGGCTTGATTGATACGAGCCATCGCCACCAGAGCAACCTTTGCCAGCTCCCGACGTGACTTAATGTTATCAACCCAACGGTGAGTTCCAATTGGTTTGCTAAAGTCCAAATTTGCGTAGTACCTGTTACCTTTCATGACGTTGTTTATTTAATTGACTACGCAAATGTACGGGTTCTTATGGAATATCCAAGGAAACACTCGGGAAATTCTTTACATAAATTCAAAATAAAAGCCGCAACCCTCACGGGCAACGGCTCCGAAAATATGATTTCAACATTAAACACCCTACTTATGCTCACGCACTTTTAGATGGCAACAATTAAATTAGAATATAAAATATGAAAAATAATTGTATTATGTAAACACAATACTATTTCTTTTTAGCGGCTTTCTTCGGCTCAATGACAACCTTAATTGTCTTTGACGGCTTGAAGCCAAGTGTGTGACTTTCTGGGATGTCAAGCGGTTTGTTAGTTAACGGGTTGTTACCAACTTTCGCAGGGTTGATTTTCTGTTTGAATTTACCGAATGGCAGGCTGATTTCACCACCGTTTTCAACACATTCGGTAACAATAACAGGGGTCATCGCATCCACCACCTTTTCGCAATCTCTTTGGCTCAAACCACTGTTTTCGGCTAAAGCCTTAATAAATTCTGATTTTCTCATTTTCGTTTTTAATTTAATTAATAAAAATAGAACTTTGGTTATTATATACGTGACATCAGGTTATCATCCGGTTGTCACATATCACATTTGCAACTTATTACAGAATACTCCTAATTAAATCCTTAGTCCTATCCTTTCCAAGAACTCCTCGGACTTTGCCACCTTTCTTTTCATAAAAGAAAACATACCAAAGTTGAAGATTAGGCAACCACCATCTCTTAACTTCATTATAACCCTTAAAGTATCTTTCAATACAATTCATATCCAAATTGGGAATCCATATTTGATACCAAACCCTCTTTCCCTCTTGGCATTTAAGAATTCTTTTATGAGATTTATTACTTATCACTTCAACCTTTATCATTCTGTCATATTTATAGGTAGTATCATAAACAATGCAAGCAATATTCCAATTATTACACCAATAAATACGAAACAACCCAAATAGGCGCATCCTTTTTGCATTTCCCGTACATCCTCTTTGTTCTTTGCCTGTTGGCAACGTGCGCACGCCTCTTCGTCCATGCAGCCACACGCACGACATTCACCATCATTTATCATTGACATAACTATCTACATTCATCACTGTAAAACTCTGCAATATCTTGCTTTAACTCATCGCACTTTTCAGCGGCATAACGTTTCATCGCTGTAATAATAGCATTAAACACGTCAGTGTCAAATGCTCTTTTATGTTCGGGGAGTTGTGCTATCTCTTCCCACAAAAATTTTTCGGCTTCTTCCATAATCTATTTTATTTTAAAGTGTTCCACGCATATTCTTCAAGTACTTCTTCCACGTCTGCGTCACATAAGCCGCCAACATGGTTTCGCATAAAGTCTTCCAAGTTAGCTCGGTTCTCCTTGTCAAGTTTGTCAGCGGCTTCATTTTCGCCCCGTGCCAATAACTCGGCTACGGGAATAGCCATTTCAAAAGCAAGAGCGTCCACGTTCTGTTCGCACTCTTCGTACAGTTTCTTAATTTCCTCTAAATTCATAATCCTTTGGTTTTAATTATGGTTTTTATACGTTGTGAGTAATTTTTCTTCTCCGCATAAACTCTGTCCAAATAGGCGAAGTATTCGTCACGTGACAGGTTGCGGGCAAATGCTGTCTGCCAAAGTGCATAATCCACAAGACATTCGTACCAACTATTGAAACAGGCGTGCCCGTACAGTACCCCAACAGCAAGCGTCGGGCGAGTAGAGGGCACTTTCATTCCGGTGCAGTTGTGTCCGTCTACAAATAGACGGCTCGTAAAGTGTCCGCTTTCTTCAATGCACTGTGCCATCACAATGTCTGGATGCTGTATTCGCAAAGCGTATATTGCCCCGTACACGCTATCTTGGAGCGTTGTGGCGACGTTCGTGCTGTCAGTCGGGGTAACTATTGGTTTGCTGCATTGCGTTCCAATACACGCCTTATTGATTAGCATGATAAATGAAGCAAGAACAACCATGCGCCACGTTACCCACCAAACAATTCCCAAACTTTTCTTGAAACGTAACCTGTTCATTATATTGTTATTTTAGGCAATTCAGCCGTGATTTTATTAATAGTCTGTAACAGGCTATCTCTTATTTGTGCAGCGTATTCTTCACTCGGGTATAAAGAGGAATATAATGTTGTTCCCCCGTCCAACCGAATGACAAAATACCATCCAAATTTGTGCCTAGAACCCATTAATGCTCTGTCGTAATCTCTAATTATTTCGTTGCCTACTGGATTTTTGCGGTCTTCTTCCGTAATTAATGACAGTGCACGTTCCACTTCCTGACGATACAACTTGTAAGCGTCGGAATATATGTGTGACAACACACTTTCTTTACGAATATCGTTATTATCCATATAAAATAATTCGGGGGTCAATGCAATTATTCCCGATACTTTCTTAATGCTAAAGACGCACACGGGTTGGTTATTCAGTAATATCCACATAACTTCTACTGATTTAAGGGGAATAAATAGGAAACCTGACCTTTCTCTTCTGGGCGGTTAAACGGGCGGTTGTCAACGAAAATACAGTTGCCGCATCCGTCTTGCTGTTCTATGTTCACCGTCTTTCGGGCTACGTAGTTTTCCAGCCGTGTAGAAGTTATAATCGTGGTCGCTACGCTTTTATCCTTGCGGTCAAATTGCACGGCTTCGCCTGTGTAGACATAAACTACTGGAGCGGTATAAGTGCCGAGCATACCAAATTTATTTCTAAACACCCTGTTATTCACGGTGTTCTCTACGGCTCGTAATTCCACCCATGCAACAAATATAAGGTCATCACCCTTGCACACTCTTAACCTGAACTGTTGGGGTGCGAGTTCAGTAATCTTAAGAGTTGTCCCGTCATCACGCAACATTTCATCGTCCAAATTTAGGGACAGCACTTTGTCGTAAAACGTTTCCTTACTGTTTTGTGCCGTGGTACAACTTGCACCAAGCATCAGGACTGTAAACAGACCTATCAAAATTCTTGTTCTCATAATTGGTTCTCCTCATTATCGTTAGTAATATTATCATCTGTTGGTATTGTTACGGGCGTGTCCAATGCGTCAATAAGTTCATCGTGAGCATCAAACTCGGTTGGATATTCGTCCATACCCTCTGCCACTACCATCGTGAAGTCCGGCTTATAGGTTTCATCCACGACTACGAACTGTTGCGCTACTCGGCTCCAACGTAGTATGTTCTTCGGTATCCATGTCACACCCAAATCGTTGTTAATAATGCGAAACGCCTTGTTCGTGATATGCGTGATAGCGGCTGTTCGCATAGCGTCATTATAGTAAAAACGCACCAACGCACTACAATCCATGACAGAGCGTATCTGTCCGTCCTGTAATTGACTGCTGTCGCCAAATATGGCACGCCACTTCTCACGTACGAGTTGTCCAGCTAGCACCACCGCACCGTCAGGAGCGAAATCCCATTTGTCAAAGACTACTAAATGACTCTGACCGTCCTCGGTACGTATTTCTAAGGTAATATCCGTTATCTTCATGACTGTAAGTTTTTATTGATTGACAGCGCAAATATAGTGGGAGGGATTTATATAAACAAGAAATCCCGGAAATATTTCCGGGAAATTCCTAAGATTTAACAATTGACCTAAATTTCTAGGCGATAAATTGGGTTACAGTCTTCATCCTTAGTGGCACTCACGTACATTGTGCCGTTCCATTCAAATGAAATAATACATCTTGGGACAGGGCTGGCAACGTCTATTAAAATTCGGGTAAGTGACACGTTGCGTACTACCTGATACAGCCTTTCCCCCGATATGTTATTAATCATGCAGACCAACAGGTTCCGTCGCATGATGTCAGGCGGGCTCTGCCATACCGATTTATTAGTAGGTGGTGCATCGTCCTCAACTTCTATTACCCCGCTAGTTAGCTTCTTAGCTCGGTTACGCCAATATTGCGCCTCGGCTGTTAGTTTGTTTACCTTGCGAATCAAACGGTTAACTAGACGTCTTTTACGAGTTGCAGCGTGCATCTTTACTCTAATTATCTTTATTGGTTTCATGGCTCAAATAGCAAAATTATTAATATAACAGTTGTCCAGATAGACTGCCAAAATGCAGTCATCGCCCAATGAATACCCGTAGGGTCGTTTTCGGAAAACTTTGTCCAGTTGCTGAACATAATACCTATCCCAATGATAGGGATATAATATTTCCACATCTTTCTCATAATTACAGGAACGGGTCAATGTTTTCAGCGAGCCACACCTCGTCCTCAAAATTCTTTTTAAACTCTGCGACTTTGGCGTCAAATTCTTCTTTAGTTTCAGCCTCAAACGTCTGTGAGGCGGGGCACATTGTATTCGCATACGCTTCCATCTGGTCACGTTTGTTATTATACGCTCGTACACGAGCAACAGAAGCGGGGTAACGAGGAACCGTAGGGTTAGCACATTCTTCATCGGGTAATACTTCCCATTTGCTATAAGCTAAATAAAGTCCGTAAATCATGGTTGTAAATGAATTATAGGTGTAACATCGTAGGAGGTCAAATATCCCTGGACTTCCAATATCAGGTCTGCGAGCTGTTGCTCTGTAACTACTCCGTCGGCTACAACCGTGTATATCAGTGCGGGTTCGCCTACGGGGTTAATTCCAAACGTTAAATGAAACGGCACGTGCCGTTCAATAAAGAACTCGGTTGTTACCTGCCACACTGTTTGCGGTGCGACTAAGTGCATTCTACTAGCAGTCTCCATTCGGGTTGTTATTGCTGTTTATAACAATAGGAATTTCTACCTCTGGAGTATCATCGTCATTACCATCCATTTCTTCACGTATGTCTTCCACCATGTCTTGGAAATTCATTAAAAAGGCGGGTATCTCATCGGGGAATTCGTGTAAGTACGACAGAACCGCATTATATACCAAGTGTCGTCCAGCGATATCCTGTGGGCTATCCCCACCCATAGCGTTCGCAATGGCTGTGTCAGGCAATATGACCCCGCCCTCTTCTTGATGCGTTACCTCATCTATAATTCCGATGCGTTTAGTGATTTCGTTTTTGTTGTCACAAATAGCGATAAATGCGCAACACTGTCCATATTCACGAAGTTTCGCATAAAGGGTATCAAATAACTCGTGAAGTTCGGGCGTAAAACCCTTTCTTTCCTTTTTCTTTGCCATAATCTATTTCTCCTTATCTTTTAATTCCTGTTTTTCCATAATATAAACCGCTATGTCGCCCGCTCGGCATACAGTACACACGACACAACAATGCTTCAGCGGTAATGTTACGGTCGTTAGCGGCTACAATTCGGGCGGCTTTATTTGCAGCCGCTTGAGCTGACTTGCGATATACCTTGTCCAGTGTCTTAAAACGGGTTCCGTCACTGTTTAACACGTACACTCTATAATAACGAGCCCCAATTTCGGGGCTCTTTGTTGCTGTTCCCATGTCAAGTAGATTATTCGTTAGTAACTGTTACGTTGCCCAGAGCCTTTTCGGCACGAGCAATTTTACGTTTCAGGCTTGCAATGCGGTGTTTAACCTCTTTAGAGGGTTCGGCAATGGCTTCTTTTTCTTTAAGTTCAGCCGTGTACTTGTCCAACCGTTCTTGGGCATCCCCGCGACGTGCCTTTTTATCAGTGTTTACGTTCTCTTTGGGGTTCTTTTTAGCGGCTTTTGGTTCTGCCTCTTGCTTGGCTACCTTTGCAGCCTTTTTCGCCCGCTTAGCCTCTTCTTCAGCTTTCTTAGCGGCTTCAGCCTCAGCCTTTACACGGGCTTCCTCTGCCAATACGTCAGCCGTCTTAATGCAAGTTGCCACGTTCTTAGCAATTTCGGCTTCACGCTTTTCGCTTAACTCCTTGTAAATGGTAACAAGGCGTCCATAACCCTCAAACAGTTCCTTTTTGCTGTTCTTTTCGGTGTATTGGCGTGGGGTGTAGTTGCTGTTCAGCTTGGCGAGTGCTACCTGTATATTAACAATTTCTTCCAACATAGTTGGTTTGCTTACATACTTCAGACATTTTGTTTCGTTCAACATATCGTTGTTAATCACGAAATTTGCGGAATTGTTTACTGTTGCTTTCATAACTATTGAATTTTAAATTGTTTATTGAATTAATTTGACATTGCAAATGTAGTTACTTCAATTGAATTGTGCAAGAGTTTATCCGTAAATTCTTCAAAATATTTTGATTTTATGCCTGCAAGTCCCGTGTAGAGGGTCATCCAAAGATTTCGTTGATAACATAGTTCGCAAAGCGTTCTTCCAGTTCCCTGCGAGCGTCTGGTGTTGGCTCGTGTGTACGTAGGCTCTTAAAGTATGTTGTATCACGCTCTAAAGTGGTCAACATGACGTTTAAAGCATTAGGGTGATAACAATGCACTGTCACGAGGCGTCCGTGTCGCAAATCGTCGCAAACGGTAATCTCCCAACAGTTGTCCTCATTCGCACGTAGATAACAGTTTCTCATCCCCATGCTGCCACCACCCAACAGGGGTCGGATGTGGATTTGGTAATCATGTCCGGGAGTGTACACCCGTTGTCTTTTTAATAGGTAACGACCACACGCTGAACGATGCACCCACTGTTCTCCGCACGCCTGTATTACTCGCATCCACGTGCGCTCGGGCACGCTGTTTAAATTCACCATCATATCTCTTTCATTATTTCGTTAAAATCGTCTGTATCCATAACAACCAACTGAAGCACCGTGCAAAGTGTGTCACACTCATACAGGCAAATCCAGCTCTCATTCAGTACGGGGTATGCTATTCCTTCTTGTTCGTCAAATACCACTGCATCGCATTCCGGTATATTAAACCCTGAACTCGTTTTTAAGAAGTGGTTGTAAGTTTCCACCTCGTATCTTTCTTCAGCCCATTGGTTCAGCCACGTCTGCAAATGGCTGACATTACCGTCAAACTGTGTGCACCTGTAAGCTCCAATCACTTTTCTAAGCACTGTCTTATTCTTCATAATTCTTATTTATTAGTTTGGTTATTATACTACCATTCCACACCGTTCAGCAATGCTCCTCGGTCTACGAACGGTTTATTAGGGTTTGCCACGGCTAGCTCCACAACCTTTTTGAGTACCCAATCATCAACGCTCAATTTACAGGTGCTCGCCCTGTAATAATACACGGCTGACTTCGGAACCCAAACGTTCTGCAAATAGTCACGCCCATTATAACGAAAGGCGACATTATACATTGTCGCCCGTCCACTCTCACTTGTTTTGCCTATATAGGCACTAACTACCGCCATATTAAATAGAATAAAGTTGTGACCAATGAATTTTCTTAAGGTTAGTGAATTCTCCTTTACGTTTTGCCCAATCTGGGAGCAACATGTAGTATTCACCCTCAACCACGCCACCAACAATTTCGCCCGCAACCCTGTCTTTTGCAGGAGCGGTTTCCCACGGGCGAAATTCCACCCGTTCACCATTTTTAAATTCTTTTGCCATATCGTTAATCGTCTATATCCTGTAACCAACAAACATCCATACCCTCAAAGCGGTCGTCAAACAACTCGTCGCTTTCATTTTCGGGTGCTTCAAAATCCTTGTAGTATTCGTCATTAAAGTCCTCGTAAACTTCCTCAATAGCCAGATTAATTTCCTGTTCCAGACGTGCGCAAATAGGTGCGATAATGTGGTCAGGAGTGTGCTCTGTCGGGCTGTCGTAAAAGTAACCGTTTGCCACGTGTGCCCCAAATACTGTCACCAATGGAAAGTGAAAGCTGTAATACTTTTCTACCACTGCTTTAAAATCACCCTTGTCTATGAGAGCCTGAATGTCCTCTTTTACGTAATTGGTGCACCACTGTAAAAATTCCTCTGTTGTCATAAATTTCGTTACCATAATTCTAAGATTTAAATTGTTATTACTGATTGACGTTACAAAGGTACGGTTTATAATTGAATTTCCAAGACTTGAGCGGATTATTTCTGCAAAAATCTTTTGAGAACCCCTGTATATCTGTCCGGTGCATTGGCTAGCACTTCGTCCCAGTCCGCTTCTATGTGGGGTTGCAGCCCTATTTTGTTAATAAAGTACTCGCACCGCTCTGGAGCGTACACATGCAGCAAACAGGGGTTGAGAATAAATATACGTAGGCTTTCCGCAATGGCTTCACCCATGCTTGGCTCGTAACTGCTCACTCGTTCCTTTTTGTAGGGGAAGTCCCGACGCTTGCTTATTTTAAGCATGTTGTCCAAGTAATGTCCGGTTTCGTGGCACGTTACTCCTACGCCTGTACGGTCAACCCTGTACCCCGGATAGCTCCATTGGCGGTTTCCGGGAGCTGGATGGAGGCTTATGTTTGCCACGCTTGGAACGTACACCGTTATACGGTTGCTTCCCCAATAATAAAGCCCGCAACATCCATTCCCACGGGCGTCTTTCTTTACAAGTTGCGGGGGTGTAATGTGGTTCACCTCACAGAACTTGCGAATCTCTGCATAACCCACGTCCACGCACTCACTTTTATTTAGCCCTTGCAGGTCTCTTTTGTAGTAGGGGATATAATTGTCCATGTCACCAACATTTTTCGTATATGTAGCTGTAAATGTACGCCCAAGCCTCAACACTCTGCGGGCAAATGGCTATCTCTTTGTAGCCCTCATCCTCACTGTCAATAACGGTGTCGGGGTAGTTGGTTTTAAGCTCTTGCACAAGCTCCAGCACGTTTTCCTCGCTCATACCGTTTTCGTCGTAGGGGTAATAGTAGCCGTCACCGTCACAGCCTTCCCACAAGCATTCCTCAATTTCGCTAATACGGTTCGTTTCAAAGAATAATTTACCGATTTCTTTTAATGTAAGTAGTTTCATAATACCCAAATTTAATAGTTCCAAATAACTCTGTTTAAACACTCAACCACAACGCTCCACGCCTGTACTATAAAGTACAATACCAATAAGAACAGGCTTATAACAATGCTAGTCCAAAACTTTACCCACACATTACGGTAACGAGGCTTTAACATGCGGCTACCGAACCGCCCACAAATGAAGTTATAAATTTTCTCTGCCATAGTAATTGAGTTTTAATTGTTATTGATTTAATTTGATGGTACAAATATAGGGGCAAAATCTGGAATATCCAAGACCTGCCCCTATAAATTCATCAATAAAACTCAAAATTATTTTTCAACACCCTGTTTGTACGGGTAGCCATCAGTATAATTCACCACCTTTTCCATCACCTCATTAAAGTAGGTAGCCATCTTGTGAGCCGCTGTTGTGTTATCTTTATATTGGCTTTTACGCATCTTTTTCACGCCTGCTCGTGTAGCTATCTCAACCATGCTGTTCATCGCCAAATAGCGGAGCTTCGGGTTTTCACGCTTATCTTTTTCTGACAGGTAGATATGTCCGCTACGCTTGTACTCCACCGTCTTTGCCTCAAAATCCACACGGAACATCAAGAAAATGCTGTTATCGCCAATACCATTCGGGTAGTCCTGCGGGTTCAAGGCGTCCACCACTACAAAACACACGTTCGGGTAAAAGTTGGTGCAACTGTACCGTACTTGTTTTGCGAGCGGGCACTCTTTTTGTATTAACCCACAAATTTCTTCTAATTGCTTACTGTTCATTGCTACTAATTCGTCTCTAGTTGCCATATCTGTTTCCTCCTATTATTTAAATACTGTTGGTAATTCGTTAGTTCTTCCGGCTGCATAATCAAACACCTGTGCCACGTCCTTAGCAAGTTGGCGGCTTAATTCACGGTCACGCCCTACATAACCCTCGGCACGCAACGTTTTTAAAGCCTGACGACTGTTAGAAAGTGCTGTTGCTGTTTCTTTGCACGGGTTCTTATCAAAGGCTTTATCGGCAGCCTCGTAAGCGGCTGTAAGCTCAATTTCTTTTGCGATGTACTGTTCTTTCGTTAACATAGTCTTAAACGTTTTATTGATTTTGATGTTGCAAAGGTAGTCTTTTTATTTGAATATCCAAGGAGTGCTCGGGGAAATTCTTAGAATTTATTCAAAATAAAAGCGGGTTTCCCCGCTTATTCCTCTAAATAGGCAATAGTGCCAAACACTTCCACAAGTTCTGGAGCTCGTTTTATGCTTTCTTCCAGCCATTTTTCATAATAGTACTCTTTACGTATCTTTTCTCTGGCACTCTTGTAATAGCCACGTATAAAACTTTCGTAGGCTTGTTCTGGATTGGCGAGCACCGCTTTCCAGTACTTCAGTTGCTTCCCATGTTCCCCTTTACCTATTAAGTCCTTACGACCGAAAAAGTAGTGCCCCTTAATCGTGCAAGCCACAAAATCCCTTTTGTCCTTCGTCGTGGATATAACCACTCCTTGTTCGTTGACAACTGTGTATAAGTTAGTGCCTCTTACTTTGGTTTTCTTTAAAATGTACTTTTCCATGATTATGAGTTTTTATTGATTGGTGGTACAAAGGTATAAAAGCTCCCTAGTTGGGGAGCTGCGCCAATATTGCCTCACATTCTTTGGCTGTTAATTCAGTAGGTCTCCAGTAGTTAAAGCCTTCACTAAGTCTAACCTCGCCTCTCTTACCGTAACGGTACACTTCTCTTATTTGCACCGTTGTCGGCACGTATTCATGTTGTTTAGTAGTGTAATTATACCCGATGTATCTTTGGTAACTAATCGTTACTGGATTATTAAGTTTAACTTCACCGTTAATAGCAACGATTTCTTTAACTCTGGAAACTAAAACTGAACTTGCCTTCATAATACCAAGCATTAAAACCGAGTGGAATGTGCCACCCACACCGTTGATAACCTTTATCAACACTGCAAAGGTACATATAATTCTTGAATAAACAAGAGTTGCCCGGAGTTTTTCTTAGAATTATCTTGATTTTTCTTAAACCAGACTTTTATATCTTATCTATCGTTTTGTTACCCCTCTCCCGTGGTGGGAGCGGCACTTTCTTAAATATAAACGTGTCGGTGCTCACAAATAGATGCAAGTGCCCGGAGCATAAGCGTCAAATTGTATATAAGATATTAGGAACTCTAAATCTTATATACTTTCGCACCTACTCCAAACGACAGCCCTCGGTCTTCAGGGATATTGATGCGGGCGGGAATTTCGCCTCAGAACTCCTGGAACCACTATATAACCACCACCTCGCACACAACCAACCACTCTCTACCATACCCAGAACCACCTCACTCGTACTCAACCACTCCCCCGCTACACCTCACTATTCCTCCACCCCTGTACCTATCCACCCTCTATACTACCTACTATATGTCCTCTACCTATGCTACTCCCTATTATTCATCACTGATTATGTGCCTGCCCCTTATTTCTTTTTTGAGTACCTACAATTTTAACTGTCAGACGATTACGATGTATCCACCCTGCCTTTTTCTTTAAGACATCAATAGGAGCGATTCGGCTCTATCACGTCCAAATCACCCCTACTGACATCCCACTCGAATTTACAATTTCAATTTTCGTAGACCACCTATATCCACCGTCGATTACCTTATAAGCTGCCACGCAAAGAACCCTACGAATGCAAGTGGAGTACCCATTACAAACAGCCAGTCTATCAGAACAGGGAGCATTTTCCACCCCGCCATTCTTTTATTGAACAGTGCTAAAACTATCAGACACACTAGGAGAATATACGCTAGCCCTGCCAATCCCCAGATGATGAAAATCACATCACTCATATACCAATATTCATCAATCTGCCACATCATCATTCTCACCCCGTACCCTTGTACCAAAGTACTTCTCAAACAACTTGCCGAGTTGCTGTATGGCTGCAAATATGCTTCCCTTTGGTTTATTCAATACACTCTTCATCTGTCTTAGCACCTCATCGGGGTTCTCTTTGGCTGCTGCCACGTATGTCACAGTACGGTTTTCACCCCCGCCCAATTTCACAACCAAATAGACGTCCTGTTGACGGTTTGGTTCTAATATTACATTTACCGCCTCTTGCGGAATAGGGAGATGCAATATGCTCTCCTGCGTTTCTTTTTCTGCCATAATACTAATTTTTCTTTTTATAAGCCACCACCCAATCATTCGCCCGTATATCCCTCCATGTTGGTACGTATGGAGTAGCGTGCCAATTTATTTCTACTTCATTAATAAATTTAGGAGTAACCAACAGGTATTGTTTCTCCGTTGTAATTTCACGGCTACGCCCGTCAAACTGTACGGCTGCTCTAAATCTTTCTGGAAGATGTGAAGCCACATGTACGTTCAGCAACATAACGAACGCATTAAATCCGTCTTCATTTGCACCCCAACTTTTTCTTCTGATAGGTATTCCTCCGTCGCATATCTGCAACGCATCAGCAATACACATTTCACGCTCTTCATTATTAGCGGTCGGTTCAACAAACATCTTTCTGAACAGTTCATCCACTACTATCTGATATGTTGGATATACGCCAGAAGTGGAAGTGGATAACAATATTACCCAATCACCCTCCACAATAAGTTTGCATGAATTTTGCTTATCGTTATACAAGTAATAATTTCCATCGGCTACCGAATTTATTACTTGTAACATTCCAAGAGTTTCTTTTGCAATCCAATCACGCAAGTCTTCAATATTTTCTTTTCTACACTGCATTGCTTTATATTGCAGCGGAATATTCAATTTCACTTCTTGTATTTCCATATTAATCCACTATTAAACAACATTTCTCTGTTTCTATTTCACTCAGGTAAATCGTAGTGTCCTCCACATAAATACACAACTCATCACCCTCGCTTTCCACTACGGGCGTTTCGTCATCCGCATACCATTCACCACTCACATCAGCTATTCTATCCCCTAGCTGTATTTCTCTTCTGTTTACATCTAAAAACATATATCCTCTTTTTATTTAGAAACAAAACAACATAACTCTGGATTGGCGGTACGATTTGCCCAAAACTCCGTTTCCGTTACTTCTGTTCTATATAAAACAACTACTTTTTGAAAACCATAATCTTGACAAATACGATTGGCAACCTTTGACAGTATAAATCCCCCCTTAACATTTACATATACATTCTGATGCCCTGTTTTTCCGTTTTCATTCAAAAACATTGTCACCAATAAATAACAAATATTTTTCATAAGCTCAAATTGAGTCTGTATAGAAAGAATAATAACGTAACCAACCAAATACACGCCAAGACTATACATAATGTCTTATAGAAGCCCGTAGATAGGTACACGCTCCTTTTGCGTGGGACTTCATACTTACTCAACATTTCTACAAACGCTTGGAGTTCCGGTTGCGCAAATTTGTCAATGCAACGTGTCGGGTACTGTTCAGCATACACCTCTTCCCCATTAATCCATATCTTTCTTGACAATGTGGAATCATCAGATACTTTGCTCACACCCTTTACAGTGGCGTCACCTGTTTCACGGGTATGCACCTCAACCAATGTTACAACCGTTCTTGTTTTCACTTTCATAATAGTATTATTTATAAAATATTAAACATAAAATATGACAAATTAAAAGTATTCCACATAGAACGGTAAAACCTTTGATAATATCTTTAAACTCTTTTTGTTCCATCTTTAAATGTATTTTAATTTAAAATTTCATTCTTGATAATATTTTTATATTTTCATAGCCTCTATTTTTTAAATAAGCAAGCAGTTCACTTGAGTTATATCCTTTTGCTAGCTTACATTCCCTTATAAAGGTATCGTCAGCCTCAAAGTGCATGTTATCATACAAAGAATAGACTAAAAACTTCCCGTTCATTAGCTTTTCTATAAACACGGCAATAATTTCACCGTCTTTCGTTATTCTAAAATTTACCCTTGTTTCCATTATATTATATTTTTAGTTTTACCAAATGAATAATTACCCAAATCGTCTACGTAAATAGGTGCAATGCTTTTCACCGTATCATTACATACCCTACAAATGTCTGTATTTTTAAGCTCCTTTATTCTTTCTTCCCTTGCTTTCTGCCTGCGGGCGGGGTCGTTAAAGTCAATTGTCCGCCCAATAGGTTCAGAACTTACAACTTCAACCCTCCCGTCAGGATGCTTCTTTAGCACCGTCTTAACAGCATAATCGTTCTTATGCCCAAAGTCCACGCCTATTACAGTGGCTACGCCATCTTTCGTGCCCCATGCTGTAATCATATTATCTTTTTCTATTAGTTCCATCTGCCCCAAATTCTTTCAAAGTTACTAAGTTTCTTTCCGCATCGTGAACACTTTTTATATGCTCCAGCCACCCATCGGGATTGGTTGCGCTTTTTACCACCTTTGCGGTTCAGGCTGATATGCCCGTTCCGCAATCGGTGCTCAATTACCCACTCTACATCGTGCCCGATGATAAAGCAAATAAGCCGCTTCACCCACTTATATTTCCTCATAGGTACTTTCAAATTTTTCCTTGGACATTATATGCAGCTCTCCATCAGAAGTGGTAAATATATAATCACCTAGCTCTACACCGTACACTCCTCCACATTCATGTATAAATTCTATGTAGGGAGTGGAGCGTTTACAAAATTCTTTATCAAATACTACATGTTTATCAGCTTGTTTGATAAAAGCCACTACCTCATCATAATTGTCTTTAGTTAGCTGAATGACGTCAAACTCGCCCTGAAATTTGGCTCTGTAATTCTTTTTCATATCTTCTTTGTTCTTTGGTTAATACTTCACGCATACTTATCTCCTGCGTCAGCTTGCGTAACTTATTACGTGCATCCCTGATATACTGCCTAACCACACGCACCGAAATATCCATTTCGTCAGCTATTTCGGTATAACCCATGTCGTTCACGTAATACAGTTGCAACAGCCTACATTCATTCGGCTGCATGTAGCGCATCAGCCCTGTAAGGTAGGTCATCTTCTGTGTTAAGATTATACGCTCATCGGGAGTTGGCTCGTCGTCCATCACCTGTATATCTGCCCCGTCCTCATTCTCTATGCTTGCTTCTATGCTTACAACTGTGACCCGCCTTACTTTTCGGGTGTAATCTAATGCGGTGTTAGTAGCTATCCGGCTCACCCATGTACTTAAACAGTAATCCGGCTGATAGCGGTGCAAGCGGGTGAATATCTTTTCAAATGTTTCCATTGTAAGGTCTAAGGCTATTTCGGTGTCCATCACTATTTTGCCTATCTGGTAATTCACCGCCCTGTTAAACCTGTTGTATATTGTTTCACATGCTTTACTGTCCCCACCTAAAGCCTTTTGTACTAAATGGAAGTCACGCTCTTTTGTAGTCATCATTCTTCGTCCTCCTCGTTATAAGCGTTTGTACTATTCCCAATCTGTTTGTGATAGGTGTTATCTTTAAGTGTCATTGCGAGTGCTTTAACCGCTAATATTTCTTCCATAGTTGGTTTGTCACGGTTGTCCAGCTCTTCTCGTATATCATCGGCAAAATCATTTGTAAACAAATGATGCTTTTCACAATAGGCTTGCTTAAATGCTTCACGCATGGCGGCACGTTCTTTAAGAAAGTTATGTTTGTGCCATTCCCAGAACTGTGAAAATTCTATATATTCACTAGGCGTCAAGTTTAATTCAGCCCAAATTTTCTTTGTACCGCTATTACGATAAACGGTGTAGTCTTCTTTAAAGCGGGTATTCGCCCCAAACATGTACGTAAAACAATTAACAAACAGCGAACGAATAGAAGAACGTAGTGGAAATTCATAAGTTACTTTTGTATCTTGGTCTAAATCCTCAAGGGTTAAACCATATTTTTCACACAAGGCTTCTAAAACTCTTTGAGCATTTTGCGCCTCACCACCTACGCCTCTCAAGGCTAGTTCTTGCAACTTCTTAATCTTTAAGAGTATTGCTGCGGGTACTAAATTTTCTGTTGACATAACTATTAAGTTTTTATTGACACCGCAAATATAATACTTTAATTTAAACTGCAAAAGAAAAGCCGGAAAATTTTCCGGCTTATTCATAGATTTGTTTTACTACATCTTCTTTTATTTAGTTTCTTTATCAGGTGCTTCCCTAATTAAAGCCTCAACCAAACGTTTATCGTCTGCGTTCAGCTTAGTATATTCTACTACGGTGGTATAATGTTTAATGCCAAACCGTTTCTCTAATTTACGCAAATAAAGCCATGTATATCCATTCAGGTTATCCACAAAATCAACATGTGTCGCACCCCATTTATTAGGTGCAATCGGAATATAATCACTAAAACTGTTATACCCTTTATTGGTGCATAGCTGTGCTATTTCAGCGGCTAACAACGCTCTTTTCTGTTTCTTTGCCATATTCAATCAATTTATTTTTAGTGGTACGCTATTTAAAGCACTTATAATATCCTTTTTGTAGGAATAACTTTTGGCAATAATCACGCCCCGAAAAGCGTTTGCCTTTATCTTCCCCCATTTTTCAACCACCTCATAATCTTTGCGGTCAAACGGGTTGTTAAACACCCTCCACTTCCCAAATTGGTACAAGCGAGCTTCCCAAACCGAAGAACCCGTCCTGCGATTAGAATGACGTAGGCACTTCAAACGTATCGTTGGGGTTAATTCAACTTCCAATTCTGTGCTCGTTGAATTAATAACCTGAAAATTCTCAACAGTTGGCTTCATAATTATTCCTCCGTTTTATTTTTACGTCCACTTAAATAAATCTTCTTGTATTTCGCAATATTAGCCTGAAATTGGGCTTTACATTCGCTACTCTGTGCCATTCCCTCGTAACGTTCAAAAATGTCTTTAAAGTCCAGCAAAACACATTTATCGTCCAACATCTGGTTCATAATTTCCAGTTGTTTCTTGCTCACCCTTTCGGCTTTCGCCATACTTTCGTAAAACCCCCGTTTAAATTCATTACGGAATTTTACGCCTGCATAAGCGTTCAAAAACGCTTCCTTTATTCTGTTGGCTTTTGCCACCCAAATGTCCAACCCGTACACTTCCCACATAGTTTCTTTAATAGCGGGTTTCACAACATTTGCCATACAGCCCCAACCAATACCGTCCGTATTGTTATCGCTAATAACCGCTCCACATATCATACATCTGTTATGTTCCATAATTCAAAAGTTGTGCGGGGCTTGCGCCCCACGGGTTATCATTTAAGTTCGTAAACGTTTTTGCTGTCAGCGCAAACTACATAAGTCGGTAGGGTTTCATTACGCCATAAAGCACAAACAATATTTTCTACTTTGCTGCGGCTTGTATAAAAGTAAATACCACGTATTTTGTTCACATACTGTAAATCGTTAATGCTTTGCCCATGTTCCGTAATAAGTATTTGGCTAAATTCAATACTTTGAAATTCTACTATGCCGTCTAAAGCTGTGCTAATAGTTGCAATGTCTTTTGCGAAAGTTCTTTTGTTATTTACTGTTGTTGCCATAATTTTGAATTTTTAATGAGTTATTGTTTATTGACACTACAAAGGTAGTCATAATTTTTGAAATAACAAGACTTCACCGGACTTTTTCTAAGATTTTTCTAATAATTTTCTTTTGACTACCTTTGTGGCGTATATACATCAACTTTTTAAAATGTACATTATGAAAGTAAACATTGGATTAACATCAGAGGACATAGCTAAAAGTCTTGTCCTGTTGAACGGCTTATTAGCCGACCACTTTACCCTGTTGCTAAAAACATGGCAGTTCCATTGGAACGTTATTGGTTCTTCTTTTGGCAGCTATCACGAAGCTATGCTGAAACTTTATGAAGCCGAAATTGAACGTGTTGATGACGTTGCTGAACGTGTGCGGGCTTTAGGTGGCAGACCGCTCGGTAGTATGGAAGCTATGTTACAGGCAAACCACATTCAGGAGTTTGAAATGTCTCAGCCACTCCCGACGGACATGGAAATGTGGAAAATTATTTCTGCCGACTGGGACACGGTAATTAGACGCATCCGTGAAATTCATGACCAAGTGCCACCCGCTGACCAAGGAACCTTAAATTTCCTTGAGGACATGATTGAAAGCATGGAAAAAGAAGCGTGGATGAACCGTAGTTATAACGAAATGCGGTAAACAAATCGGGGAGCCAAATGGCTCCCCTTATTTTAATAATGATAAGCTAATCTAAACCTAACTGGAAGTTCTATTTCACTTGCATCGTTTATATTGCGAAGCCAAAAGCGATAATTAGAAACAGTGAATTCTTCAAATGTAGTCCCCTCCATAAAACGGAAAGAAATAAACTGACTGTATTGGTCTTTACTTACTGTCATCTTAGTCTTAGTACCGTTGTCTTTACTGTAATACATATCGTATTCTCGGTTATTTATGTTACTTCCACCACTCGGTATGATAACACTATTAATCACCGAAATACAAATAGTTACATTAGGAGCTGTTCCTTCCGCGGCTATCATATTATTAGCTGTACAATCCACCAAGAAATTATAAGCTCCAGCCGCAAATTCTTCTAGTTCTAAGGTTGTTGTAATTTTCAACCCCCATGAGTCATTGTTACTTGAAACGGTTGGACTTAAATAAAATTGCGGAATAATGGTATTCCCAAACTGCAACGCTTCAACCTCTTTTAATACTTCCCCGTCAGCATTAAAATTCAAAGTTGTCGTACGACTAGCAAAGTTTAAATTAGGGTCAGCGGTGACCGTTACCGTTCCGCTACCCCCCCCCGTATCAGGAGAAACATTAAGAAAATCTTTCTTCATAATTTTGATATTTAATTAGACGGGCACTATACCCGTCTTTCTATTATTTCTTTTTACGAGCCGCCCGTCTTTCTTTGCGTCTCTGCCTTGCAGCTAATTCGGCAGCCGTTAAGTCCGCCTCTTCTGCCTCGGCTTTCGCCTTATGACGTGCTACACTCTCTTTTATCTTACCTTTTATACGCATTCCCTTCTTCTGTTTGCGTGCATTGTAATCAATTTCAAATTCCTGTGTAGGTTCTTCCTCGTCAACAGGTTCAGCCGCCAACACTACACCCGTATCACGCAATTCCATATCAGGGCTGTCAGGTGTAATAACGTTCGCTTTCCCGTCTTCGGTATGTTTCGCCCGCCTCATGTTCTTTAATTGCTCTAAGAGCCTCTTACGGGTATTTTCTGCCTCGTTATTTGCAACTTCTTCGGGCTCTTCTATAATTTCCGCTATCGGGGTAAAATCGTTCACAAACTGTTTGCTCTGTTTTTCCATTGCACCCCAATCGTACTGTTTGATAAGTGCGGATGGGAGTTGCACCTGTACACCGTCCATGACGTTGCCATTAAACCCGTTGAATTGTGAATACCAACTGTTAGCAAGTTGTGCGATTAAAACGGCTGGATTCAACCCTGCTTTTGCGGCTGTAAGACCAACGACAAGCGCATTAATAGACATTTGCTTCATCACCGACATAACATTCGTTTCTGCCTGTATGGTCGCATTAATGTCTATCTTGCCATCTACGGTCATCTTTATTTCGTTCCCCTTAACTTCTTTGCGTGCCTGCTCAATAATGCGAAGTATCAGGTTGCAATAGTCTACATTGCTACCACCACACGCTCGGTTCTTTATTTCAACCTCTACTAGCATCTGGTTCAGCACTTCCAGACGCCCCGTTTCAGTGGCGACCCGAAAGTCTTTGTTCTGCAATACGTATTCAGCCCGCCTGCGAGTAACTAAATCACGGTGTTCAACATAGAACTTCTTTAATTCGTCTTCAGGTATCTTTATACGGTATTCTTTCGCCATTATCTTGGCAACGTCCGCAATAGTGTAAAACTTGCCAAATAGCTCCAAAATATTCCCCGTATAATCCACTATATTACGAGGGCGGTGAGTTCTTTTGCCGATAGCCTTGTTTAGCTCCTTGACTAAACGTTGGTACTCACGTTCGTATTTTAGGTACTGCAATCGTTTTGCATTAACACTACGCACGTCAGTAACACTTCCGCCTGCCGCCTTTACAATAGTCCCTGGATTAACTGTTTGCTGGAAGTCTATTTCAATACGTTTTTCTTTGTCTTCACCCTCAAACAACACTACCTCATAATAGCGTTTAGGGGTCAAGTCACGCTCTTCCTTAGCCCATTCAGACGCTACCCATAAATCCTTTATCTCATCAGTAGCATCCAATATATAGTCAGGCGCATTGTGCATAATGCGCTCAATGTCTTCTTCCTGTATCAGTCTTTTTTCTTCTGCCATATCATTTTGTACAATAACAGCCGCACTTCATTAGGGACGACACTGCCTGCCATTCTGGTTTCCCTTTAAATTCTTCAACAAATTTTGCCAAACAAGGCATTTTATCCGTTGAAGCCGTACCGCTCAACATTCCATCTTTACAGCATAAATATGCAATGTTTCCACCCATTTCGTTATAAATGAATACCCCAAAGGAATACTCCTGAAAGGTTATTCCTTTAAATTCCCTTTCTAAAGCATTTAACAGGTAATCTGATGGAATACCGTTTGACGGGTGTTTCAGCAAATGTTTTCTCATTCGCCTGCAAGCAAATCTCTTTCTATTCTTTTTCCACCACATTAACAAGCCCCCTAAAGCTATCACCGTGGCAAAGAAAACAACGTGTAAAATGTGAGCATCCATATTTTTAATATTGTGCCCGTGCGCATTGCACGGGCTTTAATTTACCAATCGTCTTCATCATAATTGCCTCGTTCAAATAAGGTAATATCAGCAATGTCCACCCACCACCACTCTTTCGCTGTGGCGGCTTTAAATAGGTGAGGGAACTCCGCCCTGCGAGGACGGCACTCTTTTATTATTACTAGCGTATTTTCCGAAAATCCGTGTAGGCTAGTATTGTGCCGGATGCGACAAATGTCGCCTTTCCGAATGGTTTTTTGGCTCATGGTTAACTTCCTTTCTCATCATTACTAGCTGCCATTGCACATGAAGTATTTAGGAATTGAATCGCAACCGATGTAGCGTTCTCAAGCGTCAAGCGAGCAACCTTTGTCGGGTCAATAATTCCTGCATCATACATATCACAAACTTCTTCCTTTATAGGGTCGTAACCGTGCATCCACGGTTGAAGTTCCATATCCACTTGAATACGTACTGCGTTCGCACTAGCATTTTCGCATAATTGGCGGAACGGGTAACGCAAAGCCTCAGCCACTACACACCATCCAGCTCTGAAATCGGCTGGTTTTTCATTCAAGCCTGCAAGTTGGTGCATAAGCATTTCAGAGGCACGAAGCTGAATTGTGCCGCCTCCAGGAACATACCCCTCTTCCAATGCCGCACGAGTTGCGGCAATAGCATCATCAACACGGTCTTTCCGTTCCTTCATTTCTACGTCACTGTCTGCGCCTACATAAATAACAGCCGCACCACCTGTCAGGCGTGCAATACGTTCACGGTACTTTTCAATGTCAAAAGCGTTCGTGCTGTCGTCTAATTGGTGTTTAATTGCGGCTACCTGTGTATTTACCTCATCTGGTGAACCTGCACCCCCTGTGAGTATTGTACGAGTGCTATTTACCACAACACGCTCACACTCACCAAGCCAATCTACACCAATTTCTTCTACACGATTGCCATACTCTTCTCCGATTACGTGTGCGCCAATCTTAACGCCCAAATCCATAATCAAATCCTTTTGCATCTGCCCATATCCAGGAGCTTTAACGAAACAGGCTTTCAGTCCATTGGCTTGTTTAACATTCTGAACCAAGAAATTCACTACGTCGTTAGACGCATTAGGAGCAACAACCAAAAGAGAACGGTGAGTATCGTACACCTTGCGACATACACCCAATATTTCATCGGGGTAGTTTATGTTTTGTCCAAAGAGCAAAATGTATGGTTTGTTCAGTACACATTCTATTCGTTCGGGGTCAGTCACAAAATACGGGTTCAACAGCCCCTTTTCCCATTGGAAACCTGTCGTCACTTCTACGGTGGTTTCGCTCTTGCTACTTTCTTCAACAGTAATTACTCCGTCGTTGCCTACTTTGCCAATAGCTTCAGTGATGATAGCCCCAATTTCCTCATCACCGTTGGCACTTATTGTCGCAATCTGTCTAATGCGCTCAAAATCGTTTTCACCGATTTCTTTGCTCATCTGTTGCATAAACTTCACGGCTTCGCATTTAGCGGCTTCAATACCCTCTTTAAAACGCTGCGGATTAGACACACGGGCTAATGTTGCCATCCCCTCTTTCATTAATGCACGGGTTAAAATAGTGGCTGTCGTAGTACCATCCCCCGCCTCATCGCAAGTTTTTGCAGCAACGGTCTTCACAAGCGTCGCACCCATGCGCTTCATTGTATCATCCGTATCATAGGCACGGGCAACCGTCACACCGTCTTTAGTAATGTGAGGTATTCCATAGCCCTTATCGAGAATAACCGAGTGCCCCTTTGGTCCAAGTGTGGACGACACTGCATTTGCCAACTCTTCAACCCCCTCAAACATTTTCTTTCGGGCGTCATCATTAAATAAAATCTGTACGTTCATAATTATTTAATCGTTTTTTATTTTAATACGCCCCACCAACTTTCATCAGTGGGGCTTTTTCTATATTATTCTTGAACTTTCTTAGGCGGTTGCCACTCGCAACTTCCTCCCGCACAAGCCGTACCGATTTGAGAACCTGCTTGTTTCAGTGGTTCTTCCCACACAATCCCGGAATAATCCACAGGTTTCATTCTGCAAATCAACTGCCATTTGTGAAAGGCGTTTACGTGCTTCAAGCAATAGGCGGTCTTTAAACGGTCGCCCTCCATATATTTGTCGGCAAAACTGTTGAACCTGCGTACCCATTCAAGACGTTTCGCAACCCTACGTTTCAAATAGTCAATTACGCAATTCACATCGCTAAAACACACCCCGTCAATATCTACTAAAAACTTGCCGTCCTTAATATTATCTGTAATGTATTTAGCAATGTCTGCATCAGTAAGAATCAGTAAATTAGGAGCTAAGCCTGTTGCAGCGTTGCAGCCTTCCCAAACGTCCTTAAAGACATCAGCTGCATCCACTATTAAACCACTGGACAGAATTGCACCTGCACCGTATCGTTCAGCCAATTCCACCTCGTCAAGAACTTCGGTGTATGGTGCTTGAGGGTAATCCAAATCACCGAATGATGACAACAGGCTAATTCCGCCAAACTCACCACGGTGTTCCCACAAAAATTCACGTACTTCATCCCACTCGTCCGGTTTTACCGTACAAGTATTAGAAACATTCATACGTAGCGTTGGATTTTCTTTAGTGCTCGGATGGTCAAAGTTTGTACCGTACTCTATCCAATTTTGTTTGGTAATCAGCACAAATTTCAAGAATTCAATGGCAGAAAGGTTTTGTTTAAGAATTGCACCCTCTGGCAATGTAACGGGGAAAGCAAGTACTTTTTCACGGGTCGGGTTCCATGCACTCGGTTCAACACAATTCGGGTTTATCTTTTCCCATAGTTGAACCGCCTGTTCGGTGTCTGCCGCCTGAATATGACGTATGTAATGGCGGGCGTGTCCTGGAGTAATACCTGACAGTGTACCAAGTAATTGAGAACTGTTACCCGACGGCTTGACAACGGTACATCGTGCCGCTGAATTTATCCCAATCATGCGGGCTATCTTCTGGTTCGTTTCCTTTACCAACATCGCCCCTTTGCGTTGAATAATAGGGTCAAACAATAAGTCAGGGTTCTCACATAGCCCCGTAATACCTACTCCAATCAGGGCGTCACGCTCTGCAATTTTTTGCGACCACGGCTGTAACACTTTAAAATTCGTGTAACCCGCTTGCAACGTACATATAACAGACGCACCCACACAAGCATCATAGAAATCTTGTTCGGTTTGTATTTTACCCCCGTTTATTTCAGATAGGTTACAAAAGCCCCATCCTGATTTCCATGCACCGTTTTCGTCCTGGATGCGAGGGTACATACCCACTTCCCCGCACGGATTATAGACAAACCACGGACTGTCTATAAACACAAATCCGGGTTCCCCAAATTTACGGGTAAACTCGTAAATCATGTCAAATGTTTCTTTTGGGGTATTGGGCAAAATAGCTGCGGAATTATTGCTTCGGCATAGTTCAGGATGTGTGCTAATCCACGCCCCAACTTTACAACCTGCCATTTCCACATCGTCAGCGTCAAAAATACTTATCATCGCACTGCGACGAACACCACCTGTTACCACACTATTCGCTAAAACGCAAATAATATAATGAAGCTCAAACGGTCTCAATTTACGCTTCTGAACTTTGCACAAGAGGCTTCTTACTTTGTCCAGTGCTTCCCGCAATGGTTCGGGTCCTGGAGCTCTAAATCCACCTCGTATGTAAGCACCTTTCGGGCGGATTTGGGAATAGTCAAACAACACTTCGGCACGTCCATAATAGTAAGCTCCAATCAACTCGCCTGCCGCCTTTGCCCACCCCTCAATCGTATCGGGTATTACAAATATCTTTTTCTCAAGTTTGGGATTAAACCCTTTGGGAATAGGCAATTGTTCGGTGTGGATATGTTGAACACTGTACCCTGTACCCGCCCCACATAAGAGCAAATACATAATTTCCTCAAACACTTCCACACGGTCAATATAAGTGCTTGAACAGTTGTAAAACCGAGCGTGTTTTTCAAGCATCAACTCACCCCCATATTGTAAGGCTCTTTGTGCCCCTAAAATATGTTGCTGATGATACAACTTTTCAGCAAATCCAAACAAACGTTCAAACTCGGGCATATCTGCCTCATTAACTATCTCTTTGTAACGGTTCCAGTGCATTGTCATGACACGGTTAACAGCCTCGTCCCATGTTTCTTTAACACCGTTGTGTGTCTGTGAATACTTGCTCAAAAACACGTATTCACCTACGACCTTTCTACTGTCTTTACTAATCATTGTTAATAACAATTTTTGGGGTTCTCTTTTTACGAACTTGTTTTGGTTGCTCGTCCTCAACAGGTGCTTCCGGCATAGGTGTAATTACACAACAGGGTATCTGCGAACCAAGAGTTAGACACAAGGCTTTACCATCCACATCCTTGTCTTTGCCACGGGCTTCTTCAACAATAGTTGCAAATATACTACTTTGTATTTGCAAATACAAGGGTTGAGGTAAATATTTTGCATTCTTTCCCGCCTTTTTAGCTTCGGCATCGGCTATTTCCATTCGCACATGTTCCGCCTGAAAGTGAGTTGCAAGAATTTCCTTTGTTGGGGCAACTTCGGCAAAGGATTTAATTTTCTTTACACTAAGGAGTGTAACCCGCACCCCCGTTTTTGAATTTTTAGGAACCATTAAATATAAATCAGCGGGAGTTTGTTTTACCGCTTGTTTTTCTTGTTCTTCCATAAAATTAATTTAATTCGTTCAACAATATATTAAATTCTTTCTACTCCTCGTTATTGCCACAAATTTTAAACATTTTTCAGCATACAAGGCTAACTCCGTAACCGCATACTTACTCGGTAATAAATCCGGTTGCAAGAAATATACGTTATCAGCCTCTAAACCTTTAGATTTGTGTATAGTGCTCAACGTTACCCCCTTACTCTGCGTATCTGTGAATATATCATAAATGCGATTACGCACCACCTCTAAGTCGCCAAAATATTCATACAGGGTGAGCAAGACGTGTACTTTTTCTTCCAATTGGGCGTATGCAGGCACTTTGGTCGGCATTTTAACACCTTTCTTCGCAAGGCTTTCACTTAGCTTCTCTAACTTAGCTTCCAGCCCCCAAATATCTTTAATGCTATCTATTAGGTACACCAACTCATCACCGTAATCTTTACCCATAATGGCGCACCGTTTGCCTAGTTTCAATAATTCTATAAACGTTTCCATCAGGGGTGCATTGTTTCGGCACAATATAAAGTCGCCATCTTTGGCATCTCTAAAACTACCACAATCAACACTCCCCAATACAGCTCCCGGAGCTGCCTCAATACCGTCCGGAAACACTTTACGGGCTTCGTCTACAATATTCACCGCACAACGGTATGTCATAGACAAAGGTAATTCAATCGTATTCGGGGAATTCTTTATAGCGTGCAAACTGTCCAAATTACTTCCCATGAAACTGTAAATACTTTGTTTTTCATCACCTACGGCTATCAGTCTGCCTCGTGGTGTCTTGCACCGCTTCACGACCTCAAACTGTAACGGGCTGATATCTTGGCACTCATCCAGCATTACGACATTGTATTGTTTAAAGTCTTTCATGTCTATGTAATTGGCGGCATAATACAGCATATCAGTAAAATCCATACGTAATTTTCCACCTACTGAACCCTCAAAGTATCTATCGGCTTTGTGTTTTGCGACCCTATAAAGCTCTAGGGCTCTCTGTACGCTTTCTTCGTCTGCGTCAACACCGTACCTTTCCCCCAACTCTGTAACCTTTTCAAAATCGTCTGTAATCAGGTTGAACCGCATAAGGTCATACAGAGTGCAAGCTCTGCCGCATAACCCGTTAATTCTTTTAGCGGCTATTCCTTTAAAATCCAAACACTCCCTAGCCATTCCAAAGTATTTGTTTTCACTTATAGCGAAATCCATTTTAAATGCTTTCAATAAAGCCGACAACGAACACGAATGTAGTGTTGACGCTTTAACTGTGCGAGGCAAACGTGCCCCCAATTCTTGAGCTATTGACTTGTTAAAGGCTAGGAATATGGACGATTTTATAGGTGGTGTGCGGTCAGCAAGTGTGCACAAAGTAAATGTTTTTCCACTGCCTGCGGTTGCATTCACAAAAATATTTTTATTAGTGGTGTCATAAACATCCACAATCGCTTGTTTATACTTATCCAAGTCAGCCATATACTAAATCGTTTTTATTTCGGTATTTATTTCATAGTCACCATTGTAGTAACCATCAAAAATCCATTTTCCATTTATGCAGTTCACAAGGTCTTCTTCTGTTGCATAATGGCAATCTCCTAACAGCACAATATCATCATGCGTAACCAAATACTCGTGTTCTTCGTTTTTAGCAATAAATATCAAACTACTAGGGTCGTGAACGTACCAACTAAACCCCTCTAAGGGCTTATCCTGTACATAGGAATCTTGCGTGTAGTAATCAGCAAGGGCATCAGCCACATTATTCCCATAAATAACAGGGTTCAACAAGTCTTTTTGGTGTCCATTGATATGACGCACGCATAAGCGCATCTTTCTACGTTTTTCAACCTCGGTAACAAATTCCTTCCAAAGTTCAACGTTTGCAACACCTTTCCAGCCATCGGCACGCCATTGTCGCACACCCCCGTTCATTATCGCTTCTACAATAAACTTGCTGTCGCACCAAATCAACACATCAGTAGGAATGTCAACGTTTATCATTTGCACGGCTGCAATCAACGCACGCTGTTCCATGCGTGGTGTAGTGGTGTTCCAATAACCACGTCGCAAAGCTACTTCGCATCCGTCTGCAAGTAGGTACACACCCATTCCACCTTTTCGGTCGTCTTTAGTGGTACAACTGCCATCAGTCCATATTGTTATCGGTACTCGGTTCATTCTTTGCTTCTCTTACTTTTAAACCGTTAATTTTTAGCCATCCACGAGCATACAGCTTGCCCTCCACCTCACCTCGGGTGGTAGCCTCAACAATTTCCACTTCTTTAGCAAGCTGTCCTCGCTTCTCTTTTGTGCCCCAAAACTTTGCTTCAAATTTTGCCATTTTTCTTTAATAAGAATTTCTTAGTTAATAATTCGTTTTCATTGCCACCTTTGTTCACCAAGCCTGTAATCATCCCTTTATCAGCAACCATCTCTTTGATATCAGCATCTATCGTGTCCGGTGACAGCAAGTAAGTTATATTTATACTATTCCGTTGCCCCATCCGCTCAAGTCTTGCATTTGCTTGCTCTAGCTCGGTACTTTTGTCGGGTAGCTCTATATATACTAAGTTGCTGCAATTATCTTGTAGACCGTCCGTACCTGTTCCGGCTGACTGAATATTGGCAAACAATAAGCGATGACCCCCGTTACTGAATTCATTTACGATTTGTTGCTTCTTGTCGGCACTTACTCCGCCTTGTATAAGCGGGGCTTTGAAGTACTCGGCTAACTGTTGTAGAGGCATCCGGTGCACGCCAAAGACAAGCAATTGCTCGCCCTCGTTTGCTTCCAACCATTCTTTTATATAAGTGGTGATAAATGGAAGTTTGCCCTCTATACTTAATTGTTTCAACGTTTGTATCATTACCAAGTGTGGAGCATTGACTGCGCTGTTCACCTTGTTTATATCTATCTTTTCCAAGTATTCCAACAGGTTATTTTCCGCTTTACGGTATTCTCTAGTATTGCTAATAGGCACGTCAATAGTTTGTTCCACCATTGGTGGCAATTCATCCAGCACATCTCTTTTATTACGCCTGATATACCCACCCATTCGCAACAATTCATGTAGCTCTTCCAAATTGCTGAACCCACTACAATCCATTCCAAATACTGTCATTTTCGCATTGCAATAACGATACTTAAATTCTTTCGTACTGCCAAAAATGTCCTCAAACCTACGTATTATCGTAAACGGCTGTATCAAGTCTGCGGGCTTGTTCTGCGTCAATGTACCTGTCAACCCCCATACATGCGGAACTGTTTTTACAATTTTCTTCGCCATTTTGGTTCGTAACGCCTTTTCGCTCTTTAAGAAATGTATTTCATCCATCACACAAGACGCCCATCGCTTCTTTAGGAGCTCTTTGAACTTCGCTGTTGGCTTATCTAAGCCCCGCTCACCTAGTATATCGTAATTAATAATAATCACGTCATTCTGCCACACATTTTCGTCAAACTTCTTTTTGCGCCCAACTACTCCAACAGTGCGGTTCGGGTTCCATTTTTCCCACTCCTTTTTCCAATTATATTTCACGGATGCAGGGGTAATAATTAGAGCCGGGAAAACATCCATCAATTCTAATGTCATAATTGTCTGCATCGTCTTCCCCAGCCCGCAGTCATCTCCGTTTATGCAGTTACCGTGATTTATCATGTAAGCAATACCCTCACATTGATATGGACGTGGCATTCGCTTAAACCCTAGCTCTTTGCAAGCAATAGCCACATCTTCAGGGGTAATAATTACAGGGGGTTCCTGATACTCCAAAACCCGTTTAGAGGGGTAATAATTCATCCCTTCCACAAATCCATTGTCGTGTAACCATTTTTGCAACGGTGCAACAGTAGGTAATGTGAAAGAAATGTACCATTCTTTATTTTCAGGATTATACCCCGCTCCGGGAAAACGCTTGATTTCTTTAATCAAGCGTTCATCGTAGCGAAACCCCACGTACCAATATTGATTGTCCTTATAATAGTAATTCACGTCTAAATTCCATACGTTCTACAATTCTAAGTCCTTTTTCTTTTGCTTTTTTCATCTTGGTGCTGTTACTGTTCAAATCGGCAACTACGAGCACATTACATTCTCTGGTAACACCATCAACAACCCTGTGTCCAAGTTTATTGAGTTGCACTTCCATTTCCTTATCCCTGAAACCTGTCATACATACGACCATCGCATTTTCTGCAAGTGGTGCGGTTTTAGGCGTCTGAACATAGGTAATATTTACTCCCGGATATATACCTATGTGTTGAAGTTTTATCAGCCCCTTAACGAATGAGCGTGCCAATATCTCGCCTACCCCGTTAACCTGTTCTAAAGACTTGGCTAAATAGGTGGCTTCCGCTATGCTACCAATTTCGTACGAAACAGTTTTTACTCTTTCCACCATTTCCGGATTCGCTGCATCAAAAATTTTCTGACAGGTGGCTTCGGCAATTTTGCCATCAAAAATATTTAGTGCCGTCATGTAACGTGCCATCGGCACGCCTTCAGTCAACACTTTCTGTATTTGGTCGTAAACCGTTTTACCCTTAGCCTTGCCGAGCAACTTTTGGAACTCGGCTACATGAGACTCTAAAATCGTTTCTACACTACGGTAGCCAAAATTATACAAACGACGTATTGTAGGTTCTTCAAACTGTTCACACCCCATTGTACGGAAAAAGTAAACCATTTCACTGATTACCATTTCTTTACATTTGTCATTCGTACACACTAAATCAACATTTGTTTCATTCCATTTTAACGGTTTCCCACACGAAGGACAGATAACAAGGTCATCACACATCTTTTCAAACATTGTTTCGTTATATTCCAATGTTTTCAAGTGTTTGGGTATTACATCACCCCCACGAGTAACCTCTATCACAGCCCCCTCACAAATGTTGTTTTCAACCAAATAGGCAGCGTTATAAGCGGTAGCACGGCTCACTGTCGCACCATTTATTTCCACGGGTTCAATTAGGATAACAGGGTTCAAAACACCTGTTTTGCCAATACCTTTTTCAATCCCTGTCACTTTAGTTTGATAAATGTCACACCATTCTTCACGCTTAAATGCAACCGAATAAGCGGGGTTTCCATTCGGTAGTCTTCCAAGCTGTTGTTTCACCGCCCATTCATTAATTTCCAATACAATACCGTCTATCTTGTACTCTGCGTCAAATTCATCATGCAGTTCCAAATCAATAAGGTCGTTCAAGTCTGCATCATCAAGCTCCAATAATTCTTCAATTAAGTAGGTTCTGGATGGTGTGACATTCTGGTAACGATTGCGCAACACCCGCAATTGGTCATCCTTGTCAATTGGTTCATCAATACCATATCGCACAAAATCAATATAGGCAATTACAGAGTTCTTAAAACCGTCCGAAGAATTAAACACACCCGCCACCATGTTTCGGGCGTTCTTGTACGCTACATTCAATTCATCCTTTAAGTGTGCAAAGGTGGTTTTCTTACAAATGGCTTCGCCCCATGTATGCACGTTACAGAAATATCCTTTGGGCTTGCCGTTATTCATGCGAGTAAAATGTGCGTCACTTCGTTGCCCCTCAATACCGTCACCACGTGTCCACGCTTGGTCGCCATCCATATCGTAGGTCAACAGGCTTATTCCGTCAAATTTTGGCATCGCCACAACTTCGCAAGCTCCAGCATCCAACATCTTTTTCAACCACTTGCGCAACGGTTTAATTTCCTTAATCTTTTCAAGACTGTACATAGGAACAGGCAACTCTTCCATTCTGTCATCGGCTGCTTCAACTATTCCTTTATTAAAAAAGATATCCGACGGGTCTAGTTTACGTAGCTTTTCCACCAACGCATCGTATTCCACATCGGACATAATACTTTCACCGCTTCTGTAAGCCGCATTTGCGGCTAACAGTTGGTTTCTTAATTCTTCACAACTAACTTTCTTTGCCATAACTAAATCAATTTTTATTTTCTTGTTTGGGTAAACGTGCCACAATACTAATAATTTCGTATTTTTCAGCAACCTTTAATTTACGGTAGGTTGCCACTCTAGTTAAATTGCCGCAACCTACTGGACAGCCTTCAGATTGATGAAACTTATAAAGCCCGCAAACGCTGCGTCCATCTTTGTATTCTTCAAATACTAAAGTATCCGCTTCCCAAGAATTTTCTATATCTATGTGAATAGTTTCACAACTTCTATATCCCCTGCGGATTAACATTTGGTTAACTTCACTGGCTGTTAATACTTTTCTTTTCATGACTACCTTGTTTTATTGATTGACACTACAAAGGTAGTCATAATTTTGAATTATGCAAGGAACTAGCCGAAAAATCTTTAGATTAATCTACGGGTTGCCCATCGCTCAACCATTCCCCAAAAGCTCTTAAGCGTGCCAAGTCATCCGCATCTGCGTCGTTTGGTATATCCACACTATTTGGAAGACCTTTAGCCTCTCGCTCTTGGTATATCTTTTTCATTTTTCGGTTAAACTCACTTTTACCAAAATCATAAGATTTTTCAATGTTGTTGTCTTTCTTTGCCATAGTGTAATTCCTCTTATTTTTAAATTCCTCAAATAACTTAACGTTCTTAATAGGATTTTCATCCTCACTATCATAGATTAGTATTGGCGAACTACTCGAATTATCATACAATTTCAAACTATCTGCCAAACCTGTTTCAATTAACTTCAAAAATGTTTCCGTAGAACCGACATGAGCCTTTACAATTACTTCAGGTTCAACGTGACGACCAGATTTAGCTGCTCTAGAATATGCCCGACGAATGGCTTCTTCCACCGAAATTGTCACACCTACTACATCAGTCCGGTAGCCTTTCTTCTTAGCTTTTTCAATTTCCGCTGCGGCAGAAGCATACGTTTTCATCGTACCATCCTTTAAGTAGTCATTATTTACGCTTAATATACCGTCAACAATTTTATCAGCCAATTCGCTACTCTCTTCATGCAAACGCCCTGCGGCACTCATCTTCTTTTGTTTGTTGTAAGCGTCAAAATCTTCCTTAAACGTTTTTGTCTTAATATCGTCACTATCAACAGTAACAATTTTGTTAAAGGACGGGTCTTGCTCACCTAACATTCTAAGAACGGTACTTTTACCCGCACCCGAACCGCCTAATGTAAACACCGCACGAGGCGTTTCACCCTGTCGGCTTGAACGTTTAATGTACTCGGCAACTGTTTTACGATGCACCCGTTTACGCTGTGGGTCGTTTGCGTACTCAACCGTTGATGGGGTATTGTAATCCCACCCGTTCTGTTTGTACTTTTGTTCACGTGTGACTACCGAAGTAGTTTTCAGGCTCGGTTCTTCGTATATGTAACGATAACCGCCTTTACCGTTCGGCACTTTGCGTAAATATTTGTGCCCTCTGGATTTTAAAAAGATATCTGTTAAATTTTCCATGATGTTGTTAATTAACTGCACAAATGTAGCAACTTAAAATGACATTCCAAAGAAATCCTCAGCAAACATTTGCACTTTTCTTCTTAACCACGGTTTAAATCCACTTTTGTAAACCACATATAATCATCAGTACCGAACTTGAAACTTTCCTTGTGAATGGACTGTGCCTTTTCCATTAATGTCTGATGCGTCATACCAAGCGCAAAGTTCACCCCCACGTTCTTCACCAATACGGTAATATCTTGAGCATCCCGTACTTCGTTATAACGGCACTCACGTGTCTTTAGGCGCACTTCAGGAGCCAAATAAACACGGTACTCATCCAGTACTTTCAGTACCAAAACGTTAACTTCGCAATTCATCGCCAGACCTTTAACACCGTCCAGCATCATTTTAATTTGTTCGCTAGTCATCATATCCAATTAATTTTTTAACCGCACCCCTTTTTCTTAATTCGTTTTCATCATTACCACCCTTAGTCATCCCCTTTTGGAAACGTTTATGCAGCACTTCTTTCTTCTTGTCATCCGGCAATCCTTTGAACGTGCCTACACTAAATTCTGGGATAACACTTGGGGCTTCGGTAAACTGTAATTCTTCACCGCAAACCACACACCGCTGAATTTCCCCTTTAAATTCGGGTTTCATCTGTTTGGTTGCTTTATCATACTTCATGCAATAAGTACCCGCATCTACGGGCTTATTATGTTCTATGCAGCCCGTATTCGGGCAAACCAATACGTATTTCATAAGTAATTTCTCCTACAATATTCAGCAATCAACAAACTGTCCACAAGATTGTCATCAGGTTTCTTGCAGTTTGGCGTCCGTAAAAGATTGTAATTAGGAAACAACCGTTTAGCCGCTAATATAGACATTTGTTTCTTATCTGCGCACGGTTTGACTCCCTCGTGCATCTCTTTTTGCCACTTTTTAGGTGCTACCCGATGAACAGGTAGCCCGCACACAATAAACGCCATACGGAGAGCCCATGTTATCCCACCAAAGTTGAATGTCCCCTGCGCTGATGAACCGTGCAAAGCGTGTACGTCCTCTATCGCTATGTGAGTGTATTGAGGGTCACACTGTTCAGCGATTTCTAAAACCAATGCTGCCAATCCTTCCTCATCAATAACATTCTTTACCTTTGGGACAGGGTAACTGTGTATAAAGCCCCGTCGCATTACTGTAATAAACCCCTCTTTTCCGGGGTCAATTCCAATTGCTGTCCAATCTATTTCTTTACTCAATGTAACTTTCTCCATTTTCTTTTACGACTGTTAATGTGCGAACTCCGGCACGTATATTCATCACGTGACTTATTATATACACCGGATGTCCAACATCGTTCAAACTTTCTAGCAACAAAGCCAATCCCAACGGGTCTGTCCCTTCCAATACTTCATCAATCATTAGGAAATGCAAACCGCCCCACTCATTCGTTCCGTTTATCATTTCCTGGAAAGCCTGTATAAGTGCAACCTCTATACGGGCACGCTCACCGCCACTGAAAGACCAAAATGGTTTATACTCGCCCTCACTGTTAATGACTGTGACAGTAATCTCTTCTTTTACTTTACCGTTGGCGTTACGTTTAAAACCGTCAATGCTTAAACGTAAATCTGACCTTTGTTTTTGGAGAGCCAAATTAGCAAAATTTTGAATGATGCGCAACTGCTCACACGCTAGGGACATCTTAAACTCTTTCATTCTCAGCCCCCATTGCACATTGTTAGATACCTCGGCTTCGTATTTGTCACGTTCTTTTTGAGCCTTTTGCAACTTTTTTTCGGTTAAAGCTATAATGCCTTTTAACTCGGCTTCACGGGTTTCTAGCTCTTCCTTTTCAACCTTTTCAATTTCCTCAAGTAATTTTTCACTTTGGGAATTGCAGCTTTCAAGTTCCACGTCCATTTGCTCAATGTCACGTTGATTGCTTTTAATCAATTGTTCGTGTCTTTTAATAGTGTCTTGGACTTCAAATACTTGGGACTGCAAAGCTCTCACAGATTTCAAATGTTCACGCTCTTCCTCACGTACCTGTCCAGTTTCTTCATCAAACGTTTTCAATTGGGTGGCTAGCGTTTCAAGCCGTTTTTGCAGTAATGCCACCTGTTGCTCCGTGGAAGTTCGTTTGGAAGTTTCCAACTCCAATTTCTTGCGTACCCCCTGCAAATCCAAATCGGGGTCAGCAATAGCAAACTCGTGCTGACATTTGGGGCACTTTATCGTCCCTTGCAAAATGCCTGACAAACGTTGAATAGAAAGGCTTAAACTCTGTACATTTTTCTTCGTATCTGTTAACTGTTGGCGTTCTGCGTCTACTTTGCTGTCAGCGGTGGCACGGGCTTCCTGAATGCTTTTATAACGGGCTGTAAAATCTTGCTTGTTGAGTTCGGCTAATGCCTTTTCAAAATCCTGAAGTTTATGTTTCTCTTTAGCAATGTTATCTTCTGCCAACTTTATAGCCAATGTCGCATTCTGTTTTATTTGCTCCGCTTTATCATAGCGGGCAATCACACCATCCATACGCATATTTAAAGCCTCTAATTTGTCGTTGCGCTCTTGTTCCAAGTTACGCTCCGCCTCAGCCTCTAATTGTTGCGTATAGACGCTTAATTCACCCTCTATCGTCGCGACCTTAAACGCTGCCTCTTTAGCCTGTGCCTCAAGTGGTTTATTCTTAGCTTTTATAACATCATCAGCCGTGTCCAACTGTTCAGCTTTAATAAAACGGCTTATCAACGCCAAACGTTCAGTATTACTACTTGAAACAAACGATTTAAAATTCTCCTTGTTAATCAAGTAGTAATTCTTCAAATCCACTGCTGATATACCTATCCAATTAAGAATGTAGTTGTTGCCATCTGATACAGTGGCAAAATGCACACTACCCTCTTCCTCGTTCAAAGTCAATTCCAACAGTTGTGACCCCTTTGTACGCAACGTGCGATGAATATTTAGGGTCTGTTTGCGAATAGGACAATAGATGTCAAGCCATATATGCGCTTCATCCGCACCCCAATATATCAAGTCTTTATCTAAGGTTTGTTTGCGCAAAGAAGTGGCGAGAATTGCAAATGCAATCCCCGCTTCCATTGTACTCTTTCCTGCACCGTTGGTTTCTTGGCTTTCCGTCTCAGTAAGGTTCTTCCCTTTAATTAAAACAGGCTCATTCAAAAATGTGTGTTGCATATCCTTGAATGACAAAAAATTCTGCAGACGCAAATACTTCAATTCCATAAACTAAATATTTTGCATAATTTCTTCTTCAATGCGTGCCATAAGGTCTTCGTCCTCAGCTATCACATCACGAGTTTTCTCTGCGCCTTGTGCTAGGGTTTTACCCCCATACTTAAAGAACGAGCCTGCCTTTTCCACTACGCCTTTTTCAACCGCCAGATTAAGGATATCCAATGCCTTATCAATACCCTCGCCAAAACGTATATCAAATTCAGCTTTTCGGAACGGTGGGGCGACCTTGTTTTTCGTCACTTTAACTTTAACGTGATTAGCAAACTCTTCCCCCTTGTCGCCTGCCGCACCTGCACGGGCAATATCCAGACGCTGCGAAGAATAAAACCCTAATGCTTTCCCTCCGGGAGTTGTACGAGGGTCACCAAACATTACGCCAATTTTGTCGCGATATTGGTTAATAAATATCACAACGATGTTGTTACGTTTAATATCCCCCACAAATCCAGGAAGCCATGTAGACATAATACGAGCAACTGTGCCCATTTTGGCGTCGCCCACATCAGCGTCTAAGTAACATTTAGGGAATAAAGCGGCAACACTGTCCAAAACAATAACACCAATTTCATCAGTCTTAATTGCTTCCCTTATAATTTCAAAACATTCTTCAGCAACTCCGGGCTGTGTCAAAATAAACTTTTCGGGGTCTGTGTCAATACCTAATGCCTCAACATAATCAATATCAATAGCATTTTCACGGTCTACGTATAAAACAGCTTTGCCCTCATTTTGGGCACTCAAACAAGCGTGTAAAGCTAGTGTCGTTTTACCACAACTTTCGTAACCCATGAGCTCAATAATGCGCCCCTTTGCATAACCCCCGCCCAATGCTAAATCCAAAGACAAGCTGCCTGACGGTAGAAATTCTACCCCTGCACGGTTATCTCCGGCAATTACTTCTTTACCGAACTTCTTTTGTACGGTATTCACAAAATCTTTTACTCCTGCCATTTCATTATTTCTTTTAATAGTTTAAACCCCTCTTTGTAATCGTAACCCTTTTCAGCACAAAACGCCTCAAACTTTTCTTTTAAGTCTTCTCCGCTTAATTCCTGCACTGCTTCTGTTTCTTCGGTTTCCGTTACTTCTACATCGGTGTATTTAGCTTTTACGGCTATTCCGTGCTCCGTAAACCATTTCTTGTTAACCGCTTTTACTGCCTGTTGGTCACCAATAAGCACCACTCGGGAATGTACCCCATCATCAATTTCCGTATGTAACTTTTGAAGTTCGGCTTTTGTCACAGTTGCCACATCAATTTTGACTTCTCTGTATGGCACAAAATCAGACTTAACGAAATCAAAACTTACATCGTCATACAATACCGTAAAGCCTTTTTCTTCATCTTCACCAAAGTTATTTTGTCTTATAGACGGTAGGTGGAAAACATTTGAAGCGGGTTGTTGAGCATTGTGATAATGCCCTAACAATACTTTTCCGTATTTGTTGAATAACTTTGTCTTAATGCGGTTCTCTACTACTTTGCCGTCGTTATTGATAGAACCTTGTACGGCTGTATGACTACATAACACTGATTTTAATCCCGGAGGCGGGTCTAATTCCGCAAACTTATCCAACCACATATCCACCGAATAAAACGGCACAAAGTCAAAATCAACCCCACCTATTACACGGGCTTGAGGTGTCTCAATTAGGTCAAATCCGGGATGATATTTGTAGGCGGTCAAAAAGCTATCGTCATCCTCATAATCTGTCTTATCGTGGTTTCCAGGAATACAAATAATTTGCAGCCCTGCCTCGTGATACATTTGTATCATCAACGTTAAACAGTTAAGCAATTCTTGACGCTGACTAAGGCGGCTATCAAATATGTCCCCCAACCAAATAACGGTCTTAACTTTCAGTTTTTGAGCAAGCGCAATTTCTTGTTCAGACAAATCTAACAGGTCTAAAGCGTTTTCTTCCTTTAAATGTCTGTCTGTACTTATAACGGCTATCGGGTTTCTTTTCATTGTATAAAAGCAAAAAGGCGGGCGAAAGCCCGCCTATATTGGTGAATAAAATTTACTTCTTAGCGGCTGCGGCTTTTTGTTCACGAAGCAAACGTATGCGCTCAACGGCACTCATTGCACTTTTGCTATTTGCATCTGCTGGAGTTTTCACTGCTGCCGGACCAACTGCGGTGTGAACCTCTGGTGCTGCCGGAGCTTGTTCCGGTTCAGGGTCTTCGGCTGGAGTTTCGTCCTCACCATTATCACCATCGCCATCCCAACCGTCAACGTGAGGTATGTCATAACCCAAATCCTCTTTCTTGAGTGCAAGTTGGTACGTTTCTTCCAGTTCATCACCCATGTCCTCAAGTGTAAATTCATCGTAGCCGTCACCGTATTGGCGCACAAATTCAGTGTTGATAACAGCAAGTTTTTCTTCAGGGGTCGGTTCAGCGGGTTTTTTCTTTGCTACGGCTTTCTTAGCTGCCGGAGCTTTGGCTACGGGCGTCTTTTTAGCGGCTGGAGCCGGAGCTGCGCTAGGAGTTTCATCACCAAAAGGCAAATCATCTGTACCGCTTGGTTTTCCGTCATCACCTGTCTTTTCTGCTACCATTTCAGCCATCTGTTCAACCATGTCCAAAAACTCTTCGTCAGCAAAAATCTTGTAAACGTTGGCTTCATCAAAACGTTTCAGTCCTTCCAATGCAAGGTCAAAGTCACGTTTTTTGTAACTGTCAACATACAGGCTCTTCAAACTTGGCAACTTTTCAAGCTGTTCCAAAATTGCGTCAGGAACTGCATTTTCACCAAAGTATTCATCCCAAGTCTGTTGCATTTTCAACGGCAAAGATTTAAGGGTGGTTTCCTTTTTACCATCCTTATCCTTTCCTACACTCCACTGGATTGGAAAACCTGTTGTCGGGTCACTAAACATATCAATTGCAGCCGTGTCATTTTGGGCACAAAGGTCGGCACTTTCCTTGTTCAAGGCTTCCATTTGCTTCGGCTTTAAACTGTCACGGTAAATTTTACCCTCAATGAGAGCATAGAATACATACTCTAGTTGGGGTCTAATTCCAGGAACCCATGTACCGTTCTTACCGCCCATTCTGTAACCTTTAACAGGGTTCAAGTAACGGTCACGCTCATCGCCCTGATAAGCATCAGCCTTTTCGTACACCCGTTTAATGTACTCCTCAATGATATCATACGGATAGCCACCGTGCAAAGTACCGATAAAAATTTTCTTGTTAGCGACTTTCTTACCAATCACTGTGCCGTTGCTGTCCTTATCGTCCACTTCAATTTTCAGCATGGCTGTCAGCATAGGTACATACGGGCTATCTCCTGGTTCATGTGCGGGCAACACACGTTTTACTGTAATGCCGTCACGGTTTGTCCAGAACCGAGCGTATTCGTTATTTCCGCTCTCAAAATAGGTGTCAAACTTCTTTGTTTCGTTAACTGTTGCGTTAACTGTTGTTAGAGGTGCAGCTTTCCACTTGCTGCGGTCAAATCCTGCCATAATTTTTCTATAAATTAATCGTTAATAAAACTTAGTACGTTTTCTCTAATTTCTTGGTTTACTTTATGCAGTTCCTTCAACAATCCCTGCAAGTCTTTAACTTCACGCTCACCCGCTGCCTTATGACATGCCCACGAAATAGCTAGCTCCAATGACAAACCAAATGCCACGTCGTCCATTTTACCCTCGGGGTGTCTAGCACTTGTACTCGATTTGTGTACATACAAATCGTATGCAGATGGGTGAGCCTCACAGGGCTTCATGTAAATGTTATCTACTAGTTTAATAAACCCGTCAAAAATTGTTGATGTTGTTGCCATATTAGTATCCTTTTTTAGTTATCACAAAACTATTTACGTTACTCTCCACCAACTCCCCGAGCAACTCAGTAGGTGTCACGGGTTTTAACAGATTATTAAGTTTCTTAGACTTATCTTGTACCGCCCATTGCAAAGCGTCAAGGACATTAAAGTTCTTTTGTGCCTCAATATACTCACAGCACAATCCCTGATAAGCATCATCAAGTAACAACGCCTCATCCAATGCCTTTTCTGACAGCTTTATCCACTCACCCTCAAAACAGAACTTTCCTTGGTTGGCGTTGGCTTGCTGCCGCCATTTACGCTTCGTATCAGCCTCGCACACGTCCCTTTCCAACTTCTTCTCGGCTAATGCCTGCTCTGCCTCGGCACGTAGCAAACCGACCTTATTTAGAAGAGCACTAACTGTCACGGCTTCACCGTACAAATTGCCATAATCAATAGACGTTAATTGGTCTATATCTATGCGTCCAGAAAAACCGTTTGTTTCAAGTTCCACCGGAACCCCACTAAAATGAACAAGAATTTTCATAATTTCAATTTTATTATAACGTCAAAGTGACAATGTTGGTTTCATAATTAGCCCGTAGAATATTACTTTCTTTGCGCTTGTCATAAGAAACAACTCCATTAATTAATAGCAGGTTCGCACGCCCTGCCACCAATAAGTCAGAAAGCTGCTGATATTCTTGCTGGAATATCATTACTTCCAAAAATTCGTAGTTAGCCTCAAGTGTCAAGCGTGCCATCATTTCGCCTTTTTTGGTCTTTTTAATCTCCATTTCAGCAATATAACCCGCTACCACGACATAACCATTGTGAGCAAGATGTTCCGTGTCTAAACACTCCTCAAACGTTGCGTATTCATATTCCTCTGGGAACTCACCGACAAACCGTTTATAAATGTTTTCGTAATTAAAGAACGCAAAACCCGATACTTTCTTTTGTAATAACGCCCACCACCATTCATCATTCGCATGGCGGTCAGCCCCTGTTAATACAATATCATCTTCCCGTACGGCTACACTCGCTTTGCCCAAATATTCCACTAACAGGTCAATTCTGTCCTTAGCTTTGGTAACTCCTTCAAGTTTGTCAAATGCACCTGCCAATATAAGGTTTCTAATTACACGGCTATTCACTGCCGAGCCTTTCCATTTATGGCGACTAATAAAATCGCTTAGTGAAAAGTACTGTCCGTTTTCATCACGCTCTTTTAATATTTGCGTAGCCGCTTTTTCGGCAACCTGTTTAACTCCGGTTATAGCCCAATATAGAGCCTTTTCCGCAAAATTGATAACTACATCCGTGCTGGATATGTTTATGTCTACCTGCCGAACCGTACACATCCCAGTCTTATTGATTTCCGCAATATAACGGGAATAGTCAAAGTCCTGTGCATATTTAAACGCCACGCTCCAGTATTCTATTGGATAATGCACTTTTATCCATTGCGAAATATAACCCGTTATCGCATAGGCTGCGGCATGGCTACGATTAAAAAGATAAGTACTAGCCTTATCAATAGCGTCCCACACATTTTCACTGTATTCCTGTGTTACATGATAGGTATCACGGTAATACGGAATAAACCGTTCTTTGTACTGTTGTAGTGCCTCGTACTTTTTCTTTACCATTGCTTTACGCACGTCATCAGCTTCTACCAAAGACAACCCGCCTAGCTCCCGACAAAGTTGCATAATTTGCTCCTGATAGGCAAATACTCCATACGTGTTCTTAAGAATATCTTGTGTGCCTGTAAAATACTCCACCGTCTTTTTGCCCTCTTTACGCAACACGTACTCATTATGGAAGTTGTTTTCCATTGCTCCCGGACGATACAACGAAATAGCGGCAATCAGGTCTTCAATATTTTCAGGTTTCATCTGACGGCAATAACCCGTTAACCCACGGCTACCGAAGTGAAAATTATCTTCATTCCACCCGTTCTGGAAAAACCTGTAAACTTCTTTGTCATCAAGCGGTACACTAAATATATCCAAATCCACATTTTCGTGTTCTTTAATGAGGCGTACCATGTCTTGAAATTTATCAAATTGGGCTACCCCCAAAACGTCTTCTTTCAAAAATCCGGCAGCATCCATTTCACCACCTTCCCATTCCGTCACATAATCATCACCCTGTTTACGAATAGGAACCCACCTGAACATATCGTGCTCATCTGGGAAAACCATCATCGCACACGCATGGATACTCTGTGCTTTAGGTGCAGGCATAATCAACATTACTTCGTTAATTAAATCTGGATACGTTTTTACAAAATCTTTGACACGACTGTTGGCACACGCAATTTTAAACAGGTCTTCAGGTTTACGGTCTTTAACGTCAAACGCTTTCATCATGTCGTTCATTTCCTGAAAGTTAAGCCCATACACTCGTGCCATGTCCTTAATTGCCGCCCGTAGTTGCAATGCACTATAAGTACCTACTGAACAAACCTGTTGCCATCCATAACGTTCTTCCATGTACTTCTTTACACGGGGTCTGTCTTCTCCTGGATAGTCACAGTCAATATCGGGGAGTGAAACCTTAACACGTCCTGCGTTCAAGAAACGCTCAAAAAGTAAGTCATAACGCATTGGATCAAGTTTGGTAATTCCCAATAAATACGACACCAAACATCCACCCGCTGAACCACGGCTTATTCCTGTCATTATTCCATTACGGTGACACCAATTAATGATATCCCATGTAATTAAGAAGTAGTCAATTGCCTCGCCTAACTTTATAACCCCCACCTCACGGTCTATGCGCTCCATAATTACATCTTCGCCCCATGTTGCAAGCAAGTCCGAATGCTTATCAAGCCCCTCGGCAATAAGAGCCCAAAAAAGGTCTTCATTAGTGTCATACACTTTTGCCTCATCAGGGGTCATCTTATAATGTGGCAGATGTCGCTGTTTCACATTAATTGTGAAATCAATTCCCAATGCAATGTCTTCCAATAAACTAGCTGCGTCTGTGAAACGTTGATAAGCATCCTCAAACCCCTCATCAGTATTTGGAAACATGGCTGCTAACTCCAAGAAAAGTTGGTCGTTGGATTTAAAGTATTGGTTCTCACTTTCATAGGCAGTTGTGCCGCCAATGCTATGTAAACGAGGGCGAATGCAGCAATACTCCTCATCTAAATACCATGCGTCACCCATTGGCACGGGCATCAAGTTTCTATCTTTAAAAAACTTTTTCAGGTTCTTTAAGTACCACTCATCACGGCTATCATCCACATACTCACAGGGGTCTAATTGATACACCCCAACATCTAATTTCAATCCCGCTAGTTTGTCGTAGTCCAAAGTCTTTGGGTCTACAAACAACATCAGGTTATCATTATGTAGGGTTATCGCCCTAAAGTCCTCTAGGCTTATATATTTGGGGTTGTCACAATTGATGAACTTGTTTATAGTTAATAAGTCACGCCACCCATTTTCATTCATCGCATATACTTTAACAGTAAAACGATAATCGTTTGGAATATCATACACGGCACACTCCATTCCAATAACACTTTTCAAACCGTTTGCTTTGCATTCGGTTTGGAATTTCAATGCACCTGCCAAACTGTTCCGTTCACATATACCCAATGTATGCACGCCTAAAAATTTGGCTTTCTTGCACCATTCACTATATGTGCCCGTTCCACTCATCATTTCATACTGCCCATGCACACCCAAAAAGACAGGGGTTGGAATTTCCTGTTGTGCTTCCCCTACATATTTCAGACGGGTTAACTTAACAGCATTTTCCTTCCCCTTTTCAAGCATATAATATACGCCCCCAAATTTATAAGCATAAAAGTCACACTCCGTTGTAATATCTTCACCCCGTTCGTACATAGGCACTCCAACAAAATTAAAGTCATCGTCAAACAATGCACCATCGTAGGCGGGTTGGTATAACTCAAATGTCTTCCCACCAATTTCTACAATATAGTCAGAAACTTGCGTAAACGACATTAGGTTATTCGTCAAATATGCTTTAAATTCTTCCATGCAATTTTTCTTTTACCAATTCAGTAATATCGTCACCGTCTTTGCAGCCTTTATCTAAGAAATACCTTGCAAAGTCTTCGCTAACATGGTCGTTCAATTCATACTTGTCACTTTTAAAATTGCAGAAAATAATTTCTACTTCTTTTTCTGTGGCTTTAGACAAGTTAAACAGTTGTGCTGCTTCACAATCAAACCGTAAAGAACCAAACACAATATCGCATAATCCCCTTTTATCAGTGTCTATTTTTGACCAGCGATTTAAAATGTCCTGTGCCGTCCATTTTGCCCAAACATCTTCCCCCGCCAACGTTTTTAAATATTCTCCGGTACGTTGCAACATTTCACGACCTGTTACTTTAACAATATCGGGTAACAACCCATTCCCAGAAGTTGGTAATAGAATTGACTGTTGGGCATTCTTCCAACCTGCATAGACACTACTATCCAACTGAACACCCCTGTTTCTACCTGTGAAAATGTTCATTAGCGTCTGACGGATACCCTCGCTAAAATCACCAAGTATCATTGGGCGTTCTTCACATGCTGCATCCACCTGCAACTGTTCAGCCCTGTAAGTCTTACCGCTACCGATAACACCTACTATTCCATATATCTTTCCTTTATGGCTCATACTGCTCCATGAATTTCTTTATACTTTTGAAATCTTTAAAATCGTTGGAAATACGGCACAACGCAACCTCACAATTATTTAGGCACATCTTTATCTTCTTACAGGCATTTCCCAACGCTATTTCGTTTTTGCAAAATATCCATAAGTCCAAATAATCACACATCTTAAATAATCGGTGCTGTAAGTCGGTCATTCCCTTCTTTAAGGCATCATCACTGTACGGCTGAAGTACTATATCGGTGCTACAAATTTCACGCTCTATGAGCTCCCATGCGGCTTTGGTGGCGGGGCTGAAATTCTTCACACAACTATTGAGGTCACCTGTTACACTCTCAACGTAATCATGAAGCAACACTTTGTCAAAAACATTAATATCGTAGGCAACGTCTTCTTCTGATGCAAACCACCTAAACAACATTCCCACGACCATCCCATGTTCAAGCAAATTGTAACCACGGTGATGGGGCGTATTAGGCAACCTTTGTATTTCCTTCATCCCTAACAGGATGTCAATCTTTCTAAAATTCATACGAAATCTATTTTTAATTTATTTCTCTTACAAGTGTGTAAACAACTCATTCAGTAACGGGTTGTTAAATTCCACCACTTCTTTGAACCAATAACAATAAATAACACGTGCCCAATCCTGGAACAACGGGTCTTTTTGCTTCTTTATATATTGTGAAGCCTTGTTCTTATCCAGAAAGTTAGACCGCACGGCTTCTTCAAATTCTGAGAGCCCCTTTATCAGCGTATCAAACTCTTCCAAAGAATGGTACGTCGGCTCGTAACGGTACTCAATTCCGCTACTGAAGTAGTCTTGGTAATGTTTAGCGATTTCCTGCACCATAGGCAAAAAGTCTTCGTACACGTGCAAGTTATCAGCTTTGTGGTAATACTTGCCAACAGGAACACCCACAATTGCAGCCACATATTCCTGCATCAACGTAAAGTTAAAGATGTTAACGGCACTGAAGCCCCAAATAACATCGTTACTCCGCATATCTACATAACAGTTCATCTTTCCATCCACTATCATAAAATGGATAGAACGGGTACATGGGGTATCTTTGGTTTTAATAAGCGGAGAAGCGTCTTTGCCTGCAATACCATTAAAGTCATCACTTACGGGGTCAGCAATGCTGATTACTGCTTCACGAGTGTCTATGTCCTCTTTAAACTTCTCAATTACGAACCGTAATTGGTCGGTCGCATTTTGGTACTTACTAGGAGCTTTCAACTGTCCTAGACCGTTCTTTTTTACCCCGTTACGGTATTGGCGTAATAACATCCCCTGCCCTGTCGTCATGGCTGCCTCGTTATCGCCATAACGCCTTAACCTCGGACCATACCCCGCACGCATATAATCACCGTCATCAGAAAAATTCAACAAGTTCTTAACGTATGCGGATGGCATTGCCAAACTGTTATCACCACGAGCCAACCAAAGGCTCTCAATCCACCCCAATGTCTTATTCCATTTGCGTTCTGGCACACGTACATAACGGTCTGTCGGGTTGGTAATACATACCATAACCGCTCCAGGAAATTCTGTGCAGTTAAATCCTCTACGGACAGTTGGTTTGCCATGCTCCAATAACTGTTGGCAAACAGCAATCAAAGCGGCACTTAAATTTTCACATTCTAAATACATAATTATTCAATTAAGTTAGACAATAATTTCACCCACTTCAGGCATCTTTGCATTCCATTTGGGTGGAAATACAAAATCTATCTTTTGCGGTGATTGTTCGTAAGTATGTTTTATACGCTCCTGTTTACCCTCTTTAAAAGTATGTCCCAATCCCTTTGCGAACTTACTTGTTTCACACAACGTATTTTGATAATTCGTTAATGTTGGCACGGGTTCCCACGGCAACGGTTTCCATTCCATTCCAAGTTCATCACATAGCTGCGTAACATTTTCCAAGAAATGTTCTTGTAACCACTTAATCGCACCTACATAATCATACTTTTTCCCAGTCGCTCCTTCCATTATCCAACTCAATCCCTTTAGACTTCCAGGACCCGTGATAACGAAATCATTTTCCGTGAAATTAAATAGAGGGGAATAATTCAGGTCAATGCAATACTGTTGTGCAGTAAAATCACCGTAAATCTTCATCTTCCTAAACAGCCAAAACAACTCCTCAAAACTTTGTGCCTCTAAAAAGTCGTATAAATGCCCATTTTGGAAAATTTCATCGTCAAAGATAGTGAAGTGAGCACGGTGTTTAGACATTCCCTTTATGTGGGCGTATTCGGGATTTTGATAAAAGCAACAGTTCACAATGTAGGCACTCCCATAAATGGTTTCCCCGCTTGCCACCGCTTCATCTAATACCCGTGCAATTTCTTCAAGCCCCACTTCCAGCGTAATATCACCAAGCTCTTTTTCTAATAAGTCCCACGTTTCGCACTTATTAAAGTGCTTAAACACTAATATCCGGAAAAACATATCTTCCGGTTCATACTGTTTACCGTTGTAAATTACCCGACGGAGTAAGTATTGGCTCACTCTATCCAGACATCTATACACGTTGGTAAAACGGTACTTTTCAAAAATTGGGTCGGATGTCCAAGGTCGGGGCTCGTTGTTGTATTTCTTCCAAAATATCCGCATCCTCTCCACAATCCAATACAAATGATGATAATAATTATCATTCACAATAAACGATTTATTTTTCATTGGCTAATTTCCATAAATAGCCCTTATAAGGCTCATTATTTAATATATGTTTCTTTAGACATTTCTTACCTAATCTTAATTTTCTTTTAATTTCAGCAAAAGAAATCCATACTTTTATCAACTCACCATTTAGCGATAACTGCATAACCTGTTTAGATATAGCCTTCAACACATCAGGGGTATGTTTCTTTCCAAACATACCATTTCTTTCACCGGAAACCGCTTTACTAATTCTTTCTTTGTGCTCGGTAGTAAAAGAAATTCCTCTACGGCTTCTACCTAATTTCTTTTGAAAATCTGGGTCAGACATTACTTTCTTAGCAACGATAGAACGTAACTTCTGAAATTTTACATCAGCCCATTGCCTTTTCATTGTACGGGCTTGTTTATCTTTCCAATTTTCATCTAGACAGCGACGACAGGCGGCTTCAGACATTTTACGTTTGGATATTTCAGAATATACAAACCCAAGCTGCCCATCGCCACCGTCTGTCATGTTGTAGCCATTCTTTCGGGTGTCGTACCTCTGGATGAAATGCCGTTCAAGGAAATCAAGTTTGGCTTTCAGCTCCTTCTTCGTAGGTGCTGAAACGGCTACTACCTCTTCAACGGTAAAATTCTCCTCACCATATTTACGTATCGCACGATACAACTTATAATCTAAGCCCTTTCTTGCATTGTGCAAATGCACGGCAAATCGTTTGTCAACTGTTTTTACAGTTTGCCCGAAATACCATTTATCTGTCGCAAGGCACACAATACAATAAATATGTCCAGAAAATTTACTTTCCATTTTCAAAAGTTTCAAAAGAATTAAGTTGCAAATAATTTGAATTCTTACAGTAGGTAACAAAGTCATCCACCAATTCAGGCAAACCGATGAACTTTAATATGCTCGCCCCCAAATCATACACTGGAGTATTATACGGACGATTATATACCTCAACACAAGCTCCGAGGTCATTCACCTCTTTGGCTTCCTCTACGGCTTTTTTATAATCGCTCTCAAAAGTACCATGCTTGCGCCACATTGCGTCCCCTTTCGGCTCTTTACCGGAACGGTACACAATCCTTTTGCAATATTCATCCCATTGTTCGTCAGTATAATCGTACCGTATATGTAGAATGTTCAATATTCCGTTGGTCGCACCCAACTCCAAAGGTCGCAAACGCCACGAAGCCGTCGTGCCCGCACCGTCTATTACAACGGTATGTCCAGCATTGGACATTTCGGTTAGGAAGTAGCTCAGCCCCTCAGCCTTATGTAATCTTCCCGTAACACTGTCGTAGCCCTGCCAACGTCTTATTCCACCGTTTTCGTAAAACTTGCCGACAAATACCATATCTAGGTCTTTAGCATACACGCCAATTTCCCGTTCTTTGCCCTCAATATTTACAAACTTAAACGGTTCAAAAGACACCCCTATATGTTCAAGGTATTCCAGGAATAAGTAAACCCGTGTAGATTTGCCACTTCCTGAAATACCTTTCACTAAAATTAATGTACCGCTATCGGATACCATTATTTATTTTTCTTTGCAGGGGCTTTCTTAGGTGCTTCGTCAGCCAATGTAACAGCCGTTACACGCTTCTTAATCGGTTTGTTGTCCCCGAATTTTACCATGCACTTTTCTTTTCCGTCTCCGGAAACATATACACGGGTAATTTCACCAACTTCACCACCGTCTTGCAAAGTTACTTTGCTACCAATTTTCAATCCCGGAACTTCCTTACTTTCGTCCAAATTCTGGCGTTTAGTTTCGCGAGGAGCACCCTTTTCTTTCTTTTCTTTAGTAGCGGGTTTCATTGCTTTGTCGGACTTGGAAGGAGTTTTGCGGCTTTTCTGGCGTTCGTCAAATTCCTTTTCGGCTTTTGCCAAACGTGCTTTTTCTTCTGGAGTAAGCTGTTCGTCACTTTCGTATTCTACTACTTGGCTCTTTGCAGCCTTTTCCACGCTTTCTTCCTGTGTTTCTGCATCAGCTTTCTTTGCAGCCTTTTTCGGAGTTGCCTTTTTAGTAACAGCTTCCTCTTCAACCTCTTTGGTTTCAACTGCCTTTTTTGCTTTGGCTGCGACTTTCTTAACCCCCTCTTCAGCGGTTACACCCATCTTTGCCAAAAATTCATTAGCAATCTTTACTTCTGTTTCACTACTTTTGCTATCATTAGCGATAGCCTGCAATTCTTCGGCAGATAATTTTTTGTACCTCATACGAAGTGCAAGAGCATTGTTAGCCATAATCGTCTTTCGTTTTTAATTAATAATTTGGTTTACTTATCTGTTGCAAATGTACGGGGATAAAATGGAATATCCAAGACTTATCCCCGAAATTTCTAATTTATTTTTGACCTGTGTGACCAAAACCGCCCTCTCCACGTTCTGTATCTGCAAGGTCTTCCACTTTTTCTACAACGGTAATTTCCGCTCTTTCGTGTTTAGCAAACACAATCTGCGCAATACGTTCTCCGGGCTCTACGGTCTGAATTGATGCTGAAAGATTAATGAGGGGAACGCCTACATCGCCACGGTAGTCGCTGTCAATGGTTCCTGGAGCGTTAATTACTGTCAAGCCTTTCTTGACTGCCGCACCACTGCGAGGACGAACTTGACCCTCATAACCTACCGGAATCTCCATGTGCAAACCTGTCGGGATAATCCTACGTTCCATTGGTTGTAAAATAATCGGTCCTTCTGGCAACCATGCACGCAAATCCATTCCAGCGGCTTCTGCCGTTTTGTACTCTGGTAACTCGTTGTTACTCAAATTCACAATTTTTAAATCCATACGAAATTTTTATTAAGTGTTATGTCAGAATATCTGACGGTTAATTTTCTGTCATTATTAATACGTATCTCCAATTCCTCTTTCGCAGGGTTGTTACTCAAAACTTCTGCGTCTTTTCCTTTATATACCACTATCGTTCCTCGGTAAAGCATATACCACGCATCATAATTTCCTTGCACCCTCTTTTGTTGCGCATCTTTATACTGAAAATTCGGCAATCCATTAGGATTCCAAAAATATTTATCCACAAACTGTTCAACGTTCTCACCGTTAAATATAGTCGTAAGATTAAACTTAATTCCAAGCTGGGTTATCTTCATTCGCTTCTTAGCGGCTATATCGCTAGCTACTCTTATATATGTTTCGTCTTGGTAAATTAAAGCCCGCAAACGCTGTGTTAGATACTCCAATTGCAAATTTATCAAAAATTGCTCCTGTGACTTAACCCCGTTGTTACTAACTGCCTGTTCCATATCCTAAATCTTTACTTCTACTTTATTACAGAAAAAATTAAACGGGTCTGTCGCCCCTTGTAAAACTTCTTCCAAATATGCTAAATCTATATTTCCTGGGTCAACTCCTTCTTTGCGAATAGCTGTTACCAACACGCTATCAAACATATCCCGCATTTTTAACGCTGTATCCTTGCTTTCATTAATCGTCCCGTAGTCGTATAGAAGTATTACATTTTTCACTTTCTTTTGTAGGAGGGTTTTCAACTGCCCCTGCCCGATATTGTTGCCAAAGGTAAAACAACATTTTATATCTTGCAAATGCTGCAATCCCAACAAATTATCTATGTTAACCTTGTCAAAAATCCCTTCTACTATAATAACTGTCTGGGTTTCACCCTGTATTATTTCGTCACACCCACCTAATAAGTCCTGAAAATTGTTTTCACTGTTACGATAACGCAACACTAAATCCGCCTCATGCCTTTTGTATGCTTCCAGATTTTCTTTATGCCATTCTTTAGAATGGCGGCTGCGTGCCCACCATGCAACACATACACCATCTACTTTCATCTTAAAGATAATATAGTTGTGCAATTTCGGCTCTAGCATACTCGTAACGTGTGAAGGCTCAAACTCCGCATAATGTTCAGGAGCAAACCCTCTACTATCCAAATACGGGTCGTTAGACAGCGGTTTTAAACGCATAGGCAAACGCACTGGAGTAGGTGCTAGCTTTTCAGCCGTATCCATTGTTTCCTTCATCCAATCCGATAAGTCATAATTCTCCGCCTCTAGTTTGGGGCACACATCCAACTCATTCGGTTTGACAGTGTATGTCATTTTAGCAAGGTCTTTTCGCCCTACCTTTTTCAAAAACTCATACACCGAAGTTTTTCGTGGACACTTCCAACAATGAAACGTGGCTAGCCCTGTATCGTTAAAAATAATGCCCCACTTCCCCGCCTTGCCACAAAAAGGACATTCCATATCCTTGTTTGTAAGCCATCCTCGTGCGCCAAATGGCTTCAGGGCAAATTCTTCTATTATTCTTTCCTTATCGTATCTCATCGCTGTACCTTTTTACGCACGGGTTTTGGCTTAACTTCTTTGTTACCATTCAAGTACTCTCGCAATGTATCTTTCTTATGTTGTTCGTCCAATACATCTGGCGGGGTCTGCGTCGGGCTTTCGCCCGCTTTAACAACACGGGTCGCCCATACTCCCGGCTCTACTTCAACCCTTTCTTTTCGGTCGCCCACTGCATCCTCACCGTTGGCTTTCTTTCCTCTTCGTGGTTCTAACTTTTCAAGTGCCGACATATCCAATATCTGTTCAACGGTTGATGACCTGCCCATGTCGTAGAAAAAGCCATTCTCAAAATTCGTAGGAATACGAATAATAATACCATCATTCTTGTAGTTACGCAATTTATCACAAAAGATACGAAGTAGTTTTTGTTTACTCTCCTCTATCGTAACATTACCTGTCAATACGAATGAGAACGGTTTGATAAGCGTGCGGTCACCCTCTGTATTGCTACGGGTGAGTACCCGTGTGGGGTCATTCCAAACTTCAAACGGTACTTCCCCCGTTTGAGTAACAGCCGCCACCACACAATCGTATGTCTTCGCAATATCTTTTAGTTTTTGGGCGCACCGTTGTAAACGAAACTTCAAGAAACTAGGGTCAAAGTCTATCTTTTTATTTTCCCCCGTTAACAGCAAATCCAAACTGTCTATATTAATCAAATCCGGATAATACCCATATTCCATTTTATAGTCCTCTATTACTGTTACCAAATCCGCCAATGTCATGTCAAGCATTTGGTCAGTCGCATAAAGGTCAATATCACTATTCACAGTAATAGAACGTTTAACCACCGCTGACAGGCGTTGAGCCGTTTCCTCACTAATATCACCCCGCATTATCTTTGAGTAAGTGGTATTCGCAAGCATCTGGTCAAACTTAACCACGGCTTCATCCATACCACCCTCTAACTGTATCTGTAAAACGTGATTATGAGCAATGGACGTGTTGTACCATGCAATCCACTTTAAGAAAGTGGATTTTCCAACACCTGAACGCATTATCATCAATAAGGTGTCCTGACGTGGTATGCCCCCGTCTGTAAGGTCATCAAGTGTAGATATGCCTGTCGGGATTTTCTGCCGTCTAACAGCGTCATCGGCTTTATTCTGTATAGTACTAATATTGCGTTCAAAATCCCTGTAAATGCGGGTAAAACGTCCTCTACCACCCTCTAACGAAAAGGTATTAATTTCTTCCATACGTTTTCCGAGTAACTGCATGGCTTCTTCCTGCCGACCCTCGTTATACATATCAGAAATTTCCCGTTGAGTGGCTACAAAGGTTTGACGCTTAATAAAGGTTTCAAGCTGTCTGACCATAGGTTCGTAATCAGGTAATTTCAAGCTGCGTACTTCCTCAAGTTTCTTTGCCACATCCTTATTTCCAGGATAAGCCATTTCAACCATTCCATAAGTCGCCAAACCACCATCCCGTCGCAAATTATCTGCCAATACTTTCAGCATTGCTTTGCAACCACCCATTTCACGAGGGAAATTACTTAAATCTAAATTATCCGTTACCATGATGGCAAACTGCCTGTTAGCAAAAGCCAACCGCATCATTTCCTCAACAAAACTCGGACTTAGTATAGCATCAATTTTCTTATCCATATTAAACTGCGTCAACTTTTATTTGCACCGTAGCTTCCCTCAACTTGTTAATAGCCATGTAGGAAGAACTTACTGTATCATCATGCCCGCTAATACTTTCTAATGTACCCTTATCACTTCTGAAAGCCACACTATTAAACTCCCCAAACATTTGGTCAACTTTATCTTGAGTATCTGGGTGGTACGGACATTTAAGAGCACCACGCTCAAACAGTGCCGACAACGATGCCCAACCTGTACGTAAATCCTTTTTATTCCCTGCGGTGGTAGTAAATGGTGTTATATTCTTTATACCCATTTGCACACACATATCAGCCAGAATAGATTGGAAGCCGTTATTTTCCACCACAATTTCATTCGGTTTAAATGCGATGTTTAGTTGAGCTATCTTTTGTATCTGTTCATTATGTGATAAGCCCTTTTCCCTGTAAATATACAGTAAATAATAATTTTCTTGCAAGTCTTTCCCCCAAACCGTATAGCAAGTATAGTCAGCCCCCACATTTCCAGAAACAGCAAAGTCACAACCAATTGTCACTCGTGCGAGTTTAATCGGAAAACTTTCTATGTTATGAACTAAACGCACGTGTTCCATCCCGATGGTGCTTCTCTTTAATATCTCCCAAGGGAATATCGTACTGTCATCTGATATTGGTACAACCAAATACTCACGGCTAAAAACTAGAGTACCCAGAGAGGCTTTTTCCTGCATCAACTTATCAAACGTAAAACGGTCGGGAGCTAACAACCTACCATTCGGGTCAATAGCGGGGTACTCAAACACCATGAATTTCGGGTCACGTTTTAAATCCGCATAGAGGTCATCTTGCTGATACGGTGTGCCGTCAACGATATTATAACCGTATGGCTCTACAATCGGGGTAATTGCTCCTTTAAACAGGTCTCGCAACTTCTCACGCTGCTCCAAACTGTAAATACTACTTTCATCGGGTAAGTCATCGCTCACGGCTGAACCTACGTGCAAACCACGAATAAACCCATCCTTTCCACGGAGGTGGAGTTTCGTACCGTTTTCACATTCAATACTCGTGGCGGCTAAAGACGCTTTGCCTGTGGGGTTCAGCTTCGCTGCCAATGCCTCATTCGTACGTATTTCTTCAACTACCTTGTCAATATGTTCTTTACCAAGTTTTTCGGTATTGGTGATAATACAGGTTTCCTGACGATTTTTATTATCAGGATTATCCGGACGCATAAAAGACGGGCGGTGGTAACTATATAATCTCCACAATGGAAACGCCATACAAAACTCATAAGAGTTATGAACCACCGTTCCATCTTCCAACTGAAACAAGTGGTCACCATCACACATAAACCCGTAATATGCCCCCGTTCCGGCTTCATCCACCCACACTTTTCCCTTCTCATAAACAGGGGTATCGTAGGAAAAAACTCTGTACCCTCTAAATCTGTCTCGCTTGGCTTTTGTATAGGTAATGAACCTCTTCATTTCTATTTCCACATACTGTTTGCGCTTGGTGTCCCATAGGCAAAGAATGTGTTCGGGGTTCACGGTATAATCAATGCCGTTTTCTTGAAAAACTGTATAAAGTTTGGAACTGCCAATGTGTCTCGTTAACACTCTACGAGGTGTAAAATCCACACCCATCACTTCCATTCCGGGGTATATATCTTCAATATTTTTTACCGTCCAGTCTGCCATTAAAACAGGTGTTCCGGCTGCAAAACATTTACCATGAGAACGGGCTGCAAGATATGCGCTATTTGGATATAATTGTATCATGTTACCCCACTCCAAATTTCGCCATCCCTGACGAAAATTAGGTAACATCGTCGTTTTGAAGTAATTATAAGACTGAACCTTTAAGGTCTCATCCATGCTTTCCTCAAGTTGGTCTACGTAATTCAGCCGTTCTGTATCAAGTGTGGAATTTAACGAAAGCACATTATTTGTCTGCGTAAATATTTCATTCAACAAATTGTCCATATCTCCGCCATAAGCCGTGAGAAGTTGATTAATTGCCACGGGTGGCAAATTATCAACAATACTCACAGCGGTGGCGAAAACCGTGTCCAACTGCTTGAATGTCAGTTTACTGTCTTCGTTAAATCGTATCATTTTATACTAATTGAAAAGTCTCCCTAAATCGTGATTTTCTTTGAGTAGGAGCTGTTTGGGCTGCTGCTCCTGTGCCACGTAAAGCCGCAATATACTTTAAAAAGAGCAACGCATTTGCACGAGTATCATGCAAAGCACGGTGAGCGTCTACAAGCTCCACCCCCTCTTGGCGACAACATGTGCCCAATTTATAATTCTCTTGCTCTTCTGCCCTGTACCATGCCATCTTCATTGTGTCTTCCACAAATTTCACATAGTCCCAAAGATTGTCCTTACAAAAGGCAAACATTTCTTCAAAGAATGGTATATCAAATAACTGGAAGTTATGCCCTGCCAACACTGCCCCAATTTTAGAATTCGCATATTTCTTTAAATATGTTTTTGTAGCCAAATACACATCCTTGATATCCTGCCCGTTCTGCGTTAAATGTGTAACAGACAAGCCGTGCACGGCTTCAGCGTTGGGGTTATATTCTAGTCCTTCTGCATAGGGGGCGATAATTGCATCGTATTCCTCAACAATTTTCATTTCCCAAAGGTCTACAACCACAAGCGCAATTTCACAGAGCGCAATATCAACAAACGCCTTTTTAGCGGGCTTTCCTTTACCACCTTTAGAGAGTAAACCACCCGTTTCAGTGTCAGCTACTATTACGTAGCGAATAGTACTTTTCATAATCTATTTTTATTTCTTTAATAATGTCAATTTTTCTAAATCTTCATCACGGGTTTCCAAATCATCATACACCAACTCCAAATTAACAACGGGGTTGTCTTTACCCTGTAACCCTAAACGGAAGTCATTAATAACAATCATTGGTTCCCCCTCTAATGTAAAGTCAGGTTTCCACTGAAGTATCAGCGACCTCAAAATGATTTGTTTGGTACGGTCACGAAATTCAAATATCCTTGTTTGGTATTTTTCTTCCAAGTTTGAAATAAACTGTTCAACCTTTTCCCATAATTCTTCGGTATTTATATCTTCTTCGTGCCATTTCATTAGCTGCTTCAACAACCGTGTTTCTTTGTATAAAGTACAAAGCCGAATCAATAAAGCCACTGTTCTTTCTTCCATTTGCTTACAAAATTACTTATTAATTTGCCTGCCACCAAATTCCCAATCTTGGTGACACTTTAGACACGTTAATTCTATGTTACTCTTTTCTAGCCGGAGCTCTGGAAAAGCCCCTTTAGATTTTATATGACTAAAATAATAGGAACGCATTGGTTCGGGTAATTCACCCCCGCAATGTGTGCACACGTGAGGTCGTTCATTCCAAATTTCAGCAAACAATTCCCTCTCACCTGTTGATTTGCGTGGTTTCCTTGTAACACTCCGTCTTTTTATCTCTGTACGGGGCAAAAACTTAAAGTTTAATACCTTGTACTGAAAACGGCTTAAACCATCGTGTAGACGCTTAAAATTGCAATCATCACAAAGACACTTTGTTTTGTTCACAATAACTTTCACCTCTCCACACTTTTTACACTTCATTATCGGTTTCTCCATAATTTCTTTCTTTAGCTACAATAATCCTACTCTTTACTTTTACGCCTCGCAAGTGTTTCCTCTCGTTCTCAGTCACGGGTATATCCTGCAATGCTTGAAACAAGTTTTTCCCATCCTTATTCTTATCACCATATAGCACAATGCAGTCTTTTTCAAACGGACATGTTGTACACATAACATCCGTAGAATCATAAGGCGAATCACCATATTTTGCACCACAATAATTTGCGCCCGATATTCGTGACATGCGGTATCTTTCTTTACGCAACGTATCTTCACTTACAGACTTGTAAGATTTTGATTTGACAGGATTTTCCAAATGTTTTTCTGACGCCCACTGTTTAGCGTGCCACCGTGCACCCTCATCATACTCACGCCACCGTCGCCACGCTTCATCACCCATGAACCACACGGGCATCGGTCTTAATATTTGGTCTTGGTCTTGGTAAATATAAAATTGAAACACAAAAAACTCCCATATAAAGTCAGCTCCTGCGCTCGGTGGTAATTTTTCCATAAAAGCCACAACCGCATTCCTGTGACGTTGTGAGTACATCTTCAGGGTTCTCGGTTGGGCTTTTACTCTTAGTTGCAGATATTCGTAAATCCGCAATATTATCTTTAATGTATCATCATAGCTGTATAACATAATCAATTTTTAATTTATTCTCTTGATTTACTGCCACGTAAAATCAAGATTAATGCTTTCTACGGTAGGGTGCTTCACCTCTTTATATACTCTACCCGTAGGGTCAACCGCCAAATCAGGTTCACACACATTTTCGTATTGCTCCTTAGCGGCATCTTTATCTATATGGCGACATATCCACAACCCAATTTCTTCTTCGGGTGCAAGGTTGCCAATCGTAAGCACTGCGTCAGGTGTCATATCCATGAATGTGGCGTGAAAAGGTTTATTATTTACCGTAGCTACATTTTCCATAAAGCGTCTACGATATTTATCAACCCCATTTAACGGAGCAACCGCTAATTTATACGTACAAATTGCGTCAGGGTCTGCGACAACTTTAACTTCTAAATTTGTCATGCTAACTGCAAAATCATTACGAATGATAATAGCCCGATATTCATCACGCCCACTACGAATAGACATGATAGAAATTTCATCGAACATGTTATCAAAATCATCGTTGCCCACCAAAGTTGAAGACTTATACCCGCCTAAAGAAATAGACGGGTTGGGCTGTGCCTCATTGTAACCTGCTGTGGTCGTATAAAATAGATTCATAATTATTGCGTATTTTTAACCATAAATGTATCATATTCTGACCCAGGAACATCCCCACCGCCTGCGGCTAGTTGCCAAAATTGGGTTCTCTTATCTTCCACTGTCACAATCCCATTTTGATTGCGTACACGTGCGAGCCAATACTCGTTACTACGTTTTCCCGGAGCGGTATTAGTAGTCCTTTCCACTACAAATGTAAGTTTAAAAGAAGAGAATGTATAAAGTCCCTGAAGTTGCTCATCTGTAAAACGATTTCCCATAGGGATGCTTCCGAGCACCACTACCCGAAGTTGAGTTTCCGGCTGAAATGGATAACCACTGGACAAAACAATATTATTACTATTCACAATATTCACAACCTGATACACTTGATTGTTTAGAGGCGTCGTACCGTCATCTTTTACAAACTTTATACATGTAGGCACACCGGAACTCTGCCCCCGCACAATACCATCAAAATTGACCGTACCTGACACGTTTCCAGAAGCGTCTACCTGTACATAACCCTCTTCGTAATTTACAGACTGTGCCCCAACTTTTAACCAATACCACAAGCCGTCTGACGGCACGGCTAAATCTGTTTGATTGGTAACTTTGTATGCCTTTAACGTGCTATCAATAACATAACCGCCCGTCATGTTAATTGTTCCCAATGTATTGGAAACTGTAACAGCAAAGGGATTTGCTGGAACAGCTCCGGGAGTTACAAGCCCAAAAGATATAGAAGCTGCAATCATCGCAGAATTGATAGGGTTATCGTTTAAAAACCCTATCATTCTTCTTAATTCTTCCTTTTCTAGGAATGTACCCCTGTGGATGTTTATTGTACTCATAATTATTCTATTTTTATTGTAATTGTTGTATCTCCTTCGTTTCCTTCGTTTGGCGTAACAGTTGCCCAATCTTCAGGTAATGCGTCAAACTGCCAATGCTTAGTAGAAGTTGCCGTCACGGTAGCCGTGCCACCCTCTGCCGGAATTGTTACCTCTGCCGGAGCAAACGATAATTCTCCGCTACGCTCAAATATCGCCTGAACGTTAATATCAAACGTTGTCAGCCAATAATCAGCAATAGGAGTTGTCAATTCCGTAGCTCCCGGATTTATCACATATTTAATAAAGACATAACCCGCTGTCGGTGTTGCTGTCAATGTTATCTTAGTATTTGGCAATTTACTTCCTTCCACATTTACAGTTCCCCAACCTGCCTCAACTATCGTTACATCTACTTCAAGCGGTACATTCAACGATACATTAACTACTTGGTCTTTATTCATTGTAGCTGTACCCGTTGCAGTTGCGCCTCGTGCTGTAACTGTCCAATTCACTACGCTGCCATCTTGTAACTCAAACCGCACATAACCGTCAGCATCAGTAGTGGACGTAAACCCATTATCAAGAGTAACTGTTGCACCTGCAATCGGTGAACCATCTAATTCTTTCTTCACATAAAAAGTCAAGAACCAAGACGTGCGAACCACCCAATCCAACCACGTATAAGAAACAACATTCTTATAACTTACTAGATATCTATTTGTAAATTCTTCAATATCCTGTTTCGTACGGGCTGACTTAATTTGCGCATACATTGCAATCACATTCGGCTGTCCAAGATAACCTTGTGAAGTAGGCGATGACCGTAATACGGTAAACTTTCCGTCCTTTGTGAAGGAATATTCCATTGCTGGATATGGAAGTTCTTGAGTTTCTTGGCGATTTTCTATTAACTCGTAATCCACGTGCAAATACAACGGCTTCAGCGTTACCCCTGCAATTACCACATCAGCGGTATTCCCATCCCTGTTCTGCACTAAATAGGGAGCCATATATTTCACATCCCCCATGAAACGTAATGGTCTCCCGTTTTCAAAGTTCAAATAAAAATCTTCTGACCGTTGAGCTAATATATTATAAATAATGCCTGTTAAGCGATAATACTGCCCCACCACCTTACAAGGGGATTGATATCTATCACCCGTGTAAAAACTATTAGTTTCTTGCAAATCAGTAATACGAGCCTGATTTATCAACTGCATATTCCCATCGTAACAATGTACACCAAACTCCAAATTTTGTGCACCTACATTAAGAGCCTTTACCCAAATTGAAATCTCATAATCTAATCCTGGATAAACCTCTAATGCCTTTGTCGGGTCAGCTTCAGTACTTAAACCAACCCTTCCAGAACCTGTTAGCTGGAATACATTTATATCGTCCAACTGTTTACGCTCTAATATGCCGATTGTAGGGTAGTTGGCTAGTTCCCCAACACCTTTCTCCGGCTCACTATACACCATGCCAAAATCGTACCCTTTTGACACTGCATTCACAGTTTCTGTTCCGTACCACGTAGGAGAGGAGTAACCCAAACACCATCCAATGTCTTGCGGGGTGAGCACGGCAAAAATAAACTCATTTGGTTTCTGGTATCCTACCAAACGTCTAAGTTCTCCATTTAGCCTTTTTATGCTTCCGTCTGGGTTCAACTCCTCTTTGGCAGCTATATCCCGAGTGCCCCTTTCATAAAATTGATTAATCCAATTCTGGAATAAGAACACCCGCTGCTCGGGGGTGTCTATGTTTTCGTACACAATGCCCCACCCCTCTACAAACTTTTTCAGCAATATATCGCTATTTTCTATTTCACGAAATTGCCTACCATAAATAACAATAAACGCAAAGAAATGCGTTATAGTCAGGAAAAATGCGTTGTAGTCGTCTTGGTTGTTTCGGCTTATATATAGAGGAATTACATTTGGCTCAAATAATTTCTCTAATACGTTTAACGCCCAACCGAGGACACGTGTATCGTTGCTTTCAAAAAATGTCTTAAAAATAGACCTATCGTAAAAAATGGAACTTGCAGGCAAATCAAATGGACTAGCAACAGTATTCGCCATTCTTGCCAATCTCTTCTTGACATAAAACGGTTCAGTTACTACGTGCATCACCAAATCCACCCTATCAGTTAGCTTGCCTAATAACTCTCCATTAGTATCATCAAGCTCCAGCCAATCAGTAAAAGTTTGTCCGTCATCCAAAGAATAACGAAACTTATTGCGCTCACCTTGACGGGCGGCTCGTAAAACCGATACCAATCCAGCGGGCGGGATTGAAGTGGCTACTTCAAATCCCTTGCCAACACCTGCAAATTCTTTATATATTAACTTAGCCATGTTATTCTCTTTTTCGCTTCTTGCTTTCCTTGCTCACGTTTATCCATTCGCTATAAGATATTACAGAACTTGGATTGTGATTAATCACCTTTATTTTATATCCTTTTGTGCCAATATGCCACCAAAGAAACTTAAATTTCGGAACCTTATACAATACGTGTGTCAAACTGTCACGGTTAACCATATTAAAGTCTACCTCTGGCGGAGTAGGTGTAAAATCTATCTTTTGGTCAACACTCCACCAATCTGTGTCTTTCTTCCATTCAAACTTTTTAGGAGCGACCTGTACTAAAGTATCTTTGTATTCTATGTGAGTTTTTACAACCGTCTTAACCACCTCACGCACTTCACTAGCTTTTATTTTCAGCTCTTTAATTAGCTTTGCATCTTCCGCACGTAACTTCTTAAACTCATCTACGGTTAATTGTAATTCGCCAATCGTAGCAACATCTTCGCCCGCTTTGGTGCGGGCGTGTTCGATGTCAGACATAAGAGTTTCTACATTGCTCTTTTCTCTTTTGTATTTTTGCTTATTGGCAATCGCATTTTTAGAAGCGATATACAGTGCAAGCACCAACACCCCTATCAATACGTATTGCCAATTCTTTAATAAAAATTTCCACATATTACTTTCGGTTTACCGTTATCCAAACCTCTTCTTTCGCATCAAGAGCCTTTTTTATCATGCTCTTTACCTTGTTAGTGACTTCAAACTGATTTTTCAGTTTTTCCTGTCCAGGAATTTCTTCACCTGTCAAAATACATCCATCTGTGTGGTCTACATTACCACCTGCGTGAATAAGAATGCCGATAAAGTGCGGTACGTTTTCCAACATCGGGTAATAATTCTTAAATTTCGGTGAATAGTGCCAAACCACCTTGTATCTTCCAGCGGGAATACAAGTTTTCCCATATACCTTTTCTTTGCACTTACAGCCCACCCCCTTAGGAGTATTTGGACAAGCGGGCGGTAACACCCTGTAAGTATCTTCCAAAGTATCAGCAATCTTTAGCCCATTTGCAAACAATTCACCCATCGTAGCGGTAGCGGTGAACTTAATACTGTTTAAAACGATTTCCATAATTACTCCTTTCTTTATTGGTTAATTTCTTCAGGCGGGCAATTCGTTGGAGGAAATTCATCATCGTTATCTATCACCCTATTTATTTTTCGCTTAGTTATTTTTCGTATAGCTTTAAATACAGGGTGTTCACTAATGTCACCCGCATTTTCTAAGAAGCTCCAAAATTCCGTACCACAAACAAATCCGGCAACCATGTTCGGCAGCTTCAAATCTACGAAATCAAAAATCTTTTCATCCAAATAATAGGATAACGAAACGGCTATCAATGAAAAAGCCAATTTATAAATCGTATTCCACGCTTTTGCACTTTCAAAGTACCATCGCACCTTTCTACGCTTTGCTCGTTTATAACTTGCAATGCACCCCACAATGAAGTCCACGCCTATAAATATAAACACCCCTATCAGCATATCTTGAATAGGAGCGAACGAGCCCCATAAAGCCGTCGCCACTCCAGATGCCCACTGTAAATTGAAATTTCTAACTTCTGTTTCCATTATCCCTTATTGCTAATTTGCACGTAAATTTACAGTTTAATTTTTATTCAATAACTAGCTTTGTCCAGCGGGGTAAAATACAGGGGCTAAATTGTCATACAACTGTGTCTCACCTAATTCGTCTGTCATCACGTTACCTTCCAAATCACGCATGATAAATTTCTTCACACGTGGCAACATATAATCAGCAACAGGCTCATCCACATTTGGTTTAAACCATTCAGAAGCCACGTAGCGTACTCCTTCGGCTTGTTTTACAATATCCAGCAAGTTATCCCATTCAACCTTGTTTCCGGCTTCCCAATAACGAAAATCTAAATACTTAGTAAGACCTACCTGAATATTCTTGCGCACGGTAGATATGTCATTAGCATACTCTGCCTCAATTTCACAACGGAAATCAATACCGTCTTCCCCACCTACTTCGTACCAAGTTGCATTCTCCAACTTAATTCCCATAAGGCTTCCATTAACAATGAAGTCCCCGATACCAAAATAAGGAACTGCGCCCTCAAGCAATGTATTCAATTCAGCTTCGGTCAAATCCTGACCGTTCTGTGTAGCAATTTGAATGTGCATAAAGCCGTCTTCCATTATACCGATATACATAATTTTTAAGACACGGCTGTCAATATTTTGGAATATTTGTGTAAATTTCTCCATCGTGGCGGTGGCGTACACATTTTGATGATTTAAAATGCGCCTACGAAACATTTCGTCGCTCTCTTGGTCGCGCCCGCCTAAAGCATAATATTCATTCGTACATTCATAATGCCCTTGTGGAATAGGCGATAAGGTTACAATAGAGTTTGCCGAAACATTGGTAAAAGAACCTGTGCTCTCACTACGCACTTTTACATATCCATAACCCGTTTCACCAACAGTCAGGCTCTCTTCTATGGCAAACCGAACACCATCATTGCTCACAAATGTATTCACGCCTGCGGTATAAACTGTTCCAGGAGCTGCATAGACCCGAATATAAGTAGATGAACCGAGTGCACCTTTACGGGGTGTAACACCAAACAATTGAGCCGCCCTGTCCAAATAATCCCCTGTCGCTTCTTCTGGAAAAATTTGCGCTTCTACGATAGCAATATCTTTCAACGCCTTTTGCGCTACCTTTGCCGTACCATAAGCAACCCCATTCAAAACGGAATTATCTGTAATATCGGTTACTTTATCCGTTTTATTCAAAAATGTTTCCACCCATAAATTCTTAAGGAAGGAAATTGTATTGTTTACCTTTGTTATCATATCTGAATATTTGTTTCTAAAAAGTTATTTGTAACCGTTTTCGCATTTATTTTCATAAAAATGTTATCTTCTTTACGATACACATCAATAAGATTGACCTGTACCCAACGAGCATCACGCTGGAACATATTCATGATATGTTTAAACAAAACCGGATATTGAACTGCATTAACGCTTGACCCCGGAATATCGTTTGGTATTCCATAATCATTAAATTCAGGTATCGCTCCCTTAACACAATGTAATATCGTGTTAAATGCCTGCCGAACTGCCAACTCATAATCAACAGTAGCAATATCATTATTCTCAAACCTAAAGTCAACATCCATATCTCGCCCTAAAATCTTTTCGGAACTTAAATTATCAACAATATTTGGAATATCGTAATTGCCAGACTGTTTTATATTAATTTTGAACATACCACCCTCATTATTAGCGTCGTAGTCCTCTTCCTCAACAAAATTGTTTTTAGCAATATCAAACCACGCATTTTGAGGGTCATTACTGCCCAATTCAGTAGCTACAATTTCAAAATTCTCACGGCTTTTTAATACTCTGTTCAAAGCAATATTATTAGAAAACTTGCCAATAATTGCCGAACGTAACCAACGTGAAGAATTATTAATAGTCCAAAGTTTTGTTTGACAATCAGTAAACGTATCTAAAAGCTCCCAAGCCCCAATTCCCGTCAAACTGTTTGCCTTTAAAGTAAACAAAGGTTCTATTTCCTGCGCTTGCTTCATAAGGGTTTCTAAACGCCCAAAACTATCATCAACCGATACATTTGTTGCACCCGTGTAATAACCTACAATTAACGGATAATACGAATTACAAAACAATACAAAGTCTTCAAAGAAAGCCTGAATATTATATCCCGTTAACTGTTTAAATTTCTGTATCGCTTCTACCATAATACCGCACTCCTTATCCCTCTAGTTGCTTTTTCTACGCCACTCGCCAATTCACTGACACCCATTTGAACCAATGACGGCAATAAATTATCCACCAATTCCGAAGAACGGTTTGCTCGGCTCTGTACGGCTTCCAAAGGAGCCAAAGCCATCATCGTCAAGTTATAGTTCCAAATCATGTTCTTAGAAACATCTTGACTATACTGCACACCGCTTGGAGGGATAGCTACCAGATAACTCTCACCTAAAGCCATATTATAAAAGTATAGACGCAACGGTTTTCCATTATCGTCTAGCCCCACACTTTTATCACACATAGCTTTCAGTATTTTAAGTATTCCATACCCTGTCTTTATACCCAAATCAAATTCACCAAAATTCAAGTTTAAAGCCATTGTCTTTGACATCACACTGTACAAACTATATTTGCCCGCATTTACAGACAAAGAAGAGCCTGATTGTTTACCTCGTAAGATTTTAAAATTTCTACCGAAAGAACCTTTAATATTTATTTCTTGAGGAGTAAAACTAGGATTTGTCAAAACTGTTACCCCTGCCAAAGACTTCTTAATATTGGTACGGGTCGGCTCTGTTTTGGTTATTGCGTCAGGCAATACAGGAAATACCAAGTAATCAATCATATTGTCTTGGCTATCAGTAAGCTCCAGAGCCACCATGTACACTTCAAAATCATTAGGATACAAACGACTTACCGCCTCTATCCCTATCGAGCGTGCCATGCTAGTCATACTCTGCAACTTATCCATTATAAAACTATTTGCCATAACCTAAAATTTTCTACAAATATAGCAATTAATTAAATAATTGACCCCGGAGCTGTCGTAGCCCCTGTTTGAGCCGTTGCGCTACCCGTAGTTGATACGGCTATACCTGCGGGAACTTCACCTGTCTTAACAAACTTGTCAATAGCTTCTGCCAAAGCGTTTGCAAATTTGCTATCATCTATTTCTGTTTCTTTACGCATTTGCGTCATCAAATCTAAGATATCAGACGCCAAACCTGCTTTATTGAGTGCCATAGTTATTTGTTAAAAAATTGTTTTAATAAATTGGTTAATTCAGTTGTCTTTTGAATAGTAGGTGGCAACGGGGTTCCACTCGGACCGACTGCGGTTGAAACAGTTAATGTCGCAATAGCATCAACAATTTTCGTTAACAGTTCATTCAAACCTGTACCATCATTCGTAATAGCCAATTTACCCCCGCTTATTTCAATAACTGCTTTTCCTTGGGAAATAGTTAATTTGCCCTTTTCAGCCTTAACTGTGCAGTCCTGAAAAGTGGTTTCATCCATACTTTCATTAACTACCTGTTTATAGGTGCTTTCACCCGCTTTTATTTCAGTCACTCGTCCTTCCTCTGTTATTTGCGTTTTAGCGAAGTTTTTGTCATCGCCCTCACCATAGTTCGCCTCGGTGGTAAAACTTTCCTTATTGACGCTAAAACCCGAAGAATTGCCTGTCTCGCTGTCTGTTACGTTCCCAACTAAATTTTGAAACGCCTTAATTGTGACATCCTTATTAGCTGTGACATCTATGCTGCCATTACTAAACACTTCACACACACTGTCTTCGCTACCAAATGCAGCTATTTTAATACGGCTAAATTCTTGACCCCGTACCAACAGTGTTAATGAACCATCACGGGCGTTCCCTTTAATTGTAACTTCGCCCTTTTCCCAAGTTTTTGAATAGTTAATCTCTGCATCGCTGCGAATTGTTACACTGTCGTAAGATGATAATGTGCCCACAATCATCGGTATGTTTTGAAAAGGCTGCGCCACCCATACAACAGGAACACCCTTTTCCCCGACTTCTAATGGAAACTCCACATTTGCCAAAACTTCTTTAGACACGTAACAATCATGAATGATGTTACCATCTGCATCATCTATAATAGACAAACGGTTTCGTCTAAAACAGCCGTCCACATATTTATTCCTATCCACTCCTTCGGGGATAATAACATACCCAAATCCAGTCGTCTGTTGGGTAGTTCTATTCCTACCCACTGGAGCGACCCCTTGCTTAGATTTACGAATTATCTTTACCATCCTATTTATACATTTGTCGGTTCATAAAGAAATTAAATTGGTCTTCATTTATACCAAATTTTGACGGGGTAGCACTAGAACCGCCCTGTTGCTTGTTATTAGCTTCATTGCGTTCAGTAATTTCCTTTCGCATCCCGTCCAAATTTGCAATTTTAAAATAGGAAAAATCCTTACTGCGAGCAATGTAATCCATCACCATACCTCTTTCCACGGTTAACGTCGTAATACGGTCTACGGCATCGCCTGTAAATGTGGCGGTATTATTTACTCCGGTAACATAAAACAATTCGTTAGTCGGAGCCAAACGAACGAATGTACCCACTTTAATTCTTCGGTCGCCATTTATAGTAATAGTTCCTTTCCGAGTAAACGGTAAATAAACGGAAGTTTCCACAACATACAACAAATCATTCAGCAATGCTTGTGATAAAGTTGTCAAACCTTTCGCCCTGTCCTTTTCTTTGCCATACAAATAACTCTCCGACAAATAAATATCATTAATAATACAACGTTTATTTCCGTACATTTTGCAAAATTGTTCAAAGAAAATTATAGGAACTAAAGCGAGCGAAGAAAACTGGCTATTTCCCATCATGCTATTTTGTGGCATTAATCTATACCACGCATAAGCTCTATCATCGTAAGACAACGACAATGCAAATATATCTTCAGAATTTATTGTAATATAATACTTATCCTGACTGATAATGCTTTCTATTGCTTGAGCGGTAAATGGTGGCTGTCTAACCAAAAATTGGTATCCATTGCCCCACGTATCTCCCCAAAATTCTACAAAGGGGTCTTGGCAAACCTTATTAAAAAAGTCCAACAGTGTTCCCTCTGGGTTCACTAAGGAACGGTCAACAATACGCCTGTCATTCAAATTGTCATCAACGAATAACTCTATCATCTGCCATATACCATTCACATCAGCTTCCATTCCCTTGTATTTATCATCGCCTGTTTCAACAGCGTATTTTTTCGTTACCTTTGCGCATGAGGCAAATAAAGAATTATCCACTATCCCAATATTGGACAACTGATTAATAACAAACCAAAGCACCTGTTTTATTTTCTGAAAAGAATACGCAAAGTAATAATCGTATGCGCCTGTAATCATATTGCGTTTAAACCACTCACTCTCAGGGTCACCACCATAAAACCACTTGTCCGGACTACCCTCAACAAATTTTAATGGAATGAAATAACTACCATCCTCTACCAATAGCTTAGTATAATCACGTCCCTGTATATTCACAGTGTAATCGTTAGAAAGTGAACTAACTGTCAAGCTAACAGTATCCACCAACGCCATCATATCCCAAATAACATCGCTATTCAGGCTTGATGGTTGCACTTCTGCATTTCGTTCCCCGCCTAAACTCTTATCCACATCTTCTTCCATTCGTAACCTTTCAAACCTTATAAACACAAGGTCGTTATTCTGAACGTAGGTAGTAAACCAATCTCTTGTCAATGAATATTGGGAATTAATGACATTAAACTGTTCTATAATTTCATCGCCATAAGACAACGGGGTCAAATCGGCAGTCGGCAACAAATCCAATGAAAAAGTGCCCACCCCCTTATCTTTGTTAGTGGTACAGCTTTGAACCCATGCACTAACATCCATAATCTTATTTAACGCTCGCACATAAATCCAGACTTTTATTTCCAAGGATTTAAACTTAAAAAGATGTCCGATATTATTGCGCTCACGCTTATTTTGTGCTTTACTACTATTAGTATCTGTTAAGTCGGTAAAGGGTGTGTAATCTGGGTCAGAAACAATAAGCTCCATATTTTCAGTATAAAAGGCATTAAAATCCTTTTGTTCCATAAATATTTCTGAGCCTATAATTTTTTGCATTTCAGCGACAATATCTTTGTTCCATAAATAGACAATTGTGCCGTATTTAATGAACGGAGGGTTGGTTTCGCCACCCTCCTCTTTCTTCTTTTCTTCAGGCGTATAAGTTTCCCAAATTCGGGCGGCATTTGTCAACCCGTCTACTTCTAAAGCCAACCAATCCGGACCCTCAAAATCCTTGTCCAACAACTCCAAACGCACAAGGTCTTCCCAAAATTCATTAATAGGGGCTTCTTTAACTGTTTGCCCGTTAATACTTGTAAACTCATACTTCGTAACGGGCATTTTGTTTTTATTATCGTCTGCCATATTATTCTTCTATTGTTAAGTTTTTCAATACTCGGCTCAACGCTTTCGGAGTATCACTTAATATTTCAGTAAAGCTACGTATGGATTCCATAATAGAATGAGCCCCCTCAAATGTCATGAAAACGGGTATCGGCTTTTCAATACTTTCCAAAACCGCTTTTAGTTGGTCAGCCCCCATAACATTTTCGTACCCCTCAAAAATCTTTCTATTCATGGTTCCAGCCGTTGAACGTTCAGCGTCCCCGACCATTCTTGCGGCACTTCTATCACTATATTGTGCCCCTTGTGTTCTTCCTCTATCAAAAAGTTCTTCTTCGGTAATTTGCCCCAAATCAGCTTTCTTGATATCTGACATTGATAGCTGCGGAAAAATTGCTTTTAATACATGGCGCATTTGTTCCCCACCCCCTGTCATCTGTCTAATTTGTCCAAAAAAGGCTTTTTGCAATTCAGGATTATTTGCCATATCCTCAATATCTGCCTGCAAATCTGACAAGTTGCCTTCTGGATTCAATTGGCGAGCGGTACGCAAAAGAAGAGCCTGCGTGGTATCATCCTGTGATATATCATTTCCCATCAACGCATTTTGCACTCTTTCCAGTTGTTTTCCTTCCATTTTAGTGGCGTTCTGTATGCTCGTCATGGAACGCACAATATTAGTAGTATTTACTGAACCCACACGGTCAAGTATGCGGTCAGAAATTTGATTAAATTGCGCTAAATACTCACCAAGAGTTGAAGCGATTAATTGATTGGCATCTGCACGCCCTGCAAACCTTTCAGACAAATTAGCATCAAAAGCACTAATCACTCCTGCACCCGTTAAACCTTGTTCGTTTCGTCTAAAACGAGTAGTGCGTAACACGTCTTCAGCCTGTTCATCCGTAACCCCCCGAAGTCTTTGGGCTAACAATAACTGTTTTAAATCATCATCAGTTGTATTGCTACCTTTTGCCCCTGCACGGGATAAACTTGTGATTTTTTCAGTAAATTCTGTTATATTCAGTCCTAAAACGGTTGAAGCCCAATTCTGAAATTCCTCTTTTGAAATTCCAGCCGCTTTATTTGCTTCTTCTGCACGAGTTTTATCCCCCGTTACTACACGGCTAGTATCACCGCCCTCTGAAACTCGGATATAACTATCCGACCTAGATTTAGGTGCTCCAATTGTTTGGTCAAACAAATTATTATAATTTCCACCAAAACTGCCTGTTATCTGCCGACGCAAACTTTCATTATAGGAAACTCCAAATAATGCAGAATAATCCTTTAAAACCTTATCATTCTGTTCTGCTGCCAAACGTCCGACTTCTGCCTCATCAGCCTTTGCGCCTGTTATACCAAAAGACAGCATATTTAACAATGGGTTCTTACCCACGTTATTTCTACGCTGAAATTCGTTTTGCGCTCCATACTGCATTGCTTGGAACTGAAATTGTTGCCCTATCATCTGTCCAATTCCAAAAAGTGCAGCACCATAAGGCAACAGGCTCATCATCCCTTGTAAGCTAGTAGGCAAACTAAACCCTCCGCCCCTGCCACCTGTTGGAGCATTTGGTTGCTGCGGGGGTTGCAAAGGATTTCCACCTGCTGGATTTGGAAGTGGTGCGGGTTGTGAGTCTTCTCCGGGAACCAAACCATTTTGTTGATTTCGTTGGTCTTGTTCTAAGGTTTCTGCAATTCTGGATACCGCCCCGTATATTCTTTCTAAAATATTAACTTGTTTTTCAAAGTCACCACCTCTTACAGTTTGTCCCTGTGTACGGTCTGATAATGGTCGCCCCGTGTAGGGGTCTATTAGCCCCGTATTGCGTGGATTATATCCATCTCGTCCATTTGGTTGCGCTTGTGGATTAAAAGCCGTATAGAGGCTATTACGCTCTTTAAGCAAATCAATCTGTTTCTGTATGGATTGCAATACTCCATCATTAATTTGCTTAAAGTTAGTTTCCATTTGTGCAAGGTCTTCCCAAAGTTCTCGGGCTGCCTGCCTCACTTCTTGCAACGGGGTAGTATCTGCCGACACCCGTATTCTTTTATCCTCCGCCATTTTGTTCCTCTAGTTTTAACATTTCATCAATTTCTCTTTGGGCTTCGTCCAAAAATGCTTCCTGTGTCAATGGCGTTTTAAACAAATCGCCAATTCCTGGAATATATTTGTCTTCTTCTTTAGGTAACATCGCCTGCATATAAAGTTTGTCCTCTTCAAACTCCATAAGCTGATGTATAAAAGAACATTCCCGATGAACAGGGGACATGAATGCAACATTATGTTTACTTCTCCACCACCTGTCCATCGGGAATTTTATATTCCAAGTGTTGACACTACGTATCAACTCCTCTCGGTTCATGACCTCATTGCTGCTTATTTATTTCTGACTTCCCACTTAACAGGTCATTGATTTCTTTAAAGAACGGCAAAACTTTTCCGTTGTACTCATCCCGAATTAACTTGTAATCCCGAACGTCCAAATCGTCAAAATTTTTCACCTTTAAATCCTCAACCAACTGCGGACACAACACCACCAAAGTAGCCTCAATGTCTATCATGTCAAGTGCGTGTTGAGCACTGTTTGCGGGACTCATTACCATAGAATTGTAAAAGCCACGTGACAAACTTTGTTTCATCGCTTCAATTCTGTAATACTGACCCACATTAGGGAAAGCAACTGTGTACTCATGCCCTTTAATTGAAATTTTCACTTCATCCATAATCGTCTTTTATTTAAAGACAGCGGGGTTATCCCGCTGTACTAATTGGTTCAAGATAAATACCGTTAATATCCGTTCCGGCAATTCCACCCTCTTGAAGTTGGAATGACTGACTGTTTACAAGACATCCCTGTAAACGGGCAATCGTATTTCCGGTATTGTCTACTTCAGTAACTAACTTGCTATTCGCATCTTCACTTGCCACTGTCTTAGCATACATCGTGATATCAAACGCAATGTCACCAAGTACCAAGCTATTCTTTATTTCTGCAATACTGCCAAATTTTTTCAGCATCTTCTGCATGATTGGAGTATTAAACGAAATAAAGTACTGTGAAACGCTCCATTGACACGTGTAAACCACTGCCGGAGCTTCTTGCAATGTCAAAGACCCTAGCCCCTGAACATTCGCACGCTGTACATTTTCCGAAAAATTCAAGTTACGAACGTAACCTGCCACTTCATTATCGATTTTAATGTACGCTTTCGGTGCTGTATATACGTTTCCTCTAGACATAATTTACTTCTCCTTAGTTACGTAACAAGAATCCTGTAAAGAATATCTTAGTTACTTCGTTATTAATCATTACTTCGTAGGTTACACGGTAATAATCATTTTCTCTGGATGCGACTACGTTTTGGAACTTGGAAATCAAATTATCTTGATTTTCTGTTGCAACTCGTGTCTGTAAGAAATTGATTGTCCACGTTTCCAACGCACCTTTAGACAGGGTATTAATGTTGACCCCATTTTCATCAGCAAGTAAGTCAATTTCTGCGTTCACTACACACTCTTTATTGAGTTGCGCCAAACACCGCATAAATTGTAAGCTAAAGCTCTGTCCCTTCTTGTTGAATAGGAGCGTATTGTCTTGCAATGTAGTTACACCCTGCAAAATTACAAAACGTTTCAAATACGGATTGTTTGAGACTATAATAAGTCCGGCTTTAACAGCCTTTTCCATTTCCTTTTCGTTAGGTATCATCTGCAACTTGTCACCACCGATTGTCTTGTTAGTAATAGGCACATAAGGCGGTTTTCCAGCCGTGCGACCCACTACCTGACACAAGTTGTAGAATACACCCCACCAACGTATCTTGGAAGCCACCATGTCACTAGCCGTACCAATACCACCGTGAACGATGCAGACATAAGCGTTGTTTGCTTGTTTTGCATAAGCCAGAGAAGCCTCGTAATTGGCACGGCTGTCGTATGCACCAATGAAAACAAACTTGTCAAACTTAGCGTCCAAATTACGATGAGCGATTATTGCCTTATTAGCGGCACTCAAAGCGTTTGCGCCAATTTGGTCAGTCATTACAATGTTGTAATCAACATCGGCAATCTGACTTAATACACTCTCCAAATCTGTATTTGGAGTATAAGTTTCTGTACCGCCTGCGGCTAACTGATAGCCATCAGTAACGTCAGAAGCGTTCATTTCTCCCGTGCCCTTAACAGCCGTCGCATCGTCCAGAACAAAACGTGCTCCAAAGTTTTCGTCGGTTTGCGCCCAATAAATAAGCTCTGCCATTGTGGTACATTCAGGACTTTCACATAACAGGTTGGCGTCAGATTGCTCAACGGTCAACTCATTATAGGAAAGCTCAACACCTGTGACGGGGTCTTTGTATAAACCTGTGAATGTACCCTGCCACAACTTCAGAACCACCGCTTCCGGATTATCTACGCCCGCTTCGGTAGTAAACGCATATCCATTTTTCAAGTAAGTTACACCGTCAATTTCCTCTGTAACACCGTTTGCGTTCAGCCCCTCATCAATAGTCCGAATTACAAACGTTCCGCCATTAGAGCCACCGCCTGTCGCTGTAAATGTCATCTTTGCAGCCTTTGTCGTACAAGCACGCACAAACAACAATTTGCTGATACCCACTGCATCAGCATTGGACGGGTCTGGTTTCCAAAGAGCTTCCGCACATTTCCAATACATACCACCTTTCACAAAGTTGCGGAAAGTGGTTAAATCGTCAAACTCGTAAATCGCGTCAAGACCTTGCGCTCCTTCACCATTTACGCCTGCACCACCACCAAATCCAGCACCATAAACACCCGTATCAATGATAAGGACTGTACCGTAATCCAGCGAACGTGATGCAGTGCTATCCCCAGAAGTTATCGTAGAATAAGCTCCAGGAAGAGTTCTTAATTTTCCATTAAAATAAACACTCGTTGCCATATTATCAAAATTAATTTTTCTAACTAAATTATTTCAGGGAATAAAAATACTCAAATTTTATTCCCCATAATAATCATTCGTCAACTCACTGTCCAACTGTCAACGTTGGTACTTACTGTTAATGTTTCACTTCCGCCTCCGGCTTCAAAGTCCAAAGAAGTAGGTGTCACATCAAGATATAGAATTTTCGCCCTTAACGACCTAGCGGCTGAAACGGTAAATGTGTAATTCTGACTAGAACTTACTTTCATATTCCCCTCATACCAGCCATCAAACACGTCACTAGCATTGTTCATTACACATTGTACTGTACAACTTGCTCCGATATTGTATGAGCCACCGCCTGAAACGCTTCCTCTACCTGCACTACTCGCATCCAACGCAACGGTAATAGTTACCGCCTTACTTATACGGTTCGCACGGGCTTCAAATGTGCGTGCCGAGGTAATATTAGCCACACTTAACGAAGGACTACTAGAGACCTTATTAGACCCCTCATACCAACCATCAAATTCGTATCGGTAATTAGTATCTTCTGCCTGTACCGTAGCAACAGAAGCGGCTGTTCCACCATAATTCACTGTTTGAGTAGTAGGCTGAACAGATGATATATAATTTCCGGCTCTATACGCAACAGTAAATGTTGCTGTCGCTTGAGTGATAACAATATCAATCCAAACATTTGGGTCTTGTCCGGAAACTCTTACTGTGGAAACTCGTTGCCCCACATTATTGGATGGAACCCTTATAGTTGCAGAAAAAGAATATAAATAAAAAGCTCCGGGGTCTCCTGCAATAGCTGCTCCGTTTGCTTGGGTTTTCCCATCGGCTGTGTAGGTAGTAGGCAAATCTAATGGAATCTGGCTTGTACCGACTGTTGCAAACGTTAATTTAGGTGAATTACTTGAACCCGATATCGTTAAAGTAGTTTCCCCATTATTTACCGAATACGAACGGGTGGGAATCACAATGGTTTCCCCCATACCTTTTTGTATAACAGTATAAGTCTTATTCCCAGATATCCCAGTCGCTGCACCTGTCACGACAGTAGACCTCTGAATCCGCCCCTTAAAATCAGGAGCGGAATTACTGATTGTGGCATTGCCTTTGCCAGACATCGGGGATACGGTTAACCAACTATCTTTCGCCATATTATTTTAAATTTAACTTACTGTCCAACTATTTACGTTGGTTGTTACAGTCAATGTTTGCTCACCGCCTGCGGCAGTGTATTCCAGTGATGTAGGGGTGACATCAATATACATTGCTTTTGCCACCAAAGAAACATTCTTAGTAGCTGTGAAGCTGTAATTCTTATCACTACTAACTTTTGTATCGCCCTCATACCATCCATCAAAGGCATCATCTGGGCTTGTCAGGTTGCATTTTGCAAGCACTTGGTCGCCCAAATCTACGGTCGCTTGAGCGGTTGCTCCGGCTGCTCCATCATTAATCTGCACCGTGCCTCGGCTTGTGATGTCAGAATTTAAAGCAAGAGTGATAGTGAATGAACCTTGCGCCAAATCTTTTAATAACACAAATTCATTATCTGTGTAGGACGCTAAAGCACTCTCATCAAACTTTCCAGTCGCAATCAACTCCTTCTTCCGCACATAATTATTTGCAGGCACACCAATTTCTTCCGGTGTAATGTTCACCGTATCAGCCGCCTCTTGTGATGTTGCAAAAGAATAGTTCATACTTTATACTGATTTACCTGCGCCCGCCTGTGCGTCCACAAATTTAGTGAATACTATGTTTCCTGTAACGGTATTTATCTTGTCAATAATTGCCTGACCCGTCATGTTTTGCAACACGGCATCCGGATTCTGTTGCAACGTCTGCACATAAGTGAGCAAGTTATCAACTTCTACCCCTGTAAATTTAGACTTGTATGCCATAACCTTTTAACTTTATAATTTTAAAACTCCAAATTGTTCACCATCGGCTGTTTCAAACGGTTCATCGCTGTCGGCAGGTAAAAACGGCTCTCTTAAACCTAATTGAGTAATGCGAAAAGAGGACACTTGTATAGGTGTCCCCTCAGTCGTTCTTCCGGTAACAGTCATCGTTCTGTCAAAGCCGTCATTAACGCCTGAAGAAACAACAGCAACCGCCCTGACGGGCGGTTGTGTTGCACTTGCTTTCTTTACTCTTTTGGTTGCCATTATGATAATGTCCAAGAAGTGTTAGAAACAACTGTATTCGTAACGGCTGCGCCACTTGCTTCCAGAGTAATGGTAGCCTGACCGAATGAGAATTGCGGGTCTCCTGCAGACTGTCTGATAGAAATTTGAGCTGTTTGCCCCCCTTGAGCTGTCACTTTCAATGCAGCGGTCAACTCATTGATAGTTGTATTGGCTGCAATGCCTGTAAACTCAATACTGAATGTAAATTCAGCCGTAGCTCCGGGGTCACCAGAAATTGCTGTATCATTTGAAGTCTGCGCACCACCTGCATCGTACTTCGCAGGCAATGTCAATTTCAAACCACCTTCAACCACATTCGGGGTATCACCCTCATCAGTAAGGTCAAGAAGTGCAAAGGTCAATTTAGCGGAGTTTGACTTACCTGTGATAGTAAGTGTCCCGCCTGTTTTTGGAACTGTGATTTCTACACCGTTATCAAAACTTACAAATTCCGGCTTCGCTTTCTGCACAACCGTATAAGTTTTATTAGGAGAAACCCCTGTTGCAGTTCCTGTCACGGTTGTTGTACGTTGTTCACGACCTGTGTGAACTGTACCCGTGTTGGTGATTGTTGCGTTACCTGTCCCTGACATCGGGGCGACGGTTAACCATGCTGCTTTTGCCATCTCTTTTTTTTTGGTTAAACAATTTTATTCGTAAACAAAAGTACACATTATATCTAAAACTGCCTATTCAAGCGTCCAATGAATATCTTGACGAGCATTAATTTCCTGTGTCCCTTTATTAGTTATCTCATTAAGCCAACAATGACTAGAACCAAATGCAAACGGCTCTTCACCGCCCTCAACAGTTAATACCCAATCAGTATTGGAATATATCTTTTGTGTCCCAACACTATCTTCATCCAACCAAACATAAGGGCTACCAAAGACAAAATACTTAGTAGGTTCAGGCGGATTCCAATTTGGGTCTGTGCCGATTACAATAGCGGGGTCAATAATGAATTTATTTATTAGCTCCGGTCTGATAATACTTGCATAGCGGTCAATTTCTTCAATTTCCAAATCTATACTTTTTATCAGTATCGGGGTGGGAAACAGCTTATTTTCCATAATAAGCTCATTCGTATTGAACTCAAACTTTACAAATTCCTCTTCCAGCGTATTACGTGCGCCAATCAATAACGAATACAGAACTTCGCAAATTAACACGCTTTCCAAACTATTATCGCTAAAGCACATAATTGAAACGCTTGAAAAAGACGGTTGGCGAAAACCCTCTCGTTGATGTTCGGGGTCGCCAAATAAATCTTCTACTGGAAGCCCATAGCCACCAATAGGAGCATCATGCACCTGTTTCCTTGCAGGCTCACGAATTACAACACACGGAAGATGGCTTTTATCCAACGGGTATTCCAACACCGTGCGTAATTTGCGAGGACTTGTATTACGTCGCAGAAACAACTTTTTTGCTTCCTCGTAAAAATCAAAGTTTCTATCCTTAGTGCCATAAAACATCTGATATAGAAACGTTTGTTCTTCTGGTAAAGCCTCATAGTCTGACTGGACATAATTTAACAGCCCGTCAATTATCTGCCTTATTCTTGCAATTATTATCATATCAAATCTGACTTAAAAATTCATCAATTGCCATTGAAGCAACTGTTTCAATTTGTGCTTCGTCCAAAGCCTTGTTCATAAACTTATGAGCCTCAAATCCTGGATGTATCCAACTTAGTGGGTCACTCGTATCACTCACTCGCCTAAATGTAAAGTAGCCGCCTCTATCCTCAGATTTAGTAGAAGATATATTTAACCTCACTAAGCCTTCGTATTTGGGCGATTTATGTGTATAGGAAGGAATAACCCCTTGAGCGGTTTTAATTTCCGCCCTCTGCCCCAATTGAGCAAACTGCGAAGGAAGTTGGGGTGTCGTTACAGGTGCTCCGGCATTTTGTTTGGCAATGTCATACACCTCTTTAGGTAAAACAGACTGAAAAATTCCACTTTCTGCAACCGCTTCCGGAGTGGCGTGCCTAAATGGTACGGTTAAATACCACCCATTACCAAGTTTCTTTGTTTTACGTTTTGGTGAAGCCGCAAAATACGGCTTTTCGTCATACGCATCTTTTCCCTCTTCCAAAGCTAGTGCCAATCCGTCCTCACCACCTGACAAACCAAATATCACTTCGGTCGGGCTTATGCGGTCAACATACATTGCACGCTTGTATATCTTTCTGGTTTGCCGTAAATTTTTGTCAACTATATCTTCCCATTTGCTAGTATATTCCGTAACAATACGGGAGATAATACTAGCCCCCAATTCCGTAGCCTGTTCTCCTGTTAAAGAAAACTCCGCCACTACTTCACTCAAATCAAGGTGTATTGGTATCATAATCGTTAAAAATTAAACCACTCCCATCAAAATTGGGACGCTGCATATCTATCAGGTGTGACCGCCTACCCACTGCCTGCAATGGCATTTTAATCACTTCTAAGGCTCCTGATTGCTTATTCGCTTGCATAGAGGCACGAATTTCGTGTGGGGCATCTATAATGTGATATTCTACCCTATGTTTGTACAGGAAGGACACCCCTGCCCCCTCTGGCACATTTCCAGCCGCAAATTGAACACAATACTTATTGTTCGGAGATACCTCATACACCGTTGGGTCTAACTTATACAAAGGAACATCCGCCCCCATATAAAGAAACACCGCCTCAATTTCTATTGGTGCATAAGAAAGAAACACCGCCTCAATATCATCAATCATTGTGTGAGCTACTTTTAATTCAGTAAACCACGCATATTCATCATTTACTACAATACGATTCAAATAGCTAATAAGCTCTTTATCCGTATCCCTTACAGTTATTGCAGCCGTTCCCATCAATTCGGGAGCCCACTGTACGTATTGAGTAATTCGGTTCAGCCCTGTAATTAGTGCTCTAGTTTGTATTGGATTGACATAGAAGTATCCTGAACCGTGACAATTCTGGCATCCAGGCATAGGGGCTCCAGAAGCTCCTTGACACGGGCATCTAATAGCTTGCTCACAGGTAATGTCATACCCGTGAGACCATATTGCAGCGTCAAAATCCTTGGGTCTGAAATAGACGGCAGGCTGACCAAACATGTCTGGAGCCTTAGAAGAAGTTATATTTCTTTCTGGCATATTTCTTCATATTTTAATTTTGAAATCCAAATACATCCCAACGCATTTTTCCGCTTCCCTTTCACACAATCACGTATAATATCCCCAGATATTCCTAATTTATGTGCTGCTTCTGATGCGCTACCCCATTCTTTAATAAAAGCTCCTTCTGAACTTAATTGAATTACTCTTCTAGCTGGATTCAACAAGCCCGTAAAGCCTTTCCCTTTATGCAAGGGTTCAGGCTTCTTTAAAGCCAAACCCTTGTTCCATGCACCATTTTCTTTGACATATTGATTTAGTATTGCTGTACGTTTTTCTACTACTTCTTTACTAAACCTATGTCCGGGTTTCGGACCTAATTTTAAACCCATTCCGGCTTTTCCAGAAGTCCAAGTCTTATTATGCTTCCAATGCTCTTTACATGATTTTGAAATTTTTGCCTTAACTTCTTCAGTAGCTAATAAACCGTCGCCACCAAAAGTCGCATTCGTCAAATCAAATCCCCAAGATTTGATTAAAGAAATATAATGCTTTTCCCAAAATGCCCATTCCTTTTCTTCAACAATGTCCAAAACATTAATGCACGGTATTTCGCCAACATTTAATAAAGAACGTATCCACGCCAATCTTCTAGAATTAGTAGAATACTTTGCGTCTCGCAAATGTTTGCAAAATCTAGTTTTTAAATCCTGAGTTTTGCCCACGTAACGAACATTACCTTCTGGATATTCCAAAGTATATATGTACACCAATCCTTTAATCATAAGACGCCTAACTTTATTTCATCATAAACCAACTTAATCTTCTTAACCGTTTCAGTAATCTCTTTACTGTATTGCAAAATCCTCGCTCCATATCCAGCGTTCGTTGCACTGGAAGTAGAGCTAATAGATTGGCTTAGACCATCCACGCCCAAACTTTGAGCCGCAATACCTGCGCCCAATATAAGGTCTCCCGCAATACCTAGCGGACCGAACGTTGCTAACTTGCCGACAAGATTAATTAAATCCATAGGCATGTTATCCAAATCAAATCCGGTAATGTACTGTAAATCCCAATAATCAGGTATCATCAAGAAATGCTGACTGCCTAACTGCGTGGTCAATCCACTAAGAATGACTTCGGCATTTGCAGTCGCAACGGCTGTTCCTGTTGGCACAATAGACACACGACGCTTATACTGTCCGTAGCTGTTACGGGTATTAGTAAGCCATTGCGTCGGGTAGCTTATTTGCTCCAATTGGTTAAACCGCCCCGTCAACGAAATTGGTCTGTTAACGGGGTAGTTTGTGAATAATATAGGGAATGACTGCCAATAGTCGGCTCGGTAAAAGGTCAACTTTTCAAGGGCGATGAACTGATAACGCAATTTCAAGTTGAAATAATTTTCTACTTCCTGTTGCGCTGCCTGTATATAGAAGCGCATACTTTCGGGGCTGAAACTTGTACCGTCTCCGCCTTGTATTTTAATTCCATACAGGTATATCGCAAAAATTTCTGTCGGGCTTAAAATCATCCCTTCGTTCTTGCGGTATTTCATCGTCAATGTAAGTTGTCCCATAACGATTATTCTCCTTTAGATTGTTCCATGATAAAGTTAATCATTTCCGGCTTTTTGCCGTTCGCAATAGGCGTCATGTCAATTTCTGCCTCTTTAGCAAATTCCAAAATTTGCGCTTTGGTCATCAGCTCCAATTCTGCACGCAATTTTTCCTCTTCTGTGAGCTCTGCTTGGGCTTCTTCCGTTGGAGCGGGTGCTGTTACAGGTTCTTGAGGTGCGCCCTTACTACCGACTTCTTTGATGCGTAAATCGTGCTCCTTTTGATACTCCGATTTCCACACTTCAATTTCCGCTTGGGCTTCTTTAAGCTGTTGCTCCAACGCTGCTTTAATGTTAGTCAGGCGTCCAAGTTCTTTGTTCAAAAATTCTTCTCTGTCTGCCGCACTTGCTTGTAATGCAACCTCTCTAGGAGTTTGAAATGCGGGCTGTGTTCCGTCCTCATACAATCCCGGAAGTCCAAGTGCAAGAGCTTCTTCACCAAATGCGTCTTCTACTTCTGCAATGCAGTTGTCAAACTTTACTCTTGTTCCGTTAATGTTGACAACTTGTGTGCCGACCTTTGCATAAAATAATTTCATAATCTCTTTTGTTTATTAGTTTATAAAATAAACGGGGTGTAGGGGTAAACCCCACACCCCGTCATTATTATACGTATCTTATTGGTTAAACCGGAAGTCCAATTTTACCGATGTTGATGATACGTGCGATTTTTCCTGGCTGATACAATACCGGAGAACCGTAGTTCAATACAGAGAACGAACGACGAGGACCGACAATAGCATAGTCAAGTTTCATCGTACCACCCAATTCAAGGTATTCGTTGATTTCGCTGCCATTGAAGTAAATCAAAGCGGATTTACATCCAGCAATCCAACGGTTACGGTCGTTAACAGTGTTTTCGGCTGCACCGTCCCATCCTGCTGCGAGCTCTGTTTTGCTTACTTCAAAAATTGGATAGAAATCAGCAATGTCCTTAGACACCGGATTTACTTCGGTACGATAGATAACGAAGCAAGTTTCAGGATATGCAGAAGAACCTGCACTCTTGAACTTCAACGCTACTGATTGAGTTGCACCAACTGCTAAAGCGTCAGCGGTCAACAAAGTAGGTTCACTTTCACCATAACGGTTCTTAGCTGTTACAGCATACAGGTAATTACCTGCGTGAACTGTACCGAACTTCGTTTTAGCATCAACGAAAGCTGCTGCCGGAGCTGTTGTATCAGCGATAGGAGCGTTCGGTGCTTTATCAGAAGTTTTGGCATTACCCAACTTGATAGCTTCTGCCCAATCAAAGAACTTGTCGGCTTTTACAGAAACTTTACCGAATTGAGTTTGGATGTCGTTTACAGACTGACCCATAGTTGCGCCAACAACGCCACCCGCCATTCCTACGATAACTCGCTTGCTTTCGTGGAACAGTTTAACATAGTTGTTAAACACAATAGGAGCTGAAACGATACGGTCAATAACACCGTTTCGGTCGTTAACAACAGCCTGTGCAGCATCTTCAACCATACGGTCGTTCAATACTGAACCATTTGCGTTGATTACAGATACGTCACCAAAATAAGCATCCAATACCTGTTCAGATGTCTTACCAAGCAAACCGCCTGTAATATCGTTAATACCCTCTACGTGTTGTGCGAACACACCGTCAAACTCTTGTTCAATTTTGGAACGGTTAGAAGTGATAACCTTTTTGTCCAACTCTGTCTGTAACAGGATAGTTTTGTTTTCAACTTCCTTAGTGTACAAACTGCCGACAACGGTTTTCACAATCATACCCGGATGAGTAACCTGTCCAGTCACACCAGAGAACGCAACTACGATAGATTTACGTCTGTAAATACTGTCGGTTTCTGTCGGGGTTTCGCCTTCAGAATTGAAGATACCCACGTTCTGTCCGTATTTGTACAACTGATTGTACTGATGAACGGTACTTTCAATTCGTTGACGTGGCAATTCATTCCAGAATACCAATTGGTCTAAACGGTTTTCCAAATTCTTCAGCACGTAATCCAAGCTCTCAGGTTTCAAACCTCCACCATTATTGAGCTGATTATCGTACTGCATACCAGTCATAAGACCAGCTTCCATCGCTTTCAAAATTTCGTCAGCGGTCATGCTTTCCAACGGATTATCGTTGTTCTGCCCTTGATAATTGTATAAATCCATATTATTTTAATCTTAAAAGTTTCACTTCACGAAATTATTTAACTAGACGCACGCCTTTCTTTTCGTACAGGTATTGTGCAACAGGTTCACCAATAGCACCACCAATCGGGTCAAGAATGTATGCCATTGCATTGTCATTCAATGACTTCGCAAGGGTTTTGTCTTCCTCTTCCTGAATGGATTTAAGTATAAGTTCACGTACCACCAAACGGTCACGGCTTGCACTCAAGGAAGTTTTACCTACTTGGTCTTTGATACCACCGCCCTCGGCAATACTTTTTTCAATGATAGCTTGGCTCAAACCAGAAGTTTTGAAACTTGGAGCTTGTTTACCAAACAATTCAATAGCCGTTTTCATTCCTTCCATAGACTTCTCAATGCGGTCTATTACGGGATTGAAATACGCTTCACAAGTACGCTCAACAATTGCAGGAATAGACTTTAAAATCTCTTCGTTCTGCGTGTTTACTGCACCCAAAATCTCTTCGGACATAGATTTGTAGAAAGCATCCAAGCCCAAAGACTTTGCAATGTCAGGTTTGTTATCACCGCCCATGTCGCAATCTTTCTTGCCTTTACCTTTTTCAAGGTCTTTATCAGCATCTTCGTCTTCGTCCTCAATTTCTTTCTTTTCCTTCTTTTCGTCCTCTTCTTGTTTCTTGTCACGCTTTTCATGAACGTCATCCCCTGCACCCTCTCCGTGGTCATCGGGTCCGTACTGCGTAGACTTAGCCAAGTCAATAGCACCTGTGGCAATCCACTCCGCTACTGTCTCCTCAGAAAAATCACTACTTAATAGCGATTTAACCAAAGCATCTTCTTTTTGTTCTGATGTTAATACATACATAATCTTCAATTTTTCTTGGTTAAAATTATAGCTTAATTTCTTTTCCTAAAAATGTCCTATCAAATTTTCTCTTCAATAATTCGGAATTTTGAATCGATAACTATCCGTTTATCTCCGATAACTTTTTCAAACATAATGTCTCTATCCAAACGACTTTTGATAAGAGAACCCGTAGGAATGAAATCTTGCTCTTGCACACCCTTAACAAAATCTAAATAGGAGTTAAAGTTCACAGGGGTAAACGTTAACGCAATATTATTGATAATTGCTTTCGTAATATGCTTTTCATTCTTGGGGTCACGCTCCAGTGCCTTGCCCTCTATGGACATTCCCGGACGTCGTGTACTGCCACTCTCTTTCATCTCAATACACTTGTCCCAAAAGGCACGGGCTTCGGGGCTTTCTGACCAGAGTTTACCCTTTACCCAAAATTTGTTATTGATGATTCTACCGTCCAATGGCTCGCCAATCCAGAAACGGCTTTTCAGCTCTTTGGCACGAACGGTCAAGTGGTCTAAGTTGAACAACCCGTGTTTTAAGAAGTAATCTATAACGAAGCCATTTGGCTCCATGCTATCTCCTTGATAATCTTCACTGCTGTCGCTCGCAATACCCTCAAAGACCATATTTTCGTATCTCCGGTCATCCCCCCGTTCATATTGGGTGGCTTCCTCAGATTTCATAAAATCAATAGGCAACCAGAAATTAAAATCATTTGAGGTTTTCTTTTTCATGTCTTACAGTTTAAATTCTGGACAAAAATACAAATCTTTTCAAAGAGGCACAAATACCGCATCACCAACGTAATCGGTTCCGTTTTCATTTGCCATTAAGAAATCATCGTTAAGTGTCCGTACTTTCACAGAACCCGCTAACAAACCGCTTCTCATTTTATCAAGTAAAATTCGCATATTTACCTCGTCTCCGTCATACACAATTTCACATTCTGTCAAACGGTTGGTGGTCGGGTCGGACTTGTACTTAGTTTCAAACACTGCAATAGGCTCATCCAGCTTTAAACAACTGTCACCAATTTTTATTTCACTTTCCCCGTCAATGGCTTTCATTACTTGTTCCAAATTCTTCATCGGGTCACGTACAGGTACAATGACTTTTTTCTTTGTCATCGGAGGTGGTGCAGGTTGGGCAATCGTCTTAACGCTGCTATCCATACTTTCAGGCATCAATGGTTTTGCATCATCTGTTCCAATAGCTTTCTTTAATATGCGGCTAAATGCAGGTACAAACAAATCAGGGGTAATTCTACCCTCTTCAAGAGCCTTCATTAACGGCATAGCAAGAACTTCCTGATGGGGCTGCATCAAAAATTTTGTTACGATTTTTCCTTGGTCAAAAATAAACGGACGCAAAGGTACTTCGGCAGGATTTATCCATTCGTGATAACAATGTTCCATCGCATCGCACGTAACAGGTTGAAATTCGTCAACTGCTACTTGATAATACTTAATATGTGCATCAGCCGTTTTGTACTCCCCCAATTCAAGAACACCCGCTTCAGGTAGAGGGTCTAAATTGGTTTCTTCCTTTAATTCCCGCAATGCAGCCGTCATAAAGTCCTCTCCTGGGTCAACGTGCCCTCCAGGAATACAAACTGTTCCATTAGGCGTAAAATCGGTCACACGATGCAAAATGAGGAGTTGACCCTGCTTGTTAAATGCAAGCACATCAGCATACTTTGTCGGCTCACCTGTAACACTCTTTATAATGTCAAAATAAACCGATTTTGCAAGTGTGCCCGCTTTAAACCTACTACGGGCTTCATCCAACAAATCAATGTCACTGCACGCTTTACCCACTTCATCGTCATTACGTAACTTTTCCATGGACTTAATAATGCGTGCCCGTTCAGAAACGGCTGCTGACACTTCTTTTTGGTGGCTCTTCATAAAGGCGTTATAACTGTCAAACACTTCAGTTCGTTTGCTCTCGGGCAACGTGGCAATATCATCTATGATTGACTTTTGCAACATAAATTTATCAGCCAACTCCTGTCCCAATTCATCAAGCTGTTTCAAGCGGTTCTTGTACCCCTTGTATTCTTCAACTTTTTCTTGGGCTGTTTGCAGCCCTAACAACTTTTTCAGGTTCATACTAAATACTCTTTATTTCCGATTGTTATTTTAACTTTGCTTTTCCTTTCTACTTGCGGCTTATAATCTTTAGGCGGTTCAAACCTACCTGTCTCCTCATTCCATTCGTAACCTTGCGGCAAATAACGCAAATCGCAACGGCAAAACGGATGAACGGGATGAATGGTGGCTTTCCAATCACGTACTTTTACCCCGTAATTAGTGCCATTAGCAAGCAACGTAGAAAGTTTAAAAACACGAGGTTTACTTCCAACTCCATTTGTTAGGAACAACCTGATGCAATGTTTGCACGCTCCGGGAAAAACATCAAAATATACCAACGGGTCAGGGGCTAATGTCATCATATATTGCGCCTGACCCATGTTGTACACATCCTGACATTCTGTTTCCACGATACGCCCCCAATCCCTTTGCCAATCATTCATCTGATTGGCAATATTGGAAGTAATTTTCTGGACAGTACGTTTTTCCAGTGTGCCATCAGCTATTTCTTTAGCTAACACCTCTTCACCCTTTTGGCGTGCCGCTTCTTGTGCTGCAAGGTAGTTTATCTCTTCTGCGTCTATAGAAGCCCTTACATCATTTTTAAGCCTTTCCCCTAGCCCCTTTATGTGAGTGTATGTTTTCTTAGCGGCTATACTATAAAAAGCCATTTCCCTCGTAGTAGGAGCAAATAAGCCCATATTTGCCAGAAACTTCTCAAAATCAGTATAACTCATTGACCGAGACGCCTGCGTTCCAATGGCAGCCGAAACACGACCAAATAGAAAGGCTTGATAGTGGGACGGAAACTTGGGTATTAATTTAACCAAGTCCACGCCCCTGTTTTTCAGCATTGTCAAATCTGCCTGCGTTAAGTAGTCCTTACCTAGTGTTTCCGCAACCATCTTCGCCACTGCTGTATCAATAATACCTAGTATCTGTTTTATGTCTTTTTCTGTAAACAGCATTATTTCTTCTCCTTGGTAATTGTCACCATTTCTTCCACTAATTCACCAAACACCCTGACAGCCGAAAACGAATTTTTAGCCTTGTTTTCATACTTCGCCTGAATGTTTGGATAACGTAGCGGGTCAACGTGATGTTTTATTCTTGGTGAAACAGCCCTTTCCATATCAACTCCTTCTGCCTAATTGTTTGTCAATAAATTCTAAGGCAGTGCCTAAAATTGGATTGCCATTTATAGATTTCTCCATAAATAACTTGTCAATTTCTTTATCAGCATCTGTCTTGTCTTCTTCGGCAATATCGTTCATATAGTCACCACCCATCATCTTAGCACTTTGCGCCTGTTGGTACACGCTATTAAGTATCGTATCCTTTTCAGGGTCAAACGGACGACCGCTATATTTCTCAAACATGTCCTCAAGACAAACAAAACCGTTCTGTATCTTCTGAACGTCTAACTTAACTTGTGCTTCCTCATCCTCAATTTCAATACCCGTAAAAGCAAACTCTAAACGGTCGTCAATTTCGCTGATTATGTACTTATTAATAACGTTCTGGTAAAATACCAACAACGGGGTCAAACCTTTCTGTTTAGAATGGTCTAGACGCTCCTTTTGTCCCTCTTGTCCGAATATACGTGCTGCGTCCTCAAACTGAAAGCCCAATTCACTCGGGTCCATGCGATATACGGCACATGCAATCACTAATAGGAATTTCACCCATTCAGTAAACTCCATGTCACGGTTATTCTTTTGTAAGTCAATCCATTCAAGGTCTATGCCTTGTACAACGGGTATTTTGTGAGAATTGTAAACGGTAGACATTGTTTGTTTCCAATCCTGTCTAAACTCGTTTAACGTTCCTTGGTCAATATTCCCGTTCTTTACATTAATAAAACCTTTCGGCTGACTTCCCTGTTTAAAGAAGTTTCCGTTATACTGCATACCCCACAATATCCACGTAACAATTTCTACCAATGTTTCCAATTCACTACATCCGTAGCCATTCTTGAATACATTAGTTGTCTTATTACGTATGCCATATCCAAGCTCCCAAGGATAAAAAGCTACATATTCCCCTGTAACAGGGTGGCGAATAATTTGCCCATCCCATACCATAGCATAACGGGGAAGATACCCATGCCATCGGAACTGTTCAAACATTTGCGCATAGCGGGGGTCGTTCGTATCTAGCTGCCGAATTAACGCACCATCCACGGCACGAAACTTCTTTAACTTCAAATCGCGACTACGTACTACTTCAAAGCACATTTGGTCTAAACGCAAACTATCGTTTAGCACCTTGCGGGTAAACTCCTGGAAATTATCTTCACAGTCCCACTTCTCATTTTCCCCGCCCTCTTCCAGAAACTTAACAATGTAATCAACAATTTTCTTGTCTTTATCACTAAGTTCCTTTTTATTCTTATCACCCACTGACCCCGGAGATTGTTTATAACGTATCTGATATCCGGGCTTCTGGTCATCATTACTGTATTTGAGATAGTTTTGCACTTGCTCAATACGAGTATTGATAATGGATTTAATAATAAAGATATCGCCCATGCGATTGAGCGTATTAAAAGAAAAGCCCGTTGCAGGGTCGCGATATCCTTTACCATTGAAACCAATTTCAGACGGGTTCCAAAGAATTGATTTTATTTCAGGTTGGGGAAGTTTGCGTCCGCCTTTTTGCTGTGCTATAAAATTCTGAGCCTTTAGCACCTCTTCAAAATTTTCAGAGTTTAAAGACTTCTCTAGCCTGTTGCGTAGGGCTATCGGAGCGGCTGACGCTAATGCGTTCAGTTCCTCCATACTAAGACCTTCCAATGCTTCAAAGGGAGCCTGTTGCGTGGCTCCCCGTTGGGCTTGGTTCAGTCTTTGACGTTTCCCTCTATTACCCATAATTAAATCGTATTAGGAGTGACAAATACCTTTGCTTCGTATGTACGGTTATCGTAAATGAATTGAATTGTAAACCAAGTCACCGCCTTTGGATTGTAAATGGTCAGGTCACGTACGATGTCAAACATAATGTACTCCTTCATTTTAGAAGTAAGCACCTTACCATCTTCGCTGACAGTGCCGACACTTTCAGGCACATTTTTAAATGAAAGTTGTGCATCGTCTGCCCAAACTTTAACCTGATATTCATCGTCATCTGCCCCCTGTTTGTTAAACTTAGCCACCAACCACGGCAAAACATCTTTGCTAGCTGAATACGGGTATTGCTCAACATAAGAAGCCGGAACTACACTGTTGTAAGTTGCTTCGTTATAAGCGACACCAAGTTGCAAACCAAAAATAATTCCCTTCGGCTCAGGTTCACCACCTGTAAAGTCAGCACTTTCATCAATGATGAGTGTACCACCCTCGTAACACTCTACTTTACATTCGCATCTTTTAGCTGCATTCAGCATTTCCGGAATGCTTACTGTATCACCCATCTTAAAAGCCAATCCACCGTGTACCAATCCACCGTAATTCTGACCGATAAGACCTGTCACCATAAAATTATTGATAGCCGCTAGACCATCGGTTTCAACGGTTACTGTTTCTTCACCTTTTGAATAAACATATTTCTTCATCTTTTCTATGTTTTAGTTCTACCTTTAAACGGTACAAATGTATAATAAAAAGAGTAAATTGGAAAGCCGCTAGTCCTCGTCCTCTTCCTCGTCAGGATTCGCACGCCTCATTAATTCATGAGTTTCTTTATCCGTGGCGTATCGGGCTTTACCCAATTTATCAATCAGTACATAAATAGGAAGTCCGACATTTATTTCACCTGTCACACCATCTGGAAAAGCAAAATAAACTACATAATTTTTGTAGTTTTCCAACTTAATCAATTCAAATCCTTCTATTCCTCCTAGGAACTTCGTGGCTATCGCCCGAGTTACCTCTTCTGTCATTTTACTCATAATGCATTGCGTAATCTTTAACAATATTTGGTTTAATGAGTAAATTATCTACTCGAATTATCCTGCACAAATATTTAGGACTAACCTCGTCCAATAATTCTATCATAGGTACATTCTTCCCATTTTGAGGGTCGTAAAAGGTCAAATTACCGTCAGCGTGCCTTTCAGCGGTTATTATATGCCCCGCACTATCCTTACCGCTAACCCATCCATAAGAAAAATTATAACGTCCAGTCTCTTTTGTAGCTTCTAAAATATTTTTACGTAAATCCGACTTTGATTTCTGGCTTTTTCTAACCTTAATTGTTTTATTATCTGGAGCACAAGTTATTCTCACAACTTCGGGTTGCTGTCCAGTTAGCGGGTCTATCCATGCAAAGGTGCAATCCCTCGCCATTGCTTCTTGTGTAGAACTTGCTTTTGGCTTAGCACCCAAATCAAATCCTCTTAATCGCAATTCATGCACTACCACACACGTTTGACAATTTACGCCATAAAGTTTGTTAGTACGAAATTTAGGATTTCCACGCCCCTGATTAGCTTCCTCAAAGCTCATCGGTTTGCCCTGTTTTATCCCAACATTCTTAGAAATATTCTTATTGTTTTCAGCAACCTGTTCTTCAAATGCTTTTGTGCGGGCTGCACTCATATCTTTAGCTTGAGCCCTATCAGCCACACTTTCAGCAACTAGCTCAAATATCCTATCAAATTTTTCTTTTTCATCATTTGAAAAATTCTGTTTAGTGCGCATGTCCATATCCATAGATAAAAACATCCTTATTTTATCAATCAGGGCTTTAGGAGAACTCGTATATTTATCAATACGCATAAACCTACTTGCATCCCCAGGATATTGAACCATATATTCTTCCTCCCCATCTACTTTAGATATAGTTGTTCCAGGAAAAAATGCAGAAGCCATTTCAGCCACTTCTTTAGGCTTAGTAAAAGCTACTTCCCTAGGCTTTGTTTCCATGATATCCGCCCATGCGTTTCGAACTCTGGTGTAAAGCTCATTAAAGGATTCGGGTTTCTTGTACTCCTTTTTAGACTCCTCCTTTGCGGGTTCGGTTTTAGGTGCAGGTTGTTCCTCCTGTTTTTCCTCGGTTTTAGCCCCTCTACCCCGACGGGCTATTTCTGCCTTAACCGTCATAATACTGTACAGGGCTTCGGCTCGTTTTGACTTGCTTAGATTGTCAAAATTTTTGTTAAACTCTGCAACCATACCCTTTTCCATGTCCTGCAAAGTTTTGTCACCGATTTTAGCTTTGTCCTTCCAAGCCTTGTCAACCTCTGTCCTAATTTTATTAGAAAGATATTTCTTAAGATTAACCTTTCCGCTTTGAGGCATATCGTCAAACTTTACACGGGTATATGTTTCAGGCTCTTCAGATTGAGCTTTTGGCTCTTCCTTAGGAGTTTCTTCTTTCTTTTCAGTCTGTTTTGCAGAACCCTCTGTTTTGCGACGGTTAATTTCCATTTCCGTCAGTTTGGCGGCAATCTTTGCGGTCGGGTTTGGCTTGACATTTGTTCTAAGAGCTTCTAAGGTGCTTTCCAATACCTTATCAGGAGCATATTTAAGCAAATCAGAAATACGCTTTTCCACATCTTCTGTACGTCTACCATCCTTAATCCTACCGCCTAATATGTGCCCCAACTCATTGATTTCCTTATGTAATTGGTCAAGAGTTAATTTGCTAGGGTCAACAGTTTCGTCTTCCTGCTTCTTACTGCCATATTCTTGACCTACACGATGAAGCCGCCTGTTCTTAGCGTTGTCTTCATACCGACCGTGGCGTGATTTTTCTATATCGTCCATATCTAATCAAAATTAAAGTGGCACTACAAAGATAAACATTTAAAACGAATATCCCAGATAGTGCCACCGAAATTCTTAAATTATTTCCAATCTTCCGGTAACGTTGCCTCTTTACCCATTTCTTTGGCACGCTTCTTTATCCACCGTTTAGCGGCTGCGGGGTCTTTAGCTCTACCGACACTACGTATGGCGTCCTTCAAGTCTTGTTCGTTACGAATAGGAAAAGAACCATCTGGCATGGCTTCGCCCTCTTTGGCTAGCTCTTTACGTTCCTTTTCAGGAAAGTAATGTTTATTCACTGATTTCATTAATAAATCTTCCATTTTTCTTAATTTTAATCCTCGTAATATTCAAGTTCCTCTAAAATAGTATCCCAAAGTTCCTTTGCGGCTTTTTCAGATGTAAGTGCCCCAAACTCAATTCCTTCGTCGGCATCACCAATAATAATTTCTCCCTGCCCATCTTCATCAATTTCTATATCAATAGGCACGCCTCTAAATTTCTTGTGAGCGACAACACTTGGGTAATCTTCATCACCACCTTTCTTCCATTTTAAATTCTTAAATTTGCTTTCAAAGAAAGATTTGGATGCTTCAGAGGGTGTTACTTCACTTTTTTTTTTTATCGTCACTGTCTGCCTTTCCACCATTGGCAACACGCACAAATTCCTCAATCTTTTCTTTCAGCATGTCCAAGCCTGTATATGCGTGCGTCTGACTGCCTGCTTCAACATAATATATCGGCTTGTGAGTATCTTCGTCGTATGTGCCACGGTTCACAATAGTAGCTTCGTGACCGTCAATAGTAATTTTCTGATAGGCGGCATCTTTGTGAATATCCTTAATGCTGTCTATCTTCAAAGGATTTTTCTTGGAACCCGGATTAGGCTCTTTCTTTTTCTTTTCAGCTTCTTCGTGCAGCTTTTTATCACCCTTTTCACCGCCTTTACGTTCGTCGGCTTTTGCGTGCAGTTTTTCGTCGCCTTTTTCACCACCCTCTTTTTCTTTAAGTTTGGCGTATTCAGCATCGTGTTCCTTTTCCATGCGGGCAATGGCATCCGTCATACGTTTTGCCTCTGCCTTATCTCCTCTCTCTAAGGCTTCTTGTTTGCGTTTTCCTAGGGCGGCATATACTTTGCCATACTTAGCGTCCAACTTTTCTATTTCAGCCTTTGTATCGCCCACACGCTTCTTTTCTTTGTCAGTTTCTTCTGTGCCTTTGCCCTCACGCTTTGCATAAGGTTGACCGACACGGTGCAGTCTACGATTTTCAGGAGTATCAGCGTAACGCCCTGTTCTCATGGCTTTAATAATGTCTTCGTCAATTTCCTCGCTTTCCAAAGACTTCATAAAATCCGGTGACGGTACAAAAGCCTCACCAACACGATTCAATTTTCTGTTAGTAGGGGTATCGGCAAAAACTCCGGCAATACCTTTCAACAGCACGCCATCTTCTGTCTTTTCCCAATTCACTTGTTCCGGTCGGAAATAACGTGTCACCTCTTTACCATTCTCATCAATACAAATGGCTTTTTGCAAGAAAGCAATGTCAGCCGCAAACAACTCCTTTTCATCAGAAGTTAATTCATTCTTCATGCTTTTCTGCAAGCCATCTTTGTAGTATGCAGCCACCTCTTCAGCGGTAAACACTTCATAACCATTATCTGCGGCTACCTGTTCAAATGTAGCCAAAGAAATTTTCTTTTCCATATTTCTGTTTATTTTACAATTAATACAATTAGTGAACCAACTGGACGTAGTTTTTATCTACCCCAATCGTAACCGTTAAAATTTGCGGGCTGTAAACAGTTAAGGTTCCAGCAATGTCGTATTCTGATACACCATTTTTACCGATTTGTATGCCTGTCATCTGGGAACTCACCGCCTTACTCACTTCATAATAAGGCTCGGTCGTAACAATGCGTATCATTACTCTTTGACCAACAGGCAATATCTCACCGATATTAAGTGCCTGCCAACCTGCACCCTCCACAAATTTAAGGTACTTAACTTCTTTATATGGCAAATTACTTTCAATAGTCGGATTCCAAGCTACTTCTTTCGGTGAAGGGGGAGCTTGTTCTCCTTTCCGACGCCTGAACGGTATGCCAATCGCCTGACCATGTACCATCTTACCAACCGATATTAAAAGTTGCTGTCGTTCCGTCTATATAAACCTTATCCACCAAGTAAAGCATCGGTACGCCTAAACTAGCGTCTACCTCTACTCCGCTGATAGTGTAATCCTCAAAAGCGGGTGCTCCAGCCAAATGTACTTTGATATCCCCGCTTGTTAGCGGAATAATCAAAAATCCTTCAGGCTGTTGTTCCTTGTCAGGTTCAAAAGTTGCAGCCGTCAAATCTTCTGTCGGTGTACCCACCGCAAAGGCTCTCTGTATGGTTGTCGGGCTTGGTATTCCGCCCGGATTAGCCAAACAAGTCTTATAGAGAAATCCAAAAACTTTTTGAGTAACTGTTTTCATATCTGTATCTTTTTAGTTCAAAAACAAATTTATCGCTGTAAAGATACGCAAAGTTTAACTAATTCCTAAACGTCTAATCTAATTAGGGAAGAACGGGCGAGATTGGGGGGCTTTGCGCCCCCTGCCCCAATCAATGTCAAATAAAAACAAAACAAATCTTAAAAATTCAAACAAGACAAATGTGAGATAAACCTGAAGTCAATATCTGCATGAGCCTAGTTACCGGAGCCGATAGCGTCACAGATGTGACGCTCCCAATTGGCTTTTGACCCTTATACGCATCATCGTGGTGTCAGTCCATATTTCCTATCTGTCCAGTCCTCATGTCCATGCACGCCCCCTCACATACACGTGCACAAGGGGTTGGGAAGAGCCTCGCGTACGCACGTCAATCCCAATCAATTGATTATCATGATAATAAAATATTATTTATTTACTAGCTCATTTCGGTATTACTACGTAATACCTCATTCACTGTTAAATAAATAATATAAAGAAACCCCTGGAGCCCCCTTACGACAAAAATCCTCAGCGGTGATTCCTAAAAGTCTTGGAAAGATAAACCCCGACAACGTATAAGCTCTGTAACAATCCAAAAAGATTATGCCAGAAAAGGAAAAAATATTGCAGAAATTAAATTTGGAAGCGGAAATTGACCGCCTACAAAAACAGATATTTGTTAAGGACAAACAAATTAGGGAGCTCCAACGTGAAGTGAATGACTACGCTATCAGAGAAGAGCAACTAGTGGCAGAGGTGACCCGTCTTACTGCGGAAAACGCACAACATCACACCACCACTCTCCTAACAGGTTTGCAAGGTAGTGGAACACCTGCACCAACCAAAGAAGATTTCCTTAACCCCAAACTAGGCAGTGGAACAGGGCTGAACCGAGCACCAAAAGAAGGACTAGAAAAGGAATGGTCAGAAATGGTGTTAGCCTACACTGATGAAATCTTTGTAGACGAAGATACACCAGATACCATCCTATTGCGAGATGACGAAAACAGGTGGTATATTACTCCGTCAGGGCGGACTCGGTTGCCTTTTCCTATTTTACAATCTGACTTGGATAACCTGAATATCCTAAAGATTAGACCTGCTACTGACAGTGAAGTAGAGGATTTTATTGAGAAAAATAATTTGTAATTTTGCCGAAAATTATTGGCTTATGAAAGAAAAACTACAAACTAAGACTGCAAGCGGTCACGAAGATTTCAAAACCGCCCAGAATGAAAATTTTTGCGTGGATGTCACAAAGGATGATTTTCCACTGTTCAACCCGAAAGGGAAACTCACTTGTGTGTTGGTGCACCTGTTGCTCATCGTTTGGATGCTGCCACAAAGCCTCTTAGGGCTTCTATTAGCCATTTTCACACGTTGGCGGTACATTGGGTACTGTGGGGGTGCTTTTTACTTTAAAAAGGGCGGTACGAGTAGCGTCACACTCGGTCACTTTATCCTCATTAGTGAGGTGGCTTACAACAGATTGGACACGGCTAGCCACGAATACGGGCATCACATTAATTCCCGTTGGTCAGGGTGGCTCTACTTGCTAATTATTGGACTACCAAGTATCATCGCCTGTGCCACTATTCACGACCATGACAAGTACGTTACTATTTATCCTGAAAAGTGGGCTGAAAAGTTTGGACGAATGTATTTTCCAGTTGATGAATATAAAGCACTTCTTGAAAAGAAAGGCGTAAAGCCTAGAAATTAATATACAATATCTCTTAGAATAATTCCTTTTATTTCCATAATCATGGATTATGACGAAGAAAGCCCGTTGTGAAACGGGCTTCTTTTATGGTACTGATATAAAAAGAGCCGCCTCTAGTATCACTACCCAAAGCGGCTCGCCTTCAAACACCATTTCAACTTCATTCATGACTGATGCAACAAATATACGCATTATATATCAAACTGCAAAATCTTACTCGTTATCCGGCAAAAATGTCCATTAGGAGCAAGACAACACACCTCGGTACGGTCGTCAAAATAGAACACTGTAAGCACGGGTAAACTTTGCCATTCGTTAATAGTGAAAGTTTCCTTAGAAGAGCTAAAAACTCCGTCAAACGTCGTGACAGCTATTGGAGCATACGTAGTTTGTGCAGCTACAAAACTTCCACCCGCTTCTACCATCGGATATGGACATACCGCAACAGTTTCCAAAGTGGTGATAAACTTGCGTTTAAAAATTAGATAAGCATTAAGCAACTCGTCTACGCCCAATTTTATTTCGCCCGCAATGTGGTACACTTCACGGGTGTAGTTACGCAATACTTGTAACTCCCCCTTATCCAGTTCTTCAAAATCCTTTATGAGCAGTAACTTAATCTTTATCAGCTTCTGCTCTTCTTTTTCCAAATCTTCTTTCTTTCCCATGTGTAAACCATGTTTTAATCGTTTTAAAATGCAGTGGTATATTAATAGCAAAGAAAGCCAATAGCCACATTCTTCCGACAGGGAGGCTTCCTTCCATACCCATAACCAACAAACCAAGCGTGCAGGCAAAATAGACGTTCTTTAGGCTGTACGGGCTGCGTATTCCTAAACCCCCGTAATTCTTTAGGAAGTCAGAGGCTGTTACCATGCAGTCTAAATTTGCGTACAAATTGCATGTTGAAAACCTAAACTCTCCCTCACGGTTGAGTATAATGAAGCCTCCATCGTGATTGTCACACGTAGGTATCCGGCAATTGACAGGTATATATCCAAACCTGTCAAGCAACCGAGCGCACTTATGCAATTCTTTGCAGGTTCCAACTATTACTAAAGGTCTCATCGTTTTGGTTGTTTAAAATACAAAGGTAAATCAATTTCTTTGAAAAAGCAAGGGCGGAGAATATTCTCCGCCCCGTGCCAATCAATAAACATAATCTTTAAAACTCTTGTTACTACGACAATATTCGCCCTCACGGGTTTCATCTTGCTAACTCCAGACGCTTCTGGATAAACTTAAAAGGTGTTTCGCTTAAATAATAAGATAATGTTATGTCAACGTCTATTATACGTGTATCTAAATATCTTTCCTTATCCTTTTATCGCCAAAGTATAGCGGTCGTACATAGCGTCCCAATTATCTTCTACTATTTTGCATAACCATCTAAACGGTTTGGCATCTCCTGTATCTATTTTCTGAAAACTACCTATACCAAAACCTCTTAGGTTTTGGTCATAAAGTTCTAAATAAATACCATCATCAGTAATGAAACCGATTTGTCTACAATACTTGTTTATAATTGCAGCATAATTCGTTTCTTTAACTCCAGCTGCGGCTTTTACTGTTGTTTTAACTACTTGTACTTCCATAACTAAATCCATTTTTAATTTGACACCCCAAAGATAGGCAGATAAATTGGATTGGCAAAGAAAAAGCCGGAAAATTTTCCGGCTTATCCAAATGCGTAATCAAATCATGTTGGCTACGCTAGGGTCGGGGGCTTAATACGATATTTACTGTAAATTGAGCAAGATAAGTATGAATAGGCTCTGGGTCAGTATTATCACCAATTCCAACTCGCATTTGGACAGTTTTAACTGTCGGATATTCATTGGGGTAAACGTTGGGTGTCGTATTGCGCCAATATTGATAGCCCTCAAAGGTATTTTCCCACATAAATTCCATTCGTTCCCACCCATCTCCTTTGCCTAAATCCCATTCCAAAATTAAATACTCCGTAACGGTATCAATCAAAGTGCCCAATATATTAGCTTCCAGAGCTAAATACCAAGCTGTCTTATTAGTATAATTGAAATTATTTATTTCAAAATCATACTGAAAGAATGGAATATTTTGCATACTGCCACCGTCTCCACTAGGAGAAAAGTCCACCTCTTTTAACAAGTGACCGACGTTTGTATTGGCTTCAGTTATTTCGCCCTGAATGGCGGTACACACATTTATGAACCATGGAATACCGAGTTGATTGACTTGAACGGATTTAAGCTGCTTTCCGTTGGCATCAAAATTGAGAGTTGTTGAGCGTGACTGTGCCGTCACATTGGCGTCAGCGGTTACTTGTGGAGTAGCCGAGCCCCCCCCCCGTATCTGGGGTAATTGTTACAAAATCTTTCTTCATAATTATAATTATTAAGTGAAACAATAGGGGAACCGGAGTTCCCCGTTATTTATACGTTAAATGTGTGCTCCTTGAATTCGCCATTTAAAATTGCGAATAACGCCATCTATTTTAAATTGGGCTTGATAAGTTGCATTAATAACTCCATTTTGGAATTTACCACTCCAAAGCATAGTGTTTAATTCTGATACTCCTGTAAAGCCACCCCGAACAGAAATAGCGTATGGCTTTTGCCCAATTTCATCTGAATATTGGATTTGTAACCAAGTAAGTGTCATACTTGCTAAACCGCTTTCATCATAAAAAGTAACTCCACCCAAAGAAGCAAAAGTCAAAACTTTTTTGAAGTCAGCGTTTGAAGAAACTTGATAAACGGCTGATGGGTTTGTTGCTTCTCCTCCATTTGGTTCTCCTGCAAGCGTGTTTATTTTCCAGATACCAATTTCTGGAGCCCTAAATTCTTCAATGAATCCTGCAAAATCATAAATAAAATCTTCATCTTGAGAAGGGGTAATAGTAGCCACTTCTTCATGAAAACGCCATCCGTAATCATAATATGGAATTTCATAAGTTGTGGAAGCGTTATCTCCAGTATTTATCAGTATTTCTACTGGAGTGCTGGTTTCCCATTCGCCTGTCGGTCCCTGTTGGTCAATGCTAAAGTTAATTTTCAGGTTGCTTGCTACATCATTGTTTGCATAGGCTTCCAAATAAATTGACTTGCCTGTCCCGCTAGTTGCTGCGTCTAACCAATATTTAACTTCAATTTGGTTTTCCACAAGCATTTTCTTTTGAGTGATAGAGACAGTTCGTGTCACACCGCCACCCGCAATATTGAGTGAAGTGCTGCGTGCAGCTCCTTCGTTTTCATCAGCGGCAACAGCTATCGAAGTAGTGCCTGCGCCACCGCTTTCAGGGGTTACATTTACAAAGTCTTTGTACATGATTTGATAATTTTAAGTTAATACTAACTCTTCTACGCATTTTTTAAGAGTGTGTAAATATACGCAATTTTCATCAGTCAACACAAAAGAAGTTCCACAAAGCATAACGCATTTTAAGCGTCTATACAGGCAAATAAAAAGAGCACCGAAGCAATTGTCCGGTGCTCAATATAAAATGGCAATGGAGGGCTAATTTCCAGGTTTACGGACTACTACGTAATCTTCAAAAGGTGAATCCTTAAAAGGACGGGTGTCATCTGGGCTGTCGGGGTCAAGTAATTCACCGATAACACTCCACATTTTACCGTTCTGTTCAAATCCTGGAATCCAGTTTACACCGCCCTCTTTCTGAGACATATCCTGCACACGTACCCAATACATTCTGTAAGGTTCGTTAGGGTGGAAACACGAGGGGTCAGAATAACTGCCTGTTGGCTCAACATTAACGAGGGTCAAACCTACCAAGCTCCAGCCGAATTCTTTTTGTTGTTTTTCAAATTCTTCCTTGAATTTGTTCTGCAACCATTCGTTAAGAACAAGAGGCTTCTTTTCGTAAAATTTCAATATTAGCTTGCTGATAGGAGGATTGTCACCATTTTCTGACATCTTCATAAATGTTCCTTCGTAAACGAAGCAATAATACGGCTCTTTCATTCTTTCTTTTGGCGTATTATTCGGGTCAAAACTTGGTTTTTCCTGTTCCTGACCTAAATTATCAGGGGTTTCTTGCTCTTTTAAAGCCTGCAACGCCTGTTTTTTCATTTTGCAGGTACGACAAATACTTAAATCAGCGTTTGTGTTACATGCAAAACAAAAATTAGGAAACTTCGAATTGTTAGCAAAAGCCCCAATAATATAAGGTTTGCCAAAGTGCCTTGTGTCTGCCACTTCTCGTCCTTTTACCAATGATTCACAAAGGCGGTGCATAAAATCAGCATCAAGATTTTCGTCAATGTTTATGGATTGCACTATATATCTTGGCAATTCTCCGAGCAAAAATTTGTAGGCTATGACATATTTAACTATTTCCATGAAATTAAATTTTAATAGTGAATACTGGATACAACGGGTCTAACGAAAATTGTATCAATTGTTTTTTAGCAACGTCCACATAATGACAAGTAATGTTTGACACGGGCAAATCACATTTTAAACGGTGCTCGTAGACCTCTAAAGCATTAATTTGACTTACTGTGGACAATTGGCGCATTTCAGCTTCTTGCTGAATTTCGCAAGGTTCAGAGCACACAACTTGCCCATCATCAAGACGAATACTAAACACCCATTTGTCACCAAAACGAGGTATTTGTTCCACTTCCGTCACTTCAACAATACGTGACAAAGGTAATGCGGATTGAACCCGTGCATCGTGTGCATTACCTTGCAGGGGTATTCCATTCAAATAAATTAGCATAATCGTTGATATTTAATTGTTATTCATCAGGTGGGGTATCATACGTAATTTCGTAAATAATCCCGTTGATTTGTTTGAAATATCTTTCTCTTCGCCCTTTACTGGACGGAATACACATAGTTTCACCATTAGCATTAAAAACAAATTGTTGCGTATAGGTGTCATTTTCCTTCTTTAATATTTCTATAAAGGTTGCGCCATGCGCACAAATTATATTGAGCAAACTATCGTTATATAAAAACGACATAAAACACCACCAAACAAGCACTACTTCAGTAACTTCTGCCTGACCCCGCATACACGGGGTCAGAACGAAGTGTTTAGTGTACCATTTATTCAGCCGACTTGGCTTGTACTTTTTCTTCAACATTTCTGTTCGTTTTTAGTTGGGCACGAATATTTTCAATATTATCACAGAGGGTAGCGGTTGCTCCGTTTGGTTCTTTGGCACTGTCGTAAGCATCAGAAGTCGTAATGTCCAAATACACTTTGTAAGCCTCTGGAAAGTCTTGCTCCAATGTCTTTGGTGTGAACCGTTGGGTCTGCATAATACATTTCAACCGCTTTTCCATAAAGTACCTGTCCATTTCCAATTTAAAATACTTGCGCATTAATTCGTGGATATAGTTTTCTTTAGGAATGGATTTCAGTAAAGTGTAAACCTCTTCTTTGTCTAAGGGCAAACTTTCATGGAAATTAATATCTGCGTGATGAGTACGGCTTCCCCATTCAGCAGGCAGATAATTCTTAAAGTTGTAGGAAGCTATGTAAATTGCCTCAACTGCCTTGAAAAACTGTGGATACTTTTCAAACACTGTTTGTACTTCTTTAGGAATATAATTCTCCTTGAGGTAGGCTAATAGGTGCAGGCGTAACGATTCTTTTACCTCTTTAATTTCTTCACGGTAATTGTCATTTGCCAAACGTTCGGCAATCATCATGCGGAGTTCTACGTTAATTATAGCCATTACTTCTTCCCTCCTTTCTTAATTTGCATCGCAACTTTTCGTTGAGCCCCTTTTGACAACTTGCGAGCATCTACTTTAAATTCTTTATGTTCCATAGGTTTTGGAGTTACCCATTTTTGAGCCACGACAAGGACATCCGCTTGTTTAAATGGCAGCTTGTTAATCTGTTCCGCACGGTGCACCGCAAATTCCCACGGTAGATTTTCCATAATAGCTTGATTTTCGGGGTCAATTACCAAATCGTAGGACGGGATATTCCATGCGAGCTTGAATAGAGGCTCGCCCAAATTTTCTTCCAACAAATGTGCCACGTCCAAATAATCACATCCAAAGGCTTGAGCCGCACCCGCATACTCTTCACCCGTACCAATCACTACGCAATCCTCTCTATTAAGCTCCATGCGAGACGTAGTGAGGAACTCATTGAACATTGTTTCCAACATAACAGGGCTCGGCATAGCGAGCGGGGCTTCGCCCTCTGGCATTTCAGGCGCAAACTGTCCGGCAGGAAATACCGTCATTCCAATGTATTCTTGCAAGGCTGCAATAACATACACGAACTTCGCTTGGAACAGTGACGGGTGTAATTTGGCAGGAATGTCCGGTTGGTTGCTTACAACAAAGATAGCAATTGGATTAAGCTGTTTCAACTTATCCAACACATTCAGGTTGAATTCCATGTCCCACACGCCCACGGGCTTTTCTTGGTTGGAATGTGTTTTAATAAGCACATCGTCCAGTCCCACAAATACAATTCTTTTGTCTTTTAAATCCATTTTTCTTTATTTTAGGAAGTTAATAAATTCTGTTACATCCATATAATCACAGCTAAAGTTTTCAGCCGTTTTCAGGTCGCTGTCGCTGAACTGTCCTTCAAGACCGGAGGCATCCCCTATCATCAGGCACTCTTCCTTGCTAATTTCCAACCCTGTATTCTCACAGAATTCTTTCAACATATTCTCAAGCATTCCTGGGTTCGGTTTACGGTCAGGACATTCCTTAGCATTGTAGGGACAGAACTGCCCAGCGACAAGTGTATTCAAGCCGATAAACGACTGAAGAGATGCAATGACGTAAATGAATTTCGGTTGAAACATAGCTGGGTGAACGTGACCCATTTCAATTCCACCCTGATTAGATACGATGAGAACAGCCTGTGGATGAAGTTTCTTGAGCTGCGCAAAAACCTCCATTTTCAGTTTCATGTCCCAGACTCCTTCCGGGAACGTTTTGCCGGATTCGGTATCGATGAGCGTACCGTCCAAGTCGATGAAGATAACTTTCTTCTTTGTAATGTCCATAATCTTGTTTTTAAAATGTTACTGATAAATATACGTGAAATCCGAGGAGTTCGATTAGAACTCCACGAATATTAATCTATTTCTTCTGTTGGCTTGATTGACCCACAGGTGATGAGAGCCGAAGCCGTATATGAACAGGTCGCTGAACTGATAGTGACGCATCTTGATAAGTTCCATCTCCCTACGGAGTTCGGCTTCATTACGAGAGGAGGTTATACAGTTGAGGATTTCTGCGAAAAGAACCGCTGCTTCAGGGGTGGTGTTCTTTAATTGTTCTTCGATTGTTGCTTTCATGACTTTACTGTTTTAATTGATTTACGCAACAAAGGTAATGGATTCTCAGAAGACTGCAAAGAAAATCCCGGAATTTCTTCCGGGATATCTTTGAAAATTAACTAAGGGTGAATATCAGTACCTTATATTTAGATTGGTGTTGCTACTATTTCAATAGTAGCAACCGTTCCAGATGTCCCAAAATCTGGAATTGAGCCAGATAAAGTTAAGACTCCATTTTCAATTTTAATAAAATTTCGGTAAGCATTATTAAAAGAAAGGGTTTCTGCGGAACCTTGAGAATCTGCGGAACTTGACCTGTTACACCTGAGTGAAGATATTCCTGCGACATTTGTTTGTGAATCCATAGCCCAAACAAACCATAATGAAGAATAAAAATAGGTGGAACCAGAGCTTCTCCAAACCAATTTAAACTTTTCTTCAGGAACAGTTGTGATTGGAATGAGAATGAATGCCGGGACTCCAAGACCAGAATTATTCCTGTCTACGAATTTCCCTCTATAAGTCTTTACATCATTCCCTCCAAATGCTCCTAAATCTTTGATGGTAACATTATATTCCCCATATTCTAAAGTATTTGTTCCAGGATTCTGAAAAATTTGTATTGTTTTCACTAATCCATTTGGACCATTTACTGAAATAGAACTTTCTCGTGAATTTAGTTCGAAATTGGGGTCAGCCGTTACGGTCACTTCCTGTGACCCCCCCCCCAGAGTCTGGGGTGATTGTCATAAAATCTTTCTTCATTTTTAATATGAATTTAATTGTGAATAATACG